>JAABUZ0100000018.1_pt1 | contig 340442 bp, 129 predicted proteins | sample 5562091 | NCBI WGS metagenome assembly JAABUZ01 (sample SAMN12813069, study PRJNA571459) | rock metagenome | isolation source: Antarctica rocks | place: Antarctica: Victoria Land, Linnaeus Terrace sud | collected 2015-12-21 | reverse complement strand
AGGGGGGTTGAGGAGGCAGTTGGAGAGGGGGGGGGATGTGGAGGGGGGGTTGTTTGATATGAGTGATGAGGGGGGAGCGTATTTGAAGGGGTTGTTGAAGGGGTTTAGGAGGACGTTGGGGGAGGTGTTTGGAGAGGGGGAGGGGGAGGATGTTAAGTTGGAGATGGAGCAGTTGGAGGGGTTTTTGAAGGGGGACTATGGCTGGGATTTGAGTGATTCGTTTGTTAGGAGGGGGATGTTGGAGTTGGAGGATGGGGAGCAGGTTGAGATGGAGATGGAGGAGATGGAAGGCGAGGATGAGACGGGCGACTACGCGCCTGTAGTGGTGAGCTGTGAAGCTGTATCCTAGGCATGTTTGACGGCATAGCGATGGCACCGGAGATAATTGTCGACCTGCAGGTCCGTTGTACGAAACTCGCGTATCATATCAGAACATGGAAGCAAAGACGCTTTGTGGATCATGTATTGCTCTGCTCCAGTTGCTCTTCTTGATGCTCAAATCTTGACAGCATGCCACACCCAATTAACACCCCAGCCCAGCTCAACGATAACTCTTCTGGTACCTCGCCCGCGCTCCAGGTCCACCAAACTTCTTCGGCTCGCATCTTCGGTTGTCCGCCACCAGCAGTGTCCTGTCGTATTGCACGAGTGCCTGCTTTAATTGGTTCTTCGCATGCTCATCCACGTACTTCTGGTAGTATGCCACGATCGACTTGGCGATGGCTTGTCGGATAGCGTAGATCTGAGATGTGTGACCACCGCCGGAAACGCGCACTCTGATATCAACACCCGCGAATTTGTCAACTCCGACGATCAGGAGGGGCTCGTAGACCTGTGTAGACCAAATCAGGACATGTATAGACTGTGGTATGAGGGTTCTGCAAGTCGTACTTTGAAGCGGAGGATTTGAGGTTCAACGAGGGAGAGGGGTTTGCCATTGACTTTCACGAGGCCTTTGCCCGCCTAGATGAAGGGTCATTAGTACAGTGGCCGCCTTGACCACTTGGTTTCTTGAATCCTCCCAGAATACCTACTTTGCAGTGTGCAACAGCAGTTGCTGAAAGCTGTTAGCACCCATGACTTCGCAGGACTTTAGCTGGGCCTACCAGTCTTCTTCTTGCCGAAGCACTGCACCATCTGTGTGCCAGACATGTTTGCGGTATTGCGTACGTTGACGTTGTTGAAGAACACTGCTCGAGGTTCAGATGTGTGTGCGGATTGGAAATGCCACTAATTTCTCGCTTAGTAGGCCGCCCAGATTTCGCGACTTCTCATTGGCCAGCCACGTAAAGAAATCCCATCCTTCAACAGGGTCACATCAGAACAACATCGATCATTGCAGGTCGATATTGCAGTATGCTCTATGCGCTCGGCTCAAACGGTCACGGCCAACTTGGTATAGGAAATTACGACGATGTATCAGAAGCTCAGCAGTGCATCTTTCAATATGACGAAAACGATCCTCCTGGGACTATCAAAAGGATCGCCGCTGGGGGCAATCATACTTTGGTGCTGTTCGATAGCGGTAGAGTATTCTCTGCTGGATCTAATGTTCATGGTCAAGCGGGCATTAAATCAAGTGCAAGCATAGCAGCAGACTTGCCTAATACATGTGCGACTTTTACTGAAGTCAGATTTCCTACGGGATTTCCCAAAGTCAAATTCTGCTCCGCTACGTGGGCAGCTTCCATAATTGTGACTTCTGACGATGAAGTGTACAGCTTTGGAAACGGACCAAAAGGGGAACTTGGTACGGGCATAGATAAATCAAGAAATCTTGAAAAGCTTCCCAGAATCCCCCCAATCCAAGAGGTCATTGTCGACATAGCTAGCGGTATCAAGCACACGGTCGTAGTCTTGTCGGACGGTAATGTCTACGGATGGGGCCATGGTCGGCATGCCCAACTAGGTGAACCAATAGGGATTGTCCGTAACCCACGACAAATTGAGGGACTTAGACTCATGAGACGCGTTACTTGTGGCTCGGAGTTTTCCTATGTTGTAGGTGAGCCAAGATCAGGCAGGCATTGCGTGTTAGGTTCCAACAAATGGGGAGTCAGGGCACAGCTATCGACCTGCATGCAGGGTTGGAAAGACATCGGCTCCAATTGGGGAGGCATTCATGCCTTGACTGACACCGATAGGCTCGTCGCATGGGGCCGTAATGATCGAGGACAACTTGACTCCAGTGGCGGAGCAACGAGCGAAACTTTCGAGCAGATCGCCGTGGGAAGTGAGCATACTCTGGCGCTGACCAGTCCAGGACGAGTGCTAGCCTGGGGATGGGGCGAGCACGGTAATTGCGGGCCAAGGGTGGACGAGAACGGCAACGTAAGTGGCGAGGGCCGAGATATAATTCCGTCTTTGATCGATGCATCTACGCCAATCGTGGGCATTGCTGCTGGCTGCGCCACAAGCTTCATGTGGACGGCTTTCGAATATCTCAGCTAGTGGCTTACCGACGCTGCGGTGGGACCAACTACAGTCGAATTTGAGCGCGCTTGTCACCCTTTTTGTCTCAGAGGGAGAAACTTTGAGGTGAGGTTACAGCGCGTAGCGTTGGGCGAGAAATGATGCTGGAGCGTTTGAGGCCCACGGAAGAGTGAAGCCCGAAGGGAACATCCGAAGAGAATGTTGATCCCAAGTCGAAGCGCTATGAGCGGCGTACAAGAGCGTGCCAAGTCAGCGCTTCGAGCCACTAGTCGAAGATTGATGGGATCTGGAACTGTGTCAACGTAAACCTTCTTTAAGAAGACAACAAGACCTACGTCTGATATCTTCTGCGTCGGTGCTACGCGTTGCTCGGTATCGTCTAGCCAGGCTGGATATGGCTCAAGTCTGGAACCTTGACCCTCATCTCGGCGAAGACTTTGAAAGCTCGCGGAGAAAGTTTCCTAAATACGGACATTGGGAATGGTCACTGAGAAGCGGGCTAGAGTAACTTACAGCATTGGCATTCGCATTCCAGCCCAGTGTATCTTCTTCCTCCTCGTAATCTCTCTCACCCCATTTCCGCTCGTCCTCATCGTCATCAACGGGCAGAAACAAGCTCTGCGTGTCCACGCTCGGCTTGGGGGGCGGTGGCGACGGCCTCTGCGACCTCTGGCTGGGAAGCTCGCGGACGAAGCTCCGTGATGCTGGTTCCGCCGGTGGCGGCATGGGGTTAGGTGCTTGCTGTTCATGATCGCCGGCCTGCTCGGACGGCTGACGTGACGTCTGTCGTGAGAGCGGTCGGGAGGGAGGACGAGAGGTCGGACGAGAAGATTGTCTCTCGGATACTGCCACTGAGCCGTTTCGCATGTTTGTTGGAGCCGGGGTGACAGATCCACCTCGGTATTCGCCAATCGTCATGAGTGTGAAATCACATTGCATACCATGTCCTTGATAAGTAAGCTGCAATGGCCGGGTCGGATACGAGTAGTGCGCGCTAATACTCGTTTTGAGCGTTTCGGCGTGGGTGACAATAGCCTTGAAGTCTTTGACACTGATGCCGATTCGAAGCTTCTCTTCGACAGCGAATTCCTCAAAGTCTAGTTCGTCGATGGCAATGGATGTCTGCAGGGGATGCTTCAGTATCTCTGTAAGCAATCAGTCCTTCTGATCCTGCTACAACCAGCTCCACTGCGCAGCAGACCTCTTTCATTCATTATCTTTTCTGTGTAGCTCGTGAATGATACACGCCCATTTTCCGAGCAGATGTCGAGATGTTCAGTACCGACTCCAAAGTACTCGATCCAAGACCTTAGCACATGAGCTCCTATCCTCCATCTATTCCTCGCGGCGTCTCTGTTAAACACGGCATGCACAACCTCGACCGACTCATACGTGAGTTTATAGGTTTTGATTACACCTTAAGACATTGAATCGTGAGCACGAGAGCGGTAGAGGATGGACGGCGCATACCGTGCCGGCAAACCATTTTCACCACAAGTCGGCATTCTGCCTTCTCGCTGTGGTCCTGTACGTGGACCTCGCATCGCTCGACAGCCGTATCTCCATTTCGCTTGTCAAGCAGGCGGCCCCTGAAAACTGACAGCAGCGCCTGCCGACGTCGAGTCAACAAGTGTACTTCGCCGTAGATTTATTCATACTTTGTTAAATACTTGGCAGGTGAATCGTGCATCCACGTCCTTCTTGGCCTCTTCAGCCTGAACTTGACCAACATTATAGTCGTAGCTCTCAAAGAAGAGATTTTTGTCCAGGCGGAAAGACGCGTACGCGGATTGGGAGGAATTTAGCGTGGTCATTGTAAGCTACGAAGCAATGAGTGCTGAAATCATACGAATCCTACAAGAGTGCTCACTCTATCACGACGGGCTTCAAGCGATACGAGCTCTCCAAATTTTGCCAGGCATAGAACAGCATCGTGGATGCGGGCAACGGCTTCATTCGAAAGAATGAAGCACAATGCATGCGTCATCGCGCTAGAGACTTGAAATATCCCATGGCAGAAATGTGATATCGGCTCTCAATGACCGAATGACATGACGAGAGCGATTATCGTCATGATAAGTGGGTTCGTCGGATGGTCAGGTAAAGTAAGTACTTTATCTTGGGAGGTTGCGAGATCACGTGACAACGTCGGTATTAGCGGTCTCATGATCATGTAGATTGCTTGGCGCACGAAAATCGACTTTCCTCTCCCACTAGCATGTATACACCTTCAACAAAAGTAAAGTATAACCTTAAAAATTTAATACATAGATACTATAGATAATAACATATCTTTGCTCCAAATTTGAGACATTTACAAGAAGTATTGAAGGCTCTATATTGTGTTCAAGTAGTTTAAGCTTTTGGAGCAATGCTTGGCAATATTTTATATAGACTCTGGCACGATTGAAGCTTGCTTAAACTTGCTCAAGTTCGAGCGCTAGCTATGTTGTAATATGTACTTCCTTTTGTACTCTTTCGATTTTTCTTATTATTCAATTGATGAAGGTGTATATGTGGTGGGGGAGGGGGGAAAGTCGATTTTTTGTGCGCCAAGCAATTAGCGCTTTCACAACGGTTGTCGCCCCTTAGCCTTATTTTTAGATCTTCGATCCCAACTTCTGGCAAGATGCTTTTGATCAACTTTCGCATTTCTTGATTTATTACTATCAAAATCTTACGTTTGATAGAGTAGACTTTGCACTTTTAACAGCATATCTTTGATAAAGTTTAAATTAACATTGAGAAAGTTATTTGATTGCAAAGTTTTTGTGTTTCGAAGCGTATCTCAAAAACAAAGATCGACTTAAACTTCTTATATGTTGTCATGCCGCCGGGCTCGCCCCCCGGGCGCGCAGGGGCAGCACTCCTAGTATATATGTGTAATAGGTGATATCGCGCCCGTCAGGTCGCGATTACTGTGGTCTTTTGGCCCGGTGGGCCCTGGGCACCTATTACCCTAGGGGCGTTACATATGTCAACGAACTATGTAGTTTCTATAACTCTAGCAATTTGTAATCAAAACTTATAAGCAAAGCAATTTTAGAAAGCGCATAGTGTCTAGAGTAATAAGTAATTAATTCTATATATTTTAATAGCGAAATGCGAAAGTTGACCAAATTTATCTTGCCAGATGTTGGGGTCGGGGATCTAAAAATAAGGCCAAGGGGCGACAACCGTTGTGAAAGCGCTAAAATCTACATGATCATGAAACCGCTAATAACCGCGCGCTTTTCGGCCCGCCATTTCTTGACACACCCACCATTGTCATAACGATGGATCTGCCAACTCTTTTGAATCCTCAAGTGCCTTAGGATACTACCTCATGCCTCTATCTTGGTTACCTCGCTATTCGCTACGCAGCAAATGGACGGTTGACAATGTGGCGAGATTATGCCGTTTGTTCGCGTGTTAAGCCGAGCCGGGGTCTGTGAAGAGTATCCTCGAAACCATTCTAAACCGATCACCATGCCATAATATATGTCGACTCCTTAGTAAAGCTCACTAGAGCGCCTCTTGATTCTCTGTTTACTAAAGTAGCGACGGAGGTCCAGTATTCAAGCAACAGCGGTCCCGTTACCACTGTTAGTGGGCCCATCCAACCCTGAACCCACTTGGTCTAGCGTCAGAGTGAAGAACAGATACTCATGATATGTGACCGCGGTCGTGGCGCTCTCCCAGCGATCTATCCTCGCAAATTGATATAGCACCTCCATGATACCTTGGGCCATTTCTGATACAAGATATACGTAACCATGAGGACCACTGTTGATGGAGGTGATCTGGAGCCTGGCACTCGCGTCAGGCGTCACTAAGGTCCCAGTCCCAGCCGGAGGTACCGGATCGTTCCTGTCTTGGCGGAATACGAGCGTCAGCAATTTCGTGAAGAGGTATATGATATTACGTCGTGATATATTTGTGCCGGTGAACTCCACATCTGCACGTATACTGCCGTTGACTAGGTAGGGCCTGCTTGGCGTTGCACTTGTTGTCACATTATTCTCTGGCATCCCCTTGACTAAAGTCTCGGCATTGCTCTCGTAGCCAACGACCATGTTGATGACAGGTGCTTCAGGCCGAAAACCTGTGTCGTAAATTATCATCTGAAGGGCAAAGCCCCAGTGCACTGCATCCAAGAGATGGCTGATGACGTCTAGGAGTACATAGCCCAGAGTTTGCCAGTTCATATGGTGGGGAGAGGTATAAATCGGACGAATCACGGTATAAAGTAGAAACGAGGGATCGTCTAGTTCTTCAATTTCAAGAATGGGCGCATTGTAGACGCGGAGCCAGACGGTGATGAGGATCCAGAGGATGTGATACACTAATTGACCATTGCTGACGGGCTTGTCGGATATCGAGGCAAGTTGCAAGCGATAGGGAAATGAAGGCGGGTAGCGCGACGGGTCGAAGGGCAACGAAAGATCTGTCGCATTGGGAAGTGCTGAAAGAGCAGTGCTGCTAGAGTGTCAATCGTCGTAAGAAGGCATAAAATTTCGTCTTCAAGAGAGGCTCACGCGAAGAAAGCCGTAAGGTTGCTGTTAGCCATGACAGGTATCGACATAGCATTAAAGATGCGACGCAAGCATTAAGCGATAGGGACAATATCAATACATATAGTCGTATACGGACTTAAATCTCAACCTTGATAAGTGGAATCTTAGATCGAGTTTCCCCAGATTCGAAGAAGAAGATTATATGTTCTTACAGATGTCTCAAGCGACAAAGTACTTCCCGCGCCGGCGGGTGAAGCCGTTGGAGACGGTATCACGAGCGCATGTCCGGAACATGTGTGATGATCACATCACACTCGCTTTCAAGTAGAAGCGCACCACCTGAAGTACGGAGCTTGCTACCTCGAGATTGCACACCCCTTATCCCCCACCTTGAACAACAGTTCTTTCTGTAGAACATCGAACAGCTTCCTTCATGTAACTTGGGCAAGTTCTCCCAGATTTGGCCTTCTCTTCTTGCCAACTTCTTATATCGTTATAGGATAATCGTCGAAACGTTCATGTTCTTCTACAGTGACTGGAAAATTCTCGGTTCGACCTTCTGCCGTCTTGAATGGGTACCGATGCGAATTCTGAGAGCATCGAAACGCGTTGAATAGCGCACTCTTTACACTGTTCCGGTTCGCGATCGCCTGTCTGAGCCTACTTCGGCCCCGAGAACGTCTTCGCTGACGCTACTCTCTCGGGTATTGAAGGTGCCGTATTACTTACATGAAGTAAAAGGGCTTTTGCAATTCACCCTATGTCAAGCGATATATAACAAGTAAGGTGCGAGATGGTCGTCTGGTCGAACCTGCTCAGCCACCGAGCTGCCGACATATGTTATCGCTCTGCAAGATGAGGTCAGGATAAGCCTTGCATTCTTATTCCCCGGAGATTCGTAGCTCATTAGAGTAGATCGAATGCAGCCATGGCTCTCTCATGCGCGTGTCTCCGATCACCTTGACCTATGATAGGGATTCTCGCTGGCTCAAGAAAGTGCTACTCTCTCTCCTCTGATGCTCCACACATAGTCTAATTTATCAAGAAGCCTCCAAATCCAAAGTACATAGAGAAATCGGGAATTGCTCTCGCGCACGACGAAGGATGCACTTGCCACTTAACTTGACGTCGCTTTTGAGATTTGAGACCTCAACTCTCGCTTTCCAAGATACAGCGATCCTGCGAGCTTCCATCAGGTGTTGGATCATGTAGTCTACAATTCTGGAGCCTCGCTCTGAGCATTGTCCACGACCGACTTGTTTCGGGACGGAGGGCTCAACGTTGTCAATCCTGGATTGATGCAGATACTTCAGGAGCTATAGATGGTTGACCCGCAGGTGTTTTGTAAGGGATCGAAATCGTGCTAGAGGAGCGGCTTACCTGACTGCAGCGAAAGAACCTCTTAAGCCAGGTTGTTGAAGGTATGATAAAGCTCCCTACGATATGCGTAGATTCCGATCGGCTGGTCACGGACACAGTCTAACATCTCCATATCACAGGCTGTCTGCGGCCCCAAACCCGATAACCTGCCTTAATTATAGGTAAACAGTCCGCGCACTCCCACTTTGGGTAAGGAACACTCCCACTTTCGGTAAATGCACTCCCACTTTTAGGATTGCTACTAACTCTAAGAGAATTAAGGTTGTTCCGCTCTGAGTGACTAATAGGAAGACGGTGAATTTAATGCAACCACCATATAGCATGCGAGAAAGCAACCTGGTTATCACCAAAAACGAATCCTTTCTTTGGGGCGAACTGCATGCAAATAGGCAATCATTTGAGGTCTTAAATAAGGTTGAATAAGAGCTTCGAAAGAGTAGTAATTACACATGCGAAATGTGTTGAGAGGTGAGAGAAAACGGGCCATTTTTGGATCAGAAATCGATGCTTCCTTATTGCCTCAGTAGTTAGACCTATGCAAAAAAAATGAAACAACCCTCAAGCGAACCCTAGCGAGTTCGCTTATGTTAGGGCCGCGCTAGAGCTAACACTAGAGATTAGTTTCAACGCGATAGCTACACTAGCATTTAGCATGTCTAAACACATTCGTATTGAACATAATGTTTGTTATAGCGTTTTTTTTGCATTAAATTTAAGAACGAAACTCTTATTTCTTGTTATTCTAACATTATTTTTGATAATAATATATTAAAAACACTTATATTATGTTTTTTAAATATATATACGCAGCTTTATTATCTAATAATTGCGAACACTTTGATTTTTGCGTTTAATAACAAGTTAATTTTATTACTTTTATTTATACTCTATTCAATAACGTTCTTTTTAAAATTAATTAGCTCAACTATTGACTATAATATTAGTTTTAATATAATAGTCTCAAAAAAAAATCAAAATCGCAATCTCTATATAAGCACAATTATTTCTCTTATAGTCTCAATATCTTACTCGACGCTTCTTATAGTTCTGTTATTTTGTCAACTTAAGTTAATTACTTTCTTAATTTAATATATCGAGCAAAGTTAACAATTATTATTAAATTTTATTTCTTAATCCTTGCAATATTTTAAAATAAAGAACAAGATGAAAGATTGCAAGACATTAATTACAAAAAAAATCAAAAAAAAATTACTAATATTAGGTAGCTAGTTCTCGCACACCCTGTTTCGGTAAATATTACACTCATTTTCGATAATTGCACATCCAATGAGACAGACCAACCTTTTTGATGTAATATCACCAAGTTTGTTGGGTCTTCCCATTGATGTTATAGATTTATTAGATTTAGCGCTTTTACAACGATTGTCGCCCCTTGACCTTATTTTTAGATCTTCGACCCCAACTTCTGGCAACATAATTTTGATCAACTTTCGTATTTCGCTATTAAAATATATAAAATTAATTAATTATTACTCTAGACACTATGCGCTTTCTAAAACTGCTTTAATTGTAAGTTTTGATCATAAATTGCTAGAGCTATAGAAACTGCAAAGTTCGTTAACATATACTAGTACTTTAAGAAGTTCAAGTCGATCTTTGATTTTAAGATACGCTTCGAAACACAAAAACTTTGCAATCAAATAACTTTCTCAATGTTAATTTAGACTCTATCAAAGATATGTTGTTGAAAGCGCAAAGTTCACTCTATTAAACGTGAGATTTTGATAGTGATAAATCAAGAAATGCGAAAGTTGATCAAAAGCATCTTATTAGAAGATAGGATTAAGAATCTAAAAATAAGACCAAGGTGCGACAATCGTTGTGAAAGCGCTAAATATTTAATTAAATCACCATTTGCGCATCTCTTCGCGCATCATTTACATCGCCTATTGACCTAGAATATCGTCTAAGAAAGCATCAGTTTCTGGCCCAAATGCATGCAATTTCTCCATGTTCCCTGACCTCTATCCGACCTCTAATTACATCTTTATTGAAGCTTCAAATAGAGCTTATCTAAACGTCTTGTTAAGAGGTCAAATCGACCTCTTAAAGCATGCATATACCCCCGGGATTGCATCTGTTTTAGGTGATAAACAAGTAATTTTCTCTCGTTCTCCTTAATCATCTCGATCATACATCCAATTATCATTAGAATTAGCATTACCATCGTCGTCTGCATCAAATTCGTCATTCTTATCGATCTATATAATCTTCTTGATGGTTGCCTTGATAATCGTAAAGATCGCAAAGACTGCGAAGATTGTCGCATTTGATGCTAGCAATCTTCTTCTATTTGACTTCAAGCTTGCGTCGTGATTCGTCGTCGCGTTCGCAAATTATATCGACTTTCGTCACTATATTGGATTTGTATCTTGCTTTCGATCGCGACTTGACGATGACGTATTCTTTCGCTACTGCGTGTGCTTATATAGCTTCAACAAAAGCATCAAGTGAAGAATAGTTTATCGCAGGCGATGATTGCATCATTATGCTAACGACGATAAGATAGAAATGTAAGATGATTAAGATAGAATTTTGAAGATTTCGCGCGATTCGGAATTGATCAACTTTTATTCGATCAATCCTAAAAATCAACCCTAGGACTAGGTGTGCAATTATCGAAAATGGGTATAGTATTTACCGAAACAAGATGTGTGAGAACTAGCTACCTAATATTATTAAGAATGTATTTAAGTTTAAAATTAAACAAAAGCAATTAAATGCGTTCGACGTTACTTTAAAGAAAAACATAATTATAATAACAAAGACAAAATTTAAAAAAAGTTTATTATATTAAACGTTGTTATTTATAATTTTGTTATCGAAAATTGCGTTAATAGTTATGTTTCTTCATGTCTTAAAGAACAATTAATATAAAAAGCTAAAAAAAATTATTAATTGTCGATTATTAGTATTGAAAGACGACAACAACAAGTTAAAAACGCTAAAGAAAATATATAAAAAAGACTATACGTATAATTAGTATCGCTATTATATTTAATATAAAGTGTTTAATAATTAAATCTAACTAAAACAATATTTACAAATTTTAAGATTATTATATTCAAGAATTTCTTTAACAATATTTTGCGTTACAAGTTTTATTAATTGCGACTTTGAATACTTGTTATTAACAAATTATATCTTGTAAACAAATAAAAAGAGTTTTAAGCAAATTATATTTGTCTTAATGTTCTTCGTACGCAATTGCGTTCTAAAATATCAATAATAAATATATTAATTATACTTGATAATAAGACTTTAGAACGTATAAAGAGACAATGCAAATTTGTCTCTAATATAAAGATATTCAAAATATCTTTAAATAAATCGAAAATATATTTACAATTTAGTCTTATTAAATATATTTTCGATTTAATAAGACTAAATTGTATAAAAGATTTGCAATATATATTGTTAATGCAAGTTAAAAGCTCTTAAGATATTTTAAAAACAATAATATATGTAAATAAGATAAGTAACGTAAATACGATATGCAAATATATTCGACAATAAATAATAACTCTAAACTATTTATTGAAAATAACAAAATATATATATTTAAGACGCTTTTTAAAAAAGATTTAAAAACTATTTTTTTTCAAAAATTCTAATATGCACAAACACGTATAAGCTAAATATCGACAATTCAAATATTCGAAAAATCTATATTTAAATGCTTTTCTTGTCGATTGCAAAAATATGTTAACAACTTAATAATGCAAATCGATACAACAAAGAATAAGTATATTTTATTTTTTTATTCTCGCAATAATATAAAGAAATTCGAAGTAAAAAAAATGCGTTAAGTCGAACGTTAATCAAGAAGTTAATAGTAAAAAAAACAAATTTCGAGAATTGCAAAACTAATAATAAGCAAAAAGATTTAACAAAAACAAAGAAATTTAAATCCAAAAAAAAAAATATTAAAAGTAATAAATCGAAGACGCAATATATTTTAAAATATATAAAAATTAATTAATCTTATATTAAAGAAGAAATGCAACTATTATTGCAAGACAAAATTAAAATTCTTTATTAACATAAATCTAAACAATACAATATTATTAACATTCGAAAAAATCAAATTAAATTTGTGTTACTCGATTTGTTATTTAAACAATCAAATTTCGATTAATTAATATAAGAAATTAAATCTAAAACAAGAAAAAAATAAATTTAAGCGTTTCTAAATTAGACGTTAATTCGAGAAGTAAAAAGAGCGAAAGACAATAAATATTTTTAAAAATTCTGTTTTGCAATTTACTTCAAGTCTATTAATATTGAATACAATATTAAAGATTCTCGATATATAAAAATATTTAATAATTGACAACAAATATCTAAAACGCGAATTAAACAACATCTAAAACGCTTTATTAAAGTATAATACTAAGATTCTCGATATATTAAAACGAGATTAAGCTTTAGATAAAAACAACAATAAGATACTAATAAAAATAAAGAGAAACAAAGATAAGACTAATACAAAGAAAGTTAGAACGCTTCTATTATTTAATTTAGCTTTAATAAAATATAAGACGCGAAGAAATCAATAATTATTAAACAATATTTTCAAAGCATTGTTTACAAAAAAAAAACAAAAAAGTAATAAACAAAGATTTGATACAAATATTAAGAAAAGTAAAGTTAACTTATTAAGAAAAAATACTAAAAACAATAACGTTTTCGACAACAAAACTTCTTAATTGTCGAAAATATCGCAAATATTTTATCGATATTAATAGTTGTTAAGAGATATAATATTAAACGCGTTGCAAAAAATATTTTCTCGAGATATTGCACTCTTATCTAGTAATAAAAAGCGAAAAAGATTAACTTATTTAAATAATTGCAATTTAAGTACGACTAATATTGTGCGATATATTTTTAACTTTAATTTTAATATCTTGCGAGATATTTGAAGACGCGAGCGCAAAAGAGAGACAAAGCAAGAGATTACTCTACTATTTGTACTTCGAAATTTATAAAGAATATTATATAATATTAAAGTCTTGAATTAAGATTTTAATTAAGATTCTTAATACAATATCTTCGAATTGCTAACAACAAAATCGCAAATAAAGGATATTGTATACTACAATATTAAAAAAAATTGTATCGAGTTTATAAAAATTAATAAAAATCGAAAACTCTCTATTATATTAATTTTAATTTTAATATTAATTTTAACAATACTAGACTCGATAATATTATAGAATTCAACTCGAAATCTATAATACAAATTGTATTTTATCTTGTTATTGTTAAATATCTTTAAACTTTTTACTTAAAGATTGATAATAACATTCTTAGTATATCTTTCTTTTATATTTAATATCAATAATTTAATTGATAATATTTTAATCAAACTTTATATATTTTTTGCATCTTCTTTCTTAAAATAATAATTAATATTAATCGAGTTAAAAACAAACTCGAATATTAATTGAAGACATATTAAGTAAAAAGTATTAAATACTTAATTCTTAAACAATTAATTGCTGTTAAATAAGAACTAAGATTGCTTTTATTAAAAAATCTTTAAATTCAAATTTAACAATTTCAATAATCGATCGATCTCAAAATTGATATTACTTTTATTCTAAAAATAAATTAAGTTATTAAATAAAATAACATCTTGCAATTTCTTAATAACAACAAAAAAAATTTATTATATATATTATGCGTAATAAAGTCTTTGCGTAATTGAGCATTTTAACTCTTTTTGCTTCAAATATAATAGTAACTTTGCAAAATATATAACAAAGCAATTTAATATTAATTATTTTAATAACATATTTAAGTGTTAGATATATCTTAATATAAGTACAAAAGTTTTAATAATTACAAAACTTCTAATTAATAATTAAAAATTAATAAAGTAAGAAATTTGTAAAGAATTTCGTATAAAGATCTTGATTAATTTAATGCAATATAGTTATTTACAAATTGTTTTTGTCGCAAGATTGCGTCTTAAGTTAAAAAATTATTTCTTTAATTTTATTAAAGAACTAATCTTGTAACAAACAAGATATGCGTCTAATTTAAGTATTAACAATGCGCGTAACGTAGCTCTAAAGAATTAGTCTTTTAATAACTTGAAAGTTATTAAAGCAAATAACGCGTTAATATTTTTATTTGTCTACGATATACTACAAAGAGATCTTATTTATATAGAAGATTTTCTTTATGTATATTATATATATAAGTTGAAATATATTAAATTTCAAATGTTAAAACTCAATAAATAACAAAATTTAATAAAATTTGTTAAATAAAATTCGAGAAACATAGTTTCGCAATCGAATTGTCTCTTTTATTTGTTTATATATCTTAAGATCGCTCGTAATAAGACAAAGATATTTATTGTACACAAAATTGTTTAAGTCAACTTCTATTTACTTAAGATAAAAATTTTCTATAATTAAAATATTATTAATTATTGTGCTTTTATCTTTTCAAACTAATATTATAGAATATAATTTTGTTTTATGCAACTTTAATATATAAAGCTTAAGTATAAATACAATTTAAGAAAAGTTTATAGTAATGTATATTAATAATTTAAAAAGTTTTCGAATAACGTTCTTTATATAAAAAATTTGAATTTTGTCAAATTAGATATTGTATAAAGAAAAAGAAAGAGAATACATTGTATCTTAATATTAAAATTCTTATCAATTAAAGTTAAAGCAATAAATATAATTAATAATAAATATTCTTTCGAAGTTTATATGTTTCGAAAGAGAGACACAATATCAAGATTATAAAATTGAATTATTATAACAAATATAATTGATCTAAATTTCTAAGTCTTCTCAATTCTTTTATCTCGTCAATTCTCTAAAAACTCAAAATTATTATAAGTTAAAATTGTTGTAAAAAGTTTCTTTATCGCGATAAAATATATTTTTGCGAAATTAATTAATTTGTTTAATCGATCTTGCATTGTTTTATAGAATATTGTTAAGTTAAACAAGTATAGCAAATCTATTACTCTTTGTTTTGCGTTATTTTGTTATAAATAAAGCGCAAATATAATTTAAAAATTAAACAACAATTTTAAACGCAAAAGATAAGAAAGAGTAAAGAGTATAACAAGTTGCTAATTAATTGTATTTTTAAGTTTTATTATCTTCGAATTTTAGTAAGTAATAATAGCAATAATCTTCTATTAACGAGAGATAATAATTTTTATTATCTTTTTCGCATTTTTAAATTTGACAAAAGAATTTTAATTAAGATTTATAATAAGTTTTTAAAATTAATTAAACAATTAATTTTTAATTAACGCAATAAGTTCTTCGCAAAAATTATTAATAGCTTACTTTTAATTATAGCGACTTATAAATTAATTCTTGCGAATTTCTAATATTTGTAAAAATTCTTTATTGTCAATTATTATATTATAGACAAAGTTGAGAAAGCTTTTATATTTTTTTTCGAAAACTTTGTTTTTTCGAAAGCAAATAAAATTTCGAAAATAGTCGAATAGAATTTATTGTTATTGCTTTAACAAACTATTTATTTGCTTTATCTTTTAAAAATTAGATTGTTTTAATTCTTAATAATTCGAAACAAAAGAAAATCGATTTTTGATAAACAATTTGTAATTAAATAGTAACAAAGATCGACTATTTGTCAATAAAACTTAATAAGAAAAACACGAATTGCAACAATAAGAAGTCGAGATAAAGAGTAACAACAAAAGAGAACTTATATTAAGTAAAGAAAGAGAAGAGAAACGCATTAAAAATTTATTTATAATTAATTACAATCGTAATTGCAACAAGAAATTAAGTAAGATAAGTATTTATATTCGTAAAAAAAGTTATGTGCAATTCGATTAATTGTATAAGCAAAAGTAAGCTCGTCGCTTAAGTAACAAGAATTCTCGAAGCGTCAAAAATGTATTGCGCATTTGTAATTGTTTAATTAACAACTAGAATCTATCGAATCTCTTATTCAAAGATTTTCTTTAATTGTCGCTTATCTTTCTATCTTCCTATTTTTCGTTTGCGCAAATTTTATTTACATTGCGCAATATTAATGCTCTTATATTAAAAATAAAGCTTGCAATTCTTAATCGACTTTTCTTTGCAAATTTATCTTTTGCTTTTTAAAGAAACTATCTAAAAAGTAAGCTTGTTTTTTTGTTTGCACAACAAATATTTAAATCTCTTTAAATACTTTTCAAGAATTAACTTGTTAGCAATATATTTGTCTCTATCTTTATTTGTAAGTTATTTTAATTAACTTTGCAAATTAAGATATTGCTAATAGAATCTCTTAAGAAAAGTTAAATTAATGCGAGAAATTTATTTTCGACTCAAATTATATTAATTGTGTTTCTTGAACAACAATAGAATTGAAACAATTTGTTAAGCATAATAGACAATTAATTAATTATCATTTTTTAACTTAACGTTATCGAAAGATTTTTTGTTAAGCTAAATTGCTATATACTAGAGCAATATTATTCTTTTTACAATCTTTTTTTCTTGTGCAATTAAATTATGCACAATTTTAGATTATGTTATACGTATATCTTCTTAATTGCAAATAACAAATTCTAGACTTTTATACTTTGCAACGTTATCTAATCTCTATATTAACGTATTCTTAAGACTATAAATGTATACTCTTTCGATATTAACTAATATATTGTATCTTTTTACAATATTAAGTTATTATAATCGAATTTTGTAGTAAAAGTTTTTTATAATTAAAGTACAATTGTCTTCGAACTTATTATTCAAAAATACAAGGTCTTAAATTATATTATAATTCTTGTTAATCTCGACGTACTTTAAGATATTAATATATAAAAAAAGTGCGTATTATTGTTTTTGTAAATATATTTTACGTAATACAAATAAAAGATAAGTTAACAATTTTAATCAAATCTTAATGCGACGTAAAGAAGCTAATAGAAAAGATCAATTTAAATAATTTGTTATATAAAAGAATATATTATATTGCGAAGTTATTCTAGATTCGACTTATTATTGCGTGTATTAAGATAATAAAGATATATATTGTACTCGATATTAATTAGATTTTTAATTTGTAATTTGTAATTATTTTTGTTAATAACGTTATTTTAGAATTATTCGAATAATTACAACGCAACAACGTTTTTGTCTTAATATTAATTCTCTTAAGTATTAAGACTTGCAATCTTAATAACAATTATTCTAGCAATATTCTTGTTATACTTAATTAGAAGACTAAATTTCTCGACAATATATTTAAAGATTTCTAAGTCTTTTGTTTTATCTCTTTGTTAACTTGTTATTCTTTATTAATTTAAATTTTTGCGTTTTAACAAATTCAATGCAAGACATTTGTTATATACTTAAATAAGACAACTTTTAATAATTAAAGCTATTATACTTGTCTTATTGTTTACAAGCTTTACAAAATTAACAAGGTTTCGCAAATAATTAAAACAAATATGCTTAAAACTATTTGTCGACAAGAATTTTAACAACAAACAAACAACTCTAAGGCATTGTTCTTTTATACGCATATTTGTTTCTTCTATTGTTAATTGTCTTATGCAATTAATTAATGTCTTGTTAATATTGCAATATTAATATTAATTGTTAAAAAGATTTAAAATTTGCATTTCAATTATAACTTTCTTAACTCGCAAGATTTTATACTTATTACTTAATATATTGTTCGATTTCTTCTTTAATAACAATATTAAATCTTGATATATTAACTTTGATTGTTAATAATGTTTCTTGCAAAGATTTAACTATTTATTTGATTAAGTTGTTGTTAACGCTAATATTAAAATATCGCTTTTAACAACTTTAATCTTACAATTTTCTAACAAATTTAAAACATCTATTTTAACTTTATTAAACTTGTAAACTTCTTAACTAAATAAGTTTGATTTTAAACTCTCAAAAAGAGACGTCATTTTAAAATTAAATATTTTAATAATCTTTTTTTGAGTTATTTAAGATAATTAATTTTCTTAATTCTTAATCTTTTGCGTCTTAATGCAAATATTGTAAGACAATTTGATTTACAAGATTGCATACTTAACTTATATTTAAAATGCATTTTGTAATCTTTGTTATTGCTAAAATATTAACTTTTCGAAAGTAATTAAATTTCTAAACGATTGTTGCATTATCTTAATACTTGCAAATTAACAAAATTCTTTCTTTATATTTTTTGTGTTAACGCTTCTAACTTTTATAAAAAGATTTCAAAATTAACGTTTTTAAATTCGCAAATATCTTGCGTTTATTTCGATATATATATTTTTAAAGCTTTTAATACTTAAGTAAAGCTTAAGTCTTTTTTACAATTTCTTTAACAATCTTTATATGCTTATCGATATATTCGAAATATTTAATAACAATCTTAAATTGTTTTTCTTTTGTCGCAAAAAATAATATTCAATTATTAATATCTTGCACAATTGTAATAGGTTAGATCGTCTTCTCTATATATACTACTTCTCGCGAGTGTTTGCAACGCGCAAACACCTCGCAGATGCTTTTGGCGCAATTGATTTAGATTCTATCCTGTTACAATAGTGTTCGCGCTCGTGCTTCGACCCAATGCGACGCACTACGTTTGGGCCCCAAGATCAATTTCTTTTGTGGCCATAAGTTAGACGATCGTAGACGCAAAAGTTTGGCGTCGAATGCTCTACGCGAGAGGCCTAATAGCTTGGGTCGCATGCCACGTCGTCGCATGAAGCGAGACGTGAGTGTGTTCGTTTGACTTGAGCAACATGTCGTGCGCGATCTCTAAATGTAACACGTGGGTGCTAGTCGAACGCGACAAGAGAAATAGCACGTGCCAAGCATCATGTCTTCAAAGTGGCCTCTAAGTGCGCAACACACCAAGAATTTTTGGTAACCCTGGCGTAACCCTAGATCATCACTAAAATAACCCTGAATCTCGAGACGAGATTCATTGGGAGGGGAGATAACTGTAACAAGTTAGATCGTCTTCTCTATATATATTACTTCTCGCGAGTGTTTGCAACGCGCGAACACCTCGTAGATGCTTTTGGCGCAATTAATTTAGATTCTATTCTATTACAACAATATTATATGAATTGCAATCGATTATTAATTGTATTAAATTTTAAAAATTAATATATAAATTTACAAATATAATTGCAAGATCTAATTTATTTTTGTTAATTATTATAAATACAAGAATTTTGTCTACAAAAAAAAATAAAATGAAAAATGAAAAAATAAAAAAATCAATCGACAAATAATATTAATATTCGAAATATTTAATCAATACTTTTTTATTTACAAATTATTGAGATAAAGATACGCGACGCATCTTTGTTGTTTATTTCTTGTTATTCGCTTATTTTTTTTATCTTTTTAATTTATATCTTAACTCTTATTAATACAAGATTGTTAACAACTTAACAAGATAAGAAACACTCGTAATGCACTTCTAGAAAAGTGCATCTCTTCTAATATAATAAGTTTATTAATGCAAGCTTTGCTTAATTTTATTAATACTTTGCGATATTTATTTGTTATCGAGCACTTTATTTTATTTATTTACTATTAAATATTGTTAACTTTGCGAGTTTGTATATTTCTTGTTATTGTTTGGTCTAATACTTAATTATTTATATTTCTCGTTAAAGTTTTTTTTAAAAAATAAATTCTCTTATCTATTTAATTTTCTTAAAATAGATAATTGCTTTTTCGAGCTTTGTTGTGCTTTTTTAACTATATCAAATCGAATTTTATTGCATATTTTGCTTTCTTTAATACAAAACTCTTCGCATTATAAATAAGCACAACTTTTTTTTAAAGATCGCGTCAATAAATATTGTTAAGAAGACAATATCTTTAATTGTTATGAAGACTTCGATACCTTTAACTATGAACAAAAATCTAATATCTTTAATTATTGTTAAGAATTTAATATCTCTTAATTGTTTTACAATATTCGATTGTCGAATTTCTATTAAGACGATTATTATTTTATTAAATTTTTTATTCGAGATATCAAATATAAACGTCGCTCTATTATTGACTACTTTAACAAAAAAGAAATTAAATAAATTGACACAAGCTCTAAAACTAAACTTTCTATTTATAAGAAAAATTCAAAAATTTAAGAGTACGTCTTAGAAAACAATCAAGAAAATAAAGAAAAATAAAAATATACTTAATAGCGCAAAAAAAGTTTTGTCAAAGATATTAAATAAAATAGCTTTAATTTAAAAGCTTGTATGTTTCTCTCTCTCTCGCAATCTTTATTAAATTTCTCGCTAATACTTCTACTATTAGAACAATCTTAAGAAACAAGATAAGTTAGAAAATAAGAACTTTAATAGCGATAATTTGTCAATTTTTTTCTTTTATTTGCGAGAATTGAGTATTTGCGTTATTGTGTCTCTTTAATATTTTAGAATGAAAGCACAATACAAAGAGTTACGTACAATATAATTGAGAAAATAATAATTAAACAAAAAAAATTGAAAATATCAATTTGTCGACGTTTAAATAATACAAGAACTATATACTAATAATTAACAAATGTATTAATAACATACAAATCTTTTTAAACTCGAAAATACTTAATTTCGATATTTATCTAAATAATAAATTTGTATCTTTAATTGCTTGTTTTAGTATAACAATTAATTAACTTTACAAAATATATTTGATCAAGTTAAACAAAAACAAAGATCTGCGCATTTGGCATATTGTTAAGAAATCTAGCAAAGCAATTTTTCGACATTAACGTTGTAAATCTTGACAATTGTACTTTAAAATTCAATTAAGAAGAATAATATTATCTTTGATATTAAGATATTTTATTGCTTTCCGAAGTCAAGAATTTCGACTTAAAAATATTTTTTGTATATTTATTCTATTACAATTTAAGATTAAGAAATAGACTTTTTTTTGTTAATCAACAATTAAGAAGTTTAAGATTACTTTGCGCATAAGTGTTTTTAAGACATCTTTTTACAAAACAACAAAGCTTGTCGAAGATACAATAAAGCTCGTTATCGAGTTTATCGAATTAATCGAAAAAATAATTGCGTTCGCTAATAAATTTATTAAACTCGCAAACAAAATTAAGAAGTATTGCACAAAAACTTAACGTCTAAAGAAAACTTAAAACTTAAAGAACAAAAAATCTAATTCAAATATAAAAAAGAGATTAACTAAGAATAAGCGACGTTGTTTAAGATAGTTTTTATTACAAAGATGCGCAACGCTTCTTTGATATTGTAAGAATTTGTTCTTAATATCTAATGCGTCTTCTTTGTGCTTGGAATTTCTTTAAGATAGCTCGTAATTTAAGATAATTAAGTAATAAACAAACGATAACTTATATTTGTGCATTTTTTCGTAATTGCAATTAAATGTCTATCTTAATTGCAACTTTTTACTTCGCCTATTAGATATTTGCGTTAATAGTAATTTAATAGTAATATATCGAAAATCTTAATCGAATTGCGAATATCTATAGAGAAATATTGTAAAATAGAAGAGCTATAATCAATTTCTAAAAATCTCGTATTTGTTAAGCTTTCAACAAAATAAATTCTAAATTTTGATTTGCTTTATTTTGACAAAAAAATAAGATTTTGTTCTTAGATTCTATAAAAAGATTATGTTTAAACGCGTGCTTTATCTATTAAAATTAATAAACAAGAACTAAATAAAACTTCGCATTTAGCGTTGAACTTATTTATTAAGCGTCTATTTCTAAAAAAAAGACTTTAAAATTTATGCTAGAATAAAGAATTCATTAATTCTAATCGAAGATTAGAGTCGCGAAGCGACGTGTTTAAACATAATCTTTCTTATAGAATCTAACTACTAAGACAAGCTTTCTTAGATAGTTTCTTATACAAACATATAATTCAAACGATAATTCAAAGAATATTTGAAGTAGCATCGCTTTGATATCAAGATATCTATAAGGAAATCAATTGACTCCGGTGGTTTTACATCAAAGATATTAAGTGTTCTCTAATAGAAGTGCATTTACCGAAAGTAAGAGTGTTTCTTATCGAAAGTAAAAGTGCGCGAATTGATTATCTAATTATATAAGACAATCGTGAGCAATGCGAAGCATTAAACAGTTCTTGGGTAGAAGTCGAGAGCATACACTTTATATAAACTCGAACATTATGCTAGATAAAGCACATTATCATAAAGCAAGCATAGCAATAATTCTAGATCCTAGTAATTTATACTGATTTTCGTAACACGAATCTATTATCGCTCGCATGTAATTTTATCTTACTATCTTTTAGCATTCTTCTTTTACGCTTTATTGTTCTTAATAAATTAGCGATGTTAAGAACGTAAGAATGCAATAGATAGATTGCGCAAATTTATTCAATACGATTATTTAATTAATTTGCGAGAATAGACTAATCGCGAGGAACCGAAAATATTACGTGAGAGCGCCAAGATTCGGTTTCTCGATTTTTTTTGGAATCGAATTGCTTAAAATAGTAACTTTTCGACTAAGCTAAACTTATTATAGTAATAAGCTAGCTTCTTTAAGCGATTTGGTTTCATTCGATTTCTTGGCAATTCGATTCAATTCCAAATTTGGAATTAAATATCGAATCGACGATTAGTCTATGCGAGAACTAGTAAGATCTAGAATCGCTAGCTCGTTCGCTCTATACTAGATCGAGTAATATAAATCGCAATCTAATAATTATTGTATTTAATCAATTTTCATTCTCTCTTATTAATAATGTGCATTCTTAATCTCTTTTACTCTATTTAGCATATCTTAATTGACTTAATTGATTCAATTAATCGACGACGACTAAGACATACGTACAGCTATTGTTCTTGTTCCTGTTCTTGTTGTTATTTTGAGTTAATATCTTGTCGACAATTCTTGACATCTATATATTAAATTAATAAAATATAAAAGACTTGAATTTGATTTAAATCGAATTTTCTTTAAATGTCTTTGCTATATAATGCGATTTAATAAGAAGAAAATTCGATTGTTTATTAATTATTTTGCTATCGATGCTATCGAGTAAAGCAATTGTGTCAAACTATTTTTCGAATTTGCTCTTTGTTATCTTCTATACAAATTATTTTATTCTTGTTAGCTATTTAAATTGACAAAACAATTTAATTGTTTCTTCTTCTATCTCTCTCGCATTCTTAACAATCTTCTTAAATATTTCGAAATTTAATACAACAATATGCTTCGATAGCATTTAATACTTATCTATATACGCATTAGAAGATACGTTAAAGCAGTAAAAAAAGTAAAAAAGATTAGAGATCAAAGCACTATATAAGAATTTATTAATAAGACTTTCTAGAAGTTTTGCAAATCAAACATAAAACAAAAATTCTATTACTCTAATTACAAAAAATTATACAAAATAATTTAATTAGCTATTATTTGTTCGAACAATTTAATAGAATTTGTTTACGATTCTTGTAAAAATAAAATAAACAAAGTTACAATATTATAGAAGTTTAAATTGCAAAATCGATTTAAAGACTTTTCTTAAAAATCGAAGAAAACTTCAAATGTACAACAATAAAGTCTATATTTATTAATTGTATATTATATTCTTCTATTTAAATTATACAAAAAAAAATAGATCTTTTTTAATAAGCAAATATTTAAGACTTATATTGTTGTCGAAAACTTCTTTAATTTAATTTAAACTTTGTAAATATTTAATACTTTTAAAACGCAAATAAAAGTCGAATTACAATTAATCGAAAATCTTTATTTAGCAATAATTTTTCTAACTAATTGCTATATATATTTATAAAATAATTAAATAAAATCTTGCTTTGCAATGCAATCTTTTAGTCTTTCGAAATATTTGCAAGTTAATAGAGTCTTTAGCAATTTTGAAAACTTTATATTATAAGAGTACTAGATTTTCTCTCTTGTATTTATATATATATCTAGCTTTGATAAAGTTTTCTAGTGTTAATTTTTAATGCTTGTTGCTTTAAATCTTGTTGTTATTATTTAATTGTTAAAATATAGAGAAGAATCTTAAATTAAACTCTCGAAAACAATTTTTGTTCTTTTTTGTTCTTTTTTTCCCCTTATTATTATTGTATTAAATTGTTGCAATAATATAATTATCTATATATCTTTAATAGTTAGAAATCTTCTATTAATTTAACAAAGAGTTGTAATTGTAAATAATATTGTTAATATAAATACTTTTCGATCTAAATTTTATTTATTTATTTTAAGAATTTTTCAAAGATATTATTAACGCAAATGCAATTAAATATTAAATTATTATTTTCTTTGTTTAAAAATAAAATTTCGAATTGTTAGCAAGATAAATGCAATTTATATTTGTTTATATTGCAACTCGCGTATTATATTTCTTTAATATACATTTAATATCTTCGAAAGAGACAATATTGTATACAAAAGTCTAGTAATTAAATATCTTGTTGTCTCTTTTCTTTTTAAATAAAGTTTGCGAAACTTTGAAAAAAAAATGCGATAATAATAATTCTTGTTTCAAATTATAAATATTTTCGCAAAAATATCTTCTTTTTGCATTTAATATTACAATTTACTTTCTTAGATTTAGAATATTTGTTGTTTTTTTCTTTTTGTTTCTCTTATTGTTTGTTACAATCTTCTTGTTGCTTGTATTACTTGCTTCGATCTTCTTGTTGTTCGCATTATTTGTTGCAAATCTTTTTTTTGCATTACTTGTTATTGATCTCTCTTTATTACTTCTATATAATTGTTTTAATTGCTTTATATTTTTGTTAAATTTAGTTAAATCTTTAAACAAATTAATTTATTAAAAATAAATATATTTTTTATAATATTTATACAACAATTTCTTAAAATAACGTTTAAGTTTCGAGACTTTTGCAATATACTTTATTAGATATTTTTTAAACATACTTTTTATTTTCTTTAGCAAAGATTCTTGTTTTAATAAATCTTTTGTCAATAATATTCGATTTTTGAAATAATCGATTAATGTATTTTGCAAAATATCTAAGTCTTTGTTGTTCATTGTATTAATATATATTTGTTTAAATTTCTTCGAGATTTATTTGTTACTTTGAGATTATCTTGTAGTTTTGCTTTTTTAACATTCTATAAACTTTAACAATATAAATTTATTAAATAAAGATTTAAAGAATATAGATAGATAATTGTTGTTATTTTTAGATAAAATTTATATTCTTATATATTAATTATTATCTATATTTTCTTTGTAGTTTAAATCTTTTATTATTATTGCATTATTATTAGATAAAAAGCTTGTTTCTATTACAAGTTTCGATTCTCTTGCATTCTTCTTTGCGTTAAAGAATATATTAGAATTATTATTTTCGAAATTGCTTTAATTCTTAAAGCTCTCTTTATTGCTAACAAAGACAATAAAAAAGAAGAAAAAAAGACTTTGTATTTCAATTTATTCTTTAGTTGTTAACTAAGTCTATTTTTTCTCTTTTTGTATTTTGTATTTTGTATTCTTTTTTAGTTTTTTCTTTTGCAAAGAGCTCTTTTAATTCTTTGTCTTTTCATATATTGCGAATATAAATATTTATCTATTAATAATTTGAATTCAATTGTTGTCTCGTATTGCATAACTAGATTTGTGTAAAACTTTAACATTTGCTTTTCTTTTATTTATTAAGTACTTTATTCGTCTACTAGTGTTAATATATTTACAATCTATTGTTGTCTCGAATCTTTTTCTAATTTTATTTTAAAAACGTTGTATAGTTTTAATATTGTACTTCGCAAATCTAGTTACATATATATTAACAAAAATAATATTATCCTTCTCTGTAAATTATTAATTGTAATTAAGTTTTTAATTTAGTTATTAATTTTTCTTTTGTTTGTAAGAGACAAAAGAAATAAAAAAAATTAGCAACAAAGAAGCACTAGAAGTGCTAGAAGCACAATATTAATTAACAATATTTTAAGTATAAAAGTCGAAATCAATATTGTTGTTTGCATCTAATTCGATATTCTTTTTTTTTCGATTTTTGTGTAATTGTTCTTTAATATCTTTTATTAACTTGTTTTTTTCTCTTTTTTAACAATTGTTAAAACAACTCTAATTTAAATTAGATTGTATATTTTTGCTTACAAGATAATTGTTATATATTCTTCGAAAATTACAAGATTTACAAAAATAACAATAATTGCGAGAATTACAAAAATAACAATAATTGCGAGAATTACAAAGATAATAATAATTGCAAAGACTTCAATTGTAACAAAGAAGTGCCCAAATTAAGAATATAAAGATAGCTTTTAAATATATCTCTAGATATAACGACAACAACAACAACAACAACAACAACAACAATAGAGAAGATAATTATAATCTTTACAAACTACATCTAGACAAGTAATTGAAGCAATTAAATAAGATAGTAAATCAATTAAATAAGTATTCAATAATTAAATATTAGTTTAATTGAGACTACTAAGTTGTTAGATCTACTTGTTCTTTTCGAATTATACTAACTAAATCGAGCAATATTTAATTGAATAATCTTATTGAATAGAGTTGCGCAATCTGTCTATTTTACTTTTCGCTTTCGATTGTAGCTTACGCAGCACTAGCGACTTCGTAAATGCTAAGAATATATTTAAGATGCATTAGTTGTAGTACACGCTTGTTTATAATGCATCACTTCCGAAAACCCTAGTTTTGACATATCGCGCAGGCTTAGTTTATTTAGTTTTTCAGGATTGCTGACCCTTATCGTCGCAAAATTTTGTAGTTATCCTTATTGTCGTTGGCAAGATTTGGCGAATAGCATTGTGCGATATCATCGCATTAGGCTTATTTCTTGACACAACATTAGTATTCTCGCTAACAAGATCTCGTTAGACGTAAGTTGCAACAAGATGCAATTGCGATAAAAACAACAACAATGCTTGGTAACCTTTGCGAACGACAGCAGCCAACATTGAGAAGCTGAATAAACTGGGCCTGCGCGATGTCCCAAAACCAGGGTTTTCGGGGATGATGCATTATAAACAAGCGTGTACTATAACTAATGCATCTTAAACATATTCTCGTGAATGCTCGACCCAGGGTTCGCCGAGAGCTTGGCGCGCCTTCGATGACGGAAAATCCGCGGAACGATATCACCTTCCTGTCTTGGTTACGTCGACGGCTTTGCATTATCCTTGTACTTTGAAAAAGGCAGCGGAGCAATTGAGTGTTTGCGTAGGTGTACACGTATGGAGTACTTCTGCGTTATAGCTGCTCAAGGCTGTGCCTTTCAGCTAATTTTAAGGCCCATCACAACCCATGTCAATCTGCTGCGGACACTAGCAGCTTCCCGAACGTACGGAGGTACAGATGCTTCGGTTCAGAGGCCAAAACGGAGTCAAGACCGAGAGGCGCATGCAGATACCCACTATACCAGTTGGGTCAAAAAATGTTGCACAATCCTTTTGAGCAACACGTCTCCCTCAAAGCGGTCAGTGGTGGTGCATGCGGCCTGGGGCTTACCTACGCCTCCGGCGCCATGAGCGTCGTCATCTGATGGCGTGGCATTCTGAAACCGTTCCTAGGGCCTAGGGGGGATCTGTCAATGTGTACTCGTACGACTCCAACGCAATTGATATAGGTGTCAAGCGATGCGCCTCTCTTACATTCACTGTTTTTCCCAATCTCACGATCTGAGGAGTTCTATGCGTTCCCTCATGCCTTCATCTGCCCCATGAATTCACTGTACAAGGCTATCTTGTGATCACTGGTAGTTTTTCGTGACTTGTTTCCCAGTTCTTTCCTACTGACAACCTCACTTGAGCATTTCATTCCTGAGCCATGAGGTTCGCGATTCTCTACGCGGGGGCTTGTCTCGGTATGCCCTTTTGTTGCTAGCATTGACCACAACCACTAACCAGAACAGCCGCGACGGCCTACACTCAAGTCGTGTCCTACTGTCCTATCGATAACGTCTGCTTCAAAGTTAACGTGCCGGACGCCAGCGCGTCAAGTGGCAATGGCGATCTGTATTTCCAGATCCAAGGACCATCATCGTTGCAATGGATAGGCTTGGGTCAAGGAGGCTCAATGCAGGGCGCAAACGTCTTTATGGTCTACTCCGCCGCCAGCGGGTCGAATGTCACGCTTTCCCATCGATTGAGTCATGGCAATTTCCAACCAACTTCTGATAGTTCGATCCAAGTTTCCTTGCTGAGTGGCTCTGGTATCGCTAACAATAAGATGACTGCCAACGTAAGATGTATGTCTCTGAGAATCTCATCGACCGCTGATATTCAATGGGAGCTGACCACGTATCGCCGTTGCAGGTTCGAATTGCGCTTCTTGGAGTGGGGGTAAGATGGACTTCTCTTCCAGCAACACCGATTGGATCTGGGCCGTGAAAGACGGATCTTCTATCTCGAGTGATTCCGTGTCTGCCAATCTCCAGCAGCACTCACAGCAAAGCGCCTTCAGCTTTGATCTCACCAAAGCCCGTGGCGGAAATTCCTTGAATCCCTTTGTCGACACAGGAGCCACAGCTACGGCAGCAGGGGGCAGCAACCCGACGTCTGGCGCGTCGGCCGCCGGTCAAGAGCAGAGTGGGTCCAGTAGCTCTGATGGATCTTCAGGTTCTGGTTCGCCTACTGCATCCGATTTCGCGAAACAAAACAGAGCTATCATCGCCCATGGAATCATTATGGGCCTTACGTTTGCTCTACTCTTCCCGTCTGGAGCGCTCCTCATCCGCATGTTCTCTTTCAAGGGCCTGGTCTGGGTTCACGCTGGCTTCCAGATTTTCGCATATGCCCTCGCCATCGTTGGTCTCGGACTGGGTGTCTTCATTGCGGTGTGGCCATCGCAAGATCAGGGGCTTGTATGTTCAAACTACCGCCTCAGACTTAAGGCTTGGAGTGCTAAAACTTTCTAGATTGATAGCGATCACGCTGTAATCGGTCTAGTAGTCGTTGGACTGCTACTTTTCCAGCCCATGCTTGGTTTGATCCACCATCAAATATACAGAGCCCGCCACAGTCGCACCCTCTGGGCCACAGCGCACGTCTGGTTTGGCCGTGTCGTTATTACCCTAGGTATCATCAATGGTGGTCTGGGATTACAACTTAGTGGCAATACGGTCAAAGGCGAAATCGCATATGGCGTCATTGCTGGTGTGATGTGGTGGCTTTGGATGGTCGTTGTGATCTGGAGCTACTACAAGAGAAGTGCGCACAACGACCCGAGGGGAGAGAAGGGTCAAAAGGCAATCAGACTGCAGGATAGTCCTAGATCTGACCGAAGTCAATATTGGCAAGAGTCGAGGAATGGGAAGTCGAGGGTCAACGAGTATAGAGGCTGATAGGGAATTGAAGGGCAGACGGCCATGCGCATTCGGGACAATTTTGGTGTTGGAATAGCTTTGGAGTTGACGAAAGAAAGAAGCTGGAACTTCATACCGTCTGTTGCTGATATAACGACTCGACGATGGTAGACATGTACTCGTATAGAAATTGAGAGCTAGGAATCAAACTCCAATAGGCAATGTTGTGGGGTGATGATGAGCTACAACTGTTCCCTCGAGATTGATTGCGAGATAAGGTAGGGTTCGCATCGCCATCGTGGTGCACAGAAACGATTGCCACGTAGCCTCAAGTAAAGATGGAACGAATGCACAGCCTAGGATGCTGAGACGTCGCCGATGCAAGTAATCGTGGGCCCTCTTTATAGGCAATCTATAAGAGATTCTGGTATCCCAGCGTCTCACAGTAGGGATTGGCGAGTGGTTTTTGCTTCATTGGCATCAGGCTCGAATCCGCGAGTGTCGTTACATAACGTGCCAAGCACGTAATGCCAAGAACATTACGTTTTAGCGTTGTTTGATTAGATCGCGGATGCGAGCCTGATCGCTGAATGCACGTTAATCCCTGTCGATCACTATCGGGCGCAAATTTGCTCTCGTTTACATTTACAACATTGAAGATGGACCTGAGATATGTAAGTTTCTCCTGATGTTACCACTCTATGTTGTTAGCAAGGTAAGAGATATCTCCTAGTTGTTTGCTTCTCTTTTACTTGCCTGCTTGTTTGCTTGCTTGCTTGCCTGCCTGCCTGCTTGCTTTCCTTGCTTGTTTACTTGCTTGCTTGCTTTGATTGCTTGCTTGCTTGCTTGTTAATAGCATGCTCGAGAGCATTGTACAAACGTTTATTATTTGATCTTAGCAACCACATTGCTTAATCTTTGTACAAGCATGTCTCGTCGCTAGAGAATATCAACGTTAAGCGACGAGTAGACTGACCGCCGGGCCGGGTTTCGGTACCAACATTCTGGCCCGACCCGGATACTCGGTACCAACCTCTTGACTCGGCTCGGAATCGACCCCAGGTCAACGATTTCTTGACCCGGCCCGACCGACCCGCCAAGCAATCGAAAATGACGTCAAAATGCCAAGATTTTCTATTTTTAAAAAAATTCGCATTATTTGAATTACTAAAAATAGTTTAAAAATAATAACGCACAAATAACGTACAAATGCATTACCTAAATGCATTACTATATAATATTATAAACAAATTAATTAAATTAATCAACTTGATTAAGTTGATTAATGCACTTTTTCAAAAATAATCTAAATTTTTCGAGTCTTGGCGAGCCGAGCCGGGTTATACGCTAAGTACTTCATACCTACCCTTTGACCCGGCCCGAATACTCGGGCCAAGATTTCTGACCCGAATCGAGTCTTGGCGGGCCAGGAACCCGGCTCGAACTCGATGACCCGGCTCGACGCGACCAGTCTAGCGACGAGATGTGTTGCTTTCTCTCAATCTTGTCATACTTGTTTGTTAAGCATAGATAGAGATAGCTCTATTCTTCTCTTTGTTGATTATTACACGATTTGTGCGAGCTCGTCTAGATTTCCTTTAAAACGATATACACATAGAGCTATCGTTTGTCTCAAGAGATGTCAAAACATTCGTCTAGAATCGACTCATCTAGTATTGCATGTCTTGATTTTGGCATCTTTTTTTTTATGTACCATGAAGCAATCACATTACAAAGTACTTATATATAATATCTTTACGTTCGTCGCTAGATATTATATAGAGCTCGCGACGAGATGCATTATATATATATATTAAGTGCATAGTGTTGCGAATTAATTTAAAAGAACGAGTTGTTCAAAAAGTGTTGCTAGAGATCAAGATGCCTTTTTTTGCACTTAGCGATCAGGCTTTCTATCGCCACGAATAGATTGATCGCGAGTAGACTGGTCGCGCTGACCCGGAAATGTCACGTGCAAATGCCAAGACCCGGGTCAAAAAAATTCGAGGAATCGAATCGCTCAAAGTAGTTTAGTCGATTACTATAAGTAGTTTAGCGCGAAGCGCGCTAAACTAATTTGAGCGATTCGATTCCAAAAAATCGTCGCGACCCGGTCTTGGCGCCGGGTCGGGCCAGAGGGGTGGTATCATAACCTGGCCCGACGGTCAGTCTAATCGCGAGAAACCGAAAATATTACGTGAGAGCGTCAAGATTCGGTTTCTCGATTTTTTTTTGGAACCGAATTGCTTAAAATAGTAACTTTTCGACTAAGCTAAACTTATTATGTTAATAAGCTAGCTTCTTTAAGCGATTCGATTTTATTCGATTTCTTGGCAATTCGATTCGGTTCCAAATTTGGGACCGAATACCGAATCGACGGTCAGTCTAGCCACGAACATTTGCCTTACTAGCTATATTGGGCTAGACTGCCCAGATTCTTGGCATGCTAGCAATAGTATGCTTGGCATGTATTAGGATACTGGCGGTAGAAAGCCTGATGCAATGAAGCAAGAGTGGTTTGACTCTTTTCAATTCTGAATAGGTACCCACCATAGGTCACCAAGCTCTGCACCGAGAAGCCGCCAGCTTATAATGAAAGTGAAATAAATACAGGAATCGCGGGATGTTGGGGTATCTCTGGTGTGGAAGCGCTCGAATAGCAATGTAAGAACCGCACAGGGCACCTCAACAAGAATTGGAAATGAGTACCGATTTACCACGCCAAACTCCTGCTATTCGAGCGGATGCCGATACTTGGTGAAAGCCGTGGAGCACATAAGTCGTAGCATATGAAGCACGCAGCTTTGCTGTCGTCAGAGAAGAACAGCGTCTTCCGTCGTCACAACCGTCAACCCAGGAGTAGAAGCCCGTTCGTCAGAGCAAGTGCTTTTCTAAGCCGCGACTGTGGGGTTCCAGGGTGACCTGTGGCTCAGCTTCAGAGATGAGAGGCCTTCTGTCAGCATGGTACCGCTGTCTTCGTCCTCATCATTGCCGCCATCACTATTGTCTTCAGTGCCATCCATGTTCAGCATCTGAAAGCGGTTGACCACGGTGTTTGATCTCTTCACAGGTTTAGGGGTATTCTCCTTTCTCGGTGTCCATTGCTGTCTTGGCAAAGGCAGAGCACACTCATCTGAGTACCACTCAATCTTCATTCCTTTATACATGGCACGAGACATCATGCAAGTACGAGCGAAGAGGGCATTATGCACTGAGTTCAGCGAGAGATGTGCATCGCCGTTGTTGTAGGAGATTTTGATGATGACCAGGTTGTGGATATGGTCGAGATCTTCTCGCAGCCGTTCTTCGGTGATGTTTGCATGTACCCCTCGTATTATCAGATTCCGCGTAGCCCCTATAGAGATTTTGTTGGCTACATGACCGGGGAGTAAGAACTGGCGATCATTCCAGGCGAAATCGATCTTCGCACCATATAAGCGTACGCCTGTATATATCTTGGAGGAACTCACCCGCTTTCCAAGTATGTAGATATCATTACGCTTAACATAGCTCATGAATTCTTGTGCGGCACTGCCTTCGACGAAAGAAATGCTTGCACTTCGCTCGTTCGAGCGTAAGAATATATCCAGGACGGCGCCGCCTCGTAGGATATTGACTATGTCCTTGTGTGTTGTCCGGTCGGAGAGATTCTGGGCAATAATCGTCCGCTGTTCAGCACGATTGTAATACGGTTTCTCGGCTTTTGGCTGTGGAAAGGAACGGTCGTCTCTGTCAAAACCCGAAGGATACGGACTATCCTCTCGACCAAAGCTATACTGTCGACTGTAAAGACCCGTTTTATCTTTGGGATATGTTCCACCAAACTCTCTCGTTGACCACCCAGTGCGTTGGCTAGAGCTGTTGTCTCCTGCATTACCGGATAGGCGCGCCAAGGGTGTTCTTAAAGGCCGAGCGGAGTAGTCTATGTCCCCTGTCCTTTCGGCGCCGTTGCTGGCTAATGTCGGATTTGCGGGCTGCAAGGGTTCTGCGCCGTGGACAAGGATCTGTTGTTGAACGTTGGTAAGACCCTATCCCAAAAAATAAGAACAGGCCTACTTACGTCCAATGTTTCTGGGCTAATCCCTCCGCAATACAAGGCCTCGCGAAGAGCAGCTTTGCGGAGATCAATGAAAAGCACACAAGCAAAGAAGAGCCCCGAGACCGGATTTAATAATGCAGGAGAAACGTACTGTACTCTCGTGCCATCTGTAGCTAGAGCCTGGTCAGTTGATCAATACCTTAGAAGATGCGCGGTGAAGCTCAAAGTACCAGGTTGTGATGATCGACCTTGGGAATGGTGACCACGGGCAGATCGACAGGCGTAGTAAGGTCTCTCCCGGAGGTATGCTAAGGGCTGCATAAGCTTTGTTCAACCCATTGAGATTGCAGGGACAGACAAGTTCAGCACTAAGAAAGCCGTCAGCCAGCAAGCTCACCCTCAAGCAGTATGCCTCTAAATAGTACTGCTCACTTACCGCCGTAACAATGTTTCGAAGTAGGCTTTATCTATAGTCACCGTGGCAGCCATTGTGCGGAAACGACCGGCTTCGCTAGCAAGAAGCTGTTGTAGACAATGAAGATTGAGAACATGGGAGTTGTGGGATGTGAAGTACTTCTGAAGTACTGACCATGTTGAGTGCATTGAAGATCCACTTCGCGCGCCAGAGCACCGTCGCGTAGCTCGTTTCAGGGTCCAAGGCTAAAGTGGCAGGGGCAATGGCGCCTTATCATGCAGATTTCTTATCGCGGGTTGGTACCGTTCGAAGGGGCCACCAATTGCGCTCCCACCTGGTGCCGTGGTACGAGGCATTGGGGAGTGAAATCTAGGTACGACTCCCCTATTGCATCGGGAAAGCTCATCGTATGCACGCTTCTCCATATTGTTTTATCCTATCACACTTACAGATTCAAAATCATGAGCTTGTTCAGGACCTCATGGCTGGACGATCGCTCCCCGTCGTCCGCCGCGTATCGTCCTATAGCTTCTCTTCCCGTCCTTGGTGCCTGTAGCTATAATGCCAGGTTTCCGAGTCCATATCTGCCCTGACTTTGTAATTCGCTTCCGCTTCTTCCACGTGTTGCATGTTCACATCGACGATACTCATCCCTTCCTCCGCACTATCCTTGGTCTCGTCGCCGAGAGCTCCAACAAATGGGAGCGCCACCCTGGACAGGCCTGCATAATGCCCTGTCGAAAGCTTTAGATCTGGTGGTGGGCCCGATTTCCCCTCTTCAGGCTCAGGCGTCCCCGAACCCTTCTTGCTCGAAGCAGGTGCCCCCCCAGCATTGACAAAGATGATACAGCATGTATTTTCAAATGCTCGAGCTGTCAACGTCGACTCAAGGAACAGAGCCTCTGCACGTGGGTTGGCGGACAGCCCGTAAGGAGAGCAATCAGCGAGCGTCCAGAACGTTGGGATTATAATCGTCTTCGCGCCCGCTGCGATGAGCTCGCGGAATGCTTCGGGGAAGGCGAGGTCCCAGCAGATCAGCAAGCCAACAGGGCCAATGGGGGTTTCGATGACGGAGTGAGGCGCTGTGGTCGAGGAGGCGAGGTGAGGGCGTTCGGGATGCCTATATTCCATCAGTAACGGAATCCAGACGGCAGTGCTCGTCACAACGAGACAGGAGAAGCAACGAAGCAAGCTGTACCAAAGATTCTTCTTCTCATACCGCCCCAACACCTTGCCCTCATGGCTAATGAAGTAGCTAACATTCACAAGCTTCTCCTCGCCCGTCTCGTCATCCCTCAGTGCCTCCACTATCGTCCCTGGCACTATGCATATCTGGCATTCTTCCGCCAAGGCTAGGTATTTGTCGAGGTAGGTCTTCCACTGCAGGCATGCGTCCCAGAAGCCAGGGTCGGCGGGCACCCAGTTGGTGAGGTGGTACTCGGGCAGCACGGCGAGCTGGGCGCCTTTCTGCGCGGCGGAACGAATGAATTGGGATGCTTTGTGGAAGTTGAGGTCGGGGTTCAGGGGCTGGAGGGTAAAGTAATTAGCCGGGAGGGACTGCAGTTCTTAGGAGGGGGTGGGAACCTTGGGGTGGAGCTGTATGAGAGCGACTTTGTAATTTGAAGCCATCGTAATTGTTTAGCTTTCTCCCTGTGGCCCCAAGAGCCTTCGGCACAGAAATATCATCTTGCCTCTGATGATGGGGTGCTAGATGTACCATCGTAGCCACCCCGCCTCTTCCGCAACGACCCCACATTTTGACCGTGAGCTCCGACCCCCTTGAGCCCCTCATGCTGGGTGGGCCGAAGCCATGGTTTATCTTATCGGAGATAACGCTAGGGCTTGGCATGCAATAAGCGAATATCCTCATGCTAATTTCTGGTCTGTAAACCTTAGCCAGATCAGCAACCGCAGCACACCACAGGAGCTGTCCCACTCACCTTTCGCCATCATGGCGCTCCAGAATCAGCAAGCCTTCCAAACGGCCGACGCCCAGAAAGTCATGCAAGATGAATCCGACGCCGAGGAGGAAGCGCTCGTCAACGACTACCAGGAGCAAGTGCACTTCGACGATGGCATGGATACTCTGGACCGGACCAACTCATATGGCGGAAGTGGAGGGCAATTCCAGGATATGCAGGGCCAGCTTGCTGCGGCCGCGACACCATTGGAGTACCAGGCGACGATAGACACGAAGATCACGAGCTACGATAATTATTGCAATTTATTCCATTATATTCTCAACTCAGAGGGGCCGGTAGATCTGGAAGTGCCATCAGTGAGTTTCTCCACCTTGATTGTCCTTGCATCCTCTGGCTATCTTGCTTCTCTCCCTGTTTCTCCAAAACCCCAAATATCCTCCTCAGCTGACGTTTAGCGATTGAACAGTATTACTGGGCCTGGGACGTCATCGACGAATTCATCTACCAGTTCGAATCCTTCTGCCGCTACCGCAACCGGGTCGCGCGCGAACGCTCTCCATCCGACGAAGAGTTCCAGCTCCTGCGCGACAACTCCAACACCTGGGGCTGCTACTCCGTGCTCAACGTCCTCTACTCCCTAATCCAACGCTCCGAAATCACCGCCCAGCTCGACGCCATGAAGCGTAACGAAGAGCCCGGGGCCGTGGCGGGCGAATACGGGCACCGGCCTCTCTACCGCATGCTGGGCTACTTCTCCATCATCGGGCTCCTGCGCGTGCACTGCCTGCTAGGGGATTTCAGCCTGGCGGTCAAAACGCTCGACGACATCGAGCTGAACAAGAAAGCCATGTTCGCGCGCGTCATGGCCGCGCACTTCACGACGTACTACTACGTCGGCTTCAGCTACATGATGATGCGCCGCTACGCCGACGCCATCCGCATGTTCAGCCACATCCTGGTGTACGTCTCGCGCACGAAGAACTTCCAAAAAAAAGAAGCCGCCAGCTACGATTCCATCTCCAAGAAAAACGACCAGATGTACGCCCTCGTCGCCATCTGCGTCGCCTTCTGCCCCACCAAGCTCGACGACACCATCCACACCGCCCTCCGCGAAAAATACGGCGACCAGTTCACGCGGCTCCAGAAGGGGGGCCCCGAGAGCCTCCCGCTCTTCGAGGAACTCTTTCGCTCCGCCTGCCCGAAATTCATTTCCCCCACACCGCCGGACTTCGATACCCCCTCCCTGAACCCCGACCCGGTAGACCACCACCTCAGCATCTTCATGGACGAGGTCCGCACCAATATGTTCTCCCCGCTCATCAAATCCTACCTGAAGCTCTACACGACCATGGACCTGAAGAAGCTGGCGGGCTTCCTGGAGACGGACCCGGAGACGCTGAGGGGCTGGCTGCTGGTCAATAAGCAGCGGAGCCGGCAGACGCGGTGGAACGAGGGCGGGCTGCTGGATGGGGAGGTGGTGAATGCAAATGAGCTAGATTATGCGCTTGTGGGGGATCTGATCCATGTGAGCGAAGCGAAGGTGGGGAGGAGGCTGGTGGATTGGTATTTGAGGAATTTGACGCGGAGTTATTAGCTGGGTGAGATGTTGGTGTGCTTGCGAATAAGGGAGGACGGAATATAAGAGAGATGCTGAAGGGGGAGGTGAGGGTGGGGCGTTGCTGGCCTTGCTCCGTGGTGTTTTGCCGAGAATATGTGCCACAGAGAATCTAGCGTGCACACCAACGAGCGCGCTTCTCCCTTCCTACCCCGAAAGACACTGAAACCAAAAAAAGAGAACAGAAACCCAAAGCATCTCCAAATCCATACAATTCGTCTATTATCAAGGCTCTATCAATTACGCCCCTCGCACTCCACCAGAAAGCACCAAACCTTCCATTAAACCCATCCCCCCTCCCTCCTCCTCCTCTTCCTCCTCCTCCTCCTCCCCCCTCTTTATCTCTTCCTCCTCCCCTCCTCTCCTCCTCCTCCTCCTCCTCCTCCTCCTCCTCACCTTTCCTCCCTCCCCTCCTCCCCTCCCCCAACTCTCTCTCTCCCCCCTCTTCCCCTCCCCCCCTCCTTATCCACCCTATTTTCTCAGACCATCAACCCACCCCCTGCCCACCTTCCCCACCAGCGCCGGGAACTCCGTCTCCAGCAATATCACCACACTCCCGACATCCTCCCCGTTACGAAGTAGGCGCTGGGTGAAGGCCGTCATTGTGGGTGTCCATCCTGCGGGTTGGGCGGAGGATAGGGGGGAGGTGGTGGTGGTTGGCATTGCGCTTTGGTGCGGCTTGGTGGTGGGGGGGTGGGGTGGGTGAGTGGTGAGGCGGGGGGGGGAGATGGTGTGGTAAGGATGTGTGTGGATGAGGATGTGGTGGATTGGGGGAGAGCGGTAAGTAGGGTGGTGTTTGCGGGGTTGGGGACGGGGCCCGTTGGGTTTGGGACGAGTGGGTGGGCGGGGGGTGTTTGGTGGAGTTGGGGGAACGGGGTCGGGGGTGGTGGTGGAGGGGGGAATGGTTGCGGTTGGGGGGTGGTGATACGTCGTTGGTAGAAAAGGGCCGTTTGTGGTTGTGACTTGAAGAGGCTCTGCGGAGCGGAATGCCTGTTGGACGGTAAAGGTTGTGATGCTGGTGAGCTGCTGACTTGGAGCTGGGCGTACATTGTCACTCTTATATATGTCGTACGAGGCGCCCCTGCGAATGAGGGCGCAGGTTTGCGACTGCTTTGCTAGAGGCACGATGGTTGGGCGTGTGGCGATGTGTTGTTCCTGGAAACAGGGTCGGAAGAGAAGGGGGAAGAGGCATGGGTGTTGGTGCCCAATGCAGAGGACCGCTGGGTGGTGGATTTGATGCCATAGAGAAAAACGAGGTTGGGAGGCAAACATGCGGAAAAGACGTTCTCGATACGAGCAGAAGGCGGAACATCAACGCGATAACAGAGAATCGAGAGAGAGGCTTCCGAAGGAAGCAATCAAACAGAAGTGAGGAGAACAAGAGAAAAGTGTTCGCTGGTTTGGTACTCTTTGCTTACATATCTCATCATTACCTGCTATTTGCCATATCCAGATCTACCAATTGTCCAAGCCATTGTTGGGATGCAAACCCTAGACCAACTCCAGATCCACCACTTCGCAAAGATGCATGACAGTTTCGGACCTATATGCAAAGGACGGAATACTAAGAGCTCCATGGAGTCATTGCGGCCTTATCGAAGCAAGCCGATGCCGCCAACGAACCAGGTAAACGAGAGTATCGTGATGGCGCACATGCCAAACATGAACTTCAAAGTTTGCCGTTCCATATCTGAGATGGCACCACTGCAGATTGCACACTTCCAGTCTAGCGGCTAATTAGTCGGTTTCTTCATTGGGCATCTTCTGGAACACACGTACCCGTCAGGTTCTGGTATGCCTGTGGAGTATACATTGCGAACAAGAATTGCTGGTACGCTCCGAGATTTCCTGCGGCTGCTATGTCTGTAACATCCTTGGCGGCATCATGGATGACCAGATGGTATTGCTCCGTCAATAGTGGGTTGGCTCCAGTCTGCTCTGGCAAGGTGTCCCAAACGGCTTTCGCGCTGGATTGGAAAGTCATGTTGTTCGTTATGGTATAGGTAGCACTGTTGGCGGTGCAAGTAACGTAAACGTCAATCGCTTTGGGCTCATTCGAAAGAGAGGTGTAGTTCCAGCCGAAAGTAATATTCTGCCCAACCTTGTAGTAAGTCTTTGCTGCAGTCATCGCTGGCGTGAGCATATTGACCCCTCCAGCGGGCAGACGTTCGTCCACAGCGGAGGACTTTGGCGCCTTCGTGGTCTCGGACGCGGTGGCCTTTGTCTTTGTGGCGCCTGAGCTTGCCTTTGTCTGTGCCGCACCCCCTGACGTAGCTGCTGCAGACCCGCCTGCCGACGCGGATGTTATTGTTGAGCTTTTTCCTGTTTGCGAGGCAGGCGCTTGGGTTTTCGAGGCTTGTGCTGATGGAGGAGTGGTAGTATTAACTTTACCATCCGATGTGGCGGCTAAGAGTGCAACGAGATACATCAGCGATTGATCTTTTCGAGATCGAATAGATCCACCTTACAAGACGCTGTATCTGCTCTCCTCAGTAGCACACCCCCCAAATTGTCAATATTAGGCGGCCACGGCCATGCTGCTGTGAAGGTGGCTATCTGAAGCAAGGACAGGAAAACGCCAATAAGCCCCACCCGCCGTAGCATCTTTAGAAACAGCGGTAGCCCTCAGACGCTTGGCAGCCTGAAAGCCTTTTCTGACTGTTTCCCTCGTCGTTGGCTTTGCTCAGCGAGAGTCGTCGTGCAAATCCGATGACAGTTACTGTCTATGTTCTTCCGCGCTCACGATTGAAAGGATTAATAAACGAGTGACTGGTAGGACAATGACGGGATAAGAGAGGAGGATGAATATAAGAAGAGACGCTTGAGCCAGAGGAGACAGTATAAGATTATAGGTGGGTAAGGAGAGTGCAACACCAGTTGAAAAGTGATGATCTGATTGTTTGGGGCCACCGCCAGTAGGGGCTCGTGTTCCGGCTGCCGCAATTCTCCGCAGCAGCAACGACTAAACCAGACCAAGACACCACCGACACCGAGGGAACCTTGAGTCTATTTTTGGCATCGCCACTACTAAATCGTTTCTCCGCCATGTTGGATCAGCATGGTCACGGTCAGACTATTTCACGCCTGCGGCATTGGACTATGAGTACCAGCTTTTACACTCGCATCATCGAGTCGTCAAGGGTTTTTTTATATTGGACAGCGCAGATGTTGCATTCGTTCAAACTATAGGGGGTATCTTAAGTCTATCATGCCACCACCAGCGCCAATATGCCTAGCATTCATAGCCTGAAATACGCAATCAGTCGGGTTCACCTCTAGTCGCGAGATCGTTCTTCACGTAAGTACTCGATATTCGTCTTTCAACACCCAGCTGCCTCGCCCTCGAGACCCCTTCTCCAAGGCCGCAATCTCCTTCAGCATCTCTTTGAACTCCATCGTCTTTTGCGGCGAACTGCAGAATCGGTTGAAGTGATCAATCAACATCTGTGTGTGCACCGATCCTCCGTGAGTTACGAGATAATCGCGAATCATCTTCATGAAGTCCGTGCCACGAGGACCGGGGGCGCTTCTTGCCGAGCTGGCTCCAGGCGTACTTGATCTGGAGCCGTTCGGAGCCACGTTGGTAGCTTGGCGGTTCTGCAGACCTGCCAGAATGCTGGAAGATGAAGGCCCTCCTCTGCCTCGAGCAAGACCCCGCTGCACTGTCTGCTGATCCGGTCTTCCCGCTGAGCCGTATTGACCCGTCCACGTCGGGGTCCCCACGGGCACTGTCCTTGCGAGCTCGCCTGCTTTCCTCAGCTCCTTGGCCGCTTGAGCTGCCACCTTTTTGGCCTCTGCTTCGATCAATCTGGGGTCAGCCGTGATCTGACGCTTTCCGTTGATGATCTGGTCATGCTCAAGAGCAGAATGCACGCCCGCGCGTGCAAAGATTCCCTCCATGACACGGGCTTCGGAGTTCTTGCCGTCACCAGCCGAAGGGCCGCCCTCAGCATTGTCTTCCCCACGGTATCGCTCCATCGACGAGACACCAGCCATCTTGGGGACTGATGAACTGTCGGCATCGGCACCCTCCGATGGCCGGGAGCCTGCTGCCCCTGGATAATTTTGGGCAGGCTTCGATGGCGCCTTTTTCTGGCTGAATTTGACCTCGGTCCCTTGGAACAGCCCGTTGGTCTCAGTGATGAGCTCATCGGCGCCACCGAGCGTAAAGAGATCGTGGAGATCTTTCATTTGAAATGTCTGGCGTTGTTTAGGGTCTCTCAAAATCTTGTTGGTCAAAAACGTTTTGAACAGCTGGCGATGGTAGATCTTCTCTTCGATGGTCCCTGCTGTCATCAAGCGATATATCATGACTTCACGTTTCTGGCCCAAGCGCCATGCTCTTTCCCGTGCCTGGATGTCCGTAGAAGGGTTCCAGTCTGGATCATAGATGATGACACGGTTCGCACCTGTGAGATTGATTCCCAGCCCTCCAACCTTGGTCGTGAGGAGGAACACATGGATCTCGGAATTCTTGTTGAAGTCATCGACCAAGCCTTGCCGGGTTTGTATCGGCGTGTTACCGTCCATTCTTACAAACCTGATGCCTGACATCCTGTTGACAAAGGATTCGAGTATGTCCAACATGATCCGGTGCTGGGCGAATAACAGTGTTTTATGCCCTTGCTCCTTTGCAAGCTGCAATAGTTCTTTGACAACCTGCATTTTCCCGGATTTTCCAGCATTGCCATAATCGTAGCCAGGTTTTTTCGATAATGTTTTGTGTTCCTGCAGATCTGGATGGTTACAAATCTTGCGCAGGATGTCAATCCCGTACAGGACCTGACGCTTGCCGTCCATGATTGCTTTCAGCGCATCCGAGTCGAGGAATTTCTCATAGACCTCTCGTTGCAATTTAGTGAGCTTGCAAAACAGCACCTTTTCGCTTTTGCTAGGTAAGTCGGACGCAACGTCAACCTTGAAGCGTTGCAGGAGGTAGGGAGATATTGTATCCTTCAATGTTTCAGCACACTTTATCGCTGTCTGTACCTGCAGATTCGAGGCGTTGGCATACCCGCCCTGTTTTATCGGTATCTCAAATTGCTGTCGGAAGTTGACCAAAGTGCCCAAACGCATAGGGAAGACGAAATCGAAAAGGGACCACAGCTCCACGAGGTTGTTTTGCATGGGCGTTCCGGAAAGAATAACCCGATGTGCTGTGCGAAGTTCCTTGGAGTAAATGGTGATGGCTGTGTTAGGGTTTCGGATTTTGTGACCTTCATCCAACACAGCGTACCCCCATTCAACCGGTATCAATAGCTCTGCATAGCTTTGTAAGCCCGAGTAAGTCGTGACAAGGACATGGCCCTCGGCAACGACCCGATCAACTATCCTTTTCGCTCCCTTCTGGGCCTTGGACACAGGCTTTCGTTGGCCGGAGCCAGGCAGCATGGACAAAAGCTCGTTTTCCCTTTCGGCCTCTCTACCAAGATCGATCATGCCGCTACCAGAGGTGTGCAGTATTGAAACTCTGAAGGCCGGCCACCATATATGAAACTCATTGACCCATTGTTTCATAACCGTAGCGGGTGCAACAACAATCACAGGCCGAGTGAGCTTCTTGCTGTAATGTAAACCCGCGAGGAAGGCAATGATCTGTATTGTCTTACCTAAGCCCATTTCGTCGCCAACGATACCACCGACCTGGTGCGCATGCAGCTCCCAGAGCCATTGCACGCCTGTTCTCTGATAGTTGAACAAGGAAGGATAGATATCTCCCGGTATACGATAACCGCCATCGAGTTCAGTATCCGGGGTCACTGGATGTGGCAAATGCCATTCGTCTTCCGCAGGATTGTCTACCTGAGTGTCGTCTTCTGGCACAGGATCGATTCTCGTGCTCTGGGTCCCTGCTTCGCCAGCCTTCACTGCTGCTCTCGATCGGGCTTTTTTCCGGGCCGTACTTCGCCGGTTGATCCAGTCGTCCAGTCTACGCTGGTAAAGGGCCTCATTACCGTCATCCAATCGCGTCATGTCTTCCTTGTTTGTAGCATGAGCATGCATATGTGCTTTTCTCTTCCCGCGTCGTTTAGATATCTGGGGTTCTGTGTCGGGTAGCGAATCATCGTCTTCTACCCCATCTTCACTATCGTGCTCCGAATCGCCCAGAGCAGCTTTATCATCCATATCGGGTACGTACGCATCGTCCTCCTCGCCCTCTGACGAAGAGCCATCTTCGTGTTTGATCCTCACATTCATGGAGGGTCGTCTTGGTAGGTCTTGGGACGTAGCTCGCTGGGATCTTGATTGTAGGCGGCGACGCTTTCTTGGTCTGGTCGCCGTATCGGAAGTTGCTGAGGCTGTTTCGCTGCGATCATCATCTGCAAATCCGGGTTGCAACAAATTGCGATGGGACAACTCCTCCTGACCAGCCGCTGCTTTGTCTGCGCTTTCGATCATCTCTACCTCTTCCTTGCCTTCTTCTGCGTCGAGTAAGACTCCTTGCAGTGTTGATTCCGAGCGTACAAGGGACCGCCCAGGCATTTTCGAGAATGGAGTGATCTTGCCTGTCCGGATGAGGAAGTCTCGCTGGCTCTCATTCGGCAGTCTGCGGTTCCCTAACTCCTCGAGCAGGGATTCTCCATCCTCTGGGCCGTTGGCATGTCGCTGTTCCATACGCTCGTGAATCTGGTCGAGGTCACTATCTAACTCGCCAACCTTCGCTTCGGCTTGGGATATTTCGCCTTGCGTGCGAGCCGTTGTGGCGGAACCGGTCGGACGATTGAGTTTCTCGCGGAGCTTCAACAATTGATTCTGGACTTTGCTTCATCAAATAAGCATGCTGTCGCTGATCAATACACTCGCGACTTGAAGCGTTACCTCTTCTCTGCACGAGTCCTCTCCAATCGCTTCTGATCCCGCCCATCCGCTTGTTCAATGAGTAGCTGATCCGCCTAGAATGCACGAGACGGCTTCATCAGCAGCATGTAGCAAAATGCACTTGAGGATAGATATACCTGGCGCCCTACATCTCGCTCCAAATCGTCCTGATCCCTTACATCAGTCGCCAACGCTCGTAATCGGCTAGCTTCATCTGCGCCATCGACGAGCGCTCTAGCTCCAGAGACTTGTCCGTCTGCTTCGCGTGCATCACCATCTCTATCCGGCCCCTCATATTTCACCTGATGTGCGTTTTGGGTTGGAGTAATCTTGGGCAAAGCAAGCTCGTTGTGGATCGACGGAGGCTCCACCGAAGCCTCCTCATCTTGGTCTGCCATCGATGTTGCGGTAGCGCATTCGATCGGGAGTCCACCTCACCAACTGTAGAACATCAGGCGCCGGAAGTCATGAATGGCTCATGGCAAGCATCCATATTGCTGGAATGCTGTAGTACTTTGATGACAAGACAGTGATTGAGAGGCCAAGGACAAAAGAATGTAGATCTGCCGTGTTGAGCACTCGAGTGAGTCGAGGGTGACTAGTGACGAATTAGTGAAAGAATGACAATGGTTTGTTCGAGTGTTGTAGACTGAAAGTGGTTACATCAGCGAAGTTTAACCGCCCCAGGAAACGCAGGGTTCCACGCTGAGACTACATCCGGACCTTAGCCGGGAACACATTGCAGGGGTACCAACTGTCCCCTAGAACTTGCGCTATTGGGTGAGCAATTGGAGACCGGCGCATACATCCTACCTCTACTTCTGTTCTCTGACTGTACGCTGCCGTGACAGCATCAACACTCATCCTCCACCAGCCGCTATTGTCACGTCTTTGAGTAGCCCTTGTGTACCTCGCGACGCAGATGGCAGCCCCTCATAACTTTGTTATGTCTGCCCAGCATGTTGAGCGTCGTCGATAGCAAAGCGTGGGCGTCCACCTGAGGGGTTCGGCAAATGGGTCTCGCTGCGCTGGCATTGTGAAAGCAGCAACCTCAACTTCCCTCACCTACCGACCTATCAAGAGAGACTCTTCATATAGCTATTTGCAGCTACGCTGACCTGCCTGATTGGCTATTCCAGAAACCAGGCGCCCTACTTTACGATCCCGCTCTATTCATTGTTATCCTGACCATCGCTAAAACAAAGATCACACTACCTACCGGGAACCTCAATCATTCACATAGCTACCTGTGTTTCGCAGGAACAGTCGTGGCTTTTTCTCGATCGAGGCACCTTGGGGTTGCGGCAAGGCGGCGCCGAGTCGTACTATCTGGGCGCCAAACCTGACCGAGCTGTTCAACAGTTCATCGCAGTTGAACCATTACCTACGCTGGGCCGCTCCGTCTTTGCAGCGCTCCTCTTCGATAGACAACAGTCATGGACCAGCAATGGCAGGCTTACTCGGATAACCGGGGTCGGTATTCCCATGTCACCCCGCAGCAGCAATCGAGGGAGATGAACAACGGCTCGAGCCAACAACAACCTCCGCCCTCAGGATACGGCTACGAAGCATACCAGACTCCATCTATTCCCTCCCATCCGCAGTCAATGGCGACATCTCCAACTGGTACGCCTCGCACGCGGACACACTCAGGCGATGGAGATGTGGTTATGGAAGACGCGGACCCATACAACAGGCTAAAATACCCCTCAAGACCGAGCCACCAACATCGTACTTCAGCACCCTACCTACCACATGACGAGTCATCCGCAGGACGCAGATATTCTCCCATGAAGGCACTGTCGCCTTCGAATCATTACCCACAAACCCCACAGCAACAGAGCCAGACCAATTTCGGCGCCTACGCTTCGCAAAACACCTCTGCGCGGCAGTCACCTACCAGATCGAACGCCTATTCGACTCCATCTCAGAGTTACTACCCTTCTCCTGGTAAAGCCCATTTTCCATGTGAAGTATCTAAACCGCACCTAACTGAACATCGCTCTGTAGCATCTTCCAGACAACAACCCCTTCACCTACCTCCAATCCAGGTAGGCGAGTTAAGCCCCGACCAATACTACCCTTCATCTGCTACAGCTCAATTAAATGCCGTGTTTGGCCGAGATGCTAAATCGCCACGGCATCCCCGTCAGCCGTACGGTATGGGCGTAGATGCTCCCCGGGGTCCGGTTCCGCGTTTTAAGAGAGTGGTCACCACCAAGGAACTCGAGGCCAGGATCAACCCTCAGCCTGCCTTTCGGCGCGCGGACCCCGAGGGTGGTTTCATCAGTGTGAGGATGATCCTAATTGGTCGCTTTGTTTCTTGCAATTGACTGAACGATCTTAGCCCCTTCAAGCCTTGACGACTCATTTACCGTCAACGTATCGTATATGTAACCCTGCCTTCAAGTACGAGTCCTCACGAAACCCACGACGAGTCCTTACGAAACCAAGCAAAGGCCTCAAGAACGACGGGTTCGACAATGAGGACAGCGACTACATTTTGTATGTCAATGACATACTCGGGAATGAGGACAATGGACATAAGTATGTCAATTTGGACCCAGTGATAGTCGCCTGTTGATCATGCGTCCTAGGAATCGTTACCTGATCCTCGATGTTCTTGGCCAAGGTACCTTTGGCCAGGTGGTAAAGTGTCAAAACCTCAAAACTCAGGAAGTTGTGGCGGTAAAGGTTGTAAAAAACCGGACTGCCTACTTCAATCAGAGCATGATGGAAGTATCCGTACTAGACTTGGTACGATCATGTTTTCTGAGTCTACATACAACAATCACTGATATACCATGTAGCTCAACGGTAAGCTCGACAAAAACGATGATCATCATCTCCTGCGGCTCAAGGACACATTTATCCATCGGCAGCATTTGTGCTTGGTCTTCGAGTTGCTCAGCGTGAACCTATACGAGCTGATCAAGCAAAATCAATTCCGCGGCTTGAGCACGACGCTTGTAAGGGTGTTCGCGCAACAACTTTTGAATGGCTTGAGTCTACTTAACAAAGCCAGGCTCATACATTGTGACCTGAAACCAGAGAATATATTACTCAAGAAGTCCGTCGTACGATGCTCCACCAGGTTAACCCCAAAACTGACTTTCCTTCAGTCTCGAAAGCCCTATAATCAAGATCATCGACTTTGGCTCTGCTTGTGATGAAAGACAAACCGTCTACACTTACATTCAGTCGAGATTCTATCGTTCACCTGAGGTCTTACTTGGTTTACCGTATGTCAAGTCTATTAAACACCGAACTCGCTGACAGCATGTAGTTATTCATCCGCCATCGACATGTGGTCCCTTGGCTGCATCGTGGTAGAGCTTTTCCTCGGCCTGCCGCTTTTCCCGGGTTCGTCGGAGTACAACCAGGTTTCAAGAATCACTGAGATGCTGGGTCTACCGCCCACCTGGATGCTCGAGATGGGAAAGCAGTCCGGAGAATTCTTTGAGAAGGCGCATGACGAATACGGCAGGCGAACTTATCGATTGAAGTCCATGGAGCAGTACTCCCGCGAGCACAGTTCTAAGGAGCAGCCAAGCAAGAAGTATTTCCAAGCTACGACCCTGCCTGATATCATAAGGAGTTATGCCATGCCAAGGAAGAACATGAAGCAGGCTGAGATAGATAGAGGTGAAGCAGTGGTATAAACGACTGCGCATACGGTTTACTGACTACGTATAGAAATGAACAACCGGCTCGCTTTCATTGATTTCGTTCGGGGCCTTCTAAACATCAATCCGCTTGAACGTTGGTCACCGCAGCAGGCGAAATTGCATCCTTTCATCACACAAAGCAAGTATACTGGACCCTTTGTACCACCGATGAATCTTAAGTCGTCGGGCGCAAGCAAGTCGCCTGCACCTGGAGTACAGCAACAGCAGCAAGCAGAAGCGGTCAGCAAACAACGAGCTCAGCAAGCCCAAGTGCAGGCGCAAAGTGCTGCACAGTCGGCTTATGCAAGCATGCAAATGAACCAGTACACACAAAGCCCGCTGGCCCAAGGACCGCCAGTGTACAACAACATGTATACGCCTCATCAACAAGGGCCTCCGCCGCCTTATCCTGCCCAGTCAGGCGGCTACGGACATCAAATGAGCATGATGCATCAAGCTCCGGGACAGATGGCTTCAGCGCAATACACACCTCAGCAAAATCTCTATGCTCAAGCTACGACAAGGGCAGGACGGCAACGTGCATCTACAATGGACCAACAACAGGGTGGAATCCCCCAGGCTATTCAAAGAGTCGCCAGTCACCTTGACCCGAATGCCCCAATTAGATTGCAGCCAAGCCCTGCGTACTACCCTCCACCAGCAGACGGCCTTCCCGAACCGAGTGCTGCCAGCGCGCGGAGGAGGGGGAGTCGCGCGGCTAGTGGCAGGAATAGGAACTTCATCCAAAACCTTGAAGACAGGACAATGGAAGAGGGCTTTATCCACAATCCTCAATGGCACTGAGATCAACTAGCATGGATCTCGTTATCACCATAACCTACAACCGTGCACCTACACCGAAGGATCCCGTGAGCGTTTCGGCACTAGTGGTCGAACGCCAAACGATGATGTCCGTAAGCTCGGCATTGCGATCCTCCGCGACCTGTTTATCGCTCTCTTCGGCTCATAGTGGATAGTATGAGGTGGAAAGAACAGAGATAATGTGCACTGCACATATGTCAATCCCGGTCAGAAACTGCACTCATCATGGCCAACCCGCTGAGAGAACTGAGGACCACTTCTGCCGCGTCGCCGATGCCATGCGAGAACAGACGGACCGGCAACGGCTCAGATAAGGCCAAACCTTGAGGCTTGTCGTGGTTAAAATTCCACATCATGTTCGCCTGGGTGTATCCAGAGTGTAGGAGGCAGTCGGAGGCATTGATTCTGGGAAAGCGATTGCGCTGTTACGACGTGTACTTCTGTATAGCTAGCATAGGGCGATATATTATACCCATGCTTTTGGACACAGAGATTGAAAGTTCCCATGTCTTAGTCAAGTAGGAGACTGAATGCACTGTGAAATACTCTTCCTTTCGCTCCTCGAACAAGCATTGCTTGGCGGCTCTTGGCGCAGCGAACACTCGCTTAAAGTTTTAGTGCCCCCAATATCGGTGCCCACTTCAGGGCATCTCGATTACTTTGTGACTCATACCATTCGACTCACGACCGATCTATAAGGACGCCTAGTGCCCAAACTTGAACACTGCGTAATTCAATCACGACTCACCATGTCAAAGTTTTTCACCTCAGGCAACAGCTCTAGCGAGAGCAGCTCGGACGAGGAAGAGTACTCACTCAGTGAGGAAGAGGCGGAGCAAAAGACCCAAGCAGAGTCTGACGAAGAAGATGAGGATTCCGACGACGACGAGGATTCTTCATCATCTGATGACGACGGCGGTAAAGCCGGTGCTTCGAAATTCCTGAAGGACCAAGTCTCTAGCGATGAGAGCGAAGATGAAGACAAGGTTACGGTCGTCAAAAGCGCAAAGGATAAGCGTTTGGAGGAGCTGGAGACTGTCGAGCGACTTATCGAGAATGCGGTTAAGATCAATGACTGGAGTACGATATCGAATGGTGAGTGGACCAGCATCGTGGAGCCTGGAAGGGCAGCCGTTGACCTGGATTATGAACGCAGAATTTGACAAGCTCAACCGCCAAGTCCTAAAAGCCATAGTCGACAATAAGCCCCCGAAGAGCTACGTTAAGACGATCGCAGATTTAGAGGACTTTACAAATGAGACGCTTGCGAAGCAGAAGGTCTCTACAAAGAAAATGAATGCTACAAACGCCAAAGGTCTCAATGCCATGAAGCAGAAGGTGCGGAGAAACAACAAGGAGTACACGACTGAGATTGAGAAGTACCGAGAGGACAAGGAAGGTTACGTTATGTCTGAAGAAGAAGAGGAAGTGGCTCCCGTTGAGAAACCTAAGAAGACCAAATCAGTGTACGTGGACAGCACCGGCCCGGGTGATGAAGAAGGTTTTACAGCCATAGGGAGAGGAGGCAAGGTTCTGCAATACACACCCGAAAGCATCCTTAAACATCTACGATCTTTTGTCGAGTCACGAGGAAAGAAGAACACGGACCGTGCAGAACAGATACGGATCATGGAAAAGCTGCTCGAGGTGGCTACTACCCCATACCAGACGATCCGAGTCTTACTGAGTCTGATCTCTACGCGCTTCGATCTGACCTCGGGCTCCTCGTCGAACTACATGTCTCAAGAGCAGTGGAAAATGTAAGAGCGAGATGTCTGATCTGCCCATACTTGATACTGACTTGGGCCAGGGCCGATCAAGAGTATACCAGATTGCTCAGTGTCCTAGAGGATAATCGCAACATGATCGTGCTGGAAAATGCCGAAGAGTGGGAGGATGACGAGAAACCACCACAGCCGACAGCTGGCGAGAAGCTTCGTATACCTGGCAGTATCGTGTCAATCGCTGAACGGCTCGATGACGAACTCACCCGCTCATTACAACACGTCGATCCCCACACTGCCGAGTACATTGAGAGATTGAGCGACGAGCAGGCTTTGTACACCAATATCATTCGTGGCCTACTTTACGTAGAAGACCTCAAGAAAGATACCAAACTCGAAGTTCCCCAGGAAAACCTCAACCGCCTTGTTATAAGGCGGCTAGAGCATATATACTTCAAAGTAGGATATCATTTTTCCAATTGCAGGAATCTCACTAATCTCATTCCATCAGCCTACACAAGTTGTTACCATTCTAGAGGAGACTGCGTGGAAACCGATTCCTACGAAACTGGACTCCGAGATAACCCCTCGAAGCAAGTCTTTGGATACAGCTGCTTTAGTGCAAACACTAAGCACCTATCTTTTCAAGCACAGCCTCGACATCATCCGAGCGAGAGCTTATCTGTGTCAGGTCTACTATTTTGCTCTCCATGATCAGTACTTCAGAGCTCGGGATATGCTTCTTATGTCGCATCTGCAGGAGACCATCGCCAATTTCAACATAACAACCCAGATTCTCTTTAACCGCACGCTTGTGCAAGTCGGCCTGTGCGCATTCCGCGCAAATCTTGTCTACGAGTCGCAAAACACGCTCCAGGAAATTTGCGGCAGTGGCAGACAAAAAGAGCTGCTAGCTCAAGGCGTGATGATCCAACGGTACTCCCAAGTTACGCCAGAGCAGGAACGACTAGAGCGACAGCGACAACTACCATTCCATATGCACATCAATCTAGAACTTCTCGAATGTGTCTACCTGACTTGCTCTATGCTCTTAGAGATCCCACTCCTCGCTCAGACAACCTCGCACCCGGACATCCGGAAGAGAATCATCAGCAAAACTTACCGGCGGCTCTTAGAATTTCATGAACGCCAGATATTTACTGGACCTCCGGAAAACATTCGCGACCATGTGATGCAAGCTTCCAAAGCCCTAGCCGCCGGAGAGTGGAGGAAGGCTGCGGATTTGATCAATTCAATCAAAATTTGGGAGCTCATGGCTGAGCCCGAGGAGATTAAGAAGTTGTTAACCGAGCAGATACAGGAAGAGGGGCTGAGAACGTATCTCTTTACCTATTCCTCGTACTATGATACGCTCGCTGTCACTACCCTGGGGTCGATGTTTGAGCTGCCAGAGCGGAAAGTCGCCGCCATTGTCAGTAAGATGATATCGCACGAAGAACTACCGGCTGCTTTAGACCAGGTCAATAGTGTCATCATCTTCCGAAAGGGTGTCGAGCTATCTAAATTGCAGGGTCTTGCACTGACCCTCAGCGACAAGGCTAGCGCGCTGATCGAGTCTAACGAGCGAACATTAGAACAGCGAACTCAGGGTACGACGAATGCTTTCGAGCGCCCAGGTGGCCAAGGGGGTAGAGGTGGACGTGGCGGCCGTGGTAGAGGAGGTGGCAGGGGAGGGCAGAGAGGTGATCATGCTGGAGGTCGAATGCGTGGTGGCCAGCAATTTACTGGTGGCGCTCTTTCTCAAGCCGTCGGTAAGGCTTGAGTCTCTCTTTGCCGACCGGTTTCATTTTGCTGCATTTACGAGCTTCAAGGCCGCCGAGGTCTTATGTATCAAAAGCTGGCGTTTGTCCATGCCGCAATTAGGCATGGGCAGGCGGTGGATAAGAGTAGCGGAGAATGCCAAGCTTGTTTGCAAGTCTCAATCCTCTGGATCGTTCATTGTTACTGGTGACCAGTATTCCTTCTCCGGTGCTTGGGCGTCCACCCAGACCAGTGAGTCTGCGAGAAGGTCCTGGATGACAGTTTCAGCTCTCGCATAGTCCCAGCCAAGGTTGTCTTCCAACATGGAGCACGTCACATAGCCAAGGATCTGAATCGCTTCCAAGACTGTGGATTGGTCTGTGTTCAGCTCCTTGGGTATCGATCGTATCATCTGCTTACTGCCGACGGTCACAACGGAGAAGCCCGAGCCCAACGGCTTGAGCGACTTCACTGCGCGTATGATGTCATCGCTAACCTCGTAAGCTTTCCTCTGCGTTTTTTCTTCTTGATCAACGGCAGAAAGAGGTTCAACGTACTCACTAACATCTATTCCCCCTCCAATTCCTCTCCCCTTTCCCACCCTCTCCCTACACTCCTCCACGCCAATCAGGCCCCCATTCTCACCTCTACTCCCTCTACAAACCTCCACCACTCTCACCGCAAGCTCGAAGTAGAAGTCATTGACATCCCCATCCAACATCTGCGCCCACCAGCTCCCCTTCCCTCCCTTCCCATTCTTGCCTTTCACATTACTGCCGGCTAATGGATCGACGCCGATGGCATTGCACATCCGCGCAAACTCGGCGCGAAAGGTAGGGTTGGATTTAATGGTGTCGCCATGTTGAAGAGCGAAGTTGTGGAGCAGAGACTGGAAGACAGAGAGCTGGGTTTGCAGGGAGTCGACGTGCTTATTGCGGAGTGAGGCGCCATGGGTGGCGTATTGACTGGAGAGGGAGGAGCGGTTCTGGAAGGCGGAGAGCCCGACACCGCGGCGGGAAGACATCTGGATGAGGGGCAGTCTGCTCAATTCATGATACACTTCGTACGCTACTTGCGTGGTAAACTGGTGCAACAAATCTGAGCGATGCTCGGCAAGTCTGGACATTGAACGCCAAGCCCATCAGTGTCGGGCCGGACTCCGTGCCAAGTACAGTATTTGATTGGCCGATTTTAAGCGAGGAGTTTAGCCTGCACACGTATTTTCGAGGAACGACCGACTTCAACGCTCTTGACGACCATCAATCCTTCGACCATATCTCGACAGCGATAACTCTGTCAAGATGCCTCCCAGCAAGCACCAAGCCTCGGTCAAGACGTATGCTATCCCCGCTATCCTCTCGTCGAACACACCTGCACGCGCGATTCAGCCATAGCCTGTCCACATTGGAAGCTGATCTACACCAGCTGGAGCACGGCCCTGCCAGCTCGATCAGTCCCATTGCCTGCGCTATATGGAACCAGTCATGTCTGACTAGGAACTTGAGCAAGCAACGGGGTCTTGAGGTTGAAAGCTACTGCCTTCTCCTCTAAATCTATCGCCGCACTCGACCTTCGAACCAGCAGCTTGTCCTTGCACTTGCGGCTGCGTATCGAAGACTCGAACATGTGCGAGTACTTCTCTCGAGCTCTGCTTGAGGTCTTGTTGGCTGGACCACCTGAGCGGTTCGTGAACAGCTTCTTTACCTAAGCAAAGAAGCCCAGTAGCGAACCCTTCAGATCCACCGATCAAATACATTCGTCGAGTCTACCTGTCCCAGTCCCAGAATGCCACTTAGCTGCAATTCTTCACTCGACGTAATTCTTATTTTTTGCGGACAGATTATGCTGACCTTGTCTGTTCTTCGGTGATGCAGGTCCGTACCAACTGAGGACCAAATCCTTGTCCCGGAGACGCTGTTGAAGAAGCGTAAGAGCCAGGAAAAGCAGCGCGAGGAACGTGCCGCAGAGGTTGAGAAGAAGAAAAAGGTCAGTGTCTCGAATGCTTGCACTGTGGTGCTTGAACAACTCCATGGGCATGGTGATGACACCTACCAATCACGCGACTAGACCTTCGGGTCGATGCTGTCGCTTTCATTTAACCATCTTTCGGGTCTGAATCGTCCACTAGAGTCACCACCAGCCACGAACCGCCTCTTCAACAGCAGGCTAACTTCATACTATAGGCCAACAAAGAGAAGCGCGGCGTCATCTTCAAGCGCGCCGAGAGCTACGTCAAAGAATACCGCGACGCCGAGCGTGAGAAGATCCGTCTTGCCCGCCTGAGCAAGCAAGATGGCTCCTTCTACGTCCCCGCCGAGCCTCAGCTCGTCTTCGTCGTCCGCATCAAGGGGTAAGCCTTCCCCACCCTCACTCCAAATCCTCCACCTCTCCCCGCTCACGCATCCTCACAGTATCAACAAAATCGCGCCCAAACCCCGCAAGATCCTCCAACTCCTGCGCCTCCTCCAAATCAACAACGGTATCTTCGTCCGCCTCACCAAAGCCACCTCAGAAATGCTCAAGATCGTCGAGCCCTACATCGCCTACGGCTACCCGAACCTCAAGACCGTCCGCTCCCTCATCTACAAGCGCGGCTACGGCAAGGTCAACAAGCAGCGCATCCCCCTCACCGACAACCAAATCATCGAGGACAACTTGGGGAAATATGGCATCGTGTGCATGGAGGATTTGATCCATGAGATCATCACCGTCGGCCCGAACTTCAAGCAGGCGAGCAACTTCCTGTGGCCATTCAAGCTGAGCAACCCAACAGGCGGGTTTAGGACGAGGAAGTTCAAGCATTTTGTCGAGGGCGGCGACTTGGGGAACCGTGAGGAGGGTATCAACCAGCTTGTCGGACAGATGAACTAGATCTCGATACCCTGGGATGTCCGAGGAATGGGTAGTGGCGAGAGTGGATGGTGCTGTTGGTGCTCAAGTGGCAGAAAGGTCATGCCTTGCTTTGTAGCTAGCACTTGTTAGCGACATGCAGAAACGAAGCATCTTCACCATCACAACCAGCCTTCTACATTCAAGCCGTTGCAGGGTGCGATTCCAGCAGTAAGCTTGTGCCTTGAAAGCTCATCATTTCAGCCCTCCCATCCAAGCCCTACAGAGGCGTGACCGCTATCCATCCAACGAGCAAGACACTTATTGATCTAAGGAATGATTGAATTGCTTTCCCTATCCTAAACCCGATGCCAACCTATCGACAGCGCCACTCCAACATTTTCTCCTTCCGCACTTTCTCTCTCCTTTCCACTCTCACCACCTCACCACCTCGTCACCGCATAAACCCAAACAACCCCCCCATCTGCACCGTCACCCTCCCACACTTCCCCAAATACCCCTCCACCACCCCCGTACAAGTCCCCCACCTCTCCCGATTCCACTCCACCACCGCCCTCGCCTTCTCCCTTACCTCCTCACCCTCCACCTTCCCCCGCTCCTCCCTCGCCCCCTTCAAAATCCTCTCCACATCCACATCCCACAGCCTGCGGAAATACAGCAGCTGGTTATACATCGCCCTCTCCGAATACTCGTACCTCATGCGCCCAAGACAGCCTTCCGCTCTCCCGCGCGGGCCCAAGCAGCGGTGCCCATACACGGACATCATGCGCGTGCGGTTGCCGCACGAGGGGTTGTCGCACATGAGGTACCCGTCGTAGTACCTTGCCGTCTGCGCGCGGATCGCATGCTCGAGCTGCGCGACGACGGTCAGGGTCGGGAAGACGCGGCCGCAGGCGGGCTGCGGGCAGCGGATCCCTTGGGGGCTGATGACGGCGAGGGAGGAGGGGAGGCCGGCGAAGGGGAAGGCGTGGTGGCAGTGGCGGCATTGCAGCGTGAGGGGCGTGCAGTCCTTGAACCGGATGGGGTCCGGGATCTGGCTCTCGAGGGGGTTGATGTCGGCGGTTTGGGTGGCGGAGGTGGAGGAGGAGGCGATGCTGTATCTTTTGGTGTCGAGGCCGAGGCATTCGGCGAGGCGGACGGCGTCGGTGCCGGGGATGGGGGCGCAGAGGCGCTCGATGGGGGGGAAGATTTGCTTGTAGAGGTACCAGTCGATGTCAGGTTTTAGGGTCGAGGTGGGGGAGAGGACGTCGGGGGGGGCGAAGGCGCGTTTGGCGAAGGGTTCGGAGGCGGGGATGGAGGAGGAGGGGGAGGTCATGATGTAGGAGATTACGTCGTTGATGCGGACGGTCTTGCCTTGGGCGAGAGAGCGCAGGGCCACTTGGACTTGAGGCATGGAGTCGGGGTTGGGGTAGTCTTTGGGGTTTTTGCCGAGTTTCTTGGGGTGGGTGGTTAGCGATGGGGATTTGAGAAAGGGGAGGCGAAGAGAGGGAGAAGGCTTACGGTGAAGATGATGTATTTCTGGGTTGCGACCTTCTCTTCGCGCATCATTTCGGAGAGCTCGCGCAGGTAGTCATGGATCTTCCCAACCACAACTTCGGGTTCTTCGCCGGAAAGAATCATATTTAGGAGGCGGGAGGAAGCTTCCTTGGAGAGAGCACAGTATTCTCGGCGTTTCATGTCAAGGCCTTTGACTTCGAGCTTGTCGACATATTTGCCGTCGACTTCGAGCATATTGATAGCGGCATATTTCTTCTTGGCGTGAAGTAGCAGTCTGCGGAAGACATTGTCGATGTCGATCTCTAAGAGCTTGTATCTTTCGTTGACCGAGCGTTTGAAGTCGTTGCCAACCTTCAATGCTTCCTCCATATTGTCTGCGTTCGTATTGATCATAACGGAATCAGTGTCTCCGTAGATGACGCGAAGCTGTGTGCTTTCTGCAAGGTCTTTCGTACTCCTTAAAATTTCACGGCCTTTGAACGTTGTGAGCATAGCCAAAGGTCGAGCGTAGAACCTTGACTGTGTGTATCCCAGACATCCGTACATAGAATTTGCGGTCAGTTTGAGGGCAAGTTGCTTGATATCCCAGGTGGCCAGCTCGTCGGCGGTAGCATTCTTGTCCTTCATGAGCTTCTTCACCTCCCTTCGTCGGCTGACAAGTGTAGCGATGAGCTTTGGTAGGATGCCTTGGTTTTGGTCCGTTGGTACCTCAGGAACCTTCTCCTCATCTCCAGACTAGACAGAAACTGTCAACTTCGCCATCCCAAGAGTCAACATACCGTGGAACTCACCTTTTCCGATCTGTCGACTGTGGTGAAACATATGTTGTATTCCTGTATGATACTGGGATAGAGACTGTTGAAGTCCATGACCAAGATGAACTTATCGTATAGCCCCTTTTCGGGCTCAAAAACTAAGCCTCCCTTGTATTTGTCTTTCTTCTTCACGTCAACACCCTCCTCGCCATCAGGATTGTCTTCCTCGACTTTGGGCTTGCCTTTACCGTAGATCTTATCAGGGCATATATACTTATTGCGGTAAAATTCGTGCAGCAAAATATACTCGTTTCGCTCAGCTCTCGTACCGCTCAGCGTTCGAGCCCACGAATTACCTGCTAGATTGGTCAAAACCTTGGTCAGGGGTAGCATTTGTACCTTCAGAGCAATGGCAGTGATAAAGTAAGTGTCGGCTTCGCAGTGATTGACGTAGCTTAATAAGCCATCCCTAGTCATTGCCCAAGTCTTGAGTGCAGCTTCATTGTCGATATCCTGCCGTGCGTTGCCCTCTCCAAGGTATAGAGAGCACATCTCAGTCAGGCTCCAGGCCTGGCACTTAGTCATAAGCGACTATTGGCACGTCAGCAAAGTCTCGAACTCCGAGTCCATTGCATATATACCTTTCCCATGTCGTTAGCCACATCACAAAGCAGACGGCCAGACACTAATTGTCTCTCCGCAAAGAAGCTAGACCCGCCTTTACCCATGGTTTTCGGCCACTCGCTTCGCCGCATCCTCCCAATTCGATGCCAGCCGGGAGTTTTCCTTTCCCTCATCCGACTGAGGAGGACAGGATAATCGACGTCCTGGAGCTGGTGGCCAACTAGTACGTCTGGATCAGTCCTTTCGATAAGAGCGAGGAACTGCGATAATAGTAGTGGTTCGCTTTTGGCAAGTATGATGCTACTACGCTGCTTCTTGCTTGTCGCCTCGAAGCCTGTAGGGAAAGAAGTCCCGGCGGGTCGCATGATCGTGAACGACTTGCACGGCAGCTTGTCTGTGGGTGTAGTATCGCTCAAGGAGATATTCTCATAGATCCGAGCGCTCGCCACGAGAATTTCTTGCTTATTCTCCTTTATATTTAAAGTCGTCCGCAAGGCAAGACTCATGAATGTCATCGGCGGCGTATCGATCTTGTCTGATTCTGGGATGACTGTAATGGACTTGGGGTTCGTAACTTGCAGCTCTATCTTGCACCACGAGGCGTTGCTCAGCTGCCCAAACTCTTCAGCCTTGATGGTGAGCCAGCAGGGTCCCATGATGTGTTTCCATAGCACAAATTGCTCGAACAAAGCAGTCGTGGATCCAAATACGTGGGAGAAGGTGTCTCCCGTCATATTGTTGGGTAGAGCTGGCTCTAGGAGACGAAATTAGCCGCTGTGCTTGGAGGTCTTGTTATTATGGAGCACTTACTATCGTAAGGATACATCAACTTCAGATAATCGGCTTCCTTTGGAATTTCTGAAAGCTCAAAGGCATATCTTCGAGAGCATGGCTTGATTTTATGCATGCCTACTCGCAGCTTGGTCATAACTTCGTCGACTTCTTGGTACACATCTCCCATCTCGATCTCGGTCGAAGTATCACGGCCATGGCCTACAAGATGTTTAGTTAGACAGCTACATGATGGAGTTTCATTCACTAACGCTGACGACAAGTCCGAGGCAAGAAGTAAAGCTTCCTCAGAATATTATCGACTTTCAAGAAAGTGCTCACATATGCTCCTGTGCGTTTGTCTTTCGCCTTGCCGAAGAGGCATAGACTCCCATTGACTTCGGTATAGTCGGTCCAGAACATACGTAGAGTGCCATCATCCTCCGTAACGTTCTGGACATCGATCTTACCGTAGCTGCTGGTCTCGCTGCCCTGGCTGCTGAGGACGTTCAGCTTCGATGTTACACTATGCCATGATGAGGGATCCACGGCATCAGCCGGTGGTCTTGTGGGCGATGAACTCTCAGGTGATGGATAGGGAGGATTCTTGACGATCTTTGGGGCAGGACGAGAACCGGACATGTTCACACAGGCGGTCTTCACGTTGTGGTCTCCTACAACTTGTGCGATTTCCATCATGTCGTCCTCCTCATCATCTTCTTGCTTCACGGAGTGCTGCCCTTTGCGCTCTACGGCCTTGCTAATCGGGGAAGACGGTAAAGGATCGCTCATTGGGATGTCGTAGTCATCCATAACGTGCAGTAACGCATCATCCTCGTCGTAGGCCGTTTCCAGCGGTGGTGTGTTCAAGAGGTGTGTGGAAGCGCTGACGCCATCTGCCTCTGGCAATTGGATTTTCTTCTCCTGGGAAACAGGGGGTGATAATACTCTTGTCTTCCGCCGAGATGCTGTTCTCATCGTCTTGGTAGGTACTCGGGATGGGATATTGGTATCGACTTCGCCCAGCAGGTCTGCCATAAATGCAGCGTCTTCGACAGTGGCGATAGGCTATGCCCGAAGTCAGTCTTGATTACAGCTGAACTGCCAGATGTAGATACCTTTGGCTTCGGTGCCGACGCAATGGGCCCATTGCTAAAATATCTGTTGATGCTGTGGTTGGTTTTTTCGGTCTTCTCCCTGTCTTCTTCACGCTTCCTCTTTGCTTCAGTAAACGTTAGTCCATTGAGTTGAAAGGATACGACTACATATGTACCAGCCTTGCCCCTCAATGGGACCTCTTCCTCGCTTCCGCTGGCACTGTCGTCCCTCCTCTCCCCCATCCACTCTTCACGTCCATCGTCGGCGTATCCTTCACCATTGTCGTCAACAACAAAGTCATCGCGATCCAACCGATCCCTGACGACTTTTTTATAGCCCTCCTCATCAACTTCCTCGTACAAACTTTGATCCTCTTCTACCTCGTAGGTGGACAAGCGACTCTTCTTCGAGGAGCGCAGAGCCCGAAGCTCAGCGAGGCGTGCAGCTCTTGACATTGTAGGATGCCTACCACAGGATGGGAACGCTCTGTGCCTTAAACGAATACACTCCTGTCCCAGGAGTACCTAGCTATGTATCCAAGACCCAACGAGAAGATGAAGAAGTATGCGAGCCAAGGGCCCGGCGCGCAACGCGTTAACGCTTTCGCGTGGTAACGCGATCCCTGCTAGCTTGCCGGGGAATACCTTAATGCCGAGCGAGCCGAAGTATTTCCGGGCCAATTTGGAACACCACCAGCTTGAGAGCTCAAATAAAGGGATTATTCTACGTCTTACACATGAGCTTGGCGTGTGTCACTCCGAGTCATCGAGCTCGCAGGCTACACGAGTACTAAACCGCGCAGCCAGTCAATGAAATCATACCATGCGGCAGAGTAGCGACGATACTGGCCAGTATGGAAGTCCCACGGATTTTCGATCCCATGTCGCCTGCTTCAAGTCTGGGCAAAAGAGCATCTCGGTCTTCAATCGGATGTGCTCTTGCCAGAAGAGTCCGTCAGGGGCACCATAATCGCAACGGAGAGCTCAACGCTATTCGTCAAGAATACGACCTCGGGTTTCGAGCTGGGGAAGATTCTTGAAGCTAAGAGAGCAGCAGTGCTTACCGGTATAATCAATCATGCTGGCAACGATACTGGAGGTCCTCCTATCGGCCGTCCAACATTTATGGGCTACCGGACGACAGGCCATAGTAACCCCTCATTTCTTGATTTCTCGGTGGTATGTCCGTCTTATTCTGCCGTTCTATCGTAAGGTTCAGAGGTTAGTGCGCCAACATCAGCGACGGTCTTGAAGTCGTCTTCAATGTCGATCTCTGTTTCAAAGCTATGATCTTTGATCGGCGCCAGGAAAGACTTCAATGCGGGGCGGCCCTATCAAAGTCTTGCATCCATCCATCTTCATATTGCGGGGTTGTGCATAGGTGCTAGATGTACTCCCTCCCTCCGCATGAAGAGACATCATGTAGCATATCGCCGTTTGTCCGCTTACGCCGCTCGCCGCCTTCTACATATCTTATCGTAGGATAGCATATCTCTCACGTACATTGACTTTGTGATACAATCTGAACTCCCTCAAATTTATTCTAAAACACGTAGCTCACTGATATACCACTATGGCCGCTGCAGCCGTTGATTCAATTCCTTCGTATGATCGTGCTGAGCCTGGGTCCTGCCAGCTTCAAGCTGTTGTTTATCCTCAGGTATCGAATCCTGCCAAGTCCGAGGATGTCGACGCTGTTGCGGCTGAATGGGTCTCGTCTTTGACCAAAGCACTTAATGCTCAGGATTACAGCTCCTTACAGCGTTTGTTCCTTCCGGAAGCATGTTGGCGCGACCAATTAGCTCTTTCGTAGGATTATCATACTTTCACCGGGCCTCAAAAGATCATTGACTTTCTCAAATCAGCTCCCCATGGTAGCCGCATCAAATCCGTTGACATCGACAAGAGCAATGCTACCCGCCGGCCCAGTATCTCGGCCGTGGATTATAATGGCAAGATCAACGGAGTAGCCTCCTTCTTGACCCTCGAGACAGACGTAGGGCGGGGACGCGGTTTGGTCAGGCTGCTGAAGGATTCTCAAGATGGCGACAAATGGAAGGCATTCACGCTCTTCACAGCAATGCACGAACTGAAAGGTTACGAAGAAATCACCAATGCTAATAGACCTAATGGCGTCGATCATGGCGGACAGCCCGGGCGGAAAAACTGGGCGGAACGAAGGGCAGCAATGGAAAACTTCGAGAGTGACAAAGAACCCACAGTACTCATCATAGGTGATCCGCCAGTCTTCATTGGTCATGGTACATAGTACTGATTTGTGCGAAGGTGCCGGGCAAGGTGGCCTGACATCAGCCGCTCGACTCCATCAGCTTCAGGTCCCTACTCTGATAATTGACCGCAACCCGCGTATTGGAGACAATTGGCGAAACAGGTGTGTCACCCTTCAGCTTGGGTTATAACACCATGCATCTGCTAAGAGCGGACCAGATACCATCAGCTTGTACTTCACGACCCAGTCTGGCACGATCACCTGCCTTATATCCCATTTCCAGCTCATTGGCCTGTTTTCACTCCGAAAGATAAGCTGGCCGAATGGTTTGAGTCCTATGCTAAGCTACTGGAGCTGAACGTTTGGACTTCAACCTCCATCACCAGTGCTTCTTGGGACGAGGAGAAGCGTCAATGGACTGTCGAGCTTGAGCGAAAGACTGCATCTGGTGAAGTCGAAAAACGCACCTTCCATCCGCGGCATGTCATTCAGGCGACAGGTCATAGCGGAGAGATGAAATTTCCTGAGATTAAAGGGATGGACTCATTCGCTGGAGACACGATCTGCCACTCCAGTAAGTTCAAGGGTGCTAAAAAATTAGCGCCAGGAGAGAAAAGGCACGCCATTGTTGTCGGGTGCTGCAACTCAGGCCATGACATTTCGCAAGACTTCTATGAACGTGGTTATGACATTACCATCGTACAACGGTCTTCAACATACATCATGTCTTCCAAGGAGGGGCTTGACGTTCTACTGAAGGGGCTTTATGAGGAGGGTGGACCGAGTACAGAAGATGCGGATTTGATGTTCATGTCCATACCGAATAAGATGCTCAAGCGCATGCACGTTGATGCCACGAAGGAGATAGCAAGACGGGACAAGGATTTGCTAGAAGGTTTGGAGAAGGCTGGGTTCAAGCTCGATCATGGGCCTGACGACTCAGGTAAGCTGGCGCACTTGACAATCCCGGAAGAATGTATCGCTGATTTTGCAGGCTTCTTCATGAAGTACTTCCAGCGCGGCGGGGGGTATTATATTGATGTAGGCGCCTCGCAGCTTATCATCGATGGCAAGATCAAGGTCAAGCAGGGTCAAGAGATCGAAGAAGTCAAGCCTCACGGCCTTCTGTTTGCTGACGGGACAGAGCTCCCTGCTGATGAGGTAGTCTTCGCGACGGGCTACGAAAACATGCGTGGCACAGCTGGGAAGATATTCGGCACTGAGCTGGCGGACAGGGTAAAAGTATATGACACCCGATCTAGTCATTGAGTGCCCTACTAACTGACTGTAGGATGTCTGGGGCTTCGATGAAGAGGGCGAACTCAGAACAATGTGGAGGTAAGAACTGCTATAGACTTTATGGGTGAAAGGACTGACTTATGCATTCCAGACGTACGGGCCATCCAGGTTTCTGGTTCTTTGGAGGCAACCTGGCTCTTTGCCGATACTTCTCAAGGATGCTGGCGTTGCAGATCAAGGCCATGGAAGTCGGCCTGATGGATTATGGAGACCCATAGATCATCCCGTCAAAACATATAATCGTGAGGCCAGTCCGGCTAGTGAGGATGAGGTTTTACGCTCTGTTGCTCTACAGTAGCTCGACATCTGGCAGCGGTGATGTGAAACGCTTCTTGCTGGTCTCATATGAAGGGAGACATATATGGGTGCAATGACGAGACCATTGTCCTTGAGTCTAAATCGGTAGCACTGTTGCGATTGTCTGCAGGGCATGTACATACTATACGGTCTTGACTCGGAGTTCGCTATCTCTGACCGTCGTGCGGATGTAGAAACAACTGTGATCCGCGATCAAAAGCCGAAGATGACCGCGAGTCAAGTCAATGATCCAGTGAGATGGCGCACCGAACGGCAGCGCCAGCCGGGGAAACGTGGCGGCAAAGATAGTTCATGCACCTCGACTGCACATTCGTCACACTCGCAGCGAACTAAGGCAACTACCGCCCTCAAATGCACTACCTAGATAGCCCTAAGGTAGAAGTATTCGTAAGAGCGCACAGAAGTTCATCCAAAGCCGCTTCTCTTCCGAGACTGATCCGTCATGGCGCTATAACCTGGAAGAGCGGGCAATTGGTATGAGTGACGAGGCAAGATCTTGGGAGGAGGGAAAGTAGGGGATTATCAGTAGGACGGATTGGTGCGCAACGAAGATGGAAAGCGATTCTCACACGTTTGGGAAAAGCCTCCGTGTTTGCCTGCTGAGCCACGGGAAAGCCAGCCATCAATTGGTTTGCACCTTTCGATGATGGGTACGCCGCGGAAGGGCGATGGAGTGGACCGATGTGCCTCATCCTATCAAAGCACTATCAGCGCTCGCAAGCCCTGGAAACAACGTAAACCGGCGGTGGCAGGCAACTGTAAACTACCAGTGTGCGCTTTCGGTTCTTCGCAGGCGAGGCTGACGAAGGAGTACTTCTGCTCACTGCGCAAACACACCTGACTCGCAATGGACGATGATTGCATCCTGCGTTTGTTCGGGAAGAGGTCGGTGAGTCAACCATCCCTTTTCGTGATGGATTGCTCCAGAAAAAGATTCCTGACAGGTAGCGAAGCAAAGCACATTGTAGGGCGCAATGATACGTAGTAGTCGTCGTCGCAATCAATGTCAATGTTGTTGGAGATGCGTCAATTTGCAGCCGTTGCCCACTAGGCCGTAAGCGGTTAGCCTAGTTCGCGAGAGAATTTATTCTTTCTCTCGCTGAAGGAATCTTCTTCACCACCCCGTGTTAACACGAAACCCATCACTCAAATCAATACTGCGTGACCCAAGGGATCATCGCGGATACTAACACCCAGAGTCTCTCTTCAAATCCCGACACTCACTTTGCTGGGTAGAGACACTCCTTGAAACCCCTTGGTGGCCCTTTCACCACGCCACGGAATTCCCTTGTTAACGACGACACATAGCCGGTCGCTGTCACCCAGTTAGAGTCACAGTCAGCCTTCTCCACTCCGCGATCTTCTAATTTCTATCTTCGAACACGTCCTGGATCTGCGATCTGGACTTTAATAACTCGTGATCGCATCGAGCTTGCGTCGACCCACACACAACCGAAAATCTTACCACGAAAACAACCCGCTTTTCAGATGACATCCATCTCTCAGCAAGTCCAACCGCCGCAACCACAAAGCTACGCCAGCGTAAGCAAGAAGCCCTTTTCGCCAGCTCCCGCCATCGCCAATCCTCAAGGGGCCGCGGGCGGCGTCGCACAAGCTCAGCATGGCAAGCCGGATGCCGTCTCCCCGGTAAATGGGCGAAATCCCATCGTACCGGCAGTCCCGACGGTGGACTCACCAGCTATCAATGGAGCAACTGCAGGGATGAGTTCTACTCCTGGACTTGGCGATCACAGCCGGAAATCCTCTGTTACAATAAGCGCTGCGGGAGCTTCAGGCTACATGTCCAACGGAGGCCCTGTTGGAAAACCGTCTGGAAGCAATGGAATCCAGTTCGGTACCTTCAATCCCGATGGCTCACCAGCGATGGCGAAAGCTACCCCACAAATGAGCCAGTCCACACAGTCTCTGGCGGTCAACGCTCCTAATCCACGTATCACATCGCCCATGTCTTCGCCTTCACCAATACCTCAGCCGCCTGCCAGTGGAGGTAGACCGCCATCCGCATTCCAAGGTCAAGGTAACAATGTCAACTTTGGTAGCATGAATGGTGAAGATCCGGCTGTGAGTACTCATCATTCCAGATGCAATGCCTGTTTTCTAACTTAGGCTTAGCGTCAATTACGACCTGGTATGCCTCAAGGCATGCCCCCCACGGGTCCTCAAACTAGTCACCTGCGCCGCGAGTCATCGCAATCTACACACAGTGACTTCAGCAACCAAGCAATGCCGCCTACCCAAGGCAGAGGCGGATATCCACCTCAAGGCGGCCGTGGACGAGGTGGCTACGGTGCAGCAGCTTATGGTCCGCAGATGTCATACTCCCCAGGTCCAAATTCGAACAACTTCCGACCTAATCCTAACCAACCTCGGGGCAACCAAAACATGAATCAGGGCTATCAGCAACAAGGTCGCGCACTCGGGGTGCCGCCATTTCCGCCCTCACCACATATGGCATCTCGCAGCCCCGCTCTGCCGAATGCGCAGCCTGTCCACCACCAGCAGGGTCAGATACCGATGGGGTCGCCGATGTATGCGCAGTATTATGGAGGCTATCCACAGAACATGGTTCCCCAAGTAAATCCTCAATCTTCTTTGCCCCTGCATATCAATCACCATACACCTGAGCTCCGTACGGCTCAGATTTCTTTACCTGGAGGGCCACGAAACTTGCCCACTCCAGACTTCTCTCCAGTAACTGGAAATTTTGAGCAGTATCTGACAGTTAGAAATCAGGGGCCGTATGGCGTGCAGCAGGGCTTCTACGATCCGCAATTAGCTGCATATTACCAACAATTGAACATGGCTCAGGGGGTGCACTTGCCCCCAGGTTCACCCCGACCTCAACAACAACAACAGCAGGCTGGGCAGCAGCAATATTTTCCTGGACAGTATGGGAGTGCGCCACAGCCTCAGAACATGTCGCGCAACCCATCGGCGATGTCCGCCTCCGATCGGCCCGGCTCGACAACAGGGAGACCACAGGCTCCTCTAAGCACCACTCCCAGCGCGAACCAGACTCCGGCATCTAACCACTCAACAAACATTCCAGCTTCTAAGCCTCCGAGTTTCCAGAAGCCGCAACGCAAGGGCGGCCTCGTGATTAAGGATCCCACTACCGGAACTGTCATAGATTTCGCCAAACAAGTAAGTTCACCTGCAAGCAAGAGCTCTCCGGCCTACGTTTCCTCCACACCAACACCGCCTCCTCCGCGTTCCGGTAGTCAGCCTGAAGTCCAACATCACCGCACTGAAAGCAAGTTGGTCAGGACCGATGAGGAGAAACGCAATGAGATGAAGGACGCCATTGCCAAGAAGATGGAAGCGGACAAAGCTGATGAAAAGAGGAAGCAGGAAGAGGAGGCGACCAAGGTCGCCGAGCAGAAGAAAGCTGCCGAAGCTCAGGCTCTAAAGGAGAAGGAAGATGCCGAGGCCAGAGAGCAAGAAGCTGCTAGAGAGCAGATGGAAGCCGAAAACGCGGAGAAGAAGGCCAAGGCCGAAGCAGAGGAGGCGGAGAGAGCGGCAGCTAAAGCTAAAGAGGTGGCCGAGGAGAAGGCTAAGAAAGAAAAGGAGCAGGAAGAAGAAATGGATCGTCTCGAGGCTGAAATGTTGGCCAAGGAGAAAGAGGAAGAGGAGCGTGAAGAGCGCTATCAGAAGGAGAAGCAGGCCAAGAAAGAAGAGGGAAAACGCAAGGAAGCAGAAGCCGCACAGATGGCTGACGAGGACATGAAGAGAGCAGAGCGCGAAGCTGAAGAGGCCGAGGAAGCCAGGGTCAAGAAACTCGAGACTGGCGAAAGCGGAGAGTCTCAGAAAGAGCGGACAGACTTGTTCGCCGCTCTGAAGAAGGAAAACCCTGGCACGCCAAACAGCGAGGATGCTCCTGTAGCAGAAACTCCCGATGATAGTGGTGCTGCCACACCTGCGTCTGAAGCTCCGATGCCTCATCCGGGCCGCACAACCGGGGTCAAGCCAAAACCTGCTGCACTCAAGCTCGAGACCACGAAGGAAGTGGAGTCACCCCAACGAAGTGCACAGCTCACATCGCTCTTGTCCGCACGGCGCCTCTTGAACATCAATGACGTGTCTTACCCTTCCGGCTTCGCTTCGCCAAACCCATCGTTGAACACCAACGCACCAGCGGGCAAGTTCAACTACGATAGGAATTTCCTGATGCAATTCAGGGGCGTCTTCGTGGAGAAACCATCAGATGACTGGGAGGCCAACATCAAGCAGATCATGGGTGAGACCGCTGAACCTTCTTCGGCTCGATCTGCGTCTTCTCGCGGCACTAACCCTACAATGGGGAATGTGGGAGCCCGCCAGCCTTCAAACAACCAGCCACGGATGGGAGGTTTCCAGAATCCTGTGAATGGGAGAACCTTACCTCCTGGTACGAGTTCGCAAGACCGATTCAAGGCGTCCACAAATGCGCTACAAGCCCCACCTGGCCAACGAACGATGCAGAATCCGATAGCTCCATTGATTGGCAATCGTACGGGTGGATTCCCCATGGCTGCGACAAAGTCCATGGAGCGAAATCCTTCGGCCGCGGGCATGGGAGCTCATCCACACTCGCCACGAGGCAATCCCAGCCAGCGTGGTGGGTCGACGCGCGGCAGCAAGAGCGGCAAACCTCGCGAGTCCGAGAGAGATGCAAAGGCCATGCCAATAACTTCAGGCATGAATCTCAAGCCTATTGAAGTTTCTGCCACTGGATGGAAGCCTCGATCGGTGGGTCAAGGTGCGACTGGGATGGCTGGCCCAGCTCCCGGTGGGGACGGCCATATGGCTCCTGATGTGGTTCAACGCAAAGTCAAATCAAATCTCAACAAGATGACGCCTAACAACTTCATGAAGATCTCTGAGCAAATTCTTCAGATTGCAGGGCAGTCAAAAGATGAAAGCGATGGACGTACGTTGAGGCAGGTCATCCAACTTACCTTCGAAAAGGCCACAGACGAAGCCCACTGGGCTCAAATGTATGCCGAATTTTGCAAGCGTATGCTTGAGTCCATGAGTCCCGAGATCAAGGACGAGGGTATCCTCAGCAAGGATGGTCAAGTCGTCGTTGGAGGCGCGCTTTTCCGGAAGTACCTCCTCAACCGCTGCCAGACCGAATTCGAGCGAGGCTGGAAGACGGATGTGCCAAAGAAGTCTGAAGGCGAGTCGGAGGAAGCAGTTATGCTTTCAGACGAGTACTACATCGCAGCCGCTGCTAAGCGTCGTGGTCTGGGTCTTGTGAGATTCATTGGTGAACTGTACAAGTTGGGCATGCTCACGGAGCGTATCATGCACCAGTGCGTGCACAAACTCGTGGATTACGAGGGCATGCCAGACGAAGCCGAAATTGAATCGCTCACGAGCTTGCTCAAGACTATCGGTCAAAATCTTCAAAGCAACGAGCGCGGCGGACAATTGATGGATGCGTACTTCCAGCGGATTAACGGCATGGTCAACACTGAGGGCCTACCCAGTCGATTGAGGTTCATGCTGTTGGTAAGCGTTACATTTCTTGGTCGTCGTGATATTTGCTGATCTATTCAGGATATCATTGATTTGCGAAGAGCAGGCTGGCAGACGAAGGACGGAGCCACCAAAGGCCCCACCACCCTTGAAGCGGTTCGAGCACAGGTGAGCACATAACGCTTGGCCTTTATTCACATTACTAACACGTTTAGGCTGTTGCTGCAGAACATGAGAAAGAGCAAGAACGAATGCGTGATGCCGCATCGCGGAGAGGAGGCGGTGGCGGAGGTCGTCCACCTATCGGTCGCGGTGATGCTCGTAACTTTTCCGGTGGGGGAGCGATGCCTCCGCCAGACTACGGGCGCGTTGGCGTCGACGACATCCGAAGATTGCAGAGTCGCAACATTTCACGTCAAGCGACCTCGCAACAGGCGCCTACCTTTGGACCAAGCTCAATGTTCGCGAGTGCTAGAGGATCCAACACCCGAAAGCCGCTATTTGCGAAACCTGGTGAGGATTCGAATGCATCAAGCCGGACAGGCACACCGCCAGCTCAGAAGGAGAAGAAAGACAAAGAAGATAAGGAAACTTCGAAGAATGCTTTCAGGTAAGTCCGAACCTTCAGAACGGTTTTAAGAAGATATTAATGCCAGGCTAGTGCTCTTGCAAGCCTTGATTCCGGAGAACCAGCCGATTCCGCTTCTCCTGCTACCTCGCCTCCAACCACGAAGCTCCAGCCAGCGGAGCGCCAACGATCGAAGTCGCCTCTTGGGAAAGAGAAGGAGGAAGTTGATGGAACAACATCATGAGCCCCTCTCGTCACAATCCTTCTTTCACAGGGTGCTTTCTGCGAGCAAGGTCGCCGCCATCTACCGCGTGCATCCGCCAGGACCACACCCTCTGCGAGCACGCTCTCATATCAAGCATGCATATCTCTTCACTTAGACCGTGTCTTACCAAAAGTCCCCTTTCTTTCCTACGTCTCCGGATCGGCGCTAGTATACAACGAGGGCATGGCGAACAACGGGGCGGCGGCTTTGGCATAATCGAAGACGGCTATCTGATCAGCATATCTGGTATTCGTGGCAATTGGGCTTCCATCAAATCTTTCTTTAATTCGATTTCTAGAAGAGCCCCCCGCCCTCAGTGGGCATCCAGGATTGCGCGCTTGTGGGGAAGAGGGTGAGAGAGAGACAGAGACAGAGGACTCGAGGGCAGCGCCTGCGTGGCTTACAGCTGATTCGTTCGAGTACGTGTCTTTCTGTCCGCAAAGGGGTAAGGCGAGCTAAGTCGAGCTTGCAGAGCGACACAGACTTCCTAATTTCTACTTTGAATTTCTCTGCTGAGTTTGGCTTCGTGGGCACCGAGGCAGTGTGCTTTGGCTGGGATTGCATGCGTGTGTTCGTGCGAGTCGTGTACATATACCGGGGTCATATTCATACTATCCATCTATCTCCAGGTCGAAATACGTACGTGATAGTAGAGTTTGATTGGGCTGATGATTCTTTAGCCTGTTATCTTTCCATCTATCTTACTCTCATTTGCTAATATCCTCACGGATGCTGTAACGCCTTCCTCTTCGATCTTCTCTTTGCATCTATTCAATTCCCCTTTACACCTATCCCATCCCCTTCTACCTCAATCCATTGCTTCTACTCCCACATTCCTCCTTATAACCCCTCTTCAAACCCCTTCTCCCCACTCACTACATTCTTCCCTCGTCTCCTCCCTCGTCCCTCCCTCTCTTACACACCTCCCCCTTCTTCCCTCATCCCCCATCCCCTTTCTAATCTCACATCCCGCTCCCAAAAATCCTACCTCCTTCAAACTCAATCCGACCCCCCCATTTCCTTCCTTCCTCCTTGCACCCCCCTCTCCACTCCGCAGAAATATCTCTTTGCCTCACTCTCACACCGAAACCGACACCTACCTTCCCTCATTCCTGTCTCTTAAAAACTCGCCACCTTTCAAATTCCACATCCCGCTGAAAACGGTCCTACCTTCTCTTAACCCAATTCCTATCCCCTCATCCTCCCTCTCCAAAACACTTGCCCCTTTTTGACACTCCATCCCTCACGCCCACCCTCTTTGTACCCCGTCCACTCCCCCCTATAGGATTCTCCTTCGTGCCATTGCCACAACCGCCCCCGTACGTACTTCCAGCTACTCACCAACCAACCCACCTCCCCTTATCCAGCCCCAAAACACCTAACAATACCGCAGCGAATGAGCCTAATTATTTCCATTTGCAGTAATTTACTTTCCTATTTAAAGATCCGAATATCGGCGGGGGTGGGGGTGGGGGTGGGGACAGAAGGAAAGAGATTTCCGCTCCAGTCCGTCTGTTACTGTTGACTTGATAGCAAGAGCTAGAATTGGGGGGTGTGCTCAGAGTGTGTAATTATGGAATGATAGGGAAATATGGGAGGTAGGAGGGTTAAGGGGAATTGGTTGATGTCGATGATTTAGGGGGTATTTGTTTGGTTGATGGAAAGGCATTTCGTTATTTGGAATGGGGGCTGTGATGGGGGAGGGGGCTGTGGAGGAAGTGTTGAAGGATGTGGATGGGTGCTGGAAGGGCGATATATCAGAGGAAAGTATCCGAGGTAGAGATGTCTGCGATGGATTCATGCTATGCTATGCTATCTCTACTAAAGTAAAGCCATCACGGCAGCAACACCTTTTCGGTCTGCCATCCACACTAATGAATGACCGATAAAACTTGAAAATAGAGCTACCCTTCTGACGAAGGATGCCCTGATATCAATGCAGCACCCAAAAACTTTATGCCCTCAACAACACTGTGTCCCAACGTCCACAACACAATGTCCAGGAAAGAGGATGCCAGTAGTCTATAATATCGTAATCCACACATCCACTGCACGTACCATGTTCAAGCAGCCTCCACATCCTCATCCTGCGCAGCCGCGTTCTCCTTATCAGCCAGCCGTTCAAGATCGTAAACCACATTCGTCAGATGCTTCGCCACCGCAGCTTTAGCCTCATCGTCCCACCGCTCCATCTCAATCCTTGGGAGGCCAGTATCTTGAGGTTCGGCTGGGGAATGCGAGTCTTTATGGGTGATGATGCCCCCTTCGAGATCTTTGATGTTTGTTTTAAGCGTATCGACCTGACGATCACCCTTGACGATCTGCGAGTATGAGTACTGCTTCTCCGAGTTCCCGGACGTCTCGGCGAGGATGCAGGCTTCCTGTCTCGAAGGTGATAGCTTCTTGAGCGATTTCCTCGATTTCTTACGTCTGGGCGACCTTTTCTTCTTCTGTTTTGGGGGAGTGGAGGGTTCATCGAAGACTGGGAGTTGCGCCGCGTTGGATGGAGGTTCCAAGCGTTTGACTTCGTCTACAATTTCTAGATCTTTTCTAGAGGCTTCCGCTTCTTTGAGTGGAGAACGATCCTTCTTCAACCGGAGTGGAAGATCGAAGGTACCTGATGCTGGGAACGGGGTTTCTGGCAGGGGTATCTCTGCTGGTGCGAGCACTCGTAATTTGTCCGGCGTCAGCGGCTCTTTGGTAAGCTTCAGCTCAGCATCGACCGCGGAGGACGGTCGAGGTTTAGCTGGCGGCAGAGGCTGCGCTGTAAGCTTCATGTGTATAGCACTATCGAACAGCAGATCTGACCATGGCGACTGATCAAGGACAGCGGCATGTGGGTCCATGCCAGCTTTGCTCGTTTCATTCTGGAAATCGCAGATGTCCTCCTCGCCGGCTCTATGCTTCTTCAGGCTTCCAACGGGACTCGATCGCATATGCTGACTCGGATATGGCGGAGGTACGTAGCATAGAGGGTCATGGGTGGTCACCGCGCAGCTCTCGGTGGTAGACACGCTGTCAGTGGACGTATTACCGAAATGCTCCATTAATCCTGGTGGTGGCAGGCCCAAACCGCACCAATGTTGGAGGGTTCCGTTGGCCAGGTTGGGGCTAGTAGCGAACAATCCTGGCTTCGGTCCAGGCTTCTCAGGGGTGTGAACTGAGCTTGACGAAGCTGAATGGTCGTATGCTATGCCTGACTTTCGCTCAATAGCTTCGACAGCGTAGAGCAGATCACCGTGGAAATTCGGCTTCTGAGGCGAGGCTGCGGCGGCTGCAGCCTGCGAAGCGGATGCCAAATCTTTGGTCTCATGTTCCGCTTCGTAACGTCGATCCGCTGCTGCGATTGCGTATTCCCAACTTTCAGCTAATGGTGCAGGCTCAGGCTCCTCAAGCGACCTTCGAGGGGCAATGACCTCTGCCTCGGAGGAACTTGAGTCGTCGAAAACTCTGCCTGGCAACCTCTCGATAGCCTCGACGGCATACTGTAAGTCCCCTTTGGTCGAGCTTGGTCTATCTGGCGAAAAGTCGGCCTTTACCGTACCTGATTGGTTTAACGTCAATGCCGGATCCCTCGCTGGAAACCTTCTAAGATCCAAGTCTGAATCGGACTCCGAATCCACGTCAGTTTCCACAGTTTCCAGAGCAGAGTAACGGCTTTCACGATCAGCTCTTGCCTGATTCCAGACATTCCGGGGTCCCATGCTGGGCGGATCTGGGGAATCCATCAAAGTACCTTCACCAAAAAGCCGTCCTTCATTACCGACCGGGCTGTTTGATACTTGTGTAGGATGATGCGTCAATCCGCTGTCAGGAGACTCGAGGTTGACCACCCCCAGATCGTTGAGTCCGATTTTCAGGCTGGTGGTACGCGAAATAGATAACCGAGACATGATTGCTGGCTGATTGGGCCCATGACCCCGCTGAACAGTCTTCGCCTCTGTGCGAGGTGGAGTAAGCTCTAAAAAGCGTACACGAGGCCGGCCGGCCGGATCGTTTGTCACGCTTCCTGAAGGCGACTCTGGCGCTGTCATACGTTATTCGGTCACACGATCAAGAACGAAGGGCCAAGGCAACACTTACCAGATGCCGTTTCTGTTGATTCGTCTTTAGCTTTATAAAAATTCATTGAATCTCTCACTATTGAGAAAGGTGAGCCTGTACCGCTCCGAGACTTGGACCTTAGGAGAAGCTGAGAGACCCTAAGAGTACCGTCGGGAATGTCTACAACAAGGAAAGGGGCGGAATCGTCTATCGGTGATCGTGGAGATGTAGTCGGATGTTCCTCGGCCTGTGCAACCTCTTTGCCAATAGAAGCGCTGCGATTGGCTCGCCCCTTGATTGACGACCACAAGGATGAACGGCGATGGGTGCTTTGTGGGGAGCCTGGGCTAGTGTCTGGATTCCGCGACTCGGCTTTCCGAGGACTATTGAATGCATTATCCAGCGTAGCTCGTGGGCTTCGACCCATCCTCTTCCTCGTCGAAGACCACAACGTTGTGCCTTCGCGGAGTCCTTCAGGTATCTCATCCTCGAGATTCCGAGGGGTAACTGGCCGTGCAGCTTCAACGTTGGAGTAGAATAGCTGAGTCCTGGATCTGAGCGAGTTGGATAGGGCTTGAAAGGTGGTGGAGGCTGCTTTCTTTAGCTTGCCTGGAGAGGCTGGCTTTTGGGACGCTGCATTTTCCTCAATGCTCGTTGCTATACTTGTATGATCAGATTCTCGAGAGAACGTAGAATCTTTGCGATTTCGCCCAGAGCCGCTGTCACTGTCAGATTCCGAGAGACTTCTGATAGCTCTTGTGCTCGCATCGCTATCAGCTGTGGAGTCTTCGCTGAAGCCAATGAAATTGCTAAGTCTGTGACGAAGAGTAGACATATTGTCTAAAGTAAGCGAGACCTAGGGAGTAAAGAAACGAGACGGTCGGATCATCTGAAGAAGAATTACTGCAACATTGCGCGGCAGCAGAGCAGTCACACGAAGCCGTAGAATAAAACGAGCTAACGGAACAGGAAGGAGACTTCGATCTGTAATGCGCAAGGCAGCCTCCTCTACCGTGACTGCCTCCATTGGTCCAACCCTGCGACAGACCCTTTCTCCGAAAGGAAGTCATGAATCTCGCACACTTATGCCAGGTATTGCCCCCCAATGCGTCAAACATATCATGATGTCCCTTCTTTGAGGTGGTTCTCCCTTGGTCAATCAGTCCCCGTCACTCCGTCAACGTGTTTCTCGAAAGAATGCCGAGAATTGATGGACCGTTCCTTGTCAGCGCATGTAATTTTGTAAGACCGTTTCGTTTAGACATCCACCGTTACGAGGTTGCAGAGGAAGGACCTTGGCCAAATTTTCCAGAGCAGGCAAGAGGCTGCTCCGAGTCAAGGCGCATGAAGGTCTGTGGTCCATCGCGATATTGAAACGGAGCAGCTACTCGTTGATTGTGGTAGGGCTGAATTATATTACGACGCTAGTGAGATGACCTGATTGATACGGTACACTCATGCCTACGTCAGCCTACCTACCTACCTACCTTATCAACGCATGAGGTCCATGTTAGTGGACTATCCTATGATATTGTTGGCCATGGGATAAATGTTCCCCAGTGCTCCTACCACGCCGACCATCAATTACTATGGCAGCTGGGCCAGAGATTGTTTCGTTCGATGACGTTATTCAGGCTGGTATGTTATCCTACCCTTTCTGAGCTGTCATGCTAAGAGCAACAGATCGCCAGCGCAGAAAGAATGAGGCGCTCGCTCAGCAAATATTCGGCAAGAATCGTAGGGCGAGCACACCCAGCAATGGTGTGCGTAAACCAGGCACTGGCCCAAGCCTAGCGAGTAGGGTTGGAATTACCAAGGTACGACGGATCTTAGGACAAAGATCCTCCTCATGTCACGTCTGATCAATATCCACAGCGGTCCGCATCATCTACCCCGAGACCCAAAATAACAGGCAATCCCAATGGACGTCACGATCTGCAGCAGGCCCATAGCCCACGAAATCCACCCGCGCGAAGCCCAGCGCTTTCAAACCCTATGGGTCGTACACCCCGCAACGATCGACGGAACAAGCGTCTGCAAGAAGCTTTGCAGAATGTCAGTATCAATGGCGCTAGTGAAGGGTTCAGCATTCGTGGCCTGGCCGGTCCATACGTTGTGATGGGTAGCAACTTTGCTCCGGGCACAACCGCTGCCGATATCGAGTCGGCAATGGTTCCGACCGTGGGCGAGATGCAGAGCTGCAAGATAATGACTTCTACTCCAACTGTCATTGCGGAAATGGTATTTGCGGACAAAGGTAGCGCAGACAATGTCATCTCAACCTTCAACAACAAGAAGGTAAAGCTGCGATATTGCGACGACATGATTGGATCTGACTTTCTTTCGCAGGCTGATGGACGCATACTCCATATCTACATGAAGCATGGCGCAGCTACAAGTACACCAGTTGCCCCAGCAAGTAAACCACCAGCCACCCCTGAGGTTGACCTAAGTCGCAATGAACCTTCGTACGACAGCCAGCGGGAGCAATATGACCGGAACAGGAGGCGAGCAGATCCTGAATTTCAAGATGGCAGCTACGGCTTTGAGTCAAAATCGGATCAGATGGATGTCGACACTGACGTTCGTCGAGACGACTGGCAAGACGGTCGACGAGAGGGAGGCAGGGGTAGGGACAATGGAAGGGACAATGGAAGAGGCAACAATTATCGACCACTGTACAGCGATGACCTGTATCCTCGACCCCGGGGCCGTGGTTTTCGATAAGCCAACACCCACAATCGATTATCGTGTTGTCCAGACAGGGGGAAGCAAAAGCATGCAGAGAGACAGTCTATGGAGAGGGCCATGGTGCTTTCTACTTTCACGTTGAGTAAAGCTGCACGAGCGGACGCCTGATTCTACATAGATACTCCCAGAAACTGGCGTTGTGCGCGATCTGTTGCCTCAGTACTCAGACCTGCTGCCAATCAAAACCTCTCGCTAATTTTTAGCGTGTTTTACGGTTTTTTCTGCAGCAGGTTTGAGGGCAACATCCCGTACTTTTGCCGCAAATCCATTAACTTTGGTACGTATTCATACTTTCTTGCCCAATTACAATCTCAAAATCACAATTTTCAATTTGTTGCACATTTGTAGTTTAACAACATTATATTGTGACAAACAAGCTACGTTCGTCGCTTGATTTTAATATGCTCTATCTACTAGTAGTAATTGTATATTATAATAATGCGCTGTGTTGCAAAGCTGGCGTTCAATCAAAAATAGTTCAATTTAAGTCAAAACTTCAAGAGCTATACAGCAACAATCACGATATGCTAGCTTCTATAGATTGCTCTCGAAGCTTGCTATTATATAGACAAAGAGACGATCTCAAAACAATATATAAAATAGACATTGCGTTGATGAGTTGTTGAATCGAACGTACTTTTGTGTTTGACACGCACACACACACGCACACACGTATACGCACACGCACGCATTGACACGCACACACACACATACGCACACAAGTAAAATATATACACACACAAATATACGATTATTATAAACATATTAAGAGAGTCTTTCTACTTACTACGTTGTAGTGTTACTGTGTTGTGATTGTTTGATAAAGAGAGAAGTGTGTATTGCGCCCGAGCGATAATGTTGATTACTCACATGTTTTGAAGCTAGACGTATTATTTGATCACGTGACGTCCATATTGAGTATAGCGATAGACAAATCACGCATTCTTGATCGTTTGAGATGTCGGAAGTCGATTTCCTCCCGTAATATTGAATGTTGCCCTCAAACCCTCTGGCAGAAATTTTTTAGCGTGCCAGGGGTCTAAGTACTGAGGCAACGCGATCTGGTCCTTGCTTCAACTCCCGACCCGCAAAATGGCAAGGGGTACCGAGGGAACAATGTTATGCAGCTCTTCACACATTCGAGGCGACGATTCTAGTCCTCGGAAAGAGAGATGTGATTCGCAATCCATCCATAGTCATAACAAATAGGGTGTGAATATGCTTTGAATTCCAACAATGATCTTTCCCCGCAAAGTCTCGGCTTTGTTCCCACAGCCCGCAAATGTCCTCCCGCCATCTAAAGTACATCAACCACACAAGAGAGTTCGCTGTCTAAGCGCCTATATCAATTCGGAGCATTTGGAGTGCGGGAACAATGGCTGCCGTATCCTCGTCGAATGGTCCTAGCGAGCCAATTCCAGACATGGTCTGGAATGAGAGTAAGATCGTCTCTTCGTTAGATCAGCTACAGAACATGCACATCCAGGTACTCCACTCGCAAACCTCACTCAGCTGTCGTCGATACTGATCAGACGAGTACAGCTACGACAGCTCCGCGAAACCATGCCCCAGCTTGTCGACCCTTTGCTTGCGCAACACGCTTTGCCCGAAGAACTATATGCGAGCTACTCGCGGAACGCTGTGGAGACTGCAAAAGCGATTAAATCATTCGCGAAGTTCATGCAAGAGCCGGGGCCACAGGAAACACTAAGGAGGGCAAAAGAGAGCAGGGTTGTGGATCCGGAGGAGATTACGCCTTGGATAGTCACCGAGCATCCTGAGTGGCTCGAAGTACGTAATATGGGTACTGGAGGTGCTATGGCAAAGCAAGAGGAGGGTTTGCAAGATGGCGAAACAGCCGTGTTTCCAACACCTGGAGAGGTGCTCGCAGCTGTGGAAAGATTTAGGGCGAAGCACCCGGGTGTCGAGATCAACCAGCGGAGTAGCGACCCAGCGACCATTGAGGTTGACAAGTCTATGAGCAAAGCGTAGTTGACAAGCTAACGGACAGCAGATCTACCTTCCTCTCCCGGCCCACATTCACTTCGCACTTGCGATCAACTTCGAGCACTCCGCCTTCGAAGTCACCTGTAAAGAAAGGACTAAGATACATGAAACGGTCCTCCGGATGGTCCGCCTCCAACTACGTTCAGAATCCATTGATTATGCGCTTGTAATGTTATCCCTTGCTCTCCCAGCCCAAGTACTGATTTGACCGTAGGGAATGCTGGCTTCCTACGCCGACATTAAGTCTAGGCCGTGCGCCAAGTGTGCACGGCTTTTGGACCGAGATGCCCGCTTTCCAACCAAAAGGGCGAAGAAGGGACTAAGAAGCGCTGATGATGGATGGGAAGCCCTCCATGAAAGCTGCTCTTGAACCAATAAATGGGCGTCACCGCACATGGGGGACTTCATCTCCAGCCCAGCCCATGAGAGGGCCTTCGTTATGAGCGAATGGATTCCATCCCCCAGGATTGAACGCCGGATCGCCCCACGGATCATGAACAAACTCGGTGCCTAACATGTTGCGGTGATACATCACTTCGTTCCTGTCATCGCTGCGTTTTGCATCGGTCCATGTCCGATGATCCGGATGGCGATACGAACGTGTCTTAAAATCGTACTTTACATCATCTGGTCGGTACGCCCCAGGCCAAGGAGGAGCAGGATGTTCGTTTCTATAAAGGTAACCAAGGTTGTCCGCCCATGGTGCATCGTGCCAGCCAGACCAGATCGGGCGATGCGGACCCAGGCTACCGCGGCGAGTGGCCCAGATGTCAGGACCTTTGCCGGTAACAACGTCTTTTAGTCTGCCCCAGCTCCATATCGACATTCCTTTTCTGTCTCTTGGCCACACAAGTTGGCCAGCCCTTTTACGAGGGCGTCGAGGCGGTAATGGTCCGTCAATAGTATCGACCCAGGGGTCTTGCCTTCGGGCCCGAGGCCTCATGGTGATTTTGCAGGCGTTAGAGCTGAAGATGCCTCAGACTGGAACTTGGAAAGTGTTGGCTCTCTAATCTGTTTTCTAGATTTTTTCCTTGAGCTACCTTTTGTACGACGCCAGGTCGTCCAGGACACAATTGTTTGATCAAACAAACATTTGCTCTCACCCGATCACACAGCCAGCGCCATAGCCAACACATTTCTGTCCAAAAGCGCCTGACAGCGAGCAACTTACGCAAACGACCAAAACCCTCGCTGTCCAGGTTTTGCTTGTGTTGGAGCCCCTGTCGTCGAACTCATCAGCCTCACCGGAACGTCCTGCAGGAAGCCGGTCATGGAATCATCTCTGCAAGATCGCGAAACCAAGTCAGATGGGTTCTTGTCATGGTACGAGATCTCAGCCATGACTTCCGATCCCGAGCAAATCCTCTGATATTTCTCCTTCATGATCCTCGTCTGCTATTTTGGATTCGAAACGTTCTTTTTCGCATTGAACCGCACCATATGTCGTGCTCAGGTCTTGGCACCAATGGAGTATCCGCGGCAGCGCTGCATTGGGTCGTACAGCATTTAGGCGTTTCAAATATGGACGAAGTACCGTCCAAAGCCCTTGATTTGAATGGAGTTTTGATGCTGATCTTCAAGCTTTTGTTGCCTCGTTGCCTCGTTGCCTCTATTTTCTGCATACCATCGTTGAAATGTAGGCCAGGGGCAATTTCCTCATTCTTTTCGTCTCCCCTTGCTTCACAGCTAAAGGCCATATTTACTCTCCGACGTCAAGGCGTGACGGATGGCGGATCCATTCTCGATAGTATTTGGAACCGTGAGCCTGCTGGACGTCTGCTTGCGCGTTGGAAAGTACATATATGATATCAAGGTGGGGGCGGATGAGGTCAACGATGAGATCGAAGCTCTTTCTCGCCAAGTCGAAGCCATCATATCTGTCATCCAATCGATCAAAAGCATCTTCGAGGACGATTTGGCACGTGCTACAGAAACAATTTCAAAGAAACAAGATGGGATACAGAGTCTTTGGGAAGAAGTTGGCAAAAATGTGCAAAGCTGTCAGGCTACGCTCGTAAAGCTTTTCGCGCTTCTCAAGCTCATTGTGGGTAAGGAAAGCCCAAAGGTTTTGTTGAAGCTTGACGGGCTCCGCAAGTTCTTGAGAAAGCAATCAAAAGAAGCAGAATTCGGCATGCTGAGACAGCAGCTAAGGGACTATCACCAATCATTACAAACTCTTTTGACCTCTGTAGATATGTAAGAATGTCTCGCAACTATGCGACTGCAGGTGCATTAATATAGGCAGCGTCTTTACAACAAGAATTCAGTCTACGTCAGACCGCTCATTCACTCAATTATCCGAAGATATTCAAGATTTCCGTGTCAATCTCGAGTACCAGATTGCCTCGCTACAGACGAGCACTGGGTCATCTTTGGAAGCCACGGTGAGTGTTCCCCTGCATCCAGGCGATACCAACTGACGAGTATCAGCTTCACAGGACATTAGAGCTAACCCAAAAACTGGTCCCTCTGGCATCTCCCAATCTCTATTTCGAAGTACCTCAGTCCGCCTGCAGCATCTTCACTGGCAGAAGGTCCGAATTGGACAAGATTGAAGACTCGCTGCTTTCGCCCATGCCATGGGACCAGCCTCGTGTTCAGAAACGCTTTGTGATCTTTGGCCTTGGTGGTTCTGGCAAGACCGAAGTCTGCCGCAAATTTGCACAGGAAAAACGGCATTGGTAAGGTAATGAAGCAGTCAGCGTCAGTCCCGGCCGGCTAAGTTGAATCCAGCTTCTGGGGAATCTTCTGGATCGACGCCAGCTCAGACGAGTTCGCCACACAATCCTTCACAAGGATTGCGAGAGCAGCCAAAATCGAGCCAGCTACCGCACTTGCAGCCAAGAGCTGGTTAGCCAATGCGCATAGTCCGTGGCTCTTGATAATCGACAACGCAGACAGCCTGGAGAAGCCGATTGAGCAATATCTCCCCGTGGGCGAGATGGGATCCATTATAGTGACCACACGGGATCCCGCGCTCAGAACCCTCGGGATGCCCGGACGGCGTTACCTTCGCTTCACAGAGCTTAAAGAAGACGAAGCGAACGATCTGCTACTGAGAGCAGCCGACGAACCTACTCCGTATAGTCCTGCTATTCACCACTTGGCTACAGAGATTACGAAAAAGCTTGGGTGCCTGCCCTTGGCTCTAGTACATGCTGGGAAAGCGATTGTCACCGGCGTCTGCACGATGCATGACTATTTGACCTCTTTCGATGAGCATTGGGATCGAGTCCGAATTATCAGAAGCAGGAGAGGTTCCAATGTTCAAGTCTATAACGATGCCTATGCCATTATTTATTCCACCTACGAGATCATGTATCAAGGATTCATGGCAAGTGAGACACCCGCCTCAGAAGACGCACTCGATCTCCTAAAACTGTTCTCCTTCTTTCACCATGAGAACATTGGTGTTGGAATCCTCTTGCAAGCTGCCAACAACCCTAAGGCCGAACAGAAGCAAGAGGCGAAACAAGCAGAAGACGAAAGGGCTTTGCATGGAAAGCTGCGAGCGAAGACGTGGTCACAAACTCTAGGTTCCATGGGGCTTACATTCTACTCGTTTCTCGTTCAACTTGGGTTCCAACCCGTTTTGCCTCAAGTACTTCGACTCGCAGATTCGGACCACTTTGTTAAGTATCGACTGCGAACGGCATTACTCGTGCTCTCACAGATGTCATTGATCACGCATAACTCTGCCAACGACAGTTACTCAATGCATCCATTGGTCCACATCTGGATGCGAGAGCGTCCAGAGAGCATTGCGGAGCAGGCTGTTTGGTGTCAGGCGGCGGCAACAACGCTGGCTCAATCTATCTTGTTGCCACCACTAGCCAACACAGAAGCTGACGAAGACTTCCGACGCAATCTTATGCCACATGTAGACCACGTGCGTAGATGTGAACAAACAATTCAAACCCGGATTGCGAGCAATCAGAAGCGTCGTCGGAGGCCTTGGCCTGTTCTTCGTCCACAACCGAACAGATCGCAGATTCTTCAACTTGCGAAAGTCGGCTTTGTGTACGCTCAATGCGGTTTATGGCAGGACGCAGAGAATCTACTAACCATTGTCTATGAACTCTTGAGCAAAATACGGGGTATGCAAGATCCAATGACTATACGCGTCTCCTTGTTTCTGGCCATTATATACCGCCAGCTTGATAAGCTCAAAGATGCTGCAGCATTGCAAGACCAAGTTCTGGAAGCCTGCATTGCCATGTGGGGAGAAGATGATCTCCAGACACTCGAAGTGGCTGATGCGTTGGGGGTTACTCGATGGCAGCAAGGACGTTTCTCCGAGGCAGGCAAGCTTCACGAGCGTGCGTTCAAAGGCTTTGCCAAGGTCAAAGGTCTACATGACCCTGATACTCTCAGGGCCAAGGGCAACATTGGTCGCATACTTACCAAGAATTGTGAATATGATGAAGCCATCGAGGTACATTCAGCGACGGTCAATGGACTTAAGCAGCAACTCGGTCCATCACACCAGGATACTTTGAGTGCGATGGACGACTTGGCGATGTCCTACCTTGAACGATCAATAGATAGCGCCACTCCTGGTGAAGACCTCCCACGCGCACATAGGATCATCCTCGATGTGGTTGAGCTCCGGAAGAAAAGGCTAGGCAAAGACCATCCACTCACCCTGTGGGCAATCGCCAACCTCGCCCGAGTGGAGAATGCCAGGAGACATCGCAGCGAAGCCGAGTCTCTCTTCCGAGCAGGCATTCTAGTTGCAGAGCGGAATCTCGGCCCAACCCATATCGGTACTCTCTATGGGAAGACATACATGGGTCACGTGCTGCTCTGCCAAAAGCGGTATCAGGAAGCGGAAACGCTGCTTGTTAGCGTGGTAAAAGCACATTTGGAGTCACGTCCAAACCACCCAGATCATCTCGTTGCGTTGTCATTCTTGCTGAAATGCTACACGGCTCTCGGCAAAGGCCAAGATGCGGCAAAGACTCGAGAGAGAATGGTGGAGGGTTTAGAGGTAATAGGTGGCAGCGGTCACCCAGGGGAGAAACTACTGTTCAACGTGAAGATCGAGCTATTTGATGTTCAAGCCCTTTCGCCGACTGCGACCAGTGGCTCTCATGAGTCTTTCGATCGACATACCTCAGAGTCCAAGACAACGTCTAATCCCAACAGAACGAGTGAATACCCAACGCTCTAAGCAACTGGCGCAAGGAGGCATCCAGATCGCAGACTTGTCTTCAGTAGATCTTTGTTCCCTTACCACCTCCTAACCAAATTTCTACCATGGTCTGAGAACTGAGGCAAGAGATCGATACGTCAGCAACGTACGTAAGGAGATCAAAGATCTCAGAGCTCTACTACGAAGCATCTATGCATCGCTTCACAGCCAAGCTACTCGCAGCAGGTGCGCTAACATAGCATCCTGCTTCAATTGCTGGATTTGTCCTCTTCTTTCCTTTCCGGCCCTGCTCTTGTGTTTCGAAAATCATGTAGATTGTTGAAGCGGTCTGCCTTTTTGGCTTCGTCTCTTTACTGGTCGTACTGTCCATCGTTATTCTCTCAATGAAAAGTTCTATGTATATCTCAATGATTGAAGTCTCAACTGATGACAAGATCGCGAAAATACTTTCGCTCTTCATGCTATGTGATTGGGCCGAGAGATATCATCGCAATAATCTTCAGGCTAACATCACTTTGCAGCCATCTGCGCTCGCCAGCACAAGTGTAAGTGCGTGTTTCTCTGTCCCTGGTTCCTCCCACAAATAATCTGGGGGTAGCCTGATCTCTGGGAAAGCCTGAAGTATGCGCGCTATCCCGTAGGAGGCTTCCATCATCGCAAGGTCTTCTGAGAGAAAAGTATCAGCATCAAATTGGGCGAGAAGATGGGCCCGCGGGTTCGAGAGTACTTACTACCAAGACAAACTCGTGGTCCGTCATTGAAAGGCAGAAATCCCCATTTGATTCCAGCGAGCTTTGAATCCTTCCATCGCTCGGGGCGGAAGAGAGTGGCATCTACTCCATACAGATCTGCTCGTCGGTGCATAAGATATGGCAAATACGTGATGCCGGTTCCCTGGCGAATGAGAACCGGGGCTCGGCCATCAGGACCTCCGCCACGAGGAAAGACGGTAGTCTTTGTGGCGAAGCGGAGGTTTGCTGGAACTGGTGGATAGAGCCGGAGAGTTTCTTTTAGCACACAATCAAGATAATGCAAGTTCCTCACGTGGGTTCTCGTTACACTTTGTTCGTCACCAAGCACATCTTCGATTTCTTTGCGGAGTTTCACCAGGACAGCCGGATACCGGACAAGCAGACGGAAAGTCCAAGACATTAGACAGGCTGTTGAGTCTCGACCTGCAAGGAGAACACTTACAAGCTGGTCACGGACAAGTATAGGATCCTTTAATTCATCGTAGAGGTCATTGATAAATGCGTACTGTTGGGAAACACTCTCTTCTGATAATTCGGGTGCTTTGCCAAGGGTACCTCTGGCGTTTGTAACATAGTCATCGACGTAGCTTTTGATCGCTTTACATGCTCTGGAGAACCTGGGGGGGGTGTACATCCAGTACAGGTCACCAAGATGTCCACGATAAGCCGTGATGTTGGCTGCTTCGCTAAAGCTCTCCGAGAACGAATCTTGTCCTTCCTTAACTAGGCTGTGCACAGATTGGCCAAAGATCAGGGCTGTTGTAATGTCTAGAGTGTAGCGGAAGAAGATAGGCTGAAGATCGACAACGCCTTCAGATTTATCGAGGATACTAATCATATTATCTACGTGCTCGCGAAACGCGCCGAGGTTTTGATACTGCATCCGGACAAATTGACGTCGTAAGAGTTCTCGAGAATGTTTCCAAGGGGGTCCCTCCTGGTTGAAGATACTTCTCCGAGAAGAGCATAGAAGGCAGCTCTCCTTGGACCAAAGCTGAAGTCTTCGAAGCGCGAAGAAAGCATCACCTCGATGTTCTCAGGATCCATGGTGACGAAACCGTTGTTTCCGAGGAGTGTCTGTTCGATGTTGGGTCCCAATCCATCATAAAGATCAGAAAACAATCCAAGGAGGCGCTTGTCCCAGTGTGCTTCGAAACCTCGCCGTACAATATCAAGCGCGAGAGGCCATTTGTACGGAAGTTTCGCGGTAACTGGTAAGCAGCCATACTGCTCGCCAAAATCTGTCTCAGACTACTGGCTCGAGTTCAATGGGTCAGGACTGATCTCGACGAAAGTGCACGATCTCTCGCGTACCTGATATTTGATTCTTCGTCGAATGTACGAGTATGACCAGCACGCAGTGACAATCAAAACTATCCACACTCGGATGCTGACAAAACCAGAGTCAGGTAAGTTCCTTTGCAAATTGAAGAAGCCCGCCATCTGGACGATCTGATCAGACGCAACCTGGAAACAAGTTAACGGCCATTGCAACTCTGAGGACCGTCTTTGTGCGAATTCTGTATGTACCAAAGAATGTCAGCGGACGGTTGCAGAATCCAGGATCAGAGTCGGCTTGGAGTGATCGGCCGAATTTGAGCTGTCAGTTCCACTAAGCCCCAACGACCCATATGTACTTTGACCTCTGTCTTGCACTCTGCACTCTGCACTCTGCGCAATACGGTCGGGGCGACATGTTGTGGGGGACTGACGAACAATGCAGCCCCATCGTCCCCCCGCTCCCGCCTTGCATTGGTGTGTCTCGCTGGTTTTGCATTGGCTCCACTAACCGTGGGTTCCCCACCTAAACTCAGCAAGCCCACTACCGAGCATATCCAATCGACCATCGGCATCGTACGAGCCGGAGCTCAGATCCAATTTGTTATCCCCCCGTGCTGGCTTAGCAGGAACCATCCGCGGGGGCACTCTTGAAGATTCGTGTGGACCAAAATGTCTATAGACCGAACGGAAGGACCAGTGAATGCCCTCCGCTAAAGCGGCAAAACTTCGAAGAGCTGAAATGACATACTCGGATCACAACCATGGAGGCAAGCGAGGGCAGGCAAGCAAAAGAGGAGAAGGAATTACCAAGCGAATCCGCATCCCATGGTGCCCAGTGCGTGGGATCAGAGACCTCTTGCCCATCAAGCCTTGCAAAGACACTCTTATAGAAGCGGAACAGTGCTGAATCATCGCGAATTCGTGACGGAAGGTTGCGTGAGAATGTCCATCAGTCGCGTTCCGTGGCATTAGACCGCACACAGCAGGGAAGGAATAGTGGCCATCACGTCTCATGTATCAAGCATCAATGCACCATGCGATATTATAGATTTCCACTTCTGCAAACTCCGAAAGCAACAACTTTTCGGTAACTTCAAACCCTTGATATGCAATAGGAAAGTCCTCGCGATGAGCGTTGCTTGTGAATCTTGAGTTATGTTTGTCTTCATCGTCGGTGAAACGTGTCCAACGCAGGTATCTGTGAAGGTTGCCTACGCGCAGTTCGAACGACATGATACAGACGGGGGAACGCCTTACCCTGGCGACTTGCTGTGCCAGTGGTTGTTGATGCTCCAGGAATGCAGGATGAACAATCTTCTGTCATGGCTTATGATCAGCTGAGACTGCGGAAGACATATCCGAGCTCTGTCGTCGAGTCACGCTCTTACCGTAATCACATCAGAAACGATGGGATGGTCATGCACAGCCGGCTTGAAGCTGACCACCTAGCAATAAAGCTGACAGCTATTGAGCTTGTTTGTCCAAGGCTCGACAGGCAGGGCCTCAGGGTCATGTTCGAGTCTAGGGGAAGATTTGAGTCATGATTTTCACAGAAAAGGAGTCCGCAAGAATAGGAACATCCGCAGGTATAACCAGTAGAACATGCTTGACTCGATTGATGAATGATATGTGAGACTATGCTACATACCAACAACCACAAACCTACTCAATACTCATAGAACCCCTTCCCACATTTCTTCCCCACCCAGCCAGCATCTACCATCTTGGACAACAGAACGCTGGGTCTGTACTTCGAGTCCCCAGTCTCCGTATGCAAAACCTTCATGATCGCCAGACATGTATCCAGCCCAATGAAGTCCGCCAACTGCAATGGCCCCATGGGCACATTCGTACCGTTCTTCATTATATTATCGATATCCTCCTTTCCGCTTACACCAGTCTCAAGACAGATGACGGCTTCGTTGATATAAGGCATCAGTATTCGATTTGCGAGGAAGCCAGGTGAATCTGCGGACTGGGATGGGATCTTGCCCATCCTCTTTACGAACTCGATGGCTGTGTCGACTGTGGATTGGGACGTTTGAAGACCGCTTATGATTTCGACACCTTTCTGCACCGGAACCGGGTTCATGAAGTGGGTGCTCACGACCCGTGATGCAGCGGTGAGATCTGTGGGGCTATCCTTGGGCGTGGTTGAGGCGGCGATCTTGGTTATTGAAATCGAAGAGGTATTCGTGGCAAGGATCGCGTGAGAGGGCGCGATTGTGGCTAGTCGGGAGAAGATCGAGGTCTTGAGGTCTAGAATCTCGGGTACTGCTTCTATTATGAAGTCTGCAGAGGCTAGGTCCTCCATATTGGTGGTAGGGGTTAGGCGGGATTGGGTTTCGGAAGCTTCGGATTGAGAAAGACGGTCTTTTGCGACATCTTTCGCTAGGAGCTTATCTGTGGCGCATGCTCTCAGTCTCCGTGTCTGTATGCGTCTGATGGGGCAGGATCGGTGCGCTGACCTGCGAACTGCAAACCTTTGTCGAGGGATGCTTGGGAGCTATCGACAAGAGTGACTGGTACTTGAGCTTTCTGCGCCGCGACGAGCGCGATACCTAGGCCCTGATCTCCTTAAATCAGCATAGTGCTTCACTACTACGAGGTATTTGTTCGAAGACGGACCATCTGCCCAGCTCCCACGACCCCTAGTCTCTTGACTTCTGCCGCCATTGCAGGGGCGGTGCTGAAAGCTTGTTGTGAACACAGTATCCGAATCGAGCCAGTCGCCCGTCTTCTCAGTGCAAGAGAGATGAGCATTGTTGAGCTGGGGATACGCAACGCACAAATATACATCAACTCAACCTCAAGAGCAGTAATATAGTAGTACTCCGTATGACGTACATGCCGAGGCCTAATCCCAGCCTTGTCCCAGGTCCCTACGGGGTATTTTGAGTACAGGGCCTACGCTTTGATCTCCTTACGTACATTGCGACAGATCGATCTCATGCCCCAGTTTTCGGACCCACGATAGGAATTTGGTAGGAGGTGGTGAGAAAAGAAGAATGTCAGGTACCATACAAAAGCACGGTTCAATGCCAAGCAAACAAGATTCTTTTGATGACGCTAGATATATCTTAGCGCAATGCGATAAGATAAGAGTCGCGTGAAGCACCGCGTTCTGATTCAAGTATATTATAAGTCTTCATGATCAGTACTCAGCTCAAATCCTTACCTGCGCTGAGGTCGCAATGGACACAGAAGGCGCTGGCGACACCGCTTTGAACCCCAAATCATACAGCACTGTCGATCCCGAAGTCCGAGCCTACGTCTACAGTTTAGTCTCAGCGGTACACCCACACAAACCTTCTCTATATCCTGTGAGCTGACATGAATGGATAGCTTGGTGGAACCGGCGCCGATGAGGACGGCCATTATATCCTTGGCGACGACGCCTTAGCGTGCTTGAAAGACATCAAGAAGTGGCTCAAGCTATACGATGAGAAAGCGAATCGTTTGGACGTTGCACGATGTCTTGCAGAAGCAAATCTCGTCAATGGGGACCTGCTGCAGATACTGGCAGCTTGGCCGGAAGACGCCACGGAGGATCGATTGGCTGGAAAGATTGCTCTAGCATGCTGTACGTATGATCATGGATGAGAAGGAGAGACGGGGCTGATTTAGAACTGGGTAGTGGAGTTGCTCGTACCATTGACATGGCCAATTGAGAAGGATGAGACGCAGATGACTGTCAATCACCATCGGCACGTGCCATATCTTCAGCTGGCGCAGACAAGATACAAGCGTGCGATTATACAGCACGATGCAGCAATCCTCCGGACAGCGGTCCGCATCGGGCTGCCCTCCTTGGCCCTGCCGGCTGGCGAACGAGGCTCGAGGGATGAAGGCATCATCAAGCTCCTTCTCTATTTCTTTCGGAACGTAGCAATGATCTCAGCACCGCCAAACCTACCAGTCGAGGGTGATGAGAACGAAGTCTCGCGATCCGCCACGATAGAAACGTTCCACAAGCAGGAGGTCCTTGCGCTGATCCTAACAATTGCGTCGAACATTGGCGAGGACTTCAATACTCAGGATACTGTCATACTGGAAGTACTGTTCCACCTTCTCAAGGGTGTCGATGTGGAGAAGCTTTTCATGGATAGGGAACAACGAGACGCCTCGAACACAGACGAGCTTAAATCCCTGCTGAAGCAAGAAGCATACATGCACAGAAGCTATGCCAAGAACGCACCAACACGACATAATCGCTTCGGCACCATGATATGGGTCCCACGAGACAATGCCCGTGGTGTGTCTACCGTTTCCGGTCAAGACGTACTCAACAGCAGAGAGAAGACCTTCTCGAAGATGGACCAATCGAAAAAATGGAACAAACCCAAGCAGCGCTCGAAAGACACCGACCCATCCTCAGATCGCTTCGACCTCCCCGTGCCCCTGAACGAAGCAGCAACCCGGCATCTCCGCTCCTTCGTCGAAGAATTCCTCGACTCAAGCTTCAACCCCCTCTTCAACCACATCCGCAAAGCCATCGAGCGTGAAGCCGATCGTGTCCTTGAAACCCACTCGCAACAGTTCTTCTATCTCATCTCCTGGTTCCTCGAAGCCGAGCGCGTCCGCCGGCGCAAGAAAGCCGAAGCCTCCAAAAAGAACAAACCCCCCGCCAAACTCACCACCGACTTCGAAGCCGACAGCTTCGCACTCATCGCCAGCGTCCTCAACCAAGAAACCTTCATCCTCCTCAACCGCTTCATGCAAGACCGGCTGGACATGAAATCCTGGCGGGACATCCACGCCGGCACGCGCTGCTTCACGCAGATCCTCCTCATCGTGCAGGACATGGCCGAGTCGCCCGTGGAAGAAGACCAGGAGATCGCAGAAAACATCCAGAATCGTATCTTCTACGAGGAAACCACCCACGACCGCATCATCGCCATTCTCCGCGACTACAAAGACCAAGGCTTCGGCTACCTCGACGCCTGCACCGAGCTCGCCCACGTCTTCCTGCGCATGCTGGAGCGCTACTCCCGTGAGAACGTCGACCTGCAGGTGCGCTCGCGGCGGAAGGCGCGCAAGTCCAAGAAGGCAGCGCGCGCGGCATCCGTGGACGCTGACGCAGACAACGCGTCCGAGATGGAAGAGATAGCGGAAGCGCAGCGGGTTTCCCGGGAGCGGAAATTCGACTTCACGCGCTTTGCGGCCAAGTTCATGACGCAGGCGTGCGTGGACACGTTTGTGGCTTTCACGAAGTACTACAGCGAGCTGAGCGCGGAGCAGTTGAAGCGGGTGCATAGGTTCTTCTACAGGGTGGCGTTCAAGCAGGAGTTGAGCGTCATGCTGTTTCGGCTTGATATCGTTGCGCTTTTCCATCGCATGATCAAGGGGCCGGACGGGCTGGATAGTGCGGGACCTGTGTTTCGGGAGTGGGAGGAGCTGGTTAGGCAGCTGATTAAGAGGCTGGTGAAGAAGATGCAGCTGAGGCCGGAATTGGCGGTGGAGTTGCTGTTTAGTAAGATTCGAGCGACGGTGTTTTATCTCGAGTATGGCTATGAGGAGCAGACGATAGCGTCGAGGCCGAGAGCACCGGCGACGTTGGAGGTCAAAGGCGCGTTGAGTAGGGAGGAACAGCTTGGGGTTGCGGTTGCGGTGTTGTATGATCATAAGATTGAGCATGTGGACTGGGTGGCGAAGGTGCTGACGGACGCCGCGAGCGAGCGACAGAGCTGGGAGGCTGAGGCCGCGGCGAGGAGATTGGAGGCTGGAGCTGATGAAGATCCCGAGGGAAGCCAGGATGAGCCGTCGAAAGCTCCGTCCATCAGTAAGCAACCCTGAGTCGTGGGAACTAAGAGGACAATTACTGACAATGGACACCGTAGTTGTCAAGCCCGACATCCCCGATCGCGCAACAGCCATTTTCAAAGACAACAAGCTCCGCCTCCTGATGACGCTTTCCGGTTTCGAGCGCCTGGGCATCGACGACGAGCTAGGCGCTACCTGGATTATCCCCTCGACACTCTCCGCTCGAGAGCTGCACGAGACACATGATTGCATTGACCGGCACCGCAGGGATCCTGTAATGCAGTATGGTGACGACGGAGACACTATGAATGCAGAGGACATGCTGAGACGCAAAGCCAATACAGCCGCCAGGCAAAGGAAAGCAGAGTACGATGACGATTCGGACGGTGATGGGATCATAGATGATGGGGAGGAGGAGTTCCTTTTCCCCGCTGGTGGGTCGGTGGATGACAAGACCAGGAAGAAGGACGCTTTGAAGGAAATGAAGTCCAAGAGGCGGAGAAGAAGGCATGCAGTCGGATCAGATGATGAGGATGGAGGTCTGAGCGATGCGACGAGAGAGGCAAGACGCAAGGCACGTCTGGAAACCGATCGCGAGAAGAGGAGGAAGATCAAAAGCAATGAATTCGTCGGAGACAGCGACGATGATGACGAAGCCGACGCGGAGTTCTTCCGGAGAGAGGAGGAAATGCGAAAGGGGCAAGCTGGGCGGGTGATGGAGGCGTTGAGGGCAGGGAGGGTGGAGAAGAAGGCCGAAGGCGTGCAGGGCGTTGCGAAGGAGGCGAAGAGGAAGGGGGACACCCTTGATGCTGGAAAGGGAAAGCGTAGGAAGCCTTCACCAAAAAGGCTGGACGATTCAGACGATGATGTTATGTCGTTGGGTAATGCTGGGTCTTCATCACCCCCAGACAAGCGTGCGCTTTCGATCAGCAGCGAGGATGAAGCGACTGATACGCCTTTGTCGTCGCCGCATCCTGCCTCTTCACAGACACGAGAACATGGAGATTCGTCGCAGGATGGCATGGGGCGAAAGATCGAAGCTGTCACACTGAGCAGCAGACCGGATGTTGAGGAAGGGAATGGAAAAGGAGTGGGGGATGCGGACGAGCGCGAGATCGGTAGTGATGAGGATCTGGTCGTCAAGAGGCCTTCAGGACGGCGAAAGCAGATGGTTGTCTCGGATGATAGCGATTAGCGGTTGGGAGATCCCAGGGCAGAGCACGGCGTCCCAGGAGTTGACGCACTGGAGTCGGTCTCCCACAGTGTGCAGACGTCTTCATACATCTAACGGCACGCAACTTGCCTCTATAGACAGTAGATATTATACGTCTATCCCATCGACCCAAAATCCCTTCTCTTCTTGCTTTCTCACTAACGTTCGTTGACATTCTGCCGCTATGAGCAATGGGCTATCACTGGGCCATCGCCTCATCGGCAACTCGTCTTTTCGAGTGTGCAAAGCAGACAATTCTTCGTTTGAACAGCCGCTGGTATTGGGATCCTGCCAGCACATGGGATCTATTCTCGCAAATTGAATGCTCCAGGAATCTATGATCTACCCTTGTTGGGTGATAGCTCGTCCGTGATGTTATTCTCGTCTTTCCACGACAGCGCAACGTACCTGCTCATCAGCACACAGGCTCTATCGAAAGGACTGTCGAACCTTACTTCGTATGACTCCCCCTAGCCACCAACTCATCATTCTGATTCGTGAAGCGGATGGTCGTATATGCGAGCGTCTTCCCGACTATTATCGTTTGCACTCAGCTCTAGACAACGCGACTCATGCTAATCAGTCCATACACTTATCGCAAGTGACCTCCTGCTGTCACTGCGTCAGCCAGAAGCGTTTGCTCCAAGATAATCGAGCTTCTGATGAGAGCGAACGCACCGCCCGCAGTAGATCTCCTATCCTGCCGCCAGGATTCAGGTACGTTACTATGCAGTAACGAATCAGCTCCACAACACGGTGTTTGGCTAAAATGCCATACCGCTCAAGTCCGTCGATACGCCCGTAGCGTACAGGCCCTTTGACGCCACCGCTAGAGAGCCGCCGAGGTCAACTGCGAAGAGAGAATCAGTCGTGGCAATGCAGTAGTCATGAAGACGTAGGTGTCACATACCCATGCTAGCGATTGTGCCTCCATGAAGAATGCCTAGTCGATTCTAGACACAAGGGTTAGGTTGCAACAAGGACGCCCAACACGACCATGGCAAGCCATTATGGGCGTTCGAGGGCTGGAGATGTCATCAGGCGGCGTAGACTGACTGTGTGTTCCTTCTCTATGTCGAGCTCGAAATTGACGGTCCCAGGACGGGCAGCGGTGACTCGGAGCTGTGATGTATGAGTGGAAGAAACAAGATATAACACAAGTCAGAGGTTTGAAGGCCATCACAGCCTTGCTGCTGAGGTGTATACAGAGTCGCTCATGGTACGTGAAGCAGTATCCCATTATACGTCATACAAAGAGGTGATGTCTCGTTAAGAGACTTGAACCAGTTCATAGGAAGACGTGCATCAAGACCCGACGAATACTTACGAACATACGAGAGAAAAGACGAATGGGAAGATACCAGTATGAATTGAGAGAGCATATCGTACTCACGTTGTCTAAGAGCCTTAGGCACCCGGTTGTGTCTCAGTGACTTAATATGGAGGAATAGCTACGAGGGGAGAATACCTGGGCTCGAGCCCAGAGTTGGCTCTGAAGGACTCCCAAACCTGACTTTCGGTCAGCATAGGGGAGAACTTGTAACATCAGTATGGAATCGTACCGATCTCACGAACTTCAAAGCTGCCATTGCGGTATGGGGGCAGAGAAGATGCGCCTAAAGGTACATAGTAATCACGAATTGGGGTTGGGCTAGGGCTGGGTGCCGTTGATAGGCACGCAGAAAACAACGCCCGGGTTACTACCTCTGACGGCGTGCTAGCTAGAAGAAGAATGATGGCTGATATGTGGCCTTCTGGGTATCCGTAGACCCTCGTCTACCAAGCCCACATACACTTGTAGGCCAGCAGCCTCGCACCAAGCCGATCGTACTCCAGCCGCCCAATCCAGCTGTCGTTCGTTGACCTCATCCTTCCGAAGACGCTCCCACCTTTCCACATCACGAATTGATTGTTGAGATCCTTCGGCTTCCCAGCCACCTGCCAATTCTTCAAGCCAGGCTTCAATTGACTCAGCCTATTCTCCAGGTATGAGTCGAGCCCTTTGATCAACGAGCAGCCTCCGATCAACATGATACCGCCGGTGAAGTCTCTCATTTTGCGCTCATCTCCACGGCTGCCGTGCTCGATAGACATGTAGATGGCTTTATCGAGAGCAATGATGGGGAGAACATCATCTCTCACGGAAGTTGCAAGGATGTTCTGAGTGCCAGTGGTATTGTCCTCTGCTGCGGGCGCTGGGGTAGAGTCATCGTCGCCAGCTGGAGAGTCCGGCGCTGGAGACGAGCGGTCGGTGGCGTCGTTTGTGCGTTTGGATATGCCAAAGGGTTGTCGATTCGGTGTGGAGCCAAAAATGAACATACCGCCGTTTGCCTGGGATGGCACGGGTACAGGTGGGCTCAAATCTGCTACGATAGCGGACTGCGCCGAGGAGACAGGGTCATTGGGCGAACCATCGTAGAGATCGGTCGAAGGCTCAATGATCTTGCGACGCCCTTCCAACTTGGAGGAATGATCGAAAAGTGTGGGGTTGAAGAAACCCTGCACAGCCAGCAAAGGCTCGTCGTACACTTTGAACTGATATTTGCGGGTCTCTTGTCCAGGTGCTCGTAGGTGGAAGTCGTGCCCATCAACTACAACTCGGTCTTCGTCCATAGTGCATACTCCGCATTTGAGCTCCTCTGCTAGAAGAAAATCGTAACGTCGTTTGAGATTGATCTCCTGGTATGGGAAGTAGTCGTGTAACATCATCCTGACGAAAGTCTCGGTAACGTCGGCTCCGCCATACTTGAGATTGACCCGTGAATTCTCGATGCACATACCCTCTTCGACACAACAGATCGAAGTCTTTTGAGCGCCAATGTCGACCACACAAGCTTGAGTGACACCAGAACCGAAGGTTGCCGCGAGACTCTCCTGGATGAAGCACACTTTACCGAAGCCGAAATCCCTCATGAGCATGTCGAGGGTTTGGACTACGTAGCGTTTCTCGTACAGATCTGGTATCACGTAGACACAGCCATATTGTGCCCAGTCGCGCTTGCGGTGTAGATTCAATTGTTTTTTGACTGCTTCCTCGAGGATGACAGAAACGTCATCGAACACTACCCTCTTCTGGTCGTACTCTTTCTCGTTGTACCATCCGTGTTGCAATGGCCAGAATAGCTTATAGCGCGGAGTCGAATCATCAGGTATCCGCAAGGCCTCCTGACCGGTAATGTAGCCGGGTTCATCTTTGACATCGGTCCAATCGATACGGAGAGGATCGTTGTGCTCAGAGATGGTTTCTGGCTCATTACGCTTGTTGAAGTTCACAACCAGCTCTTTTGAGTTTGGTAGCACTTTGCGCTTGTGTAGACGCATGTGAATTTTCAACTCAGCGGACATCTTGGCGTATTGAGTTGCGAACTGGAGAAATGTAAGCGAAGCTGGACACTGGGTTCCGGAAACCCCTTACCACTTCACCGAACAACTTCTCTGGCTTCAAGATGGATCCTTCGCCAGTCTTGAGTCGTTTGGGTTTGGGTTCTCCATCCCCTTCTTCTGACTCACTCATCGGCCAACGACGTGCAATGACCATAGGAACTGTCTTTGGCAGAGGGTCGTTTGCAAAACCAATACGTAAGTTCTGGCTGCCAGGATGCATCACGATGACCTTCGATCCCAACGCCTCCTGACCACAGCCATTGGGTTCGTCCATGCCGACATCATCATCAACATCCAGGTCCATATCAGCGTTTGGCACCTCCGCAGACCCTGATTGGGCGAGCTCTCTGTCGCGATCCTTGGCCTTCGTTGCCATACGATTGCGACGCTCTTCCTGCTGAAGACGTAGCGGCAGGATTTGGTCATCTCGCTTCAGGAATTCACTGGGAAAGATCTCCATTTAGTGAATTCCACAGCCAGGATTGCAGAACTGGCGCGAGACTCCGAAGCGGCGCGTAGCAGTCATGGCGTACTGTACAAAGGAGAAAGCTCGAGATGGAGGGAGAAACTTGAGAGGAAACCTACGTGTAGTAATTCTTCTGGTTGATCATGTTGACCTGCGGCCAGCTGGTAAGCTCCATGTTGTTGTCTGTTCGTTGAAGGCCTGTCTGGCTGTCAGAATCCGTACTGTAACATGTGGCATCGTCCCTGTCAACATCGAATCGAGTTCCTTTGCCAGGGCGAACATAGTGAAAGCCATGTTTATCACAGTACTCAAAACGCAAATCAGTGCGTTCAAGACGGTTGCAAGTATCATGATCAGTGCCTGGGTCAGCGTCCATGTTGACGCCCACACTTGGGTTCGTCGTTGACTGAAGTGATTTGCGAGTTTACGAATTCGGGGGAAGGGGCTTAGGGTTGACTTGCCTTCCTCCTTGAGGAGTGCCCTCCCCGATTTCTTCCCCACCATGATTGCAACAACCTCCTCAGTAACAACAAAGACCGATTCTCATTGTGTAGAGGTTGTTAGTCCCTAAAGGTTCCGTTTCTTAGTTTGGAATCTATAGATATGCATGGTAGCATCTACATAGACGCGCGTCTATGCAAGTTTGTCGGTCTCCCGCTCAGCCGATATCTTATCGATCGATTACTATCAGTCCAAGATCCTCAAGAGCACCGATAAACTGTTCGACATGGTGCTTCCGGAACTTCTACGCAATAGCATTATCAGAACAACATGGATAGAGTGTGGTATCATTTGAGATCTTGAGGCATTGCGTTGAGCGCTCCCTATATACTCTATCCGCTGTACGCCTTAGGAGCAATACCTGCCGCCTGAGAATTGACCTGGCGCGAGCAATATGGGGGGCTCTCTATCGAAAATCTTGTCAGGGTTTTTGTGGACCAAGAAAGAGATAAGGATACTAATATTAGGCCTTGTACGCTTCTCGAGCTCCCAGTCAACCGTCCCAGCTGAGATCATGAGCAGGACAACGCTGGGAAAACAACTCTGCTGTACAGGTTGAAGGTGCGCGAAAATAAGCCAAAGGCAATAGGATTCATCTGACACAATTACCTAGATCGGCGAAGTAGTGACCACCATACCTACTATAGGCTTCAACGTCGAGTCTGTAACCTACAGAAACCTTAACTTCAATGTCTGGGTACGCTTGTGGCGATTCAATGGCGCAAAATTTCGGCTGACTTGGCTCAGGATCTGGGCGGTCAGACGTCGATAAGACCATACTGGCGATGCTACTACGCCAACACCGCAGCGGTTATATTTGTAATTGATTCAACGGATATTGACAGGCTTACCACAGCCGCAGACGAACTAGCGACAATGCTTGGCGAAGAGGAGCTGAAAGATGCGGCGTTACTGGTATTTGCAAATAAACAAGATCAGCCGGGTGCGAAAGGAGCGGGGGACATATCAGAAGCTTTACGATTGGGGGAGCTGCGGGATAGGAATTGGAGTATCATGGCTTGTTCAGCAATAGACGGGAAGGGTATAAACGAGGGTATGGACTGGTTGGTGGTGAGTAGTCGTCTAGTCCATACATGACTGCTGGATTGTTGTACTGATGGCCAGCGGAACAGCAAACTGTACAGTCGGACTCCTAGCATATTGTGCATAAACGATTTGATACCCCATTGGGACAAAGCATACTGCGATTTTCTACATGACCATCTGAGCCGCAATCCCAACGCATGACCGAGCTCGTGATTAGAATATCATTAGAATATCAGACGAACTACCAAGTCAGCAACATCCGCAAAGCAGCGAAGAACGGAACGAACCTCGCAACACCACGAGGAACATTGCAAACCTCGCTCGACGCGAAGAAAGACCATCGGCCAACGTTCTCACCATGTCCAGCCAATTTCTCCAAATCGAACAGCTGCCCAATTGGACAAACCCAGCCACCGAGAAGCACTTCATGCAGCTTCCAAGCTATTTGCAAGCTTCTGGGTCATTACTGAAGCCAGCAATCGACGCTTAGCTGATCCCCAGCAACAGCTGCAGAATGATCCCAAACCACTCCAACATCTCCTCGCTCTACTCCAATTCTAACGGCGGCGGCTCAGTTATTTATTCTGCTTTTCCTTGGACCGGCTGTTAAACGCATTGACACACCTTTACCAACTGTCAGGTCTGGTCTTTCCGCTACCACTCTGACAAAGCCCACCAGATCAGACAATCAGCATATCCCCACCCCACCGTATCCAACACCATAGACATCTCCAAATCTAACTTCCATCCCCTACACAGCCGCAACAGCATCCAACCCCTCCAGCGTCATCGAGCTCCCGAACCGATCATAAGCCCACCACGCACTACTCACCACAAACAGAAGTCCAGCAAAACGCCCCGGCCAACAATGCCCTCCTTCCACTATCAATCTCCCACCACCCCTCATACTCCTCTGTGAGTACTAACCATAAATCCCATCCCCCTTCGCTCCCACTATTCATCTCCTCCATCCTCCCCTTATAAAACCCCCCCTCTTTCTGCTACCCAAAATACCCCCTCCTTCCCTACAACTCCTGTCTACCATCCCCCATCCCCCCCAACGCACCCAAGCCATGACCCATACAACCGCAACTCCTCCACGCACCCAACCCCACCACCCACCAGCCACACTCCTCTCCACTTCACGCCCTTCCCCCCCCTATTCCCCTCCCACCCCCCCCTCCCCTTCAACCCACCCTCCCTCTCCAAATCTCACATCTCCCTTCTCCGCTCACCACTCCCAACCCCCTCCCGCGCCATCTCCATACCATCTCATCCCCTCGCCAGATGAGCGTGCCTCCGTAGAGCCCCGGGGCGGACTAATGGGGTTGCCTTACCGCAGTGGAGTTGCCATATTTCAGACATCAAGCAGAATAGAATGAGATAGGCTTTTTGCAATTGGGCTTCGCGATATGGAGGCAGGATGTTGCGACGTGGGAAGGAGTAGATCTCGCTGGATGAGTTGGGCTGGAGTGCTAAGGGATGGGCAGCTGGCGGGGTGGGTGCTTTAGGTTGGGAGAGGGAGGGAGAGGGGGGAGATGGGTTTTGTGCATGTGGTGGGGTTTGGGGAGGGGGGGAGGTGGTTGATCATTGGCTTCTGAGGATGTATTTCTTGATTTGTGGAGATACTGAGTCCTCAATGGAAGTCTGTAGTTGAATGACCAAGTACAGAAACATCCACATATCTTACCATCCCCTGCAGTATCTCTTTTCAACCACTCTATCCTACACAGCGCACCACCCCTCAAGACGGATAGACCGCCATCCCTTGCCAATGCCCCTTCACCCCCTCCGCAGCCAGGTCATACTTCTGCACCTGCCTCGCCCCCTTCCCATAACCACTCCCCTCGAGATCCAGCACCACAACGCTCGAATCCCCCGTCAAGACATACATCCACGTCCTATCGATCGCCGTATCCAACCCCCCCTTCGCCCCCGCCTCATAATCAATAACCCCCTTCATCGCCCCACTCCGCGGGTCCACAATCGTGATATTCGCATGCCCCGCATCAATAATATACACTGCGTCGAACCTCGGTGCGTACGCGCCCCAGCAGGCTGCTATTTGGTTGGGCACCACGATGTGATGTAGCTCCGTGATCCCGAGGCTGGGGTACGCGATCTCGACGATGGAGGCGCCGAAGCTGGGGTCGGTGATCAGAGCGCTGGTGTCGCGGCCGAGGAAATCGATGCTGAAATCCATCCTGAGGGCGGCGAGGCTGTTGGTCACGGGCTCGGTGGCTACTTGCCCGTCGTGCACAGGCCACGCATAGATGTAGCCGGACTTGGGCGGCAGGGCCATCGCGTCGCCCTTGATGGTTGCGAAGAGCGCGGTCGAGGAGGGGTTGAATACGATGTCGGATGCTGTCATCGGTGGGCCCGTGGGAGGGGTTGTCTGGTTCAGGCTGACGGGGAAGGGGCGGAGGCCGCCGAGGGAGGTGAGGCCTTTGGCGTGGTCGGCGTGGAAGCAGGCGACGCCGCTTTTGGCACCGCCGTTGAGGACGCAGGCGGTTTTGAGGACGGAGGAGTAGGTGACGGACATGGGGAAGTCGCCCATTGTGTCGCAGCGTTGGCCGATGAGTTTGGGGTGGGTGGGGTCGAGTGGGGAGATTCGGAACATGGAGAGGGTGTTGCTGCCGGGGTTGACGGTGAAGAGGTACTGGTTGGGGTTAGTGAGGTTGTCAGGAATGGCCATTGGTATACGCATAGACGTGGAAAGGGGAGGATACTCACGTCTTGGGAAACAACGACAGCGCCTTGGCTGAACAGACCATCTGGTCCTCCGGTACCGTTGGCGGTGTTGCCCAGTAGGCCGTTACCGCCGGTAGGGGTCAAGACAGGGTTGGAGAGCGTGCCGTCATCGACAAAGATAGACAACGCCAGGAGATTATCTCCACTTGGGTTGTTACTTAGGAGGTATGCAGCACGCTTGCGAGTGTCTCCACGCGCAGGCAGTGACACAGCTGAGGCAAGACCAAGACTGGCCATAAGAAGAGTTTTATTGAGGAGATACATCTCGGGAGTACGAGACGGTCGGAATAGGGGTAGAGCACGGTAGATCTATTATCAATTTTTAAAGACTAGTACAGAATAACAGAAAAAGAGAGAGAGTCGGTCTTATATGATGATAATGAAGCCTCATATTGACCATCTGAGCAAAGCCTACCTTGTCCCCTGAGCACGAGTCAAGATTAAAGGATTCTGTTCCTGAGCAATTGTGTTTGCCTAAGCGGCTGACAGGCCGCGGCAGGTGTATAAAGTACTTGATTCCATAATCGACGGACATGGAGTGGAGAGAACGGCTTGGGGAAACGCAGGGGAAGGGTACTTTAGGCAGGCGAGCACATGGCAAAATCCAAAAAGTGATAATAGAGGTAAAATCGACGATAAATTCTGTACCTGCGTGCCGTTGTCGGCACTGTATTCCTCCTTTCCGAATACCTGATTGCCAATGGCCGCGCATGATGAGGAATCACTCATTTCGGCCTTTTCAGCCTTCCGACACTTCTCCCGAACTTTCCCCTTACACCAGAACACGCATCAGGCAATTTCGCTCAACATGTACTTGGCACCTAGTAGATGCCCCGGAAAACACTCGCCGTATTTGACATCATGCTCGTATCTCATGCACTCCACAAAAGCTTCATAACCTAGTATCATGCCCCTGAGATACCCCAGATTACAGTGCAGAACTTACATCAGCGGTATCCCAGCTTCTTGGGAGACGCCCGATTCTCCAACCCGTGGCTGCCCTGGTCCATCATCCCGGCGCGCATGCCCATGTCATGCTGATTGTTCGAGGGGTGGTAGTGTTGCTCCTGCCCCATATGCTGTGCAGGGTATTGACCAGCATGCGGTGGTGGTGGATGAGCTACAGCATGTTTATGTCGGAAGATCGAGAAAGTAACATTGGAAAGGGCCCAGAAGCCCAGAAGGAGGATCGAGCTAAGAAGCTACAACACCCGTGATCAGCATCCGTTTTGATCAAAATCACGACGAAGGGCCGACCTTACCATCGTCTTATACGATATTCGGTCTGCAAAGCTCGTGATGATCTCCGCGAACGTCTGCGCACTGACCCGTGCTCTGCCGACCACGGTAGGATCCCGGTTCATACACTTCTCCCAGCTGTTGCACATACTCTCCATGGCCGGCACCCGATCGACGCTGTCGCATTTGTTGGCTTTGAATTCCCGCGTACACAAGACCATCTCAGCCATGGTCTCCGCAGCGACCTCCCGTGACGCTTCGTCAACATCGGACCGAATCGTGGCCCAGGAGCAGTACATGATGACGATCAGGAGGGAGACGAAGAAAAGGTTGAGGAGGAATTGCGCGTAGCGAGAGAGAACATCAGGTAGATTGGGATGCGCTTCCATGAACGTCAGGACCGAAGGGATGAGGCCGATTTCCTGAGGTGCCGGCGCCTGCTGGCTTGGGCCTCCGCTACTTCTGGGCTCGGTCTCTTCCTCGTAGTCGGATTCATCGCTCGGTCTCCGGCGCACGAGGCGAACGTCCCGATCAAGATCACGCCGGCGTCGCTTGTGAGCTCGTCTGGCTATGGCGTCTGTATGAGATTTACGTAGTATTACATCACCCCGTGCAGGCGTTGCAGGCGTAGTGTATTTGCCGAAGACGCCCATGGAATACGGTTTTCTCTCCGACCTGATGTCTCCGAATTGTACCATGGCTCCATTCACATTAGGCATACCACCCCGTGGAGGCGGCTCGGGCGTGTCTTCGTTGTCGGCGAGAGGAGAAGACTGGTTTTCGGGACCTGAGGAGAAGTCGGTCTCGAATGTTTTGCGCGGTGTGGTAAAAGAAGGGTTGCGGAATTGTGGTAGTGCTTTAGTTACAGGAGTCGTAGGAAAGGCGTAGGCCTGTGAGTTCGGTAAAGTAGACATTGATGGCTTCTTCGGCGAGTCAAAACGATCGAAATCACCTACATACGTCTTAGTCAGTGTCACATCCTTCATCGTCGCAGGAATGGTAGACAAACGCTTCTGGCCGGCAAAGCCATTCTGATTCTGCATGTTGCTGCTGGAAGTGTGTTTCAGGAACGGCGAGTCAAAGCTTGCTGGACCATGTCCTGACTGCCACTGGAAGTCCATGGGACTCTCGTTCGATCGGTACTCCATGGTGTGTCAAATCTTTGATGTTAGGGGACCGTAAACAAGAAAGCAACTCCGGGGCAACTCTAAATGCGCTACAGGCTTGGCGTGTTCCCGTCCTTGGAGTATCATCATCACATTAATCATTTTGAACGCAAGGGGAGCTTTTAACACATAGGAGCTTTAACACATAGGAGCCTTAACCATTATTGTCACCCGGTCCCAGCCTTGACGAAGCGTTCTAGTTGAAATATCGAAGTCATTCCCATTTCCAGTACTGAAACGCAAGAGCACGCCAACAGATGAGCCATCCATTGCTGGTCCATTCTCGCGGACTCCAGATCCCCCATGCCATACCACACTAGCTCAACCTGCAAGAATAAAGCATCATAGCCCAAAGAATGTGACAGACCGCCCCTGCAGTATACGCGCTCATCACGCCCATCAACCTTTCACCGATTACACTAGCTCGTAGTCATCCTCGTCGGCAATGTATCCGTCGTGGCTGTCTTCCTTCTCCTTTCCAATGACCTCATATTCGTCCCTGACAAGCTTCTCCGTAGCTTTAGTCTCGAACTTCTCAACAGCCTTGGCAAGAGCCATGCTCAAGATTTGGCCACCCTCTGCAGGTCCACGCGGGGCGTCATAGGAATAGAGAATCTCCGCATCCGGCTCCGGAGCGGCCGACGCATCTTTGACGTCCTCCTCAGCAGAAGAATCGGAAACGCAGAACTCGGTGTTGAGGACGGGATGCTTGCGAGGGAGGCGAGTGGTGCTGTTATCCTTGGTCCAGTTGCGTTGAGCGCGAATGGCTCGGCTTTGACTACGCGTCATGCTGTCAGCCTCGACGCCGTAGAACATTGTTTGGCTGGTAGCTTACCCTGAACTAGTAGCTAGCTGAGGGCGGGTGCTCTGGCGGCCACGCACGACAGGGGCTTCACCGAGAGCCCACTTGTACTTGCTGTTCAGCTCCCTCTTCCGATCTTGAACGAGCTTGTGATCCTTCACTGCATCGTTGAGGGTGTGGTCAGACATAATGTTTCGTCTTCTGCAACGATGAGGTTGGATGTACGGTGGTCTTTGCGGTGAATCGGTAAAGCGTTGCGGAGGATGTTTAGTAGTGACGGCTGTAATCTAGACCTTGAGATGAAAAACCAGAAGAAAGGGAGCAATGTATATGAGAAGTGGAAGCACCAGGTGATGCAGTGTGACGTGATGACTATGAATGTGACACGTGTAGGAGGAGCGTGTCTTTAAGTAGAAGATGTCTTTGTTAGTAAGACGGGTTGAGTCATACGAAACAAAGGGAGGCGATGGAAATGATGAGCAATAAGGGTGACACGGATGACTAGGTCGAGGTTGAAATGGTAGGAAGCAACAGCTGGTATGACTAAAGTCGGTAGAGATTGGAAGCTTCGAGGTTTCCCCGTATCAGAGTCATAACTCCGTCGGGACGTGGGGATGATAAGGGAAGCCACATGAGCTCATGCCCGGCGCCTGCGTTCTCGTGATGATCCTCTTGCTTAAGTAGGCAAGCTGGGTCCAAAATCAAGGCTGGTGCCCTGCGACGTGGACGGGCCAGTCATATCCAAGTATGTTTCAACGTGATTTGCAAACAGGTGTTCATCGTGGCGCTTGGAAAGATGAAGCTTTGGTCCCTGGATGACCTGGATGATCGACTGCGCCTCGGCCCTCGTGTGAACCTCGGGCTTTGGCCACGCTAGGCTCAACAAAGGTTTTCCAGGTACTGACGTTGAGCCTCGGCCAAGCTTTGATCAAGTGGATAAGGATGGCCGTCTTTCTCTTTGCGGTCGACTCTCACCAACCTTTTTGGTACGGAGTAATATCTCCAGACGTTACTTTGGGGAAGGGTGGTGTATAGCAGCAGGCGCTTCTAAACTCATTTGGAACAATCGTCTTGATTTTGAAAGTAATTAACAAAGCAATTCAGCGCCAGATCTCTATTGTATTCGGAAGAAGAAGATGCCTCGATCAGACGAGGCTGAATGGTGGTTCAATGCGGTCTACGAAGCTGTGCAAGAGATTCCTCCTGGCAGAGTGACTTCTTATGGACACATTGCCCGCCTCCTAGGCCGACGTGAGTCAAGGCATGAGTCCCTCAACATGTTGGAGACCTTCTAACAGGGCCATATTTGATAGCTGAACGTCCTAGGCAAGTATGTTTTTCATGTATTGTGGGCCAAAGGGTGACCAATGACCAGGCAAGTCGGAATTGCGCTGAAGCATCTACCTTCCTCAACAAACGATGTCAACCCCTACTTCCATAACGATAACGTGCCTTGGCAACGTGTGATCAATGCAAAAGGCGTCATATCACCTAGGTAGCTTCTCATAGTCTAAACAAAGTAACAGCCAGGCTGTCTTTTGCTAATGCGGCGACAGAGGACCTGGTGGCGCTGCTCGCCAAGCAGCCGTTCTGCGTCAAGAAGGAGTGACCGTCGAGAATGGCAGCTTGGGAGAGCTCCATGTCGACTTTGGCTCGTATGGATGGTTTCCGAGCTGCCTACCCAGCGAAGGTTCCGAGGCAGAGGGTGCGAACGTCACGCAATAGCTCTGACCACGCTAGACGAACAGCTTGCAGGAGCTAAGCAAGCAATTGCGCTCAGTATCTGTCGGCCAATACAAAATTCTTGAGGAATTTCTACGGGTTTTCCAGGTCAGAAACATATTTTTACACTGTACACCACTGAATGAGGGTGTTTCCGCACGGCCATGCATCCTAGCGACTCAATGCTTCAGGGAGCCTACGACTCTTCTATATACGCAATCAATCACCATGGAGGATTTCCACCATTGTACACTTGCTCGCCTGCGATGAAGATATTACGGAACGCGCCGTTGTCATTCTTGGTCGACTTGTAGATAATGTCCATGGTAGCTTTCGCACCAACATCAGGGGCCAAGTCTGCATCAGCTCCGCCAAGATCAGTGCGAAGCCAGCCGGGACTGATGCAGAAAACCGTGAAACCTTTGGAGTCGAGGTCATTGGCGTACTGGACAGTAAGCATGTTGAGCGCGGTCTTTGATATCTTGTACGAAGACATGGGCATCATCTTGGTGTAATCGTTGAGTCCTATGGACCCGAGTGTGCTGGTGATGTTGACGATCTTCTTCTGCTTCCCCTGTTGCAAGAGAGGGATGAAGGTGCTGGAGACCTTGTGCACAGCAACGACGTTGGTCTCGAGGGTGCTTTGCAATGCATGCATGTCGCATGGACCGTTGTTTTCGATTACTCGGATTCCAGCATTGTTGATCAATACGTCTAGACCTTGGTCTTTCAAGATTTGGCTTGCGTGCTGGCAAGCGGACCGGATAGTCTCTTCATCGAGAACATTGAGCTGGACATAACTAGCTCGGCCTCGCGAGCTCTGAATCTGTTCATCGAGGGCAGCTGATGGTGATAGGTCGCGCGACGTTGCAATTACGGTTCTTACAGACGAGGCCGGTGCTGAAAGCAGCTGCTTGACAAGCTCGAGTCCGAGGCCGCGAGAACAACCGGTGATTAGATATGAGGACATGGTTTTAAATCTGGGACACGGAAATATAGCTATGGAGCGACGATAGTGACAGAGGAGGATATATATACTGCTAAACTACGGTATCGGTGATAGCATTTTCGACCCTCCCGTTAAGTCCGAGGGATTGCTAAGCGGATACAGCACCCACCAGGTGCCCGCGCATGGGATAACCCAGAATATCTTACGCCTTAAAATGCAGTCTCAAATCCAAGGACCTTGTCAGAGTGAGACGACCACCTTCTTTGCAGATACACCCTTCTTTTGGACCTCGAAGCCGGTCTGTATGCACTCAAGGCCTTTGCCGACGACGTATGGATCCGGTGCAGCGATGTATGTGCCTTGCGCCAAGGCTTCTGGTAGGAAGTTCACGTAAATGGCTCTGCCGACGTCGTTGTGAGCCAGAGTGCTGCCAAAGATGAAATTGGTTCGTATTCCTCGCAATTTCGATTTCACCCAATTAGAGATGGAGAACGAAATGAACGCGTAGATAGTCAAAGGCACAACAAAGCGTTTCGGTCGCGGGTTCGGTAAGGGATAAGTGGCCATGGAAATGAACTTGTCACCAGTGCACTTGTCGAGGACGTCCATGCAAGCTTCTGCCGCCCCGGAACCCATGGTAAGTGCCCCAGCGGTCGTCTTACCCTTGAACGCGTGGATCAAGTCATCAACGATAGTCTTGCTGCGGTAGTCGAAATTCTTGGGCGAGGCGGTGGTAATGACTTCATAGCCGGCCGCGACGGCGAGTTGGATGGCGTTACAGCCGACGCTTGTCGCACCTCCCCAGACGAGCAGTGTTTTCCCGGTTGATTTGGGATGTGTGGTGGGATACTGCAAGGCTAGTTGGTCTTCTTGGAACAACCCGCAGGCGGCCGTAGATACGCCCAATGGAATGACAGCAGCACTTTCGTAGGACAAGGCGTCAGGGATCGATGATGCCATGTGGGACTCGACGACAGTGTACGTCTGGAAAGCGCCCTCGGACGATTTGTTGTGCTTCTCATCTATCCCGTTGGCATGGCCGAGAACACGATCGCCTACTTTGTGACCACTGACTGCACTGCCAATCTGCACAACCTCACCGGCGACATCTGATCCGAGGACGAATGGGCATTTGAGCCACGAAAAGAGCATGTTTCCCATCTCTACTTTCATCCAGTCTACCGGATTGATGGCCACCGCGTGATTTTCTATCACTATCTCATTGGCGCCTGGTGGAGTATAAGGTGCGGATTCGACTACCAGAGGAGTCTTTGGTGCTTTCATCCATGCTGCTCTATTCGAAGGCATCCTATGAAGTGGCCGAAAAGGGGAATAAGGAAAGGTTCTTGCTGCTGACGAAGAGACAAAGACGATGAAACAGCTTCTGCTTTGTATGGCGATGACGAGGTGCAGATACAAGAGATACAAGAGATTCTGGCTTATCGATGAAGGAGATGATGTGGGGATGCAAATGGAGTTGTTCCTTAAAAAACAATTGCTTGAAGCAAGTATGGCAGCATGGCATGATGACCGCAGTACCTACCTCTTTATGTACTGTATCGTCGCCAGCATCCAAATTACTCACGATAAAGAACATCGAGACGGACGGAGCAGAATTTCGTCCGACGTATATAGTTGTTCCGAACGCCCCGTGCTTGCATTTGCAGTCCTATTGCGGAATTGAAGCAATTGTTCTCTTTGTTGCACTAAGCAGCAGGCGACGATGGGGATGGATTGTGGTTACTAGCGTGATTCTGGATGCGAAACGAGGTTAGCGCATTCGTCGCTTGCTGAAAGCGACTCGGTCGGTCGACATCCGCCAATCAACTGACCGTTCTTGTTCTCTAGAAGGCATGAAAAACATGGGAGTCTCCTTCTTGCTCCATCACGTCAATCCGACGCGGCGTCATGACAGCCCGCCTACCGTCGCCCAACAAGAGAAAGGCGCATCAGAAGTCCCGGAAAGGATGCGGTAACTGCAAGCTACGCAAAGTCAAGGTAGAAAGGCATCTTTGTCCCCGTTCGACATAGACTTGACTAAGCCGGGCATGTAGTGCGATGAGTTCAAGCCACGATGCAAGCGATGTACGGCGTATGGCGTCGTCTGCAGCTACGGCTGCCAGTCGCCCGATCTACAATTGTCAGTCGAAGGAGTCTCCAATCTGGAAACCCTGCAGGAGCTCCTTTTGCCACGAAAGAATTCTATACCCAGCATGATTGTACCTCAATGTATGCAACTGTCAACGGGTTTCGAATTGGGCATGCACGATCTGGAGTTGTTGAGCAAATTCAAGACCCGAACGGGCTTGACTATCAGTACAGCCAGCAGTCTGCGCTTGTATCAGGAAGACTTGTTCAAGCTCGCCTGCTCGGTAAAAGACCAGCGCATCACGTCTAGCTATAGATGCTAATTTAGAGGGATCAGCACCCGTTCTTGATGCATGCGGCACTACTCGTGACACGAATGCATGACCGCTATCTGTCCGCCGCGCAGGCATCAACTCTTTCAGTGACAGAAGCGACTCACTGGCATCAAAGCGTTGCGTCATTCAAGAGGAAGATGTGCGAGCCCATTCAGCCCTCCGAGCGGGATGCCCTCTGGGCTACTTCGGCAATCCTAGCTACCATATCCTTCTTCTACATCGAAGCCAAGATCCCCGAGGAAGCCTGGCCGCTGACCCAGCCTTCATCCTCGGACCTCAACTGGCTCAAGTTGAGTGACGGGAAGAGGGCTGTCTGGAGCATTACCCAACCACTGAGATCAGACGGCACACTTCGAGCGCTCGCTCTCGAGCACAGCACGGTGTCGAAGATCGCTCGTACAGCGCCTGGACTGGAAGATCTACCTCCTGATCTCCTCTTGCTCTGTGGTCTCGACGGCACGTCACCTACGAATAGCAACCCCTACTTCGCCGCTGCATCCACCCTCGCACAGGCGTGGAACAGTGACAGCATACAAATCATCTTCCTAAACTTCTTCTGCTTCATTACTACGACAAGTCCCGAGTATCGAATATTGCTAGAACGAAAAGACCACCGTGCGCTTCTGCTCCTAGCATATTGGTACGCGAAAGTCTGCCAGACACACCATTGGTGGGCTTTGCCGCGGGCGGCGCTGGAGTGTCAGGCCATTTGTATATATTTGAGCAGATACTGTCAGCAAGACACTTTCATTCAACAGCTCTTGCAGTATCCGAGGACACTGTGTGGCATTTCTGCTTGATTAGAGCTAGCACATAAGATACATCAATCAATGCTTGGCAATATCAATTAATATTTAGATTCGTGATCGTGTAATTCTTTTGGATCGTTGTGGTGACCTAAACTTTTCCCGCCAAATCGCACCAGATGTTGAAAGACGGGACTTATGGGAAACTGCATTGTCAAGGCCATTTTGAGCTAAAAAGGCTAGAAGTACAATCCAGAAGTACAAGCTGTGTTGTAGTGCCTATCGGCACGGGGTATTCACCAATCCGTCTATCCATCCATCCAAACTCCAATATACTGGATACTCCAGCTCGCTATGCATGAATGAATTGCTGAAGGAAAGCCAGCAAAAAAGGACAACTCGAGGATGTAGAACCGTCAAACAAGCAGCCAAAAGCAATCACCGTGCTCAACCTTCCACCAAACCAGACAGCCTCCCGATGCGTCAGCCCGTAGCGCACTATGCCCGAAGGCCAGTCACACGGGCGAACACCAAGAGGCTGTTCGGAGAGGTAGAGGAAGGGTGATAGGAGCGTTGAACTTGCGTTTGAGCGGTCGACATGAAGGTAGTGAAAGAATCAAAATGGCGTATTAGCGTAAGCTCGTCCCCTTTGCCTCCCCAGACGTCCCCTTCACGTCCCCATGCCTCCTCCGTCCCATTAAGCATCTCCCATCTCGACATCGACGTCCGCCGGACCAGCCAGCATCGAGTATTGGCCACCAGCACCAGCCCAAGTAATCTTCTTGCCACGGACCGCAGTATTCTCGATCTTAGTCGGCATCTTCACTTCGTCTGTAACACCTTGTCCTGTCTGATACATAAGACTGAAACCCCAGCTGAAAGATTCGTCGCTTCCGTTGAGTGCTATGTTATGATCGGTCCCGGCAGCGACGAATTTAGTTCCTGTCACCTGGGGTACCATAGTCGGTTCTATGACAATACCTGGTTCACCCTTTGAGTCGAAAATGATGTCGTCTTCTGGAACAGTTGACACGTCGAGGCCAAGTTGATGGGCTTTGATCTCGCCCCAGACAAGGCAGGAGCCGCTCTGGGTGACAGCGATGGAGTGATGTGCGCCGCCGGTGATCTGTGTGATTGGGTCGTTGGGACGCTTTAGGCTCTCGATCTTGCCTGGTATGTATATACTGGCGTTGTCGTCGCCCGCGCCGGTACGGTGTCCTGTCATGCCCATACTGTTTGCGCCCCATGACCAGACGTTGTTCTGGTTATCGATCGCGAAGGAGTGGTCGGTGCCATTGCCGATGGTGGTAAATCTTCTTCTGCCTAGGCGGAGTGGATATGGTGTAAGTGATTTGTGTTGATGGCGCTCGATTGTTCGATAGCCAAGTTGATTTTGTTGTCCGTTGCCCCAGACAAAGATCTGTCCCTTGGAATCAAGAGCAAGTGTGTGGTTGGCGCCGCTAGCGGTCTGAGTTATGCCCTTAAGGTTGTCGAGCAGAATTGGAATCCGCGCGATATGCACTTTCTCAGTGAAGCCGAGTACACCTGTGTTGTTCTTATCAACATGTTAGTAAATCAAAGCAATCTCGCAGCATGTTGTACTCACCCTGAAAGTTCCCCAGCCCCACACCTTTCCTTCGTCCGTCACAGCAAAAGTGCTGCTGTCGCCTGCAGAGACACTAGTGAAGACTGTGCCTTCCGAAAAATGGTCGCTCGATACGGCAGTAGGTGTACTCTCGAACGGGTTCAATCCGCTGTCTTCATCATCACTTTCCTCGCTCTCCTGATCTGCATCTCGCAGCCCGCCGCTCCATGTAGTATCTCTTCCAAGAGCTCCTTGATCATTGACGCCCCAAGTCAAGATCTTGTTGTCATGTGTTAAGGCTACCACGTGCATGCCTCCACATGCGATCTGGACAACACCGACATCTTTGGCCGAAAGCAGCGGATTCAGACGAGGCCGCTTGACATCGATGACATTCTTCGCGGAACCTAGGCCGAGCTCGCCTGCAGAACCTTCGCCAAACACATAGACATTGAGTTTCTGAGTGGGCGCATGGTTGATGACCACCTTCGGCTTCAATACCTTGACAGCGCGGGCTTTCTTGACGGGACGCTCCTCGTTGTCATCATCGCTGGCTTTGCGCTTCTTAGTGGTCGTCGCTGCTTTCGTAGTGGTAGACTTGCTGGCGCTTACTTTGGTGGTAGTCGCTTTCGTGCTATTCTTCATAGTCGCTGCTTTTTCCGCTGGTGCTTTTTTTGCTTTTGTAGCCTTCATGGCCGGTGCTTTCTTCGGCGCAGGTGCTTTCGCCGCCTTTTTAGTTGACTTCGGAAGGGCACGTGTTTGCGCCATCACGTTTTACTATGTCACGATGTGTTGCTCATTTGGATGTGAAGCTGCAAAAGGTGTCGTTGTAGAGGTGCAAAAGTGTCGATGTGTTGATCTTAAGGAAATTTCAGTGTTTACATTTCTATTGTTAGGTCGCGAAACGGAACATTCCGCCCATCACTCGGCTAATCTCCGGCTCAAGCTCGGGGAAAGCGGCTACCCGGCAGCACGTTAATACGTCGTTCCTCTCGCACCAGCTACTTGGTATTAGGGGGGTTAAATGTTATTTTGGACAGGGTTTATTTTGCCTAGCCCTCACCTTAATAAACCCTGTCCAAAATAACATTTCAACCGTGGATACGAAGTACCACACGAGCAGCAAACCGCAGGAACAACGACCATTCTCAGAACCTATTTACGCGGACACCATTATCGCGGGCTGGCATGGCATACGACTTGCATTTTTTCACGTGATGCCCTTGGAAGAATATTGCGTTCGGGAACCTGCGTCAAACCGGAAAACATGTTTCCACCGTCCAGAGGTGAATGATCTGGTATCAGGCCCTAACGAGACTATTACGATCATCACAAGTTTCACTGCTGCAATATGTCACTAGCCGACTACCTAGCGAAGAACTATCTTACGGCCGACTCGAAATCGGAGAAGAAGTCCAAGAAGCGGAAGCGGAAGGATGGCAATTCTGGCCTAATCATTGCTGATGATGACGCCCTTGGCTGGAACCCAAACGGGTCAAGCAACCTGGACGAAGATGCTCCTATCACAAGTTCGTGATTTTCGTATCTTCTAACTCATCTGCCAAATCTAACCTGTTCTACAGTTTCCGGCCATACCTCCGAATTTCGCAAAGCCAAATCCTCTGCTTGGCAAACCATCGGCGCCCCTACTCCCTCCTCGAGCGACCAGGCTGTTGCCGATGCTATAATCGCCTCTGCCGCTTCCGAAAACAACGCTCGTGCTTTCGCAGACGAAGATGCCCCGGCCATTGATGAATCCAGCAGCGCAAAGATGGAATCCGGCGCCCATGCCGGTCTACAGACCGCGGAGCAAGTCACGGCGCAGGTCAAGCGCCGCCAGGAGGCCGAGAAAGCGCAGCTCATGCAAGACAGCAGTGCGCACAGTGGAGCAAACAGCGAGACCATCTATCGAGATGCCAGTGGACGGATCATCAACGTGGCGATGAAGCGTGCGGAAGCGAGGAAGAAGGCGGAGGCGGAGGTTGCGAAAGCAGCTGCTGAGTTAGAAGCTCAGAAGGGAGACGTGCAGCGCGCTGCGGCTGCCAAGCGTAAGGAAGATCTGAAGGAAGCGAAGTACATGCCCGTGGCGCGGTATGCGGATGATGTGAACATGAACGAGGAGCTCAAGGGCAGGGAAAGGTGGAATGATCCGGCGGCTGGGTTCCTGGAGAAGAAAAAAGCGGGGAAAAGTGTGAGCGGGAAGCCGCTGTACAAAGGGGCGGCGATGCCGAACCGCTACGGGATACGGCCAGGGCATCTGTGGGACGGGGTGGATAGGGGAATTGGATTTGAGAAGGAGTGGTTTGCTGCAAGGAACAAGAAAGCCAACCTTAAAGAGTTGGACTATGCTTGGCAGATGGACGAGTAAAAAAGTTACTCTCTGCCCAAGAAATTGGTAGGGAGTGTTCATGGTCGATATGCATAGCACTGGCGTATGGGGGACAGGCACATCCAAGGATGTTATCCGGAATTCCGTGCATGATCAGTCAAGAGCGAGCAGCTGGAAGTAAGGAATAATTCAGACCACTAATTTTCATCAGGTTTAGGTGACACTCTCTTTGTTGTTTTTAAATACTGCCTCGCATACCACCGCCAACCTGGGCATGTGGGCGAATATCGCCGTCATGGCCTGGACAATCTCTTGTCGTTGGGTATTCTCAGCTTAGAGTATGGTACGTCTCAACGGTTGATTCTGTCGGCCACGTGTAATGTCGACAGAAGAAAACTCATCCAATGGTATCGAAGAAGGTTCAAAACTCGCTCATCCTTCCTGTGGGCAAGCCCTCTAGAAGGTCAAACCGCACTTCTACCACGATCATCGCTATCCCATGCGCCTGCACGAAGTCGTGCGCTCGATCCTTAGCATTTATGAAAGAACGCATAGACGGAGAGTTGATGGACTGAATCACTAGTAGAGACCCATAGCTAAAGAGGCGATCTGTCAAAGTATTCCTTTCACTCACTCAGGATACCCACGACCAGGGCTCGAAGAAGGTCCTGAATTCATATGTGGTACGAGACCGTGAAAAGTGCACCTTGCCGGCGCATGGGATAACCACAGAATATAGTATAGACTATTCGTCAGACAACCACATCAACCACAACAGAAGACTATCCAAATCCAAAACCCCCAATCATCAACGCCCAACTCTTACACCAGCATCCCAACCCACCGACCCCTCACCAACTCGGATTAAAGCACGGTCCCAGAATAAACCCACTCGTCCAGTCATCCGCGCTATCATCCGCATCCCCCTGCGTGCTCATCCCCAACGGACACTTATCCGTCACGACCGCGCCCTGCACCCCCTCGAACATCTTGTGGTTGATCGTCAGCATGCAATGACGCGTCAACTGGTTCCAGCGTCCGCCCCAGCAATCGAGCACCGACTCGTGGCAGATGCGGCAGCAGTCCTGGCCGCCGGTGGCCGGCTCGAGGGTGTATTTCTCTTGGGTGAAGACGAGGTCGGCATCGTAGGGCGTGTTGTCGATTTTGAGGTAGGAGAAGGGCTTGTCGCATGCTTGGGGGAGGTTAGTGAGGGGACGGGTGGGGAATGAGGGGGGGAGGGGAGCGCTTACGGTCGGGTTCCCTTTTGGCGCTCGGAGCGGCGGTTTTGGGTTTGGAAGAAGAGGTGGGTGACTTTGGACGGTGGGTTGGTGTAGGTGGTCGGACGGTCGAGGTCGTGAATGAGGATGAGTGGACGCTCGACGTGGTTGGAGGAGATGTTGAGCTGCTTGAGGCTGTCGAGGAGGAGGGCGATTGGACGCTCGACGTGATGGGAGGACGTGCCGGGCTGCTTGAGGCGGTCGAGGAAGAGGACTGAGTGCTCGACGTGGAAGAAGAGGACTGAGTGCTCGACGTTGAGGACGAGGACCGAGTGCTCGACGTTGAGGAAGAGGACCGAGTGCTCGACGTGGAAGAAGATGACTGAGTGCTCGACTTTGAGGACGAGGACTGGGTGCTCGACGTTGAAGAAGAGGACCGAGTGCTCGACGTTGAGGAAGAAGAGGAGAGGACGCTGGAAGTCATAGAAGAAGATGGAGGGCCAGTGAAGGAAAAGCTCGAGCTCGTCAAACTGGGAGCTGGCCCGCTAGGGCAAGCTAGACCCCCTGTCTCGCCGGCAGGACATGGTACGCCCGGAGGGAATGGTATGCCCGGAGGGAATGGTGGGCCGGGAGGACATGATGCGCTGGGAGGACAAGGTGCGCCGGGGTGAAATGGACCGTGGTGAGGATGTGGTCCGTCGGGAAGATGCGGTCCGTTAGGAGGATGTGGTCCACGAAAAGGAGGTGGGTGATGATAGGGACGAGGTGGTCCATGTGGGGGAAGTTCGCGAGGACCTCGACCTCGATGATGATCTACAGGAACGCTTGCGGGTGCTGAGGAAAGTGTTATGACGCCAGTGGTGGCAGACGAAGATGTGAGGAAGCTCAAATTGGCGGGTGTTTTCGTAAAGCCATCAAGGTCATGGTGCTTCTGAGCAATGCAGAGGCCTGCAAATGCCATAAGAGCGAGGACGTCGTAGATGGATGAGATACGCATTTTGTGAGACTGGTAGATGATGATTCAGGGTGAAGTGGACTCGATGTGTGTAAAGTTCAAGAAAGATTGTGGTCTTGGGAATGCTGTGGCGAATCGTAATGTAATTCGATGTTTGGGAGAGAACATATACCATTCAGTGGTGGACATTTTATAGAGACTTGCTTACAGTTATTTTCTGGAAATGGGAAACACGCTCAAGTCGGTCAGCTCCAGCTGTCTTGAAGAAAGCATTCTATATTGGCTCAATCGCTCTCACCTAAATCTTGCTTCATTCCGCGGCAATCCGCGAATTGCTATATTCGACAAGCACTATGCCAGACTTCGTAACAACCGAGCATTCTTACAGCTGCTTCTTCCCCTCCGCAGGCGCCATCTTCTCAATCAACTCGGCGCCCACTTTCGCACTCTCTTCCCACGCTTGCTGCCTCTTCCAGAAATGATCCTGAGGCCCCATTGTGTGCAGGCTACCCGCTCTAGCCGCTTCTTCCAAGCTACTCCTCGTGAACTTCTCGGTTGCGTGACTAATCGATAAGTTCATGAGATCCTCACCAGCGGTTTCCTGCAGATAACTCTTGCGTAATGCATATCGCTCCGCACGTACCTTCTGCATGCCGGGGGAATCGATTTTCGAGATAGCGAGGCGCACACCCATACGCACGAGCAGGTACAAATGTTCGGAGAAGAATATGCTAAGTAATAGAGCCCAGCCTTTGATGGTACTCGGCGTGCCGTCCGGTCCCATTCCGTCGTTGCTGAAGAGATAAACAATGGCTGCGCCCGTGATACTCCCAAGCCAGGAGAGAAAGCCAAGGCTATCGAGCCAAGGTCCGATGGTGTCTGCGCGGAGCGGCGAAGGGCGTTGCATTTCCACGCAGATCTTGACAGCATCTGAACGTAGCTCGGTCCAGTTGTTAATGATAAATGAGATCGGTGTAAGGGGCCAGACGACGGAAAAGAGGGCGAGATAACCATATTGAACGACCATTTCCCTTAGATCAGTGGTCACGTCATAGACGTCTAATTCTGCTTCGCTGCGCACACGAGTAAGGAACTCGGCTTCTTCGGGTATATCTTGAACCGTGGAGCCAGGAGGTGCACCGCCTTTCTTAGCTGCTCGTTGCGTCTTCATTTCTTGATACTTGTGGAATCCTCGGCGCTTGATATACGGTACAATGGTTTCCATCGCGAAGTTCACGATCTGAGCGGTAACAGTGAAGTATATCACCTGCTTTCGAAGCCTGGATGGATTGATCGAAAAGCCTGTTTTTGGCGCAGTGAGCTGCTCCTCATTCTCAGCGAAAGGCCTGGCTGTCAGGCTGAAGATGTCAAGATATGGTACTATCAAGCTACCAAAGGGGACATAAACGAAGGCTGTGAGGAAGATGGGAAGATAGGAGGTGATGAAATTCAGGATGAAGACTTTCTGGATCATTGCAGCTTCGTAGCTTTCGGTCGTTTCATGATTTTCGAAGTCGTTCAGTCGCTGGGCCACACTCATCAGGAGAGTCGTAAGTGTTGGAACAAAGGCGGTAAGAAGTGCTGTGGGAAGGAACACCTAAAGAAGCATCAGTCCAAGGCTTACATGAACCATCGTTCTGGGCCTACCAAAACGCTCTTCAATGGGCCGTTGTAAATTTCCGAAAGAAAGATCTCAATGCCAAAGCAGGTTGCAATCAAAGTGCCTAAGGCCACACTAGCTAATAGAGCAAATGGCAATTGAAGTAGCTGCCTCCATAATCTGGTGGTCGCGGGGAAAAACCGGACGGTCTCACCGGTGACTGGGTCTTGAATCTCTTTCTCAGGCTGGAATTCTTTCCTCTTCTGCGAGATAGCAGAGACACCTTTCACGTCCCATCGAACCCCGAGCTCAATCTCCTGCCGTTTCCAGTATTCTACGAACGTGACACACCACAGACCGTTGACGATGGCGTATACACCAGAATTGTGCCCCAACAGCACCCATGACGCAAAACCGAACGCTGCAGGGAACATCAAGAATGCAAAGTACGATTGTGTAAAGGCGAAGTAATAAGCGACCTGTTCCACTCATCAGCTACTGCCCGGACCGTGGGTCTTGCAGCTTCGGCCCTCACCTTTTCCCCAAATCGATTCCTAATCTCATCCAAGTCCTCAGGCTTCAAGAAAGTTACAGTACTCCATTTCTTGATCCATTCCTTATTGAATTTGTGATCGTGAAGTGGGAAGACAGACTCAACATTCTTCCAGGGCTCCTGCTTAGGGATTATACCAGCTCCACCCTCCTCTCTCGGGCTTGTGATCATCTCATAGACAATACGGTACCGTTCAGCTTCGGTCAAATTTTGATGTATGATGGAATGCTTGGCTTCCTTGTCTGGTTCCGCTGCTCGTACTCCATGAAGCCAGTCCCTGACCCTGTTCACCAATTTCAGAGGGGTCCGAAGAACCTAACTGATAGAGTCACCTTGAATTGTATATATGATGGTTCAATACTCCATCTGAAGCAACTTTCACTAGGACCAGCAAGGAGCAATTGTCGCCATTCCTGACCTCGATCTGAAGTCCAACTGTAGCTAGGGCCTTGAGAAGCCTTGCGAAGCCTGCTCTTGCGTCTGCTTTGCCTGAGACGGCGGGGTTAGTAACGTGCATCTGGAATCGCACTAGAAGCATACTGGTATCTGTGAACCGATAGACGATCACGTAGTCAACATCGAAATTGGCATGCAGAGGATCGAGGTGCTGAGCCATGATACTGGCCCCGCCTTTTGGCAAGGAAGGCCTCGATGCACAGGATGATGTTCAAGAAGTCACAAACGTCGCAGACGTTGCGAGAAACGATTCTGGACTGTGAGAGCCATTTGACAAAACGCGTGCTGCATCTAGAAGTTGGCAGACCCGTCTGCCATCAAACAGACGTCATTGCGCTTTGAGCCGAGGGACACTCCCAAACCAATTCGATTTTACTTTACACTGTTTTCTTCTCTGTAATGCCCTCGATATGACTTCCCTAAGGTATGTTTGTTAGCAAGCCAAAGAATTCTCCAAGGGCAAGCAATAATCTCATCGGATCAAGGATTACATTACGTCTCAGAATATCTGGTTTTGTTCATACTTCGTTCACCCTCTACCAGGAAGGCGAAGCATTACCAGCTTCATGATAATGTGGAAGCCTTATCGTATTCTGATCTATGTATTCTTCCGATTTCCTTTCATCGTGTGAATCTTATGATATCAAATGCCGATGTGAGGCGCTTATGTACAGCGTGCTAACTTATGTACAACCAAATGCATCTATTATGAACAAACCTACAGTTTCGACCTTTCTTTCAGTGTCGCCTTCTCCTGTGGCTGGACCAATGGGTCATATACCCCAAGGCCCAACGTATCCGCGGGCACGGCCGTAGAATGCATACTCAGGCCTCTAGTATCGACCAGATCGGGATTCAGCTGGTCCACGCTCGAGCATCCGATGAGCCTCATATTCATTTGCATCTCATCTTTGAGCAATTGCATGGCGCGATCCACACCGGGTAATCCATACGCGCTCATGGCATACAAGAACGGCCTGCCGATACCCACACCTGTCGCTCCGAGGCACAAGGCCTTGATGATGTCGGTTGCCCGTCTCACGCCACCATCGACATAGATTTCGATGCGGTTTTCCAAGCCACGTTCTCTTAGGACAGGCATAACCTCTGCAAGCACTTCGATGCCTGATCGTGCAAAATCGAGTTGGCGTCCTCCATGGTTGGATAGTACCACGCCGTGGACGCCGACTTCGATTGCTTGGATGACATCTTCGACTCGCTGCACGCCTTTGAGCAGGATCGGCATCTTCGTGATACCGAGGAACCACGGAATATCTTTCCAGCTCAGAGATGGGTCGATGAAAGAAGAAATGGCGCGAGCGGCGCCCTGTGAGCGGTCTACATTGTCACCACCAGTGTCTTGAACATTCGAGCCGACGTCCTGAAACTTGCTGCGCATATCTTTCTCTCTCCGACCCAGTTGAGGGGCGTCGACCGTAATGAACAAGCCTTTGCAACCACGTTTCTCCGCATGCTGCACGATTCGTTTTGTGATAGCGCGATCCTTGTTGACATAAAGCTGCAGCCACTGGACCTGGTCGTCCTGCTTTGTGTCCACAATCTCATCGAAAGAGCAGCTAGCGAGCGTGGGGATCATCTGTATAACCTTGTGCTTGTGCGCGCCTCTTGTCAAAATGACCTCGCCCTCTGGGTTACCTAGCTTGCCCAATGCGGTCGCGGTGACGTAGAAAGGGATCGAGACGGGAGTGCCGAGCATCTTCGTAGAGAGGTCGATGTGCTCAACGTCTACCAGTATTCTTGGACGGAACCATATCTTGTGGTATGCTGAATGGTTTTCTCTCATGGTCTATATACTGAGTCAACATTGTCGACGGCGGAATAACGACCTTGCGCCTGGATGTACACACTATTTCATCGTCAGCCCCACTGGAATAGTACGCCCACGCCGTCTTCTTCATAACCCGTCGTGCCACAGCCTCGAAGTCCATAAGGTTGTAACACTGCTCAAGGATCGGCATTCGCTTGATTCTCTCCTGTCTGTCCTGCTCATCGGGATCCTCCTCGACCTGCTCTTGCTCAATTGTGTCCATATCGACTTCCCCCAGATGCTTGCCCTTGTCGAGAAACTTCTCGAGAGTGTCTGGAGGATGTATGGGGTCATAAGTCTCCGTCGCATCTTTGCCTGCATACTTCAGAATGATGTTCTTCCCACCGGGATGCTCTTCTTTGAATTCCGTGACGTCGTAGGCGCGACCGTGGATGATGACCCAGCAGTCTTTGTCATCGTTATGTTTCGCCACTTCCTCGCCTTGGAGCTTTTGAGATTTGGGCTGCTGCTCCGGCTCATGGTTCATCTTGAAGAAAGCAGAGTAGAGTGTGAACGTGAAGAATGGGTGGCAAGGAAAACGTCAAGTCAGAAATCGAGCAAGTAGGGCTTGCGTAGAGCTTGAAGGAGACGATCGCTTTTTCTACAACGAGAAAGGGAAAACGAGTTGATGAGGGACGGAACAAGAAAGGCAACACGGCTTTGCGAAGATGGGACTGCGGGCATGCGGAGGGGAACCTGGAGTCGACCCTCGCTCACCTCGGCAGTTGGAGCGTGACGGCGGGGAAACATAAGATACCCATCTCCATGGCCCCTCATAGTAATGGCTTAAAGAAGTACAAGGTACCACAAGAATTTTGCACGACTATGTAGAATCAGGTGCCCTCAGGCGTGGTCGCGCTGTTCCCTTGCTATTAAGAAGTCTCACGGTTTCGCAGCTTCACGGCACCAACGACGGCTGGGCTTGGCAATATGAAGTAGTCCTCCACACCGCGAGACCGACGGTTCGGTGCTCTGCAACGGGAGTGATGAGTTTCTGGACAATCTAAATTCTTCCATTCCAATCTTCAAAACACGTCCACAAGCCCATTCAATGGCAGCTGGCAAAAGCATCATCATCAGTGGGAAACCAGACGCCTTGTCAGAGAATCAGATGACGTGCGGACGGGAGGATCCTCGCGAAACAAATGCGATCCATCATCAGCATCATCTTCTATCGTTACTTTCCGGCTTCTTGCGACTTCATCTAAACCACACCGACGTAATACCCAGGTGCTGCCCCAAGCTATCAGGGAATCGAGCCCTGTTGTAAATTATAGCAGGCGTTTGAACGATTTCCGTATCTTTCTTTCGGACTTTCCATCTTGGTCTATTCTGTTCTCCTTGAGATTACCATGGGATCTCTGAATAGAAAACGGGATATTCTAGTGAGGGGATGATAATGTCTAACAGCCTGGAAGCTAAGATATGCGTGCTTGGCTCTCAAGGTAAAGTCTTAACTTCCTTTAACAAGATCTTTGCTTACGAGTAGTAGGAGTCGGCAAGACTTCGCTCGTATACCGTTACGTCAAAGGAACCTTCAGCCCCGCTACAACTACATCAACCGTCGGCGCGTCATTCCTTACCAAGCGAGTGCTGGATGTTGATAGTGGCGTTACAGTGAGATTGCAGTTATGGGATACAGCGGGTCAGGAAAGGTTCCGCAGCATATCGAAGCTGTATTATCGTGGCGCGAGCGCTGTCGTCTTGGTCTACAGCATCTTGGACGAGAGCAGCTTCGAGCAGATGGGCAGATGGCTTGCAGAAGTCAAGGAGAACGTGGCAGACGACGTCGTGGTCCATGTGGTGGGCACTAAGAGCGACGTCGTCGCGCAAGAACCTGGTCTGCGGAAGGTACCCTTTGAGAGGTGCATTGCGTATGTTGCCGAGAACCTCTATCGGGAAAGAGTCGTTACTCCCCCAATTACGATGGGCGCGGCCAAGAGCATGAAGAGCTCAGACAGCAAACGAAGCAGCGGGTTCTGGGGTCAGGAGATAGGATGGGATTGCTGCCACGAGATCAGTGCTAAAGATGGCGAGGGCATCGACGAGGTCTTTCGAGTTATAACCAGAAAGCTTGTCGAACAGCGGCAAAAGACCTTAGATCAAGAGCAAGGTCTAGAGAGCATTACAACACCCGGTTATGACAAGAATCAAGCAGGGTATTTCGATGGTCCTGGCTCAGATGCAAGCTTCAGGGTTGGAATTGGTGATAAGAGGAGGAGCTGGCTCGGCTTTCCCACCCCTAACATTGTAGTGGAGGATACGGTATTCGCAGAGGGCAGGCGTGGGAAGGGTGGAAGGGATAAATGTTGCTAACAATAGCCTGCCTGTCACATGGGTATTTGTACACTACTCTGCTTCCATGCTTGTGCGTTCATAGCGATGGAGTTATGGATCACCTTTTGTTCAGCTTTCGCAGTGCGCACGATCTCGTGTACGCAGTCTTGCCTGATTGACTTTGTTTAAGCTGTACCCATACCCGGTGACACGTGTGATGATGTTTGAAGAACCACAGCGACTGGCATCGAGTTTGCCTACGCCGTCCCTTTGATATCGTATGATGGCCTGCAGGTGCCTGTTGTCATACCCCAGCAGGGACCACCTGGTGGTCCAGGTGTCCGCCCGATCCTAGCCGCGAAGCGAAGGCATCAGACGGACTGAACATTGCTTGAATGACTGGGCTTTCAGCTTCGCAAAGCATCCATCAGCAGTCGAGATGAGTATCTGCATTCAAGCAACGCGCGGATTGATGCAGCATGTTCTAATCACCATTACTGAAATGCAAGAGCTTCGCTGGGGCTGTGTAGGAGCCCGCGAATTGCAAAAAGGCTGCATAAGCCGAGCCACCTAGTGTTCCACCATCTCACCCAAGGTTCGCAAGGCTGTTTCCGCAAACCAGCAAACCGCGGATCGTATGCGCATCTCTCCATTTGACGAACGGATTATTTACGTTCCCATGGTGGTCTACGGTCCGCGGTCCACAGCGACTTTTTGTGACCCTTTTGGAAAATCACCATGTCAGGTACAGAGGTCCTCGGGGTCGTCGCATGTGTAGCTGCACTATGTTCAGCATATCACAATGGCGGCGAAATCCTACAGCAGATCCGGGCAGAGAGGAATGCTCGCCAGGCCGCTCGGTTGGATCCTTTAACTGAAGACTCGACACATGACCTGGCCATCTCGTTGGCTCGGGGCGAGGATGTCATCCAAAGCCAGTACGATCGGGATTACAAGCGCTTCGGCCAAGCCTTTGCGGATGGCGACGGTAGGCAGTGCATATAACGATCTATGGAGGAGCTCAATTAACCTGGTCGCAGATATTGCGAAGGCAGCGCTCAAAGATATCATTATCCTCCTGCAAGCGCAGGTCATTTCGAATCTCAAGGTCCAATGGCAAGAAGATGCGAATGTGGATTTCACCGCTTTGCAGGACGTCTCAGACTCCTCCCAAGACAAGGCCATTCTGGTTCTGATGCAGTTGCAACAGCGAATCATTACTTCGGGGCCCATCGACAATCTTAGACCTCCTCCACTGTTTGCGAAACCTGGTTTGCCCAAGGAGAGATCACCTATGCTTCAATCGCGACGGACAAGCGTAGGTGCCGAGGCGTACAATGACCATCGTTCTCCCTCTTCCAGTGATAGACAAGGACAGCCACCACACGATGGACTTGTCCTGCTCACGCAAAGAAACGGAATGCACAACCGATCTCCTTCCGCCCAGCTTGACAGAAGGTTCTCCCAACAATACTCACCTGTCCGAGCTGGCGCACCGTCCCAGCCAGCCCCGCCAGTCAATAAACCTGATAGCCTACAGCGATCAATGCCAGTACAGGCCAAGACGTCACACCAGCGACCTAATCAGGGATATGTCCCCGACTTCTTTAGTGGCGCATCTCCTACTTCATCAGACGGGTCTTGGACGTCCCCACCGGCCTACCAAGATCATCGAGTGACGCCCAAGGTGGTGACGACTATCACAAGCTCAGGAAATGAAAAGAACGAGAAAACCGAGAAAGGGCACTTCGCCTCAGTTACCAAATTAAAGCTGTTCGGGACACGATCCAAAGCGACTCCCGTTACAATCTCTAAGAATGAAGCTCCTCGGATACATGAGCTGGACGCTTCAGAATCCGCTAAGCCAGCAATACAAAGCCATCAGAATGACCAACCTCATAATGAACCATCTGGAAGAGCGCAGCGCTTGATAAAAAATCCAGCTCCTCCACCAACCCCGTCGTCCAGATATAGCGTGGCCAGTACGACCACGGCGAGCACGCCAGCTGGGTCGATATACGAACCGCCTGAGACACCAGACTTCAATCCTTGGATTGATAGATCCCTTGCGGTGACCCCAGCCACGAGCCGGACACTCAATGAGCCAAGTCGCCATTCCACTCCGCGATCATCTGGATCAGTTTGCCGTGCTCCGACGCAGATGACCATGTTAACCAGTCCCTGGGCTCTGAAGGAACACCTTCCTAGCGAAGAAAATAAATTCCAAGGATTCTGTAAAGGAGCATGGAGAGCGCAGATAGGAGACAAGAAAAAGGCTATGGACGAGCGGCTTCGGCCTGGCGGCATGTACAATGCCGCCCGGTTCTGGCAATGCTCAAAGTGCAAATTTGAAGGTCGTTTGCTTATGCTTGATAAGAAGACGAAGGCTGTTGACCGACGGGTCTTGACCGCCGACGGCGTTCAGTTCCGCTGGGATTTCCTGTTCAAGAGTCATACCGAGAGAAAAGACACCACGTCCGATTTTCTGAGCGCGACCTTTGGCTGTATATTTTGTACAGCAGAAGGCCGTGGGACCCCAATCTTTGGTGGTGCGCAAATGTTGATGGCTCACCTGCAAGAACATCGCGAAAAGTTACCAAGTGGGGAGGTTTTGTATAGGATGAATGCTCTTGTGGGGCCAAGAGCAGCGCTCGATGAGGACTTTGACATTAACATTTTTGCCAAAGAGGGAATTGATGTGTGACATTGGGACTCGGCCCGTTGCATTTGAATATGTTTGTCGGGAGTATTTCGTCTATGAATGAGGTTCATATTTGAGAGTTTGGTGCTGTGCAATTCTACTTTTTGGATACCCTAGGAGCGCATATCGTCGAATTACGCACGCGGGGAACGGTTTCTGAGTTACTTCGTACTTCGCATCTCTGTATTCAAGTTCAACAAGTCGAAAGTGGTTTGAGTTCTATAAGGATTTTCGATCGTGACACCTGAGGGTATTGCCCGAAAACGCCTTAACATGCCGATTCACATTACTATGCAACACGAGTTCTGCTTCTTGGCTTGTGTGTAAAACATCTGAAGATGATTAGCGCTTCAGCTTCGTCATACTGCAACGGAATCGTGATTTGCATACCTTGCTTTGCGCACTTAGCCCGTCGCTCTTCTGCACCAAGTCATCAATCTTCTCGCCCCTTTCCAACACGCTCTCGATAGTCTTGTGCAGTACAATCTTCGTCTCGTCGAGCTCCTTCTGAATCTTCATGATGCTGTCCGCCTGCTGCGGGTCCTGATACTTTACAATATAGTCCTTCAGCGCAGAGAACGATAACGTCGACGTGGAATTTGCATATTCGGATCGTGGGTGCTGAGACAAGAACTCGTCGACCACTTTGGAGAGGAGCTGATGAGCTACCAGGGCTGGGTACTCCGGATCGCTGATTATGATGCCTGCAATGCCCTCGGTCCGCCCATATGCGTGAAAGGTGTATGCTAATACCACGTAAGCCCCTCTTGGACTTTGGATGGTAGAAATCGTCTTGGCGCACATTTCTCTTCTATGTCCTGTCGTTGTCCAGGTCGTGTCCTTTCAGCGACGGTTTTACTGAAGACGGACATGAACTCGCCATAACTGGTCGAAGCAACCGTTCAGCAGGTGGCCTGAGAGAACGTAGGTTGGGGAGAGATACTTTTGCTTTGTGAAGCGCGAATAGCTGTTCAGATCCTTTTCCACGCATAGCTCGTGCGCCGGCTTGCTATCGTTCTTCAAGATCTGTTGCAGGCATCAGTATGCGTCATGGGAACTACGGAGGGCCGGTCTGCGTACGCCTATGTAGAAGATCTTCATGTTGGCTTGATGAAGTAGGAAGGAAAGATGTGATCAGAGTGTCAACAGTGACCGTTAGGCTTTCGAGGTGTGAGGGTGAGCTCCGTCAACGATCCGGTACGAGATTGAGGGATGGTGGTCCGTCGGCGGCACTTGCATCTCTAATCGATAAGGTTTTGTGAGATGAACTTCACACAGGATTAGAATACTTTAGGTACATCGACAGTTTCAATGTCTATCACATAGGAGTAGCCGTCCATATATCTGACGCACTTCAAACTAGCTTTTTTAGAAGACCTAGTACATTGCAGTGCACTCCTCTTCACTCGGCCTTGAGACTTGAACCTTCTATTCTCGCGCCAGACACTCCCAAGACCTGTACAACCAACGATGTCACCTTCAGTAGACGACCTACAGTCACAATGGCTTGCTCAGCTCAGTTCAATGCGCGAAGCTATTGCTGAGCTCAAGCTTGATCAGCGAAACGGTGAAGTTCAAGCTTACGGCCATGACATTGTGGTGGATGAGGACGTCACAAGAGACAGTGACAGCGAGGATCCATGGGACGTCTGGAGCGAAGAAGAGGAGACAGAAGAGAGCAGTGACTTTGTGAAGGAATTTGAGGAGGATCATACGGGGTTGGCTTTCGAGGATATAGCATATAACCAGGACTGGTTGGAAAAGAAGTGTCACGGTTTGGCCACAGCTAATTCGGGGCTCAATGCTGGCCAACTGAAAGAACATTTGTCAGCTCTGCTAGCCTCGGACATGCAAGGTATCTCTTCCATGCCAACGTGCTTGAGGCTCAGGCTAAGAATGTGGTAGATGATGAGCTTCAAATGTCGCTCGCCGACATTGTAGGTTACGACGCCCTGGATTTCGTGATAGAGCTCATCGCTCATCGCAAACAAATATTGGCGGCTTCTTCTCGCCCATCACAAAATGTGAAAGCGGCTTTCTTGGGACTGCAAACAAGAGAGGAACGAGAGGAGGCTTTGCGCATACAAGATTATGAGCACAAGCATGCAAGACTGGGCCCTGCCGTGAACCGCGAAACTACCTTGTATCCTCATGTCTACAAAGCTCACAGTGCCGGGAATACTCTATCTGCTGGTGGGCGAAAGTATGGCTTGCCTGAAGGGAGTAAGAGAACGGAGCATGAGAAGTACGAGGAATACACTATCCCGGCTGCGAAAGTTGGCACATTGGGCGCCGGCCAAAAACTCATCGAGATCGCCGAGATGGATCAGCTTTGCAAGCGGACCTTCAAAGGCTACAAAAGTCTGAACAGGATGCAAAGTCTAGTCTACCCGGTTGCCTACAAAACCAGTGAGAATATGCTCATCTGTGCCCCAACTGGCGCAGGTAAGACGGACGCTGCCATGCTAGCGATACTGAACACCATTGCGCATAACGTTAGATCAAGTATGGCAGAAAGTTCAGATGCGACAGACTTCTCCGTCAATACTGAAGACTTCAAGATCATTTACGTCGCTCCCATGAAAGCATTAGCCGCCGAGATCACCGAGAAGCTCGGCAAGCGCCTTGCTTGGTTAGGAATTAATGTTCGAGAATTCACTGGGGATATGCATTTGACAAAGAAAGAGATTGTCCAAACACAAATTATCGTCACAACGCCAGAAAAATGGGATGTTGTTACACGAAAAAGCACAGGAGACACCGAGCTTGTACAGAAGGTCCGACTCCTCATCATTGACGAGGTACACATGCTGCACGACGAGCGTGGCGCAGTATTGGAGTCTTTAGTCGCTCGTACAGAAAGACAAGTCGAGAGTACTCAGTCATTGATTCGCATCGTAGGGTTATCCGCGACACTGCCAAATTACATTGATGTTGCGGATTTTCTGAAAGTCAATCGGATGGCAGGGCTTTTCTACTTCGATGCCTCTTTCCGGCCTGTGCCGCTTGAGCAGCATTTCCTCGGTGTGAAGGGTAAGCCTGGTACAAAGGCGTCTCGCGATAACATTGACGAAACGGCTTTCGAAAAGCTCAGGGAAATGCTACAAAAAGGTCATCAGATCATGGTCTTCGTCCATTCACGAAAAGATACAGTCAACACTGCGAAGACTTTTATACAGATGGCTACTGAGCAAGAGTGCCTCGATCTTTTTGACTGTCATGAAGTTCAAGGGTACAGTACAGCTATCAAAGACCTGAAGAACACGAGAGGTCGAGAACTGCGAGAACTCGTACCCAAAGGGTTCGGTACGCACCATGCTGGTATGCCACGATCAGATCGGAACAGAACTGAGCAGTTATTTGCGCAAGGACATATCAATGTCCTCTGTTGTACGGCGACGCTCGCTTGGGGCATCAATTTGCCAGCCGCGGCAGTTGTCATCAAGGGCACTCAGTTATACAGCGCTCAAGAGGGAAAGTTCGTGGATCTTGGTATCCTCGATGTTCTTCAGATCTTTGGTCGTGCTGGTCGTCCTCAATTTCAGGATACTGGTATAGGCTTCATCTGCACCACACACGATAAGGTAGACCATTATTTATCCGCCGTGACCCAGCAACAGCCGATCGAGTCGAAGTTCTCGAGAAAGCTAGTCGACAATCTCAATGCTGAGATTGCACTCGGCACAGTCACTTCGGTCCCTGAAGCTGTGCAGTGGCTTGGGTACTCGTACCTGTTCGTACGCATGCAGCGCAATCCGCTTAGCTATGGGATTGACTGGGCAGAACTCCGCGATGATCCTCAACTCGTACAGAGAAGACGCAAACTTGTGATTGACGCCGCTCGAATCCTACAGCAGAGTCAAATGGTCATCTTCAACGAGACTACGGAAGAGCTGAGAGCCAAAGACGTTGGTCGAATTGCAAGCCAGCATTATGTGTTGCAGACAAGCATTGAAGTCTTCAACGCCATGATGCGGCCCAGAGCAACCGAAGCTGATGTGCTCAAAATGATCAGCATGAGTGGCGAATTCGACAACATCCAGTCTCGAGAAAACGAGTCAAAGGAGCTTGCAAGCCTCTCGGAGCTGATACCATGCGCCGTCGGCGGCGAAAAGCATTCTGCTCAGGCAAAGACGAATATACTACTGCAGTCATATATCGGCCGAGCTCGCATAGAAGATTTTGCTCTGGTTTCCGACTCTGCCTACGTGGCCCAGAACGCCGCTAGGATCTGTCGAGCAATCTTCCTGATTGCGCTCAATCGGAGGTGGGGCCATCAGTGCCTAGTTCTGCTTGCAATATGCAAGTCGATTGAGAAGCAGATATGGCCGTTTCAGCACCCTTTTCATCAATTCGATCTTCCCCAACCAATCCTGCATAACCTTGACAGCAAAGATAATGTCTCATCCATTGAGTCACTGCGAGACATGGACAGCACCGAGATTGGTGAATTGGTCCACAATCGAGGCATGGGGAACACAATCTCAAAGCTGCTCAGCAATTTTCCAACTTTGACTGTAGAGGCTGAGATAGCACCACTGAATCGCGACGTCCTACGCATCCACTTGTACCTCACTGCAGATTTTCGCTGGAATGACAGGCATAACGGCACCTCAGAATCGTACTGGGTATGGGTTGAGAATTCCGAGACGTCTGAAATCTACCACCATGAATTCTTCATCTTGACGAGGAAGAAGCTCTACGATGATCATGAGCTCAACTTTACGATCCCTTTATCAGACCCATTGCCGAACCAGATTTATGTTCGAGCCGTATCAGATCGATGGTTAGGGGCTGAGACGGTGACGCCAGTATCATTCCAGCACCTGATTCGGCCAGACACGGAGAGTGTCTACACTGACCTGCTTGACCTTCAGCCGCTCCCCGTTGCGGCCTTGAAAAACCCGGTGCTGGAAGAGATCTATGGTCAGCGATTTCCGTTCTTCAACCCAATGCAAACGCAGATCTTTCATACATTATACCACACCTCTGCGAATGTTCTGTTAGGATCGCCAACCGGCAGCGGAAAAACGGTTGCAGCAGAGCTAGCCATGTGGTGGGCTTTTAGGGAGAAGCCCGGTTCCAAGGTTGTCTACATTGCTCCAATGAAGGCTTTGGTCAGAGAGCGGGTGCAGGACTGGCGCAGGCGCTTGACTCGCCAGATGGGTCTCAAGCTTGTAGAATTGACCGGTGACAACACGCCTGATACTCGCACGATCAGGGATGCTGACATAATTATTACTACGCCCGAGAAATGGGACGGCATCAGCCGTAGCTGGCAAACAAGAGGATACGTGCAGCAAGTCGGCCTGGTCATCATTGACGAGATTCACCTTCTTGGTGGTGACCGAGGACCCATTCTTGAGATCATTGTATCCCGTATGAACTATATCGCGTCTCAGAAGAAAGGCTCAGTCAGACTGGTTGGCATGTCTACAGCATGTGCGAACGCCATGGACTTAGGTAATTGGCTTGGGGTCAAGAACGGATTGTTCAACTTCCGCCATTCTGTACGTCCAGTACCTCTAGAGATATACATCGACGGATTTCCGGAAGTGCGAGGCTTCTGTCCGCTGATGCAATCGATGAACCGTCCAACATTTTTGGCGATCAAGACTCACTCTCCAGATAAGCCCGTCATTGTCTTCGTCGCTTCCCGGAGGCAGACGAGGTTGACGGCCAAAGACCTGATTAATTTCTGTGGTATGGAAGATAACCCTCGTCGCTTTGTACGGATGTCCGAAGATGACCTTCAATTGAAACTTTCACGAGTCAAGGATGAAGCCTTGCGAGAAGCACTGAGCTTTGGCATCGGGCTTCACCATGCTGGTCTGGTAGAAGCCGATAGGCAGCTTTCTGAAGAGCTCTTTGCCAATAACAAGATTCAGATCCTCGTGGCCACCAGTACACTCGCATGGGGAGTCAATCTACCGGCACATCTAGTCGTCGTCAAAGGCACCCAGTTCTTTGACGCCAAGATCGAAGGTTACAAAGATATGGACCTAACCGATGTGCTACAGATGCTTGGCCGCGCTGGGCGTCCACAATTTGACACTTCGGGCATCGCTCGTATCTTTACGCAAGACTCTAAGAAGGCCTTCTACAAGCATTTCTTACACACTGGGTTCCCCGTTGAGTCGTCCCTACACCACGTTCTTGACAATCATCTGGGCGCCGAGGTGTCGGCCGGCACGATTGCCACCAAGCAAGACGCTCTCGACTATCTGACGTGGACCTTTTTCTTCCGGCGGCTTCACAAGAATCCTTCATACTATGGTCTCGAGATCTCTGCCGAAGAGCACAATACTATTGCTGCCCAAAGTCTAGCCAACGACTACATGTTCTCCATGGTTGACAAGTCACTCGACGAGCTATCCGAATCTGGCTGCATAGAGCTCCACTCCAACGGCGACGTCGACCCAACCCCGTTGGGTAAGATAATGAGCTACTATTACCTCTCACACAGCACCATCCGGCATCTACGCCTCCGCGCCAAAGCGAATGCAACCTTTGAAGAAGCCTTGTCCTGGATGTGCGGCGCTACTGAATTCGACGAGCTCCCCGTACGCCATAACGAGGACCTCATTAATGCCGAACTGTCCGCTCACCTACCACTTGACGCCTCAATCATGGGTTTACCGATGCATGATCCTCACGTCAAAGCTTTCCTTCTGCTACAAGCATACTTCTCACGTATCGACCTTCCCATTTCGGATTATGTCGGTGACCAGAATTCGGTATTAGATCAAAGCATCCGTATCGTCCAGGCCTCCATCGACGTCTTCACTGAGCTAGGCCACCTGTCAACCTGCATGCAATTCATGACTCTACTGCAGTGCATCAAATCCGCGCGCTGGCCCGAGGACGGACCGCTATCTATTCTCCCTGGCGTGGACGCCGACAGAGAACTTGCGCGGATGCAGGCGGGGGTCTCCGCCCCGCGTGAGACGAACCAGATCTCCAGTCTCTCGAAAGATCTCCTAGGAACAGTCTTCAACGCCCTCCAAGTCCCGACCACCGTCCGTCCTCAAGCCGAGAAAGTCATCGAGATGCTCCCGGACGTCAGGGTGAACATCAGCGACACAACAGCCCTAGGCCTAACCACAACGCTCCTGCGCCTCAACGCCCACCCGTCGCCGGAATACCGCGTCTATGCGCCCAAATTTCCGAAGCCGCAGTCTGAGGGTTTCTTCGTTGTTGTAGCTGATGTGGCCAAGGATGAAATGCTTGCACTCAAGAGGGTGAATTGGCCTTTAATGGATAATGTTGCGGGAAGCACAAGCGCAGGGAGAAGCGGCAATAAGGGCAAAAGGAAGGAGGGCCAGACGACGGCGAAAGCGGTAGTTAAGCTGAAGCCTGAGACTGAGGAGAGGAAGGTCAGGGTGTGGGTGTTTAGTGATGCCTATGTGGGGATGAAGTGGGAGGTGGAGGTGGAGGTGCCGGCGGTGCCGAAGGTGGTAGATGAAGGGAAGAAGGGGTCGTGATGGATGACGAAATGGATTGAGCGTTGTAGGTGGATGAATTGATACCAGGGAATGGGGTCATGAGCAGTCTTGGAATGCATAGCGCATCAAGATCTTTGTGACTGATATAGTCAACTACTGAGTCTTTATACCAATATACAACTAGTCTAGGGTATTGGCGAAAGAAGAATGCTCGAAGTTCAAGTGATGTCCTTGGAGAATTTCTGCAGTCAACACACGGGCCTTTTACTTCGAGTTGTGGAAAATCTACGAAAGCAAGAGTATTCGATGTGGTACAGATTGAAGTTAATGATCTATCTAAGATGCTTCGAAAGGAAGTCCTGATCCCCTCAAAGCGCTTGTAACAGAAGAAAGAATTCGGGTATCGCGAAGAAGGTGGCCAGCACAAGTCCCACCCCATGGGCCCCCGAGCGCCACAAGCATGGAGTCAATCTAGGAATATAAAAACTTCGTGATAAGAGCCCCCGTCGCATCCTAGCCGCCCAACCCTCGCTTCCTTACGCGTCTTCCAGAATCAAATGGCTCGACTTCCTCGCCATCGATGTGCCGCCACGCACGTCCACAAGCATCGGCTGCATCGGCTGCCTCGCATACTTGGGCGCCAGCGGGGCGAGCAGCTCTCGCTGCCGGCGCGAGATTGATATCTGTCGTGCGATGGATATCTCGGCGGCGCTTTTCGGCTTTTCGGGGTTTTCCAGGGCAGATGGTAGAGGTGGGAGGGTGGATGGGTGAGGGTTGGTTGTAGAGGATGATGGAGGTGGTGGGCTGGAGGCTGTTGGCTTGAGACCGATGGCCTGCGCGGGTTTCGTGCTGATTTTACTGTCTGTTGGGCGAACAGACGGTGCGGAAACAGGCACGTCTGAGAAAGGGATTGAGGGTGCATCGGTCGCCCTCATTCGCCGTTTAGTGGGGTGAGACGCTAAAGGTGAGATACTGGGGGTGCACCCGATTCTGTTCTTTCTGCCGTCCTGTAGCAGCGTGGCGTCCTTCTCCATTCGCTTCGGCAGCTCAGTAGCGGGTGCCAGGGCATTTACTGCAGGTACAGTTTTGGAGACGTAACCGTTCTTCAGCACTCGGAGAGGTGGAGCTGGTTTGATTTCTAGTAAAGTGTCTTCAAGATGTGTTAGTGGAGTCGAGGCTGGCGCCTGGCCAGCTGCTACCGACGCGGTTCGTTCCTCTTTACCATCATGTATCTCGAGAGTGTGGCCTCGTACATTGTGTACGGATATCACAACCGCGGGAAACACAGGCGGTAGATTTCCACTCTTGCTACTTCGCAGCGGTTGGCCGTCTCTAACACCAGACGTATGCTTGGGAAGTCCCTGCTGGTTCTTTGGGGGATTCGAGGTTGATTCTATCGATTGAGATTCAGCAGCAGTGTGAAAGCTTTTCTCGGTTGAAGAACGCGAATGCCTCAGGAGATCAAGATCCGCATTCGGTCCTTGCAGCCTTGGCGTCGCTACAATATCTGTCAAGCGTTCGATGACCAATGCATCATGACTTGGCTCTGCAGTATTAGGTATATGGGGTGTTTTTCGGGCATCGGATCGCTGTGATGAGGTAAGGTTGGGAGAAGTTCGGGATCGGTGGAGTGAGCTTGGAGCCGGTCGTTCCTTTTTCGATATTTCACGACTGTCGGTGAGAGAGGTTGGTGGAAAGAGCGAGAAGCACGGTGATCTAGCAGGCGACGAGGAATGAGGTCTGTTGAAAGAAGGTAATTGCTGCGCATTTACAGAGGCCGCAGCCTAGGACCCAGTTAGCACTTCGCTATCGCCGTTGACAAAGCCGTGAGCCATTCACCTGTGTTCCAAGCTGGTCTATTGACCCGAGCTCTTCCAACTGCCCATGTCTACGAGCCAACAGAGATGATGATGGTGGGGCTTGTAGAAGATTTTCGAACATCACGCTATACCGTTCTAGCTGAACACTTGGTATCTCAACCTGCAACAACGAACCTCCATTGAACTGGAGCGTTGCAATCCCTGACTTGACCTCGACGTCTTTCGGAGGTGGAACAGGACATTTATCTCGGTGTTCGGCCATTGGGCAAGTTTGTGATCGCGGTAGTTTAGGTCTGGTGGAGGATGCCGCTGGCTTGACGTCTTTCCGCCGGCTTCGGACGCGACGTTGACTCTGTGCTGACGGGTTGTTTTCGTGCACGCGACTTGCGGAAGGTGTTGACAGTGAAACCTGCCTTTGCTGCGACGGCAGCACCAGTGGCCGTTGTGCCCGAGTCAACTGATCCTTATCGGAACGAAATCGTTCAAGAGTGAATGGCTGAGATCGACCCTGCTCAGGAGCTTCCCCGCCGGAAAATTGGACTTGATAGAGTGGTGCACTAGGTGAGACCGCACGTTTCCTTCCAAAGAGACCGCCGAACGACCTCCACTTGACCATCCTGGGCTTCTCTGAGTCTACTTCTTTGTTACTTGCATAGCTACCGCCCTGGGTTGTAGAGATGGACTCAGGAGACCTGCAACTAGCCATATCCTTTTCCAAGCGATCCTCTGGGGGTAGTGGGGGAAGGGGACTCTCGCGTGGGCTACCAAGCGCAAGCCCAATCATCTCTCCGTCCAAGGAGCCATAGCTGACGGGTGAACTTGGAGAGCTAAGGAAGTAACTTCCTGTCGAGATCTGCTTATTACGCGTTGGGCGACTGAACGTATTGGGCGGCGTCAATTGATAGATGGTTGCCGTGGTCCCAGACATAGGAGGGCTGGCCGTTCGTCGCCAGTCGTGGGGAATCTCCCCGTCCCGTGCATCACAACGCGAAACCAAGCCAGGTGCGCCATTAGGATCTCCTTCTGCCCTTCTCGATCGAAAAGACCGTGTTCTGCCCAGTAGGCCGTTCATAGGCGTCGTACTGCGCCGATAAGCAGTTGAGAGGGTTCCGTATGGCGGTGGTTGCGCGTGACAGTAGTAACGAAAGTGGACTACAGAGTGACGAGCAAATGCTACTATCCCATGCGTTGGCGAGAACAGGTGCAGGCTCCCTTGACAGGTCTCTGGTGATCACTAAGATCTTGAATCTTGCTTAACCCCCCAAAAGTTCTCGTAACCGAATATGTGATACGCTTTGACTGTTTGCCTCTTTAAGAAGGAATCGCCACTGGTAGTTAATCCATCGCCATGCGTCGACAGCTTCTTCAAGAGTGCCAGGGATAAGTGCTCCCTGGAAAATGTACCCTGCCGATACGTGGGATAATGCGACCGGCTCGTGGATCACACCGCACGACTATTAATTCTACTACCTCAACACGGAATCAACCGGCAACGCAAGCAGAGATTGAGAGGCGCTAGGAAAGGAAGAGTGTAACGACCAGCATGACATCACAATAGCTGAAGAATCAATGAAGCAAAATTGTCAAGAGAGAGGAGAATGAACCTGGTGAGAAGAAAATTTATCGCAGAGCGAGACGAGAAACGTTTGCCAGTAGTGGGCATATGAGATGAATAAGTGGGACAGGCCACGGTAGATGGATCGCTGCAGGGTTAAGGGTTGTGTTGATAGGCTGCTCATGAGGAAGTAGCTTGCCCATAACGTCGCAAGCTCTTGATTTGAGGTAAGATGGGCACTTCGTCACCGAACCGAGATTGGGGGCTCGCACGGGGGCATGCGGAAGGGTGCGAGATAACAGAGGTTGGATCTTGAAGACTAGAAGTAGGTGAAACGTGAGCGTCGGACCAGGTCCCCTTGAGACGAAAGCGATGAGATTGCGGTGCATCTTGACGAGCGAACCACCATAACGCAAAGCTGGCCTGGAACCCGTGAAGCACGAGCAAGCGCGCGGAAAGAAGAGTAGCAAGACATGCGCCCATGCGAGTCAAGAAAAGTAGAATGATGAAAGAAGAGTGATTGTTGTGGATGAGACCACACAGGCTTAAACAGGTCCCGTCTCACGACTCGGTCGGGCTTGCTGAGGCAAAGCAAATCAGTACGAATTGACGACAAGGGTATTATCGCCAGTTGTCCAGGCTGTCGCAGCGCTTACGGCCATGTCGAATTCGACCGCGTTTGGGATGCAGCTGGAAGCGTTGGTGTTGAAGCACTCCTATGCTTGTACGCTGGGCTCTGAGATGGTCAGTAGGCTATCGAACCCAGACGTTGCAACTTGACACAACACGCAAGACATGAGACTGGATATGCATCTTGGTCTAACGGTTGGTGGGCAGTCAGGGATTCCCGCCCAGGTTGCGTAGTAGAGCTGCTTGTAGAGACTAGCTAATAACTTACAGTAGCTGCGTATCAATATATAATACCGGCGTTCGGAGAAAAGCGGCGCCCCACAATGACTTGGCATGCTTGAAGTTCCTTCGCTGACATCGAGTCCCGCGTTAGCGGAGTTCAATTACGGAGCAAAAGGATCTTATCGACCATCACTCCCTAGGACACCTACTGAATCACGACCTCAGTGACTATTCTGCAAGAACACCTGCTCCTACTCCTTCAATTGTATCCAACTCTTCCTATCCTACCCTCATTGTCCCCGCACTCCGAGGTTATAACTGATACTGGTAATGTCGTGGCAAGGTGAGGAGAACCACAGCTCGAGGCTTCTTTGCTTAATCGTGACCAGAGCGCTGACTCGACTTGGTGCACAGCATATGTCGACACCAGGTAGTCTCGGACTAAGTCGTGGAGTCAGAAAGACTGGATTTAACACATGAATAGCCTCGTTGATTCGGGCAACATCGACAAAGCCGCCATATTCAATGCTGAAGGGACCAGCGTCTGGGCTTCGTCTAAAGGTTTCGAGGTATGCCAGCCCTACGTTGATTATGAGTGCTGTGGTGACGAAGTCGGGATGTGGATACATTCTCGTCGAGCGAATCTCTATTCGCCCCTGAAGTGCCAGGCTGATACAGGGAAGTAGGTCGCGCCAGCAGAGATAAAAGAAGTGGTTAGCTCCTACTCAGACAAATCGACCGTCAAGAAGGTCCAGAGCGGAGGGTTCCACATCGCGGGCAGTCGATATGTTACAATAAAGGCTGACGAGAGGAGTCTGTACGGCAAGAAAGTATGAAGCAGCTTAGTGCATCCTGGGCACTATGGAAGGTTAACTGCTGATCTGTTGTTGACCAGGGGAAAGAAGGCGTGGTCATCGTCAAGACAACGCAGGCCATTCTAGTCACGCATTATCCCGAGACAGTCCAGCCTGGCTCCGCGACCACCACGGTCGAACAACTGGGCGATTATCTGATAAGCGTTGGCTACTGAGGACGAAGACTGTTTCCTTCCTTTTCATGCCTGATGATGCTGTACTTTATTTGCATACATCTCCCAGGAGAGGGGTTGGTAGATAGGTGGGACGATAGCAAATCGACAGTCTAAAGTTATCTGCCCTGTCCGATATCTCTTGACAGTAACCGACCATCAAATACCTTGATGTTCCTCCTTCTCGAATGCTTGACGAGCGTCCTGCAACTCGCCGTCGTCGCACATGTACCACCCCCTCGCGTGGCCGCCAGCCCCGTAGGTGTAGCTTCAACCAGGCTAACCATTGTACCGTGGCACTTTCTGTATCTCACACAGGCAACTCGGCATTCCTGCGTCCTCCACTGGCTCTTTCGAACGCCATTTGCATATAAGGCCCTATGACCGGTATGTTTCCCGCAAAGCTTCCGATTGTCGCAAAGAAGTCGCCGAACAAGACAAATATGCCGTACAGTTCAATCAGAAAGCCGATCAATGGCCACCGCAGCAGTATCAGAGTGATCCCCGTTATGAATGCTGCTGTACCTTTCCACTTTTGCCGTCGTGCGAAAAAGATGGCCGTTTTCTGTAGGCCAATAATGAGGGTTAGACCGAAGATGAAAAGGATCTGCCACGATTATTGGACCGGATTTCCAAGTTCGACACGATGTGAGCGTGCATACATTGCCCATGGCTAACCTGGGAAGGGTCAGTAAAGAATGTAGAAGCCAAAGCGCAAGGGGACGTACATAGCTCTATCAAAGAACAGAATCACTCCCCCAATCAGGAAGAAGCCCCCTGAGGCTCAATGTCAGGTCGAACGTTTCCCGAGCTGGGCGAGTCGATTCCCGTACCTACCGCCTGAGCAGAAAGCTACTCCCACCTCTATCGCACCCATTGAGTCAGTATAGCTCCCGCACAAGGTCGACTTGGTGGTCAGGGAGCCGCACTCTGTGCATCGGTCAACCACATGCTAGGCATCTTGCTCGGAAGCGACGCAGCCTTCCGTCCCCGTGCAAAACACAAAGTTGTGGAAAGTCGGTCGGCGCTTGTCAACACAAGTTGCGCCGAGAGAGCACATATATCTGACACGAAAGGCCTGTTGGAGTGAAATTACAAGCACGCCTTAGCGGCTGCGGCTCGGTTTTATTACAACTAGCAGCGGATGCTAGCAAGGCTTTTGGTGTAGAAATCGGTGACATCTACGAATTTGTAGCATACCTGTAGCTTGGTCTTCATCTACATTGGGTACTCGTATCAGCTCGGCCGATATAACTCTGTATGTCTACTGATGTGGTCAAGCTACCCGCAAGGCATGTTGGTCACGGCAGGCTCACTGAGCAGTGATTATTGTACATATGTTCCTGTTTTTCGGCTGTCTCAACTTCACGACATACAAACTCCCTGTCTGCGATCAATTCTCTATCTTCCCCCACTTCATTGCACGCAGCGCTTTGGCAACGGTGATTCAGAAGACGCCGTAACTGATGCCCAAATCTACAATGGGCTTATCGGTATTCGATCAATATGAGCGCAGATCCAAGCTGGTCTCGATTAAGCCGGAGCGCTTTCTTTAGACTCATACCGAGAGGATGAAGTCAGGTAGAAGGGGTTTGACTTTGATCGCCATACAAGATGGCTTGTCGCTCAACTCGATCTGAGCTTGTGCAGCCGTGTCGCAGAGCTGTTAACTCTGTCAATGGCGACCGATTCCTTGCTCCTACTAGGCCCCATTTCAGATTTGCAGCAAATTCTAGGTCTTCCCTTGGGTCGCAAAGGAGATAATGACTATTTCAGGACCACGTGCGCACCCCGTGCTTCAAGATAATTTTCTGCGACGCCTTGGTTGAGAGCGCGGACAATCTCAAAGACCTCCCTATTGTGATATCTGAGTCTCGTCTTTGGATCGGTATATGGAGCTGGCAAGCCGGTGATGTCGCAATAATGTTTCTGATGCGCAGGGTGGAGCGACGGGGCAGACTCAATGTTGGTGTATGTTGCAATCGGTCCGGAAGACAGCGATGCTTGCAGATTCCTCTCCAGGACGAGTGTAGCCAAATTCTGAGCAGCTTGTGTGATGTTGGAAGAAGTAGAACTCCCATTTATGGGTATAGGTGTTGCGGCGCCAGTCTCAATCGCAGACGTTGATGGTAGTGGAGTCGAGGAACCACTATTGTCTTGGGTTGCCATCACGGAAGCTTCTTTCCGAGAGGCCTCTGATATGATCTGCTTTATGTTTTTATTTCGACGCTGTGAAGGCTTCCATGCGGGATTGCGGAATGGACGGCGTTTGAGCGTCAGGTCCAGCTGGTCTAAAAGCTGCTGGTGAGAATCGTCTCCGGAGGGTGTCGCGGGTGTCGCAGGAGCCATGAGCGCTGAAGGAGACTCTGCACGGCCTTGTAGAGCAGCTGGTACATATCTCAAGCAATAGAACTCTCTGCTGGGGAAACCATCTGAGGACTACCCCGAAATACACCTAAGTGAACCCTAAAATCTGGTTATGAACCTCCCGTCACGAATATTTCAGAACATGACCCGAAGACACTTCCATTCCTGTATCTTAGTCAATTGGGAAAGTAGATTCTTGGGCTTAAGTATTCGATACATGAGGCTCCAGCCCGAAAGGCAACTGCATCGATTGAGGCTAGATTACATTGATCATGGTGAGCAGGCTCTCAAGGCCTATGCTATTGAAGATTTACGTGTAATTAAAAGACTGCAACAGGAGAGTCCACACGAGCATCAACAAAGCCTTCTGCTTTCCCGCATTATCAACAACGTCGTAAGGCACCGCATGACCACTCAATCTGCGTCAACACTCAAATGAGATTCGTTTATAGGAGAAGCTCAATGAGGCAGTCATGGTTATGAACAAGAACCTCCAGGTGCGTGTAACCTCCATCGATGGATCTGGGCTGCCACTAATGCAGGTACGGCGGGGACAGGAGATCAACGTTCAGAACATCAATGTCGAGCTCGTTGCTCAGATGTTCAAGAACTATCGCTCGAACGTCCTGTTCCATCTCGAAGGTAGGCGATGGACTGCCATTCGAGCGGTTCTGGATAATGATCTCTTTTTGGCAGCAACTGAGAGTCTTCAAGAACCATGCTGAAGGCTTCGCCAAAACATTTTCGTTGAGTTGAAGTACATTTGCGAGCGTTGGCTGCGTACAGTAGATCATGTTAAGTCGTCAGTGACCATCCCATGGCCTCGCATCTACACCGTTATTGCGTACATGTAGCAAAGTGCAGGAAGGAGTAGCCATAACAGTCACGTGCTGTGGTACTTGCGCCTAAAATAGCGATGTCCGAAGGTTTCAAGGGCGTTACCGTAAATGAACACTTTTGCCTGCATGACTCTACAAAGTCAATTGGTCATGAAACGACACAAAAACATGAGGCTGGTATCTAGAGCAAACGGTGCTCAGACTGATGCATCGCAATAACCCGTTGAGGTAACGGCCTCACCCCTTAGACGCCTAACGGTACAAAGCCAGCTACCACTATGACTATAACATCCTCCCGTTACCTTGAACCAATCTCGCGATCCAAGACTGTGCTCGAGAGAAACGATGTCAAGCCCCCTCCACGACTCTGGCCCTCGGTAGAAGCTCCGTTCAAAGGCTACCACGCAGCGCCATCCGAAGGCTACAAGCAATCTTCAAGCGACACAGCAATCGTCATTGATAATGGCCCGTATAAATCTACGGACTGTATACGCAGCAATTTGCTGATTCACAAGCAGGAGCTGGCCTTGTGCGAGCGGGATGGTCCTTTGACAAAGCTCCTCGAATGTCATTCCCTGCGAATGTGGCTCGTTACAGGGATCGCAAAATCAATAGGACGGTGTCATACGTCGGATATGATGCTTTCGCCGATGCTACCACACGTGGACAGATTCGAAATGCTTTCGAACCCGGAAGCAGTGTTGTCGGTAATTGGGACGTGATGGAAGGAATACTAGACTATGCTTTCAGCGGACTCGGTCTGGACGGTGCAGAGGGCGGTCTGGATAGACCTGTGCTGATGACCGAGCCCCTAGCTAATCTGGCGTATTCACGGAAGAGTGCGAACCCACCTTCCTTAAGGGACATCTGTCACTAACATACGATAGCTATGACCGAGCTTCTATTCGAGTGTTACTCCGCCCCCTCCCTGGCCTATGGCATTGATTGCCTGTTCTCATACAGATACAATAAAGGAAAGAGCGGTTTAATCGTTTCTTCTTCCCACACGTCCACACATCTCATTCCCGTCCTGAATTCAAAACCAGTCATGGCAAGCGTCACACGCTTAAATTGGGGCGGATCTCAGGGGGCGGAATATCTTCTCAAGCTTCTGAAGTTGAAATATCCTACCTTTCCTGGCAAGTTCACCGATTATCAGGCAGAAGACACGGTCCGGCAGCACGGCTACGTTTCCCTAGACTTCGACAGCGAGATGCGGCATTACTTGGACTGGTCCGGCCTAGAAGATAGAGACCACATAATTCAGTACCCATTCACGGAGGCTATTGTCGTCGAGAAAACCGAGGAAGAGCTAGCTCGAATTGCCGAGAAGAAGAGGGAGGGGGGCCGAAGACTGCAAGAGCAGGCAGCTAAGATGAGACTGGAAAAACTCGTTAGGAAGGAGCAGGAACTCGAATACTACAAGGATCTGCAAGGCAAGCTTCTCAATCAGACCAAGAAAGAGACCAAGCGCTTGCTGGACGAAGACGAATTTAAGGATGAAGCCCATTTGGACAGGACAATCAAAGATCTTGAGAAATCTGTACGGAAAGCGAGGAATAAGGATGTCGGTGGGCCAGAAAATCCAGAGGAGGAAGAAAAGGCTACGTTCCCGCAATTGGAAATCCCAGATGACCAACTAGATGAAGCTGGCCTGAAAGAGAAGAGACACCAGCGGCTGATGAAGTCTAACGTAGATGCACGAGCTCGTGCCAAGATCGAGAAAGAGAATGAAAAGGCGCGTACAGCCGAGCAAGAAAGATTGGATAGTGATCGTCGAGACAATGATCTAGAAGGATGGTTGGAGCAGCGTAGAGCAGCGCGGACGGTAAGCAAATAATTTGGCCTCTACGACCTTGAGCTGTGGAGGCTTAGATGCAACATAGGTCGTGCTACAGAAGCTTAAAGATAAAGAAAAGCTGAAAGCGGATCTTGGCAACCGCAAATCCCTCGCAAGCCAGAACCGAATGAAGACATTGGCAAACCTTGCGTCCGATCAGCCGGGCCGCAAGCGACGACGAGGTGGAGACGATGACAACTTCGGCGCAAACGATGACGACTGGGGTGTTTACCGGACAGTTGCGACCGGCGAACAGAGCGACGATGAAGAAGAGGAAGACCTTGGCATGACGCTGAAAGGAATAGAAGCGCAACTGCTGAAGTACGATCCTAGCTTCACGGAGCACAATACGCGAGAAGCACAAACCGACTGGACCAAGAGTCTCATGCACGCTTTTCTCCGGGGTCCACGGCCGTTCAACCCCGAAAGTCAGCAAGAGAGTCACCAAGTACATCTCAATGTCGAGCGAATACGAGTTCCAGAGATCGTATTCCAGCCCGCAATCGCAGGACTAGATCAAGCAGGTATAGTCGAGATAGCGAGGGATATCATCAACCATGGCTTGTCCAAGCCGCAGGACCGTGACAGTATCCTACATGACATATTTCTAACGGGTGGCAACACGTTGTTCTCTGGCTTCGAGGAGCGTCTACGCCATGAACTGCGTGCAGTCTTACCTAGCGACTCTGCTATGCATCTTCGCCAAGCTGGGGACCCGCTCCTGGACGCATGGCGAGGCGCCGCGCAATGGTCACGCGAGCCTGGCTTCCAACAAAGCAGGATTACCAGAGCAGAGTATCTTGAGAGGGGCCCAGAACACATGAAGGTACGTACCATCCTGCGTGGATCATCATGAACCGCTGGACTGACAGTTTCGTCAGGAACATTATCTTGGCAATGTCCTCAATGTTTGAGTAACCTAAGCGCTTTTGATCGAAGGACGCAGCAATTGGCGCTTGTCTACGTCGCTACTATTGTGGACTCATGTTGGAGTTCTATGCTGCCAAGCTAGATCTGCCAGTAAAGTGAAGCTTGCGGCAATGTTGGCACGTATGCCATGCCAGTTCCATACAAATATACCTGGCAAAACACGGCTACCTCATACTAGCCCCGGACGCCATCACAAACCGCCCCTACCATATGCAGCGTATCCACTGTCTATAGACGTCAACGCCTGCAGCACCCTTCGTCATCATAAGGCGACCAAGTGTAGAGGTCCAGCTCAAGGCCAAGTGTGCAGCATCAAGCGACACTGGGTCGGTTATTCAAATCGTCGTTGTCGCCGACACTTCTTCTTTGTGGCGCCTGATTACTTCCGCGATAGGCACTGCCATCCAGCTGATGGTCAGCACCGAGATCTGCAACCGCTTGAGCAGCAGAAGCCTGCAATTGGCTAACGGCCGACGATCCCATGGGAGCGGTAGGAGCCTGTATGTGCTGGTGAGGATGGTTCGAGGGGCGTGGGAGCTCGATGTTCGGAGGCGGCTGGGGGAATTCGCCTTGAGCCTCGATCAGCCGCGACTGCAGACTGATGATGTAGTCCCGTAGCTGGTAGTTCTCCGCCTGGATGGCTTTGTAGCTCTCAGAGAGAGCCGAATAGTCTTTGACTTGTGCTTCGAGCTGTTTAATGTGCCCCTCCTTTCTTTGCCGAAAAGCACGCTGATGACAATTAGTAAGACTTCGTAGTAGAGGTAAGTGATGTCAATCCAAGTGATCCATTGGGCCACTCAGGTCTGTACAAGTTCTTCAGAAAGCTAGTCTTGCTTACAAAGGCAATCACGTGATACTTCGCAACGACAGTTCCGACGAAATTAACCCGACATAAACACGAAATTCATCAACTTTAAAGCACTTACCTGCGCAGCCCGATTCTGTGCAGCACGTTTCGAAGTCGAAAGCTCGCGTTTGCCGCCTTTCCTACTATCGCTTGCAGTACCGTTGTCATCGCCTCCGCTCTCACCCGGACTTGCACCCCTCATTGCGCTACCCGCAATAGCTGGATCAATGTTGTGGTCGTGCGGACTCGCAGAGCTCTGGGGCTGCAAATTGTCGACCTGGTGCTGTGGTCGCACGTGGGGTGCGAGCTGCTGAGCAAGAGCTAACATCGAGGCACGTCAGCTTCTGGACGCCGTGCCTGTACAAAAAGCACCATGGATACCCACCTTGCTCGACAGCATGGTCCTATCGCGAGATGTCAGCTACACCCCTCGAGATTTAGACACCGAGCGCCGCTCGACTTACTGGCTCGTTCCGCATGTTGTGCGGCGCTGGCGCAAGAGTTGGCTGCATCTTCAGGCACTCGGATGACCTATACTGGTCTACAAGGACGTCCGATTGACAGATAAAAGTCTCTGTTGTGAGATCAGGAACGTCGATTCGTGCGCCCTGCTGGGCAATAGCTCTAAGTTGCAACTATGTGCGTGCCGGTGGCGGTCGCAACAGATCCTCCCTCGCTACCTAGAGCACCGAGGAGTTGCGACACACTTCAAAACGAATTCAGAGACGCCTTGAAGGCATTTGTGCAAGATGTAAGTGGTCTATCTCTTATACGATTGCGCCGATGCTGCTCTTCTGTGCCAGAGCAGCTTAGTAAGACAATCTCGGAGGTTTGGCTTCTCCCGTCTGTTTCCGGCTAGTTAGATTTGACTAGCGCTTCAATCCTTGGCTCTCCTTGCATCTATCATAGCCTACTTTGCTACGCATGAGACCTCCTTTCTACCTGGGCGTGAGCGGAAAAAGACTGTTTCAATTTCCACTATAGTACCGTTGTCTCCAGTAGCATTGAACGTATCCCTATGTTTACACGCATTATCATCCTTGATGCAAGCATCAACTAGACCCGATTCTGCGACTCCGACTAACGACGATTATGTCTGTGGAGAAAAGTGACCGTGGTGGTCGAGTGCGCTGTCCAAAATCGACTGCGCAACTGCTTGTCCAGCCGCCACGGCTACGTTGAATGTGACTTGTACAACGATCCCGTTCGCTCCATAAATGTGTCCAAACATCCTCCCTGTCAGACCACGCTGGGCTCTCCGCATCATGAACTCTGCAAAAGCAGATACCAGCGGCCAAGGCACGCAGTCTCCCAGAACCATTCTTAGGCATCGAACGCCCAAGGCAAGAGCGCCAACCGATAGCGTGAATGCTGGACTTTCTGGACCATCGTGGTCCGGATAAGACGCTGTTTTGACCATAATGGAACAGAAAAAGCGCTCGATCGCTTCGATGGCGACCCCGCTGGGCAGGAATTGCTGGCTGCAGTCAAGGTTGACATTATACTCCCCAACGGTTCCGGTCGTCGTAAACCGAACCCATTTGACAATGGCTGGCACGTCCTGGCCAACAGCCAGATCCCGGCCGTAATCTCTACCTACATACGTGCCAAAATGCTCGGTGCTCAGATCTCTGAGCGCTGGTCGAGGCGAGACGCCTAGTGCTAACGCCGATGATCGTATTGGGCAAACGAGTATATCTGCAATAAGGAACAGGGAGCGCACCGCTGCAATTTGGGAAATGAGCCACATGTTGATGCGTTCCACTTATTCTGGGAACCATACGATGCGACAACAGTTAGTTCATGGCCGGGAGTTCCAAAGGTCCCGCGGAATACGAGACTTCATATATTAACGAACGTCGCAGACCTTCGGAACGATCAAATGGAGACCCCTGAACGATCTTCAAATGATTATATACTTAGTGCACCCTTGCTACGCGGGATGGATGCTACACATGCGGATCATAAACGTGGGTCGCGCAGATATGACATTGCAGGGATCAATCGGGTCATATCTGACCATTCATCTCATCATTGCACTTATTTTGGTTTCGGGGGCTTATCTACGCGTGCGCGATAGGTGTCGCTTGTCTTTTGTCAGCCGCCTCTCGACCATTGGGACTGATGCGTTGTGACCTCGTACGATAGCGCAGCTCGATATAGCTGAAGTATCGACTCAATGGGACGCAAGAGTTCGGCCGACTCATATCTGTCGAAGCTGACCTTGAGCGCGGAAGCGCCGCGATGAAGCATGAATGAGCGGTCGATGTTGAGATTTGCTTATTGAATGTTGAATACCATGACGAAAGCTTGTCGGCAAGTCATGAAATACACGCGAGGAACAACAAGTTCGGAGAGAGTCCCGCGAGCTCCGAAGCAATGCGCTTAGACACTTCACTTAGACATGAGGGTGCACGTTTCTCGGCTTCTTGGCTTCCAAGTCGTTGCGCAATGCGCTCTACTCTGTCGCTTGGGTTGATCATTGTGATGGGGCAGGGTACGGATGTGACGTCACCGCAATACAAGCGTCAGTAAGCGCGGCAAGCGTTGTCTTCCCATATAAACACTTGGGGCTGTCATCGGCTTGGGAGGATGCCGTGTTCTCAGCCCAGCAAAACGCAGCGCTAGCCATTCCGCCTTTACGAACGAAACCTTGAAGGATTGAAGCGGACAATCCTCTGGGCAAAGCAACGGGAGAGCCTGAAGTTTTTCTGGAGAGTCTTAAGGTCAGAGGGTTGAAATCTTGGGTACGGCATTGCCACAATGAAGCGTATGAGAGTCTCAGGACCGTTCCATTCACTCACTTAGCTAACGCTTACTTCAAAGCGTCTTGGTTTCTGTCGACCTGCAGCGGCCTTCTTGCGCTGTTTGCATTGACTATCGATGCATGGCCATTCCACCCGTCGCTGGACAGTTCGACCCAGCTCATAGAAGGCACCCTTCAAGCTCGTCAGGCCGGAACACATAATGGTCACGACAACTCCCGAAGCGGCTATGCTGGGACCTTTCACTGCTACAAGGGCGGGACATGGATGGCGCAGTCGCAGATCAACAATACCCTGGACCAAGCATGTACGACAACGGACTTTGATCATGACGCTCAGCATTTCAACTTTACGCTGGACACCACCAACGGCACGAATGCGATACAAGAGATTCGTCACGAAATCAGGCACTGTGATAATCCTCGGCAGTTCGGAGTCTGGAGCTCGGAGTGCTGTCAGCCTGACCAGGCATATGTAAATTATGCAGTGGACTTCAAAACGACGGCTTATAACAATACGGAAGCCTGTCGGTTTGCGATGAGGAGGATCCTTGCGCATTGTTATGGCAAAAATCAAGACACGAGAGGTGGGTGGTGGCAATTCGATCAGGACTCAACGACGTACAATGTCGATCCGCAGACTGTATCCGGAGGCACAGATCAATAAAGGATTTCGAAGTCGTATATTGGGCCGCTTTTGGCCACAGACATCTTCTCGATTGGTTGCTCTGAGTAATCAGCGATTGATCTGCGGTTTTAGCCAAAGCCTTCTTCTTAGTTGGTAGCTCTCAAGATATTAGCGATTGACCGTGTGTCCCGACATTCCTGGTCGTGTCCTACTATGGCGTACATTCGCGGGGTTAGCCGATGAAGAGATCGTGGGAGTTTGGCGACGGGGTGGCGAATGTAAAACCATGTCCGATCCTGACCAGACATACCATTACTGATTTCCACCATTGATTCCTGGAGAAGCGTCAGAGCGACAAATCTATGTATTACATCCTGACGGGCCGCAAGGCATCATTCTTCTGTTTGAGCTGAATCAATGCTGGCGTGTGTTAGCGATAAGCCTTAGAGTAAATGTATAAAAGAAAGGATAACGCAGTGCCTGGTGCTACGTCCTCGAGACCTGAAAAATTCGGCATGCTACGAATGGACGACGCGTCAGCGGTGCCTTACTTGCCGCCAACGGTCCAAAACTTTTGGGCGACGTCGTCATCGCCGGAGCTGCCAGGCTAGACTGACGTGTTTCAGGAAAGTCGAGGCTTCCGGCAGGTCCCGTCTTTGCAGGAGAATTAGACAGAAATTGCCGGCGCCAGAAAAGCTAACGCTTGGGTGTGAATGTCTGTATGTTGTTTCTAAACCTAGGCGTCTCCGTGGGCTCTAATGCTCCAGGTTGCTAAGGGTGTCTGTTTTCCAAGATGGTACAACGGGAGCTGTCTGCTTCGCAGAATGTAAGAAGATGCATGCTCCAGGTGCTTTAGGGTGATCGGGACATAGGACAGGAGACCGCTTTCGGAAACCGAGCATCCTAACATCACGCATGAGGAGGTTACCTTGGAAAAGTATTTTCCCGCAGTAAGTTCCGGGACTACAGTTCGAAATTGAAGCATAAATCGATTTGATGACTGGCTGTGATTGGGAAGGATGTTTTGAGACCTCAAACTCATGAACACCCTAGACGATGCAAGAGCAGGCAGATTTCAATAAATGACGGTACATATATCATCTTATAACAATGAAGCTCAATTATTCCATCTCAGTTCTGATAAAAATTAGAGTAAGGTATAGGTCTGATTAGGTCCAATAAACCACACAATTTTTGAAGAAGTGAGCCGCCCAGCTGTCTTGCGTGCAAATGCTATTCTGTGTAGCCCGCCCATAACCTCATTCCTCCATACTTAAGTTCCTTGAAAAATGCTTCCGAACATACACCCCTCTTAAGCAACGATAACTCGTTACCTAATTTCAACGGCCAACACCTCCAAGTGATCATTTAGAAATAAGCAACTGGGTTGGACGAGTTAAAGACACCCATGGCAACGTCCCAGTGCTCCACCAGACATGTGCCGATCATCCTCCAAATGTCGGCAATGGCACCCACACCTTGCACGGCGGAAGTACCCTTGAAGTACGTGACGGAGAAGTCGGAGCCCGTGGCGTTGGAGCCGACGAAAACATTGTGAATCTCAATGGTGCTGGTTGCCAACATGGGCTTCAGAGTCTTGATGGCCAATGCAACACCGTTGCCGGGAACCCTACGGTTTGGAATCAGTATAGCTTCTTAAGTTGGTGAATCTGGGCAATGCGACACGCATATGGAGCGGTTGCAGCCCCTCAGACACAGGCCAGCGACACACTGAAATGAGGTGATATATGCATGAGGCAAAAACTTACTCAGGGGCATGGTTGATGAAGTCGGTTGCCACGTAAGTGTACTCGGCATTCTCGATCTGCTTCTGAATGTATAGGAGCTGGCCGTACTCGGTGATAGCTTGGAGCTGCTCTTCCTTGGAGGCATACGGCTTGGTGCTTTTCGGGCAGCCCAGGCTGTAATACTCGCTGACGTCGGCGTGATGACCATGGCCGGGGGCGGCTCCGACGAAGGACGTAACAGAAAGAGCCGCGGCAACGACAGTTGAAAAATGCATCTTGGAGAGAGGAAATGGTGTTTTGAAGTGAGTTAAGAGATGATTACCTTGACTGGTTGCGTGGGAAAATGTGCAGGATGATGATGGGAGATTCTAGAATGGGGCACTTCAGCGTCTTGTACATCCTCAATGGACCCTGTGCCCAGCAGCCGGTCTTCGTTATTGCACGTCGTCGACATTTGGCTTTGCCAAGCCGCGAATTTTGATAGGTTCCCTTGCCCGGTTTGTGGGGATGCATGTTGGGTACCAAGCCACATGGTACAAATTGTTGGATCTCGTTACTTCTTGTTCCTGTCAGGGTGTTCCAAGGAACAGGCTCGTCGACATTCCTCTGACCGAGCAATTGACCGGTTCTTGCATCCTCAGGGTCTGCTCCACATTCAGATCTGGCGTCGACCGACCTCACGGAACTTGTGGCATGACGCGTTCGGCATTGAGAGGAATGCGAAAAGTCATCGCTCGACACCACTAGCGCGAAGGTTATGATAACGTCAATATCTCCAATATTTCCTGTTGTCAAGGAACTGCCCAGTCAAGACGCTCTACTCTACGCAGAACAACAGCCACTGTGGTAATTGAGTCGATGCAAGTTAGTGGCTGTGTCAGGCAAAGCTCTAGTACAAGCTACTTTATCTTTCAAAGTCAGCAAGACGAAGGACTTCATTCCGAGGTTCGACTTCCTAAGATCCGTGGAAAGGTAAAGTAGCGGCTAATGATCGATGCGGATGGAGTCGTGGCCTACTAGCCGAGCTGTCCGGTTCGGTGACGGCAACCAATCGGAGGTTGCTCCGCTGCGCTAGTCCCCTTCCATCGCCGCCTCTCCTCCCGAAAGGGACGAACAAGTGAGAGTGTGCCTGCGTGCGTGGTCGAATTCGGAATATCAGCCACAGCAGTTCGTTGACCGAGCTGCTTTCTGCTACAAGAACGAATGCCTTCGTCACCAGTGCCAATAACAGTCATCGCGACAATGTTAGCCAGGTCCAAAGTCGTTGTACCCGGTAGAGTACCATGGACCTTGTTTGCTGCGGACCGGGCCTTTCAATCTACTCCGCGTTCAGGCGGTCGTACGGGGTAGTTGCTTTCACGTCTCTAATGGAGTAATGGTAGACCGAGGGTCGATGATGATCTTGGCCGTTGAGGATGCCAAGCGAAAATAGATCAACGCTCGTTTCCCTCAGCACTGAAAGAGTGAGAGCGCAAGTTCTTTTAAAGCTCTGTGTCGACATGACTTCTTCGCTGGAGACATCACGCGATAAAGGCTGGCATTACTGGTTTCAGCTACAATTAATGACCAGAACCGATCGGGACCTTCCTCTTTGCAGCCTTTTGACGATTCCTCATGGGGCTTTGGACGCAGTCTTCGCATGGCAGCCCACTCAGTGTTCTTCAAAGGCCCTAATAGAGTGTACCAGCAGCGAGACGTTTATCGATATACCTGTGACTAGATGCGCTCAACCTCAAGAAAGCTTCTGTGCTCAGGGAGGTATTTTGACCTGGTCAGATACAACCGGAGAGTGTGGCATTCCATGCTTGAAAGAGAGTCTGCTCTATGGAGCAGATGTTGATGTGCTTCGCTAGCACCGAATTTGTTCACGGCCCTGTAAACGACCCATGTTTGAAGGGATACAAAGATCTTCCACTACACGCCGCTTGGCAGTCGACGAATCGACTGCCAAGCGGAAAGTATGTTGTCTTACCCGTACTTCTCTGCTGTCGCCATGACGGCCTCGATCCACGTCTCACGACTGCGGCAGTCCTGACAGCTCTCTTCGGATCCATTCCGAGGAGAACACGGTCTATGCTAGATTTCCGACGTGCTGCATCTTTCGCTTTCGAAATTGCAGTGTTCTCGCTTAACTTCCAGATCGACAATGAACTGTACAGCCACATAAAAGGAAGCCTTATCACCTCAGCATACGGCATGCTTATATTAACAAATCCTTTGATAAGAAGGAGTGCGATTTGCGTGTATTGAATGAGATCCGTGCACTTAGACATTCCTCTTCGTCTGTGCGAGGTATTCAGACAGTCTGGGTCTCAGCGAATCTGCGAAGACTTATGTGTTTGTCCGGTTCGGTTAAGTAATCTTCTTTCGGTTCCCCACGATCGATAGGTACAACGGGGTTTAGGCAATTTCGTGCATAGAGTACGGTGCGAGACCCGAGGAAGCCGCTCGATAATACCGCCGCCTTGCTGGGGCCTGTGGAAGCAATTCCCACCGGATTTGCAAAGAAGTCTCTTTCCCGAAGTTCAACTCACTGTTGATCACTCGTCGCAGGTTGCCGCGTTTGTGTTCTTGGGATTTGGACACCTGTCGCAGGTGTTATCTGTTGACTGGGCGAACTCCAGCCTGTAGACTGCTGTTGGTGTATTGCAGAGGAATGTGAGTTTATCAAGTAGGCCTTCGCCTTAAGCAGCTTTTTTTTTTTTCTCGAACACTGTCCCAGCTCATTGTATCATCCTAGGCTCGCAAGATTTGTGGAGCGTACTGAGATGCCAGGCTGTCCTGAGATCGACTTTTGTCAACAGCTCCAAGTCATCAGAACTCGTTCTTCCGTGATGACTGAACTCCAGTACTCCCAGATTCAATCCTCTGCGCGATGGGCTATCTTAGGCGCCCCTTTTTCCTGTTGAGACTTGTCTAGGATGTCATATCCCGTAGGCAAGCCATTGTCATAAGGGTCCGAAGACATCGCGAGGTGAGACAGGCCATTGATAACATAGACCAATGCGTGCTATGACAGACCGGCGCCAAGGTAATCCAATTTATACTTGAGCGGACGCCATTGACGGTCTTGTGATGCTGATATCAGATAAGTACAGTCCTACTCGCCGTGTATAGCCTCTAGCCCGAGACTTCGCGGATCAGTAACAAGTCAGTTGCTCAACGTTGCAGAGAAACTGGCGAGACTATCCAAAACATAATACTACAACAGCCGCAGAATATATAATTGAGGAGCGGAAAGCGCTGTTTCTTTGTAGCATATAGATCTTCGCTCCATCAGTACAACAGTGCTTCGATGGCCTGGCGCAACACAGCAGAAGCTCGCCAAAGCTGCGTCGGCATAAGTGCCAAGATTTGCTGGGCAGAATCCATGGTCGGTGAAGTCCTCTTTTGACTCCATTCTGTCAGAGGTCTTTCTACAAGGGTCTCACTCGAGTACCATTATACCCTTTCGGTTTGACTTGTTGGCAATGGTTTAGCCTTGATGAAATAGTCTACCTCTATTCCTTCAACACTCTTGGACGTGAAGAAATGATCGAATGTGTGCCGGATTTTTGGCTAACCATGGATTAAACAGTCTACCGAAGTATGGAATATGAAGATTGATCGAACAGCAGCCGAATTTGCACAATCTTGCAGTACCAGTGAACCTTAGGAATCCTTTCTTCATCATGCCCTCGGACCCCTCTCGGCTCTGGATGGGGGACAGTCATTTGAACCCAAGCATACATTGATTGGTCTCTCGCATCCCTCCTCCGCTTCCTATCTCCATAGTCAGTATCAAGGTGATCATCAAACGGTGGTGCTAATGCTCACGACACTGAAATCATGCTCCTCTCTATGGGTCCTTAGCAGTGAAACGTCATATTTCAGTGGCTGCTTAGTACCCGTCTCTGCTCCGAGTCCTTACCAGGAACATCGACCAGAATCGCCGCACTCGAGTAATGCCATACCGTGGATGCTTGGTTCCCATAGGCGAGATGTACAACTGCAATCTCCTGGTTACCGGGATAACCAAACCAAGAGATGTCATTGCGCCAGTTCGAATCCCATGCCCTCGGAACCACCTGTACAACAATTGGCCTTGATCAGTTTCGTATACGCAGGAAATGTTTGAGCCTGGAAAATAAGGCAGGGAAGAGCATGAGGTATGCACTTACATCGATTGCGCAACTGGACTCGTCATCGCCATCGCTTGAGATCTGGATTCCATGGAGGCCAGTTGACACGAGATCGGCGTCCTCAAGATCATCACCATAATCGAAAAGAGGTTTCTCGTCATTGTTTTCGCGCAGGTCTACTTACGGTGTGCCAGTCATGTCCAGGCTAATGCCGCAGCCCAAAGGCGTTGAACGCGTCGAATAAACCGAAGCTGTCGAAGCAGACTCACGCACCTTCCATCACAGCGTGTAGATCTACTGGAAGCCCTAGTCTATGGAAGATGGCGAAGACTATGGCGTCAATACCTTTGAGAGCCATAGGCAGGTTGTTCGTAACCCTGTCGTTTGTGTGAGCGTAGGCGTGCGCGCAGTGGAACCCTAGAGTGCCTCCTATTCCACATACTATAAGCAGGTAGAGCTAGGAAACAACTGGTGATAAGCTACCTTTTGGGAAGAATTCAGGGCTCGTGAGTGCCTCTTTCGCACGATGGAACAGTGTGAATGACTCCGTTTCAACTGTACTAGGGCTTCGAAAGATACCGCCTAGCTGCTCATGGGCGTACAGATTATATGTAAGTGTGATCCGATGACCGGCAGTGACCTCTTTGACTTCGTGCTCGCAGTCGCTGTAGAATGCAGCCCACTTGATCTCTACATCTTGATCGCTCCAATTGTAGGTAATACTCTGATTGCCAACGGCCGAACCGTGGGCGATGCGTAGCTCACCTCCCTGATGGCGATATGGCAAACACACGACGAGGGAGCCGAATTGTGTAAATCCACGAGGAGTGTCAACGTGCGGTTTGAACTTACCCGACGGAGCAGAGTATACCTGCCGAGAATTCATCAGCGAAAGGCTTGACCTTTGGGGACAAAACAGGGGGCCTGACATTAAGCTTGTACAACTCTGCAACTACACCTAAGTTGTCGACAAGAGTACGTCCTCCATCACCCTCCGCGGCGGGTATCGCAATGTCCGGCAGTAGCGTTTGAGCGATAGCTCCGATAATGCCTACATCATATGGATTGAAGTTGGTGGAGAATCGATCACTATTCAGCTTCGCTGCCTTGCGATATGACTCGTCTAAGACATCTTCACCGCCCCTGCCAAAAGAAGCTGGCGAACAGTCATCAAGCAAGCCAATGAGGGCTTGTTGGTCGTCGGACTTCTCAGCGTAAGATTGGGGCGGAAGCGTCAGCTTGCTGATGTTCTTGCCGTCGGCTCGATCCCAGCGGATGACGACTGGGGACGAGACTGACTGGCGGTCGGCCACATTCTCCTTGATCCTCTCGAAAACGGACTGTTTGCCTATGGGTACGCGGCCAGCACAGCAAAAGGGGGTATTGGCCCTGGAGGCAGCAACACTTAGCTGCTGTAGCAAGGTGCTCTGTACGACGTTCTCGTTCTTTTCGGAACTGGGATTCGACGTAGAGTCCGACATATCTCCCTGTAGGCGAGGGCGGGGCAGCTCACTTGGGAAAAGGATTGAAGAAATTTGGTAGCAAGGAACGTTCGCAATCACCATTACTGTTTGTGGATACGGCGCGCCGTGTTGGGGCGCGTAAATGACTTTTCAATGAGAGAGCACCTGCCTCTTGACGTGCATCATGACAAACAACAATTGCCACTTCTTGCAAGAGCGCTTTACCCTCGAGATGACTGAACAATAAACATCTGCCGGACCTTACAGCGCAGTCTTTGGGAGGTTCAACCTACCGTTGGTGTTACGCCATGCGTACAGAAGTTCTATCATTAAGCGCGTTCATCGGATGCGGACATTTCATGCTAAGGGGCCAGCGGTTACATTCACATGGCAGCGTCAACATGACAGAAGAATCCGAGAATCTTGACCACACCAAATATATCCAGTGATAATGTACACGCTAAGCCTGGTATTTGGATCTACAGCGCTAGGTAAAACTTGCGACCGTAAGACAACATCCCACGCTTTTCCTCTTTGTTTCCATTGGGCAGTCTCGTCCGAACGTGGGCGAACCTGCAGGAGATGGATGCGCGATCCTTCGAGCGGGGAACAATGCTGGAGATCACAGATAAGAGAAGGCAGGATCCCTCGTAGCTTTGCTCAGGTTTAGCTCCTACCTTCTCTCGAGCGATGCACGTTGGACGCGACACAGTGAAGCAAGCGTCTCGTTCTTGACAATCAATACCTCTGGCTTGATAGTACAAATCTCATACCGTCTCCATTGATACTCTGTATTGTCTGCAACTGTAGACTCGCCATGTTCGGGTTGTTCGTGAACGAACGCATCGCGCTCTTGGTGACAGCGTCGCTAGTTATGTATCTCTTCTACTTCATCGTGCTCCTTGTTTACAGGCTGTACTGGAGCCCGATTGCAAAGTTCCCAGGACCGAAGTTGGCGGCGGCGACGTACCTGTTCGAAGGATACTACGACGTCGTGCAACGGGGTAAATACACTTTCAAGATAAGAGATTTACATGCAAAATACGGTCGGTCCCCGCCCGGTCTGCCTCTTGATACGATACGCTGAAACCGTGTCGTCCCAACCTTCAGGACCGATAGTTCGAATCAGCCCTGCTGAGCTTCATATCAACGATCCTGACTATTACGATAGCCTGTACAATCGGGAAGGTAAATGGGAGAAGAATCCCTTCTACGTGAATTCTTTTGGGAACACCGTCTCGGGCTTTGCCACCGTCGATCATGATCTTCACCGCATGCGACGAGCAGCCATCAACCCTTTCTTCTCCAAACAAAAAGTGATGCAACTACAGCCCGTCATCCAGCGGCTGGCTGACAAGCTCTGCGCTAAATTTGAGAAATGCCGTGGCACGGACGAGGTGATACCATTCGAGTGCGCCTTTGATGCCTTCACCATGGATGTTATCACTGAGTACTCGCTGGACACGAGCTTCGGTTACCTTGACCATCCAGGTTGGAGCAGCGACTTCCGCGAGTTGGAGCGAGCGTTTGGCGAGATGGGCTATATGCAGAAGATGTTTCCACCTTTGATTAGCATCATGCAAAGCCTGCCAGACAGACTGGTGATTTGGATGGACCCAAAGTCGAAGCTATTGCTGGACTTTTTCCGAAACTGCTACGCAATCGCTGAGAAAATGGTGGGTGAGACCGATGGCACCAAGTACGAGGAAAAGGAACACCCAACTATCTTCTACGAGATTATTCACTCGGATCTGCCCCCAGCCGAGAAGACTCCGAAACGTCTAGAAGGAGAAGCAGCGGCTGTCTTGGGTGCTGGCGCGGTAACCACAGCATGGACGCTCACTGTGGCCATGTACCATCTTACAGTGAACCCCGAGAAGCTGGCTAGACTGCGAGCCGAACTAGGAGAAGTCATGCCTGATCCGCACCAGCCGGCAAAATTGCAGCAGCTCGAACGCCTTCCATATCTTACGTCCGTCATTATGGAAAGTCTACGGCTTAGCAATGGCGTGTCAACTCGTCTTGCGCGTATTGCCCCAGACCGTAGTATCTACTTTCGAGATTTGGAGATACCAAAGGGAACCCCCGTAAGCATGACCTCGACATTGATACATCAGAACCCGGACATCTTTCCGCAGCCACTCGAGTTCCTTCCGGAGCGTTGGCTCGACTCAAACGAGAAGCAGCAGCTAGAGAAATACTTGGTGCCGTTCTCAAGGGGCTCGAGGCAGTGTGCCGGCATCAAGTCAGTTCGTCCCGTGTCTCCCGAGCTTGACGCATCCTACTCCCTAGCCGGCCATCTGCTCTTGAGAAGTCTTATGCTAATACTTTTGAAGTCTTGCTTGGGCAGAATTATACATCATGACCGCTGCGATGTGTACGAGGTTCGATCTGGAAGTGTACGAAACCACGAGGGAAGATGTGGACATCTACAGCGATATGCTGATTGCCGAGCCAAAGAGATATGCGAATGGTGTCAGATTTCGGATCAATTGATTCCTCCATATCAGATCAACACAAAGAGGAATGAGGCTCGCATGCCAGGAGAGCGAATGAAACAGACCCTTCGAGAATATAGGAAGCTTTTGGGTTGAGCGTTGCGAGCGATTTGTATTCCTGCTTTGATTTAGACTTGTTGTTGTTGATTATGGGCGATAGCCTGACGAAATATCTAAGATTGATGAACGAAAATTACAAGCCTGTTCGTGGCTCGTCACGCGATATGTGAACAATATTCATCTAGTTGCAACTGCTATAATTTCACACGTCTACCAGATCTACTCAAGACTTGGTGTAGTCACGCCGCTGCAAGAGCTAGACATTATCACGGCATGCATCCTGATCCAAAAAAGTCCAGTCTTTGTTCTATCCAAAAAGATGAAGCCGAAGTCTGCCAAAGGAAGCAGTCAAAGATTGCTACGCTACTTTCATTCGCAAATCACAGTTCATGTGCGCTACGCTTACGAGCGATTCATCAAAAGATTACAGGTCCAACAGGATTTCTCCGATCAGATCGAAACAACTCCATACCACACCATCCCCATCACCCCACCCAGCAGAATTGCCACCGGAGCTGATACCCCAAACCATCGCCCACCGACAAAGGATGTCGCGGTGACCACAACCCACCACGGGTCGCCACCGAGGGGAGAGCCGGACTTGAAGTCCGCTCCCACATATCCAATCTCAAAAAGCCGATAGACAGCAGTATACACCAATCCTACCGCCATGGCATTCACGCCCCGAATCCCGGACGTCGCCCATCGATATTGGCGCAAAACACTCCAACCGCCCATGGTGCCGGTGTGCAGGATCAATCCCGGAGCAAAGATGGCAACAAAGCCGATGATCGCTCCTGCTGCTGGGTTGAGACGGCGAGGGTCCCCCACAGCGAGGGTGGCCAGATATACGGCGAAGTTGAAATTGGGGCCAGGGAACGCTTGGATGATGGCCAGGCCAAGGAGGAAATCCCGAGCGGAAACCCATCCCTGAGCGACGACGTACTCTCGCAGCAGGGGAATCACCACAGGCCCTCCGCCAAAGATGATGGTTCCCGCGAGGTAGAGATTAGCAAACAGGCTAAAGTCTCTAGGAGGCGAATGCAACGTTCCCCGAAGCGTCATTACTGCGATGAAAGTCCCAAAGAAGCAAGCAATCACCGTAACACCAAACCTCCAAGAGAACATTGGCGTCCTCATTTCCGAAGTTGCGTTTCTCTCTTCAGCATTTTCTACAGGCTGATGCCCCCCCGCGTTGCTTATTTCATGTCTGTCCAGCTCCGTATTGCTCGAGACTGCCCGTCGCGATGCTGCGATGTTTGAAGGATGTAGATTTGGATCGGCTTCAGCTTGAGGGGTGCTTTGTATTTCTAATGCTTGTGGTTCTTCTTCATCACCACTCCTTGGAACGTCTTGTCGACGAGATATCCGTGTCTTGACAGCCTGAAAAGCTCGGTGGCCCCATCCGTAATCCCAAAGGACCGTCGCGCATCCCCCACCGAACATCAAAACGGGGTAGTACCAGAGCGCGTTATATAGCATTCCGGACGTGCCACCGAGGAAGACCAATATTGTAGTTATCCTATCGGTGATGGCTTTGTTCGAGAGCTGCACTGCAGCGAGCGCAACAATGCCCACAGTTGCACCGTTCAGGCCGGAAATGAGGGCATAGACTGGGCCAGGAAGGGTATCGCCGATCTTCGAGACGCCGATGCCAAGTGCATACGCACCAATTGCGCCGGGGAGACTTTCAACCATGAACATCAGCGAAAGGTTGCAGGATCGGAGCGGCCAACCTCCACAGCAGGAAGGATACGATTCCTGCGATGTAACCTCCCCGAATGACATTAATGGCATAAAGCATCTTCGTACTGCCAGGCCCGGGGAGAGCTTGACACAGGGCAAAGGTTTCTTGATACTGTATGCGCAATTAGCTGTCCGCCAGCTTGGTAGCTAGCTCTGGCATACTCACAGTCCTTTCGTCTATCCATTGGGACTTTTCCACGAACAACTTGTGGAACTGTTCCAATCAGTATGCATAAAGCTCAAGGAAGTTGGATTCCCACAATTTGGAAGTGTACCGCAGGCCCTCCAAAGCTGGTCCAGCCAAGATACCAATTGTGAGCGATGGCATCCCTCAACAATATATCAGTTTTGGAGACATCAATGTGAGCTCGCACGGCTGATACGATAGATAAAATCATTGCTGGTTCGGTTGGTTGTGAACAGTCGCATGCGAATGGCAGAGCGTTCGAATGGCCGATAGGGGCGGAGCGACCGAGAGGCGCTAGTACTTTATTCCGATTAGATTAGGGTTCACCGGTACAACGCGAGTCTTCCTCAAGAGTCTTCAATTCTGAGGAACTACAACTTTACAATCTTCTATTCTAATCCTATTCCAAGAGCTTCTGGTCCTTTGACAGATTAATCCATAATTTAACGCTGATCGACGACATGACGTTGACCCATTGGATACTTAAGACATCGTAGTAAATGTGGTATCACTCCCTAGTCGGGCACGCAGATACCCTCACAAGAACGCCCATATACACAATGCTTCCTATCTGTTTTACACTTTTGTTCCCACGGGCACTTCCGATCATGATACCCTCCACAGGGTTTTGGAGTCACCGTTGGTGTCGGCGTCACCGCCGTAGGCGTGGAGATGCAAAGCCCATTGCAAACCTCTGTCTGGGTGCAGAACGAACCTTTGGGGCAGTTGCTACCACTTATGACGCAGGGGATTGATGGTAGAGGTAGATCGGGAGGGTTTGTGGTGGCGATGCATTGCCCGCCGCACGGTGTAGGAGTTGCGCAGATCGTGGTGGGCGTGCAGACTGCGTTGGTTGGGCAGGGTGCGTCGTTACCAACGGTGCATGGGACTACTGGGGGTTGAGTGACGGGGATGATGCATAAGCCACTGTAGTTGGTACCAAATTAGTAATGTCTTTCTCTGCATGATCAATCAGGGACGTTTGATATCACAAGAGGTGGCATCAGCGACCTGGAAGCGGCCAGACTCTGATGAGACACATCTCCAGGTTATAAAAGCGGTAATATCAGGGAAGAAGAGGACATGAAAAGCACGTACCCGCAAGTCTGAGTAGGAGTACAGGTTGACCCGGTTGGGCAAGGTGCACCACTGAGAATGCAGGTGGAGAGAAGCGGGTTTGGAACGCCGGAGGCAGTGGCGAACGTAAGGGATGAAAAAACAAGTAGGCTTAGTGACAGCATGTCGGCGATGAATATAGCGTGGAAACTATCGAGCAGAATGTATAGATCTTTGATTTTCGTTGTGTAGGAAGTTTACCTCAACAAAGAAAGAGACAAAAGGGTCTAGATATATCTTCTCGACGCTTGGTTTCCTTCTGATCGTTCGATGGGTGGAGAGTCAGACAACCCGCTCGTGCCATAAAGAGCCTTGGCTGTCAGCAATTAGTCCTATTGCTGCGTCTGTTTATCCGGCCTTGACACATTCTCGTGTTCCTCACGAAGGGGTGGGCCGTTCCTGTAAGACTACTGACAGTGATCAGGTATCGCATGACATAACCGCAAACCTACTTGTCCACTGGGCTTCTTGGTGAAAGGGATATTTCGCCTCAGTCTTCCATTCTGGGCTACAAGAACCGCTCAGCAAGAATGTCGAAGCAGCAGATGCACATAAGAAGATGTCAGTGTTTGGAACGCCCTTCATAGCATCGTGAATCGCTTGCCAATTGCCGATGGAAATTCTTATTACTGCGTGTCAACGAGCCTCAGCTCCCACGATTCTGATAACAAAAATGCAAGCCTGGGTAGAAGAGCGGAGCAGCGTGGCAGCGGAGTGTTGACCATTGTACGATCACTCGTACCGGCATCTACTTTAAGCCAGGCTCTTGCAAGCCACCTGGAAGACAATGGCCTAGACCAGAACGATCTCCGATCTACATGCGTCGACCCTGATTCAGGATGTTGTAATTAGGTAATAGCATCCACATTGGCTGGCAGCATGATGACCGATAAATCTTTGAATCTCAATAATCCAGCCCGAGGTCGTTATTGTATTTCGACTTCTATTGTCCTGCAAAGGGGGCTTGGCCGCAAATGAGAGATGTCAACCATAAAGCTGTCTCGATCTACTATACTCGATTAACAAGACTATGTCTTCTTCCATAGCAGGTTGCCTCAGCCCTCAGACCTGTGGAAAAAAAATTAACCCCAATCCGAACCCTTGCGCTTCGCTTATATTAGAGCCGCGCTAGAATTAACGCTAAACGTTAGTTCTGCGCAAAGAATTGCACTATTATTTAGTATATCTAGACACGTCTATATGCGACAAGAACAATATTATAGCGTTGTTTGAATTTTTTTCCTATCAAGTCTAAGAGCGAAATTTCTAATTCTTGTTAGAAAAGCAAGTTCTTAATAATAATATATCAAAGTTTTTATAAGATATTTTTATATTGTCTACTTTTAACTTTATCAAAAAAGAACTCAAGATATTGCTATTTTAACTTTTAACAATAAGATTTTTTCTCTACAAGTATTTATGCTCTACTTAATAATACTATTTAATAATCGATATTTTTTTGTTATTAATTATAATGTTATGTTCAAAATAATAATTTCAAAAGAAGTCGAAATTGCAATCTCTACAAAATTGCATTAGTTTTTTAATTGCTTATTATTATTATATTTAATGTTTTTAACTAATAAATTATCTCTTTAATAAAACAAAAGTATTGTTAAATTTATAAAGACAAATCTTGTTAATATTTATTACTAGAAGTTTATTCTCTTTCTTAAAATTTACTTTTTTGTGCAAAATTCTTTTTAAACTTAATTCTTAAGTCTCGAAGCTATAGCGTAATAAAATAACAAAAATAACAAAAATAATATAATATCTATTACAAAGAAAGAATCGATATTAATATTAGTTTTTGTATTTCTATTGTCGAAAAACAAAATAACAAAAATTGTTAAAAAAATATTCGAATTTAAGATAAAAAAGAAGCAATTAGAGATTTTTGCAATTGTTATAAAGAAAAATATAATTATAATAGTTAAAACAAGATTTAATAAGAATCTACTATATTAGATATTGTCTCTCTTGTAATTATTTACAAGAACTATATTAACTATTATATTACTCTTAATTTTGAAAAATAATTAGTATAAAAAGCTTTAACAAATCAAGAATTGTCGATTGCTAATTCTAAATAATAACAATAACAAATTTAATATTTTTAAAAAAATACAATTAAAATATTATATATATAATAAGTTACAATTGTTAATCTAAATACAAACAAAAACTTATTATAATAATACTTAAAAATCTTAAAATTATTATATTAAAAAAAATCGACAAAATTCTAAATAATATATTTTTTCAAATGCAACTTTGCATACTAGTTATAAATAAATTGTATTTAATTAACAAATAATTTTTTTTAGATCGAAATATAGTTGTTTTAACGTACTTTGTACGTAACTTTAACTCAAAATATTTATTATTAAAGTAGTAACAATATTAAACAATAAAACGCTAAAAAATATTAGAAAACAATACAAGTTTTTTTGTTAAATAACAATATTTCGAATATTTCTTAATAGATCGAAAATATATTTGCAATTTAATAAGCTAAGATATTTAATAAAAAGAACAAGAAATCTTAAATATATATTGTCAAATATAGTCTAGAAGTTAAAAGATATATTTAAAACAATAATATTTATTAGCAAAATTAATTAAATTAATAAATATATACAACAATAAATAGTGCAACTAAATTATTTAAAAGAGACAATAAAATAAATATAGTTAATATTTGTGCTAATAACTATTAATGATAAAAGGCAAATACAAAATACTTTTAGACAAAGATTTAAGAATTGCTTTTAATTAAAAATTCTAATATATACAAATATATATAAACTTGAAGTAGATAATCTAGATATTAGAAAAATATATATATTTTCTTTTTCTGATTGTAAAACTATATTAATAACTTAATAGAGCAAATAAATACAACAAAAAATAAGTATTTTTTGTATTACTATATCTATTATAATATAAAAAACTTTGCAATAGAAAAAACTTACTAAATACAAAAATTATAGAACAAACAAATTGTATCGAAAAAGCGAAAAACAATAGCAATAAAAAAACAGTTAAATCTATCTAATTAATATTAAAAGACTTAAATTAAAAATTAAATTAGAAAAGTTAAAAAAAAAATATATATATATCAAAAAATATCTAAAAACTAATTAATATTAGTCTCGAGAACAATTGTAATTGCTATAAGAAATCTAATTTAAAATTCTTTAATAATATTATTTTGAACAAACTTATATTATTAACGTTTAAAATAAATAGACTAAAACAATATTGTTTCGTATATTATTCGAATAAACAAATCTTAACAAAAAGTTATTCTAAGTTAAATTCGAAAACAACAAGAAATATTATAAAGTGTCTATAAAAATAGAAATATTAATTAGAAAAGTAAAAAGAAAAAAAATTAAAAAAATTCTAGAAAAATTCTTTTGTATTTTATTTTAATACTAAATATATCAAATACTATTTTTAAATATATCGAAATATAAAATATCGAATTTGCAATAAAGAGATATTGAGTTTTAAGTTAAAGAATATCTAAAACATTTTAAAATATTGCAATAGAACTAGAAATTGCAAAACAACAATAACAAAGTAATAAATAAAAGTATTAAGAACAAAAAGCCAAAAAAAATTAGAATATCTTTATTAATTAATGTTGCAATAGAGAAATACAACGTTTAAAGAATTCGATAATTGCTAAACAACGTTTTTAAAACAATATTAATAAAAATAAAAGAAAACAATAGCAAGAATACAACAACTAGTGAAAGAAACAAAATTAACATATTTTAACTAAATTAAATAACAAGCACTAAGTCGAATAGCAAGTCTTTTCTAATATTAACTAAAACAACAACGCGTTTAACTCTTTAAACTTATATACTCTTAAAAATATTTTAAATTAATTAATTGTCTCTAAAAGAAGTTAGCAAAAATATGCAAACAATAATATTGAACAAAAATTTAACTTTATTGTTTTTAAGAAAAAAGCAAAGATTGCTAGTCTATTTCGATAATTATAATATAAGTTAAATTAACAAAGATATGCAACGCATTTTAAACGCGTATAATTTAAGAGATAATAGTAGTAAAAATTGCAATAGAGAGACTAACGTTGCAATTAATATTTAATTCTTATTTTGCAAGTATAAAAATTAAAGTTATTAATAAACTAAATAACAAGTTAAAAACGTATTCTTAATTACAAAAAATATAAACAAAAAATATTGTTCTAAAGTGCAAAAATAAAATTCATTAACTTGTTAAATACAAGAGAAAGCAAAAAACTCTTTATAAAATTGTTTTTATTATTAAGTTTAAGTTTTGCGATTTTATCTTTAAACAAATTGTTTTTCGCACTAATTTTAATATAATATTGTGATTATATTTATACTTGTTCTCTTCTAATATATCTAGATCTTTTGTAAAAGAATTTATTATAGTTTTTTTTTAAATTTGCTAAATTAATAATACGTTCGAAAACTACTTAATTAAATTTTAGATGTCTTTAAGTTCTTCTTATTCAAATAATAATCAAAAATAATTATGTTAAAAACAAATTTAAATATTGTCTAAAGTTGCAACAAATACAAGATATTAAGTACTTAATTCTCGAGAAACTAGTTACTATTAAATAAGAATTGCAATTGCTCTTTTTAAAAGATTTTTTAATTTAAATTTAATAGTTCTAGCAATCTGTTAATTTTAAAGTTTAAATCGCGTTAATCTAACAAATCAATTAAATAATTAACAAAAATAATATTCTAGAGCTTCTAGAAAGCAATTAGAGAGTCGATTATATATATTATATATAAAAGAGTTTGCGCATAATTAAATATTTTAACTATTTTTGTTTAAAATATAATAGTAACTTTGCAAAAAATATATCGAAGCAAATTAATATCAATTATCTTAATAATATATTTTAGCGTTAAATATATCTTTATATAAGCACAAAAATTCTAATAATTTCAAAACTTTTAATTACTAACTAAAGATTAATTAATTACAATATAAGTTAAAAAGAATATGCAAAGTTCTTTACTAATATTACGCAAAATTGTAATTTATAAGTATTTGTTTTGCGTTACTAACTACTTTATTGTATTCTTAATTCTGTTAAAAATCTAATTGTAAAACAATTTATTAAAAATCTTAAATTAAATATTAAAAATACAAGTAGTATAACTTTAAAATATAAGTTTCCTAAGTGCTTGTATTACAAGATTTGTATCTAATATTCTTGTTAAATAACAAGAGAGCATTTAACGTCTGTCGATAGCGTTTGCTCTTAAACAATTAAGTATAACTTAATTATTAACTTAGTTCTTAGAGAATTATTTTTACAATTATTATAGATATTTGTCTTGTTTATTTGCGTATCTTTTTGTCTTGTCTAATTGCTTTGTTTGTCTAACTATTATTCTTTGTCTAGCAAAAAAATAGCTTTAACGTACAATTCGAGTTAATTGCTTGTCTAATTTAGACAAACAATACTAATTGTTAATTCTCTTATTTAGTCTTGTATTTATTACTAGATACTAAACTATTATATTAGAGTCGACATTTGTTTGCATTTCGCAATTATTAGATACTAAATTATTGTATTAGAGTTAGTATTTGTTTGTCTTTAACAATTATTAAATATTAAATTATTATATTAGAGTTAATATTTGTTTATCTTTTGCAAATACTAGATACTAAGTTATTGTATTAGAGTCAATATTTGTTTGTTTATCGTAGATATTTATCTAATTATATTAAGATACTTTTCTTAGTTAAACTAACTAATCTTGCTTTTTTTGCTCTTACTTATTAAATTCTACAATTCTATATTACTAAATATTAGTATATCTCTTGCATTAGTAAGTTAACTAAATTAAAAGTCAAGAAGCTCTTCAAACTTTTATCTTGTTTGTTTTCTCTTAAATTAACAAACAAAATTTGTTGTTCTACTTAATCTACTTAATCTAGTAAAGACAAATAAATTTAATTAGCTAAATAAACAATTGACAAGAATTTACTTAAATAAGCAATTAATAAGTTCGAAAAATTGCAATAGATAACTTTATTTAATACAATTAACAACAAAGTTTCGATAAAGAAATTATTATCTATTATAACTTACAACAAGTCTTCGACAAATATATTATTATCTATTATTTTTAATTATTAGATTTCGAAGATATTATAATTTGCTATAATTAACGTTATTACTTTAAAGATATTACTATCTTCTATATTAAACAATATTATTTCGAAAATATTATTAGAACTATTAGTAGTAGAACAGCTATTTAAATATTAAAACAAACAATCTAAGCAAAAGAATCTAAACGTCTATTTTAATAATATTTTAGATCTAGAATTTTTTAGTTCGATTATTGTTTTGAAGTATCTCGATAAAGTTCTTGTTATTTAACAAAATAGATTTGCGTCTTTAAGTATCTCAAGTCTTGTTTTCTTATTTGAATTTTTTATTTTATTTGTGTTTTTAATTGAACAACTAATAATTAACTCTTTTGACAAACTAAGAAACAACAAGATTAACAAATCAAACAACAGTAAATTGCGCAAAAATATATTAGCAAATATTAACAATCTATATTGTCGAAAGCGAGTTTTCTCTTTTAAAAAAGATAGCATAAATTGTTGTTATTAATCTAAAATTAATTAGAAAAATTTCGAAATAAACAATAAATTCAAAATAATAAATTTATGCTTTAACAATTCTTTGCAAAGTAATTAATAATAGTTTAATTAGTTTAATCTTAATGCGCAATTATACAATTTATAGTTATTTAACTTGTTTTATATTAAACAATATACTCAATACAATTAATAATAAAATATCGAATCTAATATCTTATAGTCGAATACTTAGTCTACTTATTCTTTGTTAACTTAATTAAGTATAATTATATTTAATAATATAGACTTGCAACAACAACAAGAACTTGTTTAATAGTCTTCTAATATTTAAGTTAATTTAGTAGCTCTTAAATAGACTTTGTTTTTGCAATCTAATTCTACAATTTTTAAATAAACTTTGTTTTTGCAACTTAACTTTGCAACTTTTAAGTAAACTTTATTTTTTGCAATCTTCGATCTAAATTAGTTGCAAACTATATTGCGTAAAGAAAATTAACACTCTTTTATAAAGCAAATATAATATTTGTCTCCAAATAAATCGACTAATTTCTATTGTATTTCTAAATATTTTAATAAGTTTTTATAGAAAAATATAAATATATCTTCTAGTTAATTTAAGATGTCTAATTTAGACTTCTTTTATTTAGACGCTTTAGATAGCTATAAGTTAAACAATATTATTTTCGTCTATAAGAAAACAATATATAAAGAAGTCTTTATCTTTGTCGAACGTATAAATAATTATATATACATTATTAACAAAGTTGTTATTTAAGACAATCTCTCTCTTTGTCTTTGTAACTTTGTTGTAATATTATATTTTAAAAAGATAAACAACTTTAAATATTAAATGTTTCGAAATTTGTTTTTTTTAAACTTTATTAATAAATTGCAGAATTGCTTTAAAATAAAAATTAGCAAAATACTTAACAAATTAATATTAAAAATCTTTATTGTTAAAGATATTAAAAATAAACAAAAGATTACAAAATATTTGCAAAATATTATTCTTTATATATAGTTAACAAGTATTAAAGAAATTTAAAAGCAATTAATCTAAGTATAAAATTAGCTCGTGATAAATTTACGTTCTATTGTTAGTATATTTGTTATCTATATATTATCTTAGAAATTTATTAAGAAACTTAACGCAAAGCGCAAGATATAAAAAAGAATATTTGTTTATTGTTCTAATTAGTAAAATTCGAATTAATTAGATAAACAATTAGAAGAACAAATTATTTATTAATCTATATTATTTGTGTCTTGCTTAATCTATCTTTCTTGTATATTCTTCTATTAGTAGTTCGACTATATATATTTTTCTTAATAATAGTTTGCAAATTACAAATATTTTAGACAATTTATAGAGAATTTGCAAGATTTTAACAGATAGTTTTGTTAATTAATATAATTTTAGAGATTAGCGAGAGAACTACCTATACGTGATGCTAGCTACGAACCTATTAATATTGCGATATTTAACAAAGTCAAATGTTCTTAACATCGACAAGTAAGACGTTCGCAAGCGTTCGATGCAATCGTTACGACAAATCGATTCTTTCAATCGCGAAGACAATAACAACATTAATTATTATTATTATTATTATTATTAGTTTAAGCTCTCACGTATAATAAGATACATGTGATCAAGAATACGCAAAATTATCTATAACTATTATTATCTATTTCTTGAATACATCGATTGTTATTACAATGTTCGTTACATCACGATCGCGAAAGACGTATTTTAAAATATTGCAAAAAAGTTTCGAAACGCTATGCGTATAAATTTAGAAATGCTAGAAAAAAATAATACACGCGTACGTTACACAAGCAAAATGTCGAAAGTTTTTGTCGCATATAAATTGATTGCGTTAAGATTACGTATCTTGATTAAACAATTGTCTTCTATCTTAATTAGTATACGCTTAACGCGCATTTAGAAATTAAACAATAAGAAGCTTTGTTTACTCTAAGATGCGACAACAAGAACATTTAATTTTGTCGAAAGTAACATTTCGTTACGTCTTGAATTAAAGACGTTGTTTGTATAAGAGTACAAATAAGAGTTAACATTAAGTTCGAACATTAAAATTATACGAAAAGAAATATATGAAATTACGCATCGACAAACAATCTTTACATAATCGTAGTTTACAAAAAGAATTCGAATGTAAGTTTTTAAAGTTCTTGTTCTTGATATGCACGAGTTTAAGAATCTAGAATTGTCGAACAACATATAAAAATTTCTTTTGTAAATTATGAATCAATATTGTTTTTACAATTCTTATAAAGAATTTTCTTGTATATGAATATCACAATAGATAATTTTTAATATTGGAACGTCGCAATTTAGATTTAAAAATCTAGTCGCGCAAAAATATATAGAACTCGCATAAACTCTTAGGAGTGTTAAATCGAATATAAATTAAAAAAAAAAATATATATATAATTTTAGATATTAAAGTCTTTTGTAAGACTAGCAATTACAACAATAGTAGATTTTTTTGCAAATAGTTAGAGCAAGAATTTTTACTATTAAAATTAGAAAACAAAAGATAGATAAAATAACGTACAACAAGATTAAGATAATTATTAAGATAAATATTGCGAAGATTATTGCAATAATTATCGAGACAACTATAAGTCAATTATATAAATAATTGCTAATATTTTCTTCTTAATATAGTATATCTTTTTCGATTAATTGTTAGCAATATATTATATTGTTATATTTGGACAAGAATTGCTATAGTAATTTGTAAAATCTTCGAAAAATATAAAATAGTAGATAAATTCCATATATTTTGCAAAATCTGTGTAGTATATTGTTACAACAAGAGCTTGATAAATTATTATTTGCTTGTTATAAAAAGCAACTTATTAGACAAATGCAATATATATTAAGTTACTATTAGTATTTTTTTCTTAATTCTTTAAGTACAAAAGTTATATTTTAATCTTTTTATTAAAAAACAAGCTTTTTTAGTATATTGAAGATAGATACAACAAGATATATTGTCGAAAGTTTACTAAAATATTCTATATTAATTTTGTTTTTATTAAAACAAATCTTACAAGCTTAGAGCTAATTAAATTAAATACTCTATTATTGCGTTAAAATAGACTAACTTTTAGATATTAATGTTATACAATATATTAGATTATATTTCTATAAGAAGATATCTTGTATATTGTTTGTATCGATAGCAAATATACTATATTATTAATTGATAATAATTTTTTTAGTAATTTGAGACTAAAATATCTTACAAGATAGTTTAGTATTATTGTATTTGTACGCAATATTAAGAATAACAAATATTTAATTAATAATTATTTTCGACTCTTAATATATTTTTAAGATAGAATAGACAATAAGATAGTTGTTGTTTACTTTTGTCGAAAAGTTTATATTATAAAAAATCTAAGAGCAAAGCTGCTACTTAAGATAAATATAATCGATTTCGAATATATAATTGTTAACGCAAATAAACAAGAATTAATTATTAAAAGTTGTTAAAGTCTTAAGATAGAGTTAAAAATAAAGTTAAAAAACAATATTTAAATAAGATAAGTTGTTAAGATTAAAAAAAGTTTTGTAATTGCTATTTATTTTGTTCTCGAAATTTTAATAATAATATAAGACAAGATCTTGTCTAATAAAAACTATCTCTTTAAATTAATTTTGCTTAATACTTACTTCTATATTGCAAATAGAAGAATATCTTTTGTATATATTTGTAACAATTGTTTTGTATCTCTTTGTATTTTGCAATATATAATATTAAAATATTTGCTAAAGTTTAAAAAACAGAATTGTTATTAAATTAACTCTATCAAAAAAAACTAAGCAACTAAAAAAGATATTAAGATTAATATGTTTAGTAATAGTTGTTAGACAAATCTAATTAATAGCGTTTATATCTATAATAGTTTAGACAAAATTATTGTGCTTTAGTATCTTGTTAAACAATTGCATATCTTGTAAAAAAATACTAATAAAATTATTAGTTTTATTAAAAAAGATTAAATATTAATCATGTTAAATAGCGACTAAAACTTTATATTAGTATCGAAGATAAAATATAAGATTTATTTTTCAAGAAAACGCGATTGCAAGATAGTTAATAAAGAATTTGACAAATTGTATATTTAAGACAAAATAATATAATCGATTAAATTTTTGTTATTCGAATTTTCTATCTTTATAATTTAACAAATCTTGTTAGACAAAATTCGAAAGTATTAAGTAGTAACTAATATTTGCAAACTAAATAAACTAATTATTATAAAAAGATATTTAATATTTGTTTAGACAAATATCATAATTTAAATTTGTAATTGTAAGTATATAAATTTAATAAATAGATTAATTTTTTTTTGCAATTTTTGATTGCATTTAAAGACAAATATAAGTTCTTCTTTATTATTTATCGAAACAAGAAATAACTTAATATTGCTATTATAAGATTCAAAAATTTGTTTGTCTATATTTAACAAATAATAAATAGAGAATTTTGTTAATTTAGAAACTTCTATTATATTTATATTAATAATATTGTTGTCTTCTTCTAATTGTTTGATATATATTTAGCATATCTTACTTAGCTATTTAACAAATTAGTCTTGCTAAACGTTATACTTAGTTTTAAAAAGATTTATCTTAACTATTTTAGTATTATTTTATTAGAACAAAAAGTAAACGTCTTTGACTTGTCTATTATTGAGAAGCGTATTGTTGCTATTAAAACAATTAAATTTTCTAAGAATTTAAAGACACTTAAGATCTATTTTAATCTTGTTAATTATTAAAGAGACAAGATTACTTAATACGCTTAGCGAGCTAATATTTTATAACAAGAAAAAACTTGTTTTTTAAAGAACTTCTCTACTATTAACAAGCAAAAGCAAAAAACGTATTTAAGAAATATATATATTAAATACTTGTCTACTCATTTTTAATTTTTCTATTAACTATAGCAATTCTTAATAGCTTTAAACTTCTTGATTTATTTTAATAACAATTGTTAATTGTATATAAACTTAGATATTTTTGAGAAATACAAGTTTAATATCGAGATGTATTATATTAAAAACAATTTAATTAGCAACAACTTTAGACAAAATAATATTTAATATATTTTGTTTTTGTTTAAGATTCTAAACTTTATTAAGATAAATTATTGATTAACTAAAATAAAAGTAATTTGTCTTGTATAAATAATACAAAAGACTAGATATCTAGTAAAAGCAATTAAAAGATTTATTATAGTTTATATTAATTACTCGATTACAACAAGTATTGTTAAACAAACTATATTATTCTTTTTATTAACTAACAAGCTTAATTTTTGTTTTGTGCATATTTTGCAATATCTTTTATAGTTTTTACTAAATATATGTTATTGTGCAAAAAGATTATATATAATTTCGAACACATTGTTTAGACTTCTTGTACTTAAAGATAAATATAACAAAAACAAGTTATTAATCTTAAATAAGATAGATAATTTTGCAACAAATATAGAGATTGTAATTAAGTTAATACAATAACATTCGCGTTTCGAGAGATAGATCGAACTAATAAAGATCAAGATATTTACAAGATTTTGCAAATCTTACAGATTTATCTATTCTACGTACTTAAATTAATATTGTCGAGGCAAAATCTACTTAAAAAGTTCGTTTTGTTTTTTTAAAGTTCGACAAAGTTGCGAAATCTTTATCGAGTTAACCTACGTCTTGACGTGTAAAGTTTTAATATTCGCGGTGCGTACAAACGTTTGCAATTGCTTGCTAGTTGCACAATTGCGTCAAACTATTACGTTTTTCGATTTAAACATCAAATTTCGTCGATTCGAACAAATTTTACTTTTGAGACAACTCTAATAGATTAGAAGAGCGTGTGCGCATTTTACGCAAACAAATTATAATTATTATATAGAACAAACGCATCTACGAGCGCAATATTGAGAAATATCAAGATTGTCTCTCGCAAAGCTTGACTTAAACTTCTAGATTCTCGTACGTAATGCAAGATTCTAATAATCAAATTTTGATCTCGCACGAAGTCAAGATATTAGTAACACAAAATTGCAACTTTTGTTATAACAAATCTATGTACATCTAGGACTAAAGTTAGGGTTTACCAAATGCGAATAAAACTTCTAAAGAAAAATTAAATGTAATTAATTAAAATACAATTAACAAGATAATCTTATTTTACTTATATCTTATTTAAATAAGTAAAATCTTTAAAAAAAGACTTCTCGAGATATATGTTAAATCTATTGAGTAAATAGAAATTCTATTAATAGTTCGAAAGTTATCTATATTTTCTAATATTTAGTTTTCTAAAGAAGACAATTTACTCTACTTTACAAACTATACAAATTGCAAGAAATTATACTTATTTAAGAAATTTAAGACGAAAATCTTTTATTAGATATACAATATAAATAGTTATATTGACTTTACTTATATTTACAAGATAGTAATTGTTAACTTTTATTTTTGCAAGTTTGTCTCGACTATATTAATATATTGCTTATTGTCGAGAATACAATTTTTATTAAATTAAGCAATATTAATTGTATGAAAATCTTAATTTAATTTTAAATTCTCTTGTATCTTTTTATACTATATATATCGATTTTATTTTAAGACTATTGTAATATTAGAACTTTAATAATGTTTTAATAATAACTTACAAATTTTTTAAGAAAATAATTGTTTTAGACAATAAGACAATCTATATTGCAACGAAGTAAACAATTTTTTTTAACAATTTTATTAATTAAGAAGTCTTAAAAGTACTTGTATACAACAAAGATTGCAAGTTTATATTTAAATTTTAAACAACTATATTTTAGAAGCTAGAAGTTTAGTTTCTAATCTTAATAGTATATTATTTACAAATAGACAAATAAAGTAAACAAACAAATTAAATATTTAAGATAGTCTTGCAATATATAGCAATTAGTAATTCTAATTTAAATTAAATATTTTTTTTCCTTGCATTTTGCGTTTGTCTTAATAATTTGCTTAGTATATCTATTAAACTATTATTAAATAAGATAACTATAGATTTTAGGATGTATAGTCTTTTGTTTCTTTTTAGATTTAACAATTTTCAAATAAATTAATTGCAAAAGAAAATTGTTAATATCTTTAAAACAAAAACAATAATTGCATAGACTAATATAATAGTTAAAACAATATATAATAGATATTACAAATCTATTAAGTTTTCGATAAATAATATAGTATGTCTTTGTTTTTACAAAGTTATTTTTTGTTTTTTGTTATTTGTTAAATTGTTTAAGTTGTCGATTTAATATATCGAATTTTTTAAGATTTTTAATTAGAAAAACAATCCAATATATAAATTAAATCTTTCGATAAACTAAAAGATTTATTTAGTTATATCTATTGCTAATTTTGAGTTAACGTTAGACAATAAAAATTTATACAACTATTTAAAGTCAAATTATTTGAAGACTATTATTAAATTAAATATCGAATAATATTTTTACAAAATTAAAGTTTTTATTAAGCATTGCATTTATTAATATAAACAAGATTATTTTATCTTAAAGTATTTTGTTCGATAGAAGAGTTACAATACTAAGTAAAATTAATAGTATAATAAGAATTTGCTAAACAATTTTGCAAATCTTGTTAACAACTATAAAATAAAGCACAAAATATTTTGAAGCAATTATTATAGTATTTGAAGTAATTGTCTTGACATCTCTAGTAAACATTATTGTTCTTATATTATTATTAAAGAAACGCAATCGATTGTCTAAAATAGTAAAAAACGCATCTATATCTAAGAGAAGAAATAGATTGTCTAAAATTAAGACTACTACAAATAGCAAGAAAAATAACAATATCGAAATATTATCTTAATATTATTGTTGTCGACGTCTAAGAATTAATAACAATAAACTACTTGTTTAGATACAATATTAAATAATTATAGTCTAATAATTATTTATAGTAGACACTTTATAAGTTTTAGTTACAAAACGCAATTTATTAAAATACTAGCACAATTAATACGAATATTAACAATATTATTAAAGCTTATTATCTTTGATTTTGTTAATACGTATTCTTGTCTACTATTGTTAGCTACTATTTTTATATTATTGATAATAATATTTTTATTATTGCTATTGTATTGCAAGATTGCTTGTTTATTGTTATTGTTTAACGAGCAATTAACATAACTTTTGACAAAAATAGATTAATCGCGTCGGGTCGAGTTATCGAGTTCGAATCGAGTATTCGACTCGAATCTTGACAATTTGTATTAATTTAACTCGAAAGTCTTGACAATTCGATTTCTAAAGTTGAAATTAACAATTAAAGTCGATTCCTATATTTAGAATCGAAATTCGATTCGAAAAATCGACTCAAATTGTTAAGACTTACAAAAACACTAAGTTAGCAAAATAATAATAATTAGATTGTATTAGACAATAACAAACTTAGTTAAATAAATATTAAGTTTAAGAACAATTTTCTTTAAAATTATATTATAATAGATGTTAAGCAACTTATTTGCAAGATGTTTATGTTTAATAGCTATCTTACTATATTTATACTTTGCAAAAAATAATAATATATCTCTTTTTTATCTAATTTTTGATTTCGAGATTTTAAGCGCAAAAATAGTCGAAGACAATATTACTCTATTCTGATCTAAAAAAAAGATAAAGATCGACAATTATCTTATTTATTTAACAAGTTATATATATCTTATTAATTATAATAGAAGTTGTATTGTTTGCGTTAATATTATAATACAAGATTGTTTTGCTTTGTAACTCGCAATTTTTAACAAAAACAACAATATTTATATATTAGGTATATTTTTAAAATTTGTCTTTGTATTTATTTGTACTATTAATATTTTTAAAAAGAGATATATTTTGCAAAATAATATTAATTTTTTTTTTTTTTTTATATTCGATTCAACATTCCTAAGAATTTATGCGAGAATTATATACTTTCACGATTTTTAAATCTAATCAATTACGAATAGACAAGTAGCACTAGCGTCTATTTGTCTAATTATAATTGATTAGAATTCGCAATTGTTATTTCGTTTGTAACGAGTTGTTGTAACGAGGTTGCGTCTTTGTCTTCTATATTGTAATATTCGTAATACAAGAAAATTCTTCAAACGAAAACTCTATAAATCTAAGAGAAATTCGAACATTATTAGCGATGTTGTTGCCTAAAATTGACGCAACAACTTGATAATTAAAATTATACGCATCGTCGCAACGACAAATTTAGTTTCGTTTAGCAATTATTGTAGATTTGTAATATTAATCTCTTGTTGCATTTATGTTCTTTTTTGTCGTTATTTAAAGCAAATTAATAAAATATACTTAATTGTTATGCGCTTCTAATTGCAATTGCAAGTTCTTGTCGTAATCTTAAGCATTTGTCGTTTGTACAAAAATAAATTAAAGTTAATTTTGTTTATTCTTAATTGTACTAAAAGTACATTATGTAGTTTAAGACAATTAATGTGTAATTGCATGTGTTTTATGCGTAACTCTAAGTATAAGTTTGCGATACTTTGCGTCGTTCTTGTCTTTTAATTATCTTAATTGTTACTTTTTTTAAATCTTATTCTAAATAAACGTCTTTTCGATAACGAATTTGTTTAATATTTGATTTGCGAAAATTAAACGCTATTTGTGCGTCTTGTTAACGACTTCGTTTGCAATTTTTATGTTTTTTATGTTTTTATGCTTTAGAACTTAATAAAGTTTTAATATAACGTCGCAACATCACATCGCATTACATGTTTCTTGTATTTTTTTAAAACATATTTAATTTAACGTCGATCTTATTTCTCTTATAATCTTTAGTAAAGTTTAATTGTTAAAATACATTTTATAAATTTGTTCTCGCGAGTTGATAAACGTCTCGCAATGCTTTGTTAATTTTTCGATTATTGTTGTAAGTTTCTTGAATTCGTCGTAATACATAAGCGTTATCTTAACGTTTTTTAATTGCTTTTTAATTCTTTAATTCGCTTTTATTAAGACGATAATAACGTTTTTATTGCGATTGTTCTTATCAAAGTACGCTCTTTAATACTAGTTAAACTTATTCGCGTTGTGTTTTTTCTTAATTATTTTCTTATTACACGCGATAATTATCTTAGAAAATTCTATTTATAAAATAATTACATAAAATTGTTGTTATAATGTTGTCGTCAATTCGAATTTTGTTCGCATTTATTTTTTCTTAAATTGCAAAAATGTTATTTTAAGTTTTAATTTTTGTTCTTTTTTTAATATTAAGTCGTTGCGTATGCGTAGCATTATTACTTTTATTTAACTCTTGTACATTTATCATAATTATTAATCTTTATATTAGTTTTTCGAGATACACATTAATAAGAAACATATTAATTTCGATTTATAAAACTTTCGTAAACGTTGTTTTGTAAACATTCGTAATGCGTTAAAGCGCATAATCTTGTATTAATTGCAATTTTAAAATAATTTTTTTTTAAAATTTTTAAAATTTTTAAACGTATATTATGCGACGACATTGTAAGCTATTATCGACTTCTTAATAACAATGTACTTGCGCTTATTTGTCTTTAATAAAGAGTTAAATATTGAGCTTTCTATTATTAACGCATTTTTGTGTCTAATTATTAGCTTAATTTTTATCTAACGCAAATAAGTTTTTTATCTTAGCTTTAAATTTAGTTGAACTTTCAATATTTTAATATTTAATTTAACAATTATCTTGTGCTTTGCTAGCGTTATATTGACGCTTATATCAAATCTCTTCAAAGTTTGCAAAAAATAAATTAATTTGTGCTTCTTTTTCGCGAACTTAAATTCGTAACTTCGTGTTTATTGTTCGCATTTATTGTATATTTAATTTAGCATTTTACAATTACGTTTAATTAATTTTTTATACGTTAATATATTAACGTTATTTATGAAATTTATAGCGCTAATTTATAATTTAATATTATTGCATATTTTTAACAAATTCGCATTGTAAAACAAATATAAGACTAAAAAAAAGAATTTTGCAATATATTTACGTTCGCATTGCGCTTCTTTATTGTATAGTTATTTATAATTAAAATAATACGACGTTTTTCTAAAAAATTCTTTACTTATTTGAGCAAACAAGTAGAAACTTATTTCTTTTTTATATTGTAAAGCAATTAAATATGCGACACATTATCAAATGCATTTAATATATTAAAATTAAATAAAAATATTACTTTTTTCTTTTAATTGCTTTATATTATGTAAATCTTTTTCGTAATTAATTACAACGTTATGTCGATTAAACGTTGTCTTTTGATTTTTTTTGTGTACTTAATAAAATGTTGTGCGTCTTTATAACGTAACGAAGACGCTTTAATATTATTAACTCTAGTATTTTGTCTAATGTATTTAATAACGTAATAAGTTTAAAGAATAACGACTTAAAGTAATTCTTTTTTCTCGATTTGCGCAATATTATTATAATCGTCTTTTTAAAATAAGACGATTGCATCTCTTTCTTAATGTATTTATCAAATAGAAATTTTATTTAAGATAAGACGATACGAATTAATTGTCGCAATATACGATTAATTATATTGTTAATTTTTAATATCTTGTTAAAAGTTATTTTGTGCATTACTTTTATTACTTTGCGCTTCAACATTATTTCGTTATCTTTTATAAAAATCAAATAAGAAAATTCGTTTAAGTTGTTTATTAAAATCGTAGACAAAGAAGAAAAATAAAATCGATATATTGTTTCGATTTTATTCTTCGTTGTTGTCGCGATACTTGTATTAGTTCGTAATAATAATATAGTAAATTTAATTAACGTTCTTGTCGACGCGTTTCTAATTTACTTTTTTACTTTGAAGAAATTCTTAATAATGTTTTTCGAAATTTTTATTTATTTGCGAAACTCGTTTTGTTTATGTTTCTTTAGAATTTTGCTCTTTTTATCGCATGTCTAAATGTACGTTGCTTATTCGTTAAAGATGCAACATTGTCAACGTAATCTTCTAATTTCTTTAATTACCTTTATGCACTTTGTTATTTATTCGAATTTGACTCTCTTATATAATTTTGCTCACGAAATAAAGTCTTTAATAGTTTTTTTTAAAGCATCGAATAACTTTGTTGTATACTTATTGATATTATCTCTTTTTATTAAACTGTTTAATATTAATTTAAGTAATAAATCTCTTAATATGTTGTTGAACTTTTCTAAATTTATAACTTTTTAATTTTGTTTAAAATAACGTTAAAACTTTTTTTGCATTCGAAGATTTAACATCGTTCTTATTAAAAAATAATCGAATAAGTTTTTTATTTTTTTGTTTATATTGCAATATATTAATTGGTTTGCTATCTTTCTTATAACGAACAATAAATTGATCGTAATTTAAGCGTTTTAATAATTTCTCGTTATAATTTTTTAAAAGAGAGCTAACATTGCGTCGATCGCACGCATTATATTTAACAAATTCTTCAAAAACAAATGTTACCTAAAATAAAAAAAACTCGTTCAAAAGAAATAATACAAATTAAAATCTTTTATAATAACATTTTTGTCTTACATGTGCAAAGTTAACTTTATTGTTAAAAGATTACTTTTGTTAATTATTTTGTTATAATTATTTAAGAACGAGTTGTAAACGTTATGAACGTTAATAAAATTATATTTTGTATTGTTATTGTTAAAATATAGTTGTAACGTTATTGTTTTTACATCTTTGAAATATTATGTGCTATGTTAATTATTGCTATTAATGCGTTTGTTAATGTAAAAGCATGTTTTTTCGTCGTTATTTACGAGCATAAAATTTGCGCACTTTAAGTTGTAAATTTTTATCTTAACGTAATGTCGTTATAACTTTTGTATTATTAATATATTGTAATTTTGTATCTTATTCTTCTAAAGTAATTCGATTGTTACTTTATTTCTTAATTTGTGAACGTTATATTATAATATTTTAAGCTTATTTTGTATCTTTATTAAAGTTGTTTTATGTAATTTTTAATGTTAATGTTTATTAAGTTTTGCATTTTTTGCGTAAAAGACATGTTTTATAACGATATTATTATTATCTTGTTGTTATTTTATCTTATTAGAATGAACTAACTATTTAATAATTCGTTAAAATGTCTTTTTTTAATTAATTGTTAAATTACGCTTTTTTTTGTTGTTATAAGAGTGTTTTGCATGCGATTTGTTTGCGTCAAACAATTAATTATTGTTGCTTTGCGTTTTGTTTTTTTAATATCTAATTGAACGTCGTTGCGCTTTTAAAAGTTATTAAGATAATTGTCGTTTCGTTTGCTTTCGTTGCTCTAACGACGTAATAGAACAACTTTGTTTTTGTTATCTCTTTTAATCTTAATTTTTTGCTTTATCTTTTAAAGCATTTGAAATCGAATGCTTTGTAAGCATTCTTGCAAACGTCGCATTTTTATTTTGATAAATTTAATTAATGCGAGCATTAATCGAAGCGATAATCTCGCGCATAATAAGCGCATCATTGTTCGTTCTTGCATTTGTAAATTAAGTAATTATACTTTTAACACTTTGTACATTGTTTTATTTTGTAACTTGTATTATAATATTTTATTATCTTGATATTTAATTTATAAATTATGTTAAGTTGAATTAACTTGTTTATTGTTTTCGCGCAGTTTATTTATATTATAATAAAAATATATTTTTCTTATTGGTTTTTTTTGTAAATTAAGTTATCTTATTAATTTTTAATTCTTGATACATAATTTTGCATAATCTTTTTATTGTTTTTGCTCTCTTTTTCTTTATGTTTTTAAGCATGTTTTTTATTTTAATGTTGTACATTATTATCTTTGCGCGTTTACGACGCAAAATTGTCGCAATAAATACGTTTTTAATTTAGAAATTGCTCGATTTTAGAGTTTTCTTGTTGCATTTGTTATTAATTTTAAAGATTATTATTCTTTTAAAATGTCTTATTCTTTATATGTTTTTTGCGCATTTAGTGTGTTGACGATATTTAAATTGCGCGTTAATGCAATTATTTTCGTTGCTCTTATCTTGTATATTTTTTTCGTTTTTTTCTCTCTTTTGATTTACGTTATCAACTTTATCTTTTTGATCAATTGTTACTTTAAGAGTATTTGTTTAACGTTTATTTTAATTGTTGTTTGTGCAATTAATAACGAGCTTTGTATTATGTTCGTTTATATATTTGCATTTTGTGTGTCTTTCTTAACTTTTTTTACTTTTTTTAGTTAATTTGTTGTTTTTTTCAATCTTTTTAATATAAAAATTATGTTGATTCGTTTATTTTTCGCGAAGAGTTCGTTAAATTTGCGCATAAACTTCTTAACAAAAATGCATTATTTAATTAACGTTATTATCGAAATTATTTTGAATGCGTTTTTTTTTTAGATTTATAGAGCTTTTTGATTTTTATTATTTTTGCGATAATCTTTAGTGTGATCGTTGGGTCGGGTCGGACACTTTTTTCTCAACCCGACCTACCCTCTTGGGCCTCGTAGGGTTGGGTTTCGTCGGGCCAATGCCAAGAACCCAAGCTAACTTCGTCGCGTTAGCATCCGCTTATCTTATCTTATCTTATCTTATCTTATCTTATCTTATCTTATCTTATCTTATCTTATCTTATCTTATCTTATCTTATCTTATATATGCGCTAACCCAATTGAGCTAGCGCAGGATTCATGCTAGCCCGATTAGGCTAGCACAGGGTGCACGCTAGCCACATACGATTAGCGCGTCACGTGACGTCACGTGATTGGGTGGGTCGGGTTGGACACTCGGCGCGCATTCTTCGCCCGTCCCACCCTGTTGGGCTAGGAAATTTGCCTGACCCTAGGGTCAGGGTTGGGCGGGTCAACCCGATCGGGTTGAAACCCGACCCGACGGTCACACTAATAATCTTTGTCGCGATTTGTAATAAATTGCGTTAAGACACATTAAATGCGTCTTAATTACTTGTCGACGTCGCGTCGATTACGTTTATTTGACTCTAATAATCGAAATAAATCGTAAGCGTTATTGCTAGTAAGATTTTCTCTCTCGTCTCTTCTTGTATAATGAGATAGTAGAATATCGACTTGCAAAAAAAGTACAAAACAATTTAAATAAATAATCTTGTATATAGTATTATATCTTATATTATCTTAATATATCTTAATAAATTGTTGTTTTTGAAAAAAGATTAAGTCTTTGCAAACCACAAGACTTGCAAGTTTGTCTTAAATCTTATTATATTTAATAATTAATTTTCGAATCTATATTATAAAAAAGATCTCGAGACAATTAATATTAATAAGAAGACTATATTAATTAAAGTTTGTTAAACAATTAAGCGCAAAAATATAACTTTAACTAAAATGCAAAAGATGCAAAAAACAAATGTTAATTAAATTTTATTCGAGATAATAATATTATTTTGCAAATATCTAGCTTCGACAATAAAAGCAAACAAATCGATTTTAAAAATCTTAATTGACAAAGATATCTTCTTTAATCTTACTCTATTCTTTGTTTTGCAAAATTTAAAATTGCTAAAATATTACGCAAAGAAGTTCGAGACAATTAAGACAAACTTAATTGTACGTTAAATATTAATTTCGAAAGATAAATTAATTTGCAAAAGAACAACTTCTAGATTTACAAATATCTTAATTACTAATTGTTAGAAAACTTTAATTTGCAATAATTGTTAAACAAATACTAAACAAAATAAAAAATAACGCGAACAAAACAACAATACGCTTTTAAGTTATACAAGATAATTGCAATATTATTCTTAATATTAATTTTATTGTTGTAATTAATATTTATACTCTTTTTAAAAATCTTATCGAATTTGCTAATAACTTAATTTAGATTATTAGAATTGTCGAATTGTTCCGAAAATTATTTTTAGAATAACTTTATAAAAATTAAAATAGATAAAATATACTTAAATGCGACAAAGAATATTTATTGTTATCGCAATAAGAACTTTTATAATAAAATAAGTATTAAAAAGAATTAAATTGAGATTATTTAACAATATAACGCGTAGACAAACAAGAACAACAAATTTATTACAATTAATTAGACTATTAAGATTTAAATAGAATAATAGTTAAATCTAGAAATTGAATAACGTTTGAGTTTGTAGCATAACAAGAGTATTAGTATTTTTTCTTTTAAGATAAGTATATATTACAAGATTTGTATCTAATACTCTTCTTAAATAGTAAGAGAGCATTTAATATTTGTCGATAACGTTTGCTCTTAAACAATTAAGTATAACTTAATTGTTAACTTAGTTCTTAGAGAATTATCTTTACAACTATTATAGATGTTTGTCTTGTTTACTTGCGTGTCTTTTTATCTTGTCTAGTTGCTTTATCTATCTAACTATTATTCTTTGTCTAGTATCTTAAAAGTTGTTTAAATAGACAATACAACTATATTTTTAACAATTAATTATATACTAAGAACATGTTATATTTCTATAGAGAGTATTCTTTAAATAAATAGCGTAAATAAACTAAAATATATTAAATCTCAAATATTATTAATTTAATTAACAATATAATCTAGTAAAATCTATCGAAAGATATTTAAGCAACATATTTTTGTAACACAATATTTGTTTTTATATACTTAAAGACCTTAAGATCTTTAATTATAAAACAAAAATATTAATTGTATACTAAATTGCTATTATTAATATCAATTTGTCGCAAAAATAAACTCTTAATAATCAAGATATTATTGATTATTGTTCTTTTATCTTTTATAACAAGCATTATAAAGTATAATTTTGTTTTATAAAATTTAAGAACATTAAGTTTAAATATAAACGCAAATTATAAAAAATTAATCTTAGTATAATATAAGAATATATATAAGCGTCGAATAACTTGCTCGATATAATAAACTTGTATCTACAAAATTAGTATAATAGACGTAATAAAATAGATATTCTTTATTTATCAAGTTGTTAGAATTAATATCAATTAATTGTTTAACAATTAATAGTTTAAAAAGAGAATATTTGTTAGACGTCTATATACTTTGACCAAGAAAATTAATATTTAAATTATAAGATTTGGATACTAAAATTAATATAATAAAACAAAATCTTCAAGTTTCTTTAATTCTTTTGTTTTATAAATTTTTTAAAAACTCGAAACTATTATAAATTAAAATTGTAATAAATAATTTTTATATTAAATGAAATCTAGTTTTTGCAAAGTTAATTAACTAATTTAATTAATCTTGTATAGTCTTATACAATATTATAAAATCAATTAAATATATTGAATCAACTACTTTTCTTTTAACGTTGTTTTGTTAAAAATAGAGAGCAAATATAATTTAAAAATTAAACAACTTTTTCGATTGCAACAAATAATAAAGAGTAAAAAGTATAACAAGTTGTTTGTTAACAATATTCTTTAACTTTGTAACTTTCGAGCTATTTAAAATTACAACATTAATAAGCTTTTAATATTGCAATATTAAGTTTATTATAACTTGTTATAACTTGTTATGCGTTATTAAAGTTTGTCAAAGAATTTCGATTAATTTTTAACATTTGTCGAAAAAAATATTTGTTATAAATATTTAAATTTGTTTAATAATTAATATCTTTGTAGTTTTATTTTATTTGTATTAACTTATAAAAAATTCTTACAAATTTTTAGCATTTTTAAAAACTTGTTATTATAAATAATTTTTATATAGATATAACTCAAAAAGCTTTTGTAGTTATGTTTGTATTTACAATTAATATTAAATTTGATAAAAATTTCTTTCAATTTAAAAGAATAAATAGTCAACAATAAAGATAACAATAAAAAACTTAAAAATAAAGACTCGAGAAAAAAGAATCTTGCAAACTAATAGATTATAATTGATAATAATAATAATTGCAAATCAAAAAAACAAATCAAAAAAATATTTGTTAATAAAATAATGCTTTGCGCTAATACAACAAAGATATGCAATTAATTTTTAACAAATTTATTAAAATTTAAAACTAATACAAGTATAAATATTATTAAGATTATTCTATTAATTAAGACGCTATTTTGTAATTTTATAAATCTTCTTAATATTTATTTCTTGTTACTTAGAAAAGCTGTAACTTAAAAACAATTTTATTATTATTATTAATATAAATTGTTATATGTTTTTAAATATTTTTAAAAAATCGATTCTTTAATACGTAATTATACTTTTAATTATTTTATAATTTAATTCAATAACCTTTATCTTTGTTTTTACTCTAGTATTATTTTAACTTGTTTTGCAAACTAAGATATTATTAACAAAACTTTTCAAAATAAATTGTATTAATATTAAAAATCTTTTTTTAACTCTATTGTACTAATTAATTTTGTTAAAAGAATAAAAAACAATCTATTGCGCGTAACAAACAATTACCTATTCGATATTTTTCGAATTCTTATTATCTATCGTTTTTCTATTGCTCTATATTTTACAAAATTAAAATAATATTATACAATATACGCTTTTTGCTTTTGCAGTCAATCTATAAACAATTTCGAATTTAATAACTTTTGCATTCTTTCTTTTATAAACTACTAACTCGAAATTTTTATATTTTTATATATATTTTTTTATTTAGATCGAGTTATCTTTAAGATTGTAAATATAATTAGAACAAAATTCAACAAACTTGTTTTCTCTATCTTGTATATTAGTTTATTAATTATTGATATACTTATAATTTTTTTTTAAATAATTACAATACAATTGTTTTTCAATTTATTGTTTAACAAAATTAATTTTTGTATAACATTTCTACTTCGATTTGTTTCTAGAAATTTTGATATATTGAAATCTATATAAAAAAACAATATATTGTTTTTTTCGAGTATATATTTTGTATAATACAAATAATTAACAAGTCGATAATTGCAATTTAGTTAAAGAATAGTATATAATATTCAATACATTAAGTTTATTTACATAATTTGTTAAATAAGTAGAAAAAACATATTGCGCAATTAGTTTAAATTAATCTTTCTATTTCTTCGATTTAAATAATATATATACAATTCGAACTCGACGTCTATCAATTTATCAATTTTGCTTTTTTTATTGCTATTAATTTTGATATCTATTTAAAGTTAATTAAACAAATCTCGAATAATAGTATTTTTATCTCTCTCTTAATCTATCTATTTTGTAGAGTTAACAATCTTAATTATTAATATTTTTGCGATACTTTTAATTGTATTTTCGAAATATTAACTTTTTCTTTATAAAATATCTAAATACTTTAAGAGCGTCAACTACAATTTTTCTCAACTACTTTATTTTTATTAAAGAGAATATTTGCTTTTAAATATTGCAAAAGTTACTTATTCGCTTTTATTAACTCTAATAAACGCAATTAATTTGTTTCTACTTATTATTTTTTTTAGATAAGTTGTCAAATATCGAAGATATTAAAAACAAATATAATTAAATATATTGTTTTTTAACTCTCTTAACAACTAATAGACAATTTAAATATATTTGAATTTTGTTCTTATATTAGCTTTCGCAATTGTTCTAATTGCTACTTTTCTTAACAAAACTTCTTTCTATTTTTTCTATAAATATTATTTTTAGTCGAACAATTGTTGTTAGTTTACAATATTGCTTTTGCTATAAAACACAATTATTTGTAGAAATTAATTTAATTGATACAACTATTAAAGAAAACAAATCTATTTTTCTAAAATTAAATTTGTAAGCTTTTAATTTCTCTAATAACAATACAAGATGTTCTATTATTAATAAAATAAAAGTATGAAATCATCTGCTATCGTACTTTAATTGTTGTCTATTATATATATTTTAAAGCCCTATTTATTTCTTGTTTGTTAAAGATAATCGAATATAATATATTTTAATAGACAATAGATCTAATTTATGTTAGAAATTTTTGCAATTGCTAAAATTATCTAAAAAAGATATTCTTTTTTTAGATTGTCGAAATTTTAATTTATTGTAAACAAATAATTTTAATAGAAGTTATACTATAATTTTTTTTATAACTCTTTTGTATAGTTTTTAAATTAAGTATTTCTAGTATTGCTAAAACTTTTTTTTCGATTTAATAGTTTTCTAATTACAATCGATTTTGCTTCAAAACAATCTATATTTTACTAACAATTTTCTTAACAACTTCTATATATTTGGCGACGTATCTAAAGTATTTTAAAATAAGCTTGAATTGTAAAGTTTGTATCCAAAACAAATCTATTTATTAATTTTGTTATTCTAATAATTTTGTTACTACTTTACTAAACTAGAGAAGCTATTTAAATTTAAAAAGATATTTGTTAATTTATAAATAAATTAAATACAATTGCGCTCTCTTCTTTTGTTATATTCTCTAGAATTGAAAAATTCTTGCTCAAAAAAAAATAATACAAGAAAAAGTTAAAATTTGAAAAAACAAACTAGCAAAATATATTTATAATTGCAATATTAATAATTTTAATATAACTCAAACAATATTACAATAAATTTGAAACTCTTTTTTATTATATTTATTTATTGCAAAATAATATACACTTTATAAGTTGTAATTAATCGACAAAGTTTTAATTTACTTTGTTTTTATATATTTTTTACTAATTATTTTCGATTAATTTGAACTTTTTTATTAATTAATTTTTTTAACTTAAAAGATTGCTATTGCTATATTAGCTTCTTGCTTTTTCTACTAATTATTATAATTATTTTTAATACTTTTGCTACTTTATATAGATATTATAGATATTCTATTTTTGCTAATAAAGATTTTTTTAGACAATAATTTGTATAGTATACTAAATTCTAACGTCGAAGAATCAAATTTTATAAATATTGTTATCTCTACTATTTAGCAAGCAATCTTTCTGTTAAAAAATTAAAAGTTTCAAAACAACTTTTTTATTTTTTAGTCGACAATCTTTAAGTTAGAGAATTAAAAGTTTAAAAACAAAAGCTTTACGCATTTCTTATTTAACAATACTTTATACAATAGCGACAAAAAATTAATAGAAAAACAGATTATTAAGACAAAAATATCTAATAATAGCAATTTTAAAAAATCTAATCTAGTTAATAAGAAAAAGATATCTATAACATATAGAATTAAAACAAAAATTAATAAAAAAAAAAAAAAAAACTTAACGCAAACGATAACAAGATATTTTGAATTTTTCTCTAAGTATGTTTATCTTAAAAAATAAGAAAATTATAACAAAAAAAAAGAATAACAAAAACTTGTTTAAAAAAATCAAAAAATCAAAAAGTATTTTACAAAAATAAAAAATAAAAAAAGTATAATCGATAAACTAATATACAATTTATTTTGTTTAAATCTTTTATAGATTTCAATATTAATATATTAAATGTTAAAATACTTCTATTACAATGCGAATCTATTAAAGATATGCAATAACATCAAATTGCGAGTTAGCGCTACGAATTTCGTAAACGACGTTAACATATTAATGTATAAAGAATCGATTAAACGTAATTGCAAAATGCTAAGTTAAATATACAACAAATGCGAGCAATAAATACGAAGTCACAAATTCGAGTTCGCGAAAAAGAAATATAAACTAATTTATTTTTCGCGAACTTTAAAGAGATTTAATATAAGCGTCAATATAACGCTAACAAAGCATAAGATAATTATTAAATCAAATATTAAAATATTGAAAATTCAATTGAATTTAAAGCTAAGATAAAGAGCTTATTTGCATTAAATAAAGATCAAGCTAATAATTAAACACAAGAGCGCGTCAATAATAGAAAGTTCAATATTTAACACTTCGTTAAAAACAAATAAGTGCAAGTATAATATTATTAAAAAGTCGACAATAGCTTACAATGTCGTGGCATAATATACGTCTAAAAATATCAAAAATTTAAGAAAAAAGATTATTTCGAAGTTGCAATCAATATAGAATTGCGCATTATAATGCATTACAAATATTTATAAAACAACGTTTACGAAAGTTTTACAAGTTAAGACTAACGTATCTTTTATTAATGTGTATTTCGAAAAACTAATATAAAGATCGATAATTATTATAAGATAATTATTATAAATGCATAAGAGTTAAACAAAATAATAGACGCAACAATATTGCGTATACCTAACAACTTAATGTTAAAAAAAGAACAAAAATTAAAACTTAAAATAATATTTTTGCAACTTAAAAAAAATAAATGCGAACAAAACTCAAATTGATAATGACATTGCGACAATAACTCTATATAGCTATTTTATAAATAAAACTTTCTAAGATAGTTATTGCGTATATTAAGAAAATAATTAAGAAAAAGTACAACGCAAATAAGTTCAATTAATACTAAAGAACGTATTTCGACAAAAGCGATTGCAATAAAGACGTTATTATTGTTTTAATAAAAACAAACCAAAGAATTAAAAAGCAATTAAAAGACATTAAAATAACGTTTACGCATTATAACGAACTTAAAAAATTTACAAGAACAATTAAAAAATTAACAAAGCATTGCGAGATATTTACTAACTTGTAAAAACAAATTTACAAAATATATTTCGACAATTAAATTTTACTAAAAATTATAAAAAAGATAAAATCGACATTAAATTAAATATGTATTAAAAGAATATAAAGAGCATATAATGCGATGCGACGTCGCAATATTATATTGAAACTTTATTAAAATTTAAAGTATAAAGATATAAAAGATAACAAAATTGCAAATAAAGTCGTCAACGAGACGCATAAGTAACGTCTACTTTTTGCGAATTAAATGTTAAACAAACTTGTTGTTAAAAAGACGCTTATTTAGAATAAGATTCGAAAAAAGTAACAATTAAAATAACTAAAAGACAAGAACGATACAAAGTATTACAAGCTTGTACTTAAAGTTACGCATAAATATATGCAATTATATATTAATTGTTTTAAATCGCATAATGCACTTCTAATATAATTAAAAACAAACAAAATTAACTTTAATTAATTTTTGTGCAAACAACAAATATTTGAAATTACGACAAGAACTTGCGATTGCGATTAAAGACACATAACAATTAAGCATATTCTATTAATTTGTCTTAAATAACAATAGAAAAGAACATAAATATAATAAAAGATTAATATTACAAATTTACAACAATTACTAAACGAAATCAAATTTATTGTTGCGACAATGCGCATAATTTTAATTATCGAATTATTGTGTTAATTTTAGACAACAATATTATTAGCGATGTTCGAGTTCTTCTTAAATTTATAAAGTTTTTGTTTGAAGAATTTTTTTGTATTACGAATATCATGATATAGAAGACAAAGACGTAGCATTGTTATAACAACTCGTTACGAGCAAAATAACAATTGCGAATTTTAGTCAATTATAATTAGACAAACAAATAGACTCTAGTATTGCTTATCTATTTGTAATTGATTAGATTTAAAAATCGTAAAAGTATATAATTCTCGCATAGATTCTTAGGAGTGTTGAATCAAGTATATATAAAAAAAAAACTTCTATTAAGAAAAATATTGCTAAAGAAATCGATAGCAGCAACAACTATAAGCAAATCTTTCTTAAAATCTATAATAATAAGATTTTTGTCAATTCTTGTTTCTTTAATACAAAAAAATTTAAGTATTGTAATTTTAACTACTAATTTTATAATCTTAATTAAAACAATTACGCAAAAATTTCTAAAATCTTTAATTGCGACTTTTTAAATATATATAAAGATTATATTTTTGTTTTCTATTTTAATTTTAATACTTCGAAAAACTTTCTAGACATAAAAAATTCTCTAACAACAATATATATATTGACAATAAGTTTGTTTTCTTAATTGCTTGTATTAAGTTTTCTAAAATTTTATTATATAATATTTTTTCGCAAAATTCGACTAACACAAAAAAAATATATATATTGTGTTTCTCTTAATAAAGTTGTTAAGATATATTTTGAAATTAACAATATAAACTTGAAAAATTGTGCGCTTCAAAAAAATAAGCAAAAAAATTATTATTTTTAATATTGTAAAATTTATCTTTTTTGCAATAATAAAAAGTTCGATCTCGAAATCTATCTAGTTTATCTATTCTATTATAATAAAAAGCTATCTATAAATAAAATTTACTTTAAAAAAAATAAAGATAATTAATTAAATTACAAATTAAAGTAGAAATTAAAACCAAATATTTGTTCTTAATTTACAAAAAAGTTTATGCAATCTAAGAAATTTAAGAAATTCAAAATTCAAAAATTAACAAAATATTGCTTCAAAATAAAATTTCTAAAACATTCTATTCTCTTTGCAAGAAACAACAAAAAACAAAATAAAACAACAAATAAATGCGTTTTCTCGATTATTAAACGCAATTGTTTTTACTATTAGATAGTAAAGATGCGCAATATGTATTTGCTCTAGTTGCAATAAAGACGTTTGTATTTTTTTTACTTATTGCTTTTTTAAATAGTTTGCAATTAAAAATAGTTTAACAATAAATTAATATTTGTTTTTGAATCTCTTTTTTCTTTGTAAAATACTATACTTAACTATTATATAATTGCTTGTTTTTACTTCTAGTTCGATATTAATTTTTCGAAAACTTCAATCAAATTGCAAATATCTTAAATATTCTTTTAATATCTCAATAATATTGCTATATTTAATGCTTAAATTTACGTCTAAATACTGAATACACAATATTTGTCAAGCTTCTAGCAGAATTAAATTCTAATTTATACTTTTCTTTATTTTAATTGTAAAATTAGATTTTGCTTTTAAATTCTATAACAAGATTATATTTAAGTACTTGCTTTATCTAATTAAATTAGTTTACGAAAATCAAATAAGACTTTGCGTTTAGTATTATACTAAAAATTATTTAATAGTATTTGTATCTATTAAAGAATTTAGAATTTATTCTAGAGTTTATATTATACAATTCTGACTATAAATTAGAGTTGCAAAACAACGTGCTCAAATATAATCTTCCTATAGAATCTAAGTACTAAGACAAATAGCAAAAAGCTTTATTATTTAATTTGAACTCAATTTACATTCTAGAATTATTTTAGGATTAGAAAAAACGCAGGAATTGCGCATCTAACGTAATTTAGTAACGTATATAAACTAAATCGAAACTAGATATATACAAAACTAAATTACGTAATTTAATTCTAATTTGACTTTCGCAATTCTATCTGCGCATATAACTAAATTACGTAATTTAATCTTAATTTGACTTTCGCAATTCTATCTGCGCATATAACTAAATTACGTAATTTAATCTTAATTTAACTCTAACAGTTCTATCTACACACGTAACTATATTACGTAGTTTGTAGCTTAAAATTCCAAGAGTTTACATCAAAAGTTGTATCTTAAGTCTTGTATCTTATAGTCTTTGCTAAGATTCTAGAGATTTAACTTTTATAAATTGTTTATATAACTTCTTAATTTAGTATTCGAATTTGTATCTCTACTAATCTCTTAGATATCTAGTATATAGAATGCTCAAATTTCTATCTATTAGATATTTGTTCAAGTAGAATTAAATCTGCGCAATTGAAACGCTTTTAGATATATATCTTAGCAACGTAGAATTGCTTTGACAATCTAGTAAATATAGATATACGATTCAATATTTTAACACTTTAACGTAGAGTTTTGCGCTAATCTTGCGTTATAGCAAGAACGCAGAAACGCGTTAATAGAGCTTCTAGACTCTGCTTTTTGCTTCTTAGAGTTTGGGAAACAATTCTTATATATAGTTATATAGTCGAATAAGTACAATTGGCAAAGAGTTTCGATTTTTTGCATTGTTTACTATATTTAAGTTATCGAGTTAATATTTAATAGTTATTTTTGATAGAAAATTAGACTATCTTTGTAACTTGTTTATCAAGTTCTATATATATCTTGATAAAGAAATTGAAGTAATTAATATTGAGTCAAATATAATATAATCGAGCTAGATAGTATTAACTATATATATAGTCGAGCAAGTTCTTTAGCTCTTATATAGTAACTAAGTGTTTTACTATCTATTATTTCAATAGTATAGACTTGATATAAAATTGATATAAAAAGGTGATAATTGCACTTATTATTCTAGCTAATTGTGTTAAGATTGTCTAGATTAAAATTAATTGTATTTTAGTTTAGTATAATATAAATGTTAAATATAGATATTATATTTACAATTAAGATAACTTGATTTGTATAAAAAGACAATTAAGCGCACGCAATAGAAAAACTATTTGTACTATTACAAGATTCTTGACAGTTTATATTCTACAATTCTTCTTTAATACAATAATTGTTAATTATTAATTAAGTTTGCAAATTTTGTTAAAACATAAATTAAGTTTAACCAGAGCTATAGCTATCTTAATTGTCTTAGAAATTTAAAAATTTTATATACTATTGTTTTAGAGTATAATATAAAAATAATTAATAAAGTAATTTTGCTAATTTTAATAAAGAGATTGATAAGTTATGCAAATATTTTCTCTTTAACATTTATAACTTCTTCTTCTAATTTAATATTGTTGTTAACAATTTTATTTATAACGAACAATAACACAACTAAAACAATAATTAATTTAATTTAATTATTGTTATTATTATATTTTTGTTATTAGTAAGCTTAAGACAAATGTAGAGTATAAATTAAAATATAGAAAGATTAAAAAAGTTATGCAAGTTAGAATTAAGCTAAAAGTAACGCATATTTTAATATATTTCTATATTTTAAATTTAGTAATTTATATTTCTTCAAATTTAATTCAAATCAAGTCGAACTTTGTTCGAATTCTTAGTACTATTAATTGTAACTTATTAATTTTATTTTTTTCTAATAAAACTCTTTTAAATTGCGCTCAAAACTATCAATTTATTGTAAAATTCTAGAACTCTTTATTAAATTTAAAACAATATTAATTGTATTAATATTCTCTAATATAGAATAAATTTATTATTTATTTTACAACTTAAGATATTTGCTAACTTTTTTACAAAAATCGACAAAAATATTATTTTTTACATAAATGCAAGAAAGACAACGCAAATTAAAATTGTAGTTTAAACTTTATTATAAATAGAAATATCTAAAGCGCAAACAAATCGATTTACAAATTTAACAACAATATTAGTTAAAAGATTATCCAAAGATTTAATATAACAAATATCGAGGCTTAATATATTTATCTCTTGTAATAGATTTTGCGCTTCGAAAGATTAACTTTACAATGCAACTATACTAATAAAAGATAATATAAAAAAAAATAAAAAAAAATTTATAATTAAGAATCTTAGTCTAGTCAAGTTAAGACTAATAATAAGAAAAGATAAATTGTTATTAACAAAAAATAAAATAATTGTCTATAATAGTACGAACAACTTATAACGTTTTTGATTAAATTATTATTTTTATAATATTATTAAATATATAAAAAGACTTTATCTTAAAACAAATCGATTTTAAATCTTGCTTTTCTAACTATTAGCGTCAAAAACACTAAAAATATCTTCGATAATTTTATTCTCTTTTTTTGTTAACTTGCTCTTAACAATAAATTCGAATCGAAATATATTTAAATTAAGTATTTAAAAGCGCTTCAAACAACGTAGAATTCTCGAAAATTATATTGACAAAAACAAACGTCTATATAACTATTAATTCGAGATAGTTGTAAGCAAACTTCTATTATTGTGTAACATAAAAATTATAGTATCGAAAAAAACAATATAACAAATATTAGAAAGCAAAGATAATTTAATATTAAAAAGAGAAAACAAAAAACAAAAAATTTTTAAAAAGCAAAAATTTAATTGCATCAAAAAGTATAAAGAAAACAATAATTAAAAACAAAAAGAATTTGTTAAAAAAGAAATTAAATTAAAAATGTATGTTTGTTTTACTATTGTTAATAATCTACTCTATTAATATAAAGAAAAAAGTTATACTTAAGACAATAAAAAATAAAAAACTTTGATTAAACTCAAGACGCAAATATACATAAGTCGAAAATTAATAAATATTTATAATATAGAAAATCTCGAGTTTAAATATATATTATTAACTTGAAATTCGACAATAAACTAGACTGATCGCGTCGAATCGAATTATCGAGTTCGAGTCAAATACTCGACTCGAATCTTGACGATTCGTATCAACTCGACTCAAAAATCTTGACAATTCGATTTCTAAAGTTAAAATTAACAATTTGAATTGATTTCTATATTTGAAATCGAAATTCGACTCGAAAAATCGACTCGAATTGTCAAGACTATTAGTTTGATTATATTATAGTTAATAATAGTTAATATGTTGTTAATATATAATTAATAATAGTTAATAATAACTAATTATCTAAATTATAATAAGATAATACATTATAGTAATGTATTACTATTTTTAAAAAAAAACATTAAATAGCATCTATAGAGTCTATAGAGTCTATAGAATCTAAGAAAAATTTAATTGCAGGTCTTTAAAAAAATATATAAATTCGAAAGTTAATAACAATTTTTTTTTGAAAAAATACAATTAATACAATATATATTATAACTGCGTAATTTTCGAAAATATATATTATAATATAATATTTAATTAGTATATATTGTTGTATATTAAGAGTCTAAACAAAAAAATTCTATCTATTTATTCTACATTAACTTCTACAAAAACAATCGATTTTTTAAATAATTTTTGTTTAGTCTTTTAACAAATATCTCTTCTAAAAACTTTATTATTTCGATATATTATTTGTAGCAATTAAGTTAAACTAATAAAAAAAGCAATTTCTTTCGTTGTTAACAAAGTTATATAATAACAAAAAAGATTGCATTTTAAGAGTATTTAAAAGTTGTAATAGATAATATAAAAATATTCGCATTTATTGTTAAACGCAAACTTCAAATAATAGAAAAATAACTAATATATATATTATCTTAAGTACTTATTCGATATAGACAAACAAAACTGTAAATATTAATTAAAAGACTTAAGCACAAAAATATAAATAATTTGTTTCTTTAATTGTATAAACTAGAGTTGCAAATATAAAAAAGAATATTAAAAATATTTTTGCAAAACAAACAAAATAATAAGTTATAATATTATTAAATTTAATCGAGAGTTTTTTTTTCTTTTTTTATTTATATTCGATTTAACACTTCTAAGAGTTTATGCGAGAATTATATACTTTTATAATTTTTAAATCTAATCAATTACGAAATAACCAAGTAGCATTAGCGTCTATTTGCTTGTTTAATTATATTTAACTAAAATTCGCGATCGTTATTTCGTTCGTAACAAATTGTTATAATAACGTTGCATCTTCGTCTTCTATATCGTGATATTTGTAATACAAGAAAATTCTTCAAACGAAAACTCTATAAATCTAAGAAGAATTTGAACATCGTTAATAATGTTGTTGTCTAAAACTAACACAACAACTTAATATTTAAAATTATGCGTATTGTTGCAACAACAAATTTGATCTCGTCTAGCAATTATTGTAGATTTGTAATATTAATTTTTTGTTATATTTGTGCTCTTTTCTATCGTTATCTAAAACAAATTAACAAAACATATTTAATCGTTATGCGCTTCTAATTGCAATCGCAAGTTCTTGTCGTAATCTTAAGTATTCGTTATTTGTACAAAAATTAATTAAAGTCAATTTTGTTTGTTTTTAGTTATATTAGAAATATATTATGCGATTTAAGATAGTTAATATGTAGTTGCATGTATCTATGCGTAATTTTAAATATAAGCTTGCAATACTTTGCGTCGTTCTTGTCTCTTAATTATCTTAATTATTACTTTTTTTAAGTTTTGTTTTAAATAAGTGTCTTTTTAACAACAAGTTTGTCTAATATTTAATTTGCGAGAAACAAACATTATTTGTGCGTCTTATTAATAATTTTTTTTGCAATCTTGTTATCTTTTATGTCTTTATATTTTAAAATTTAATAAAATTTCAATATAATGTTGCGACGTTGCATTGCATTATATGTTCTTTACATTCTTTTAAAACATATTTAATTTAATATTGATTTTATTTCTTTTATAATCTTTAGTAAAGTTTAATTGTCAAAATGTATTTTATAAATTTGTTCTCGCAAATTAGTGAACGTTTCGCAATGCTTTGTTAATTTTTCGATTATTCTTGTAAATCTCTTGAATTCGTCGTAATGCGTAAATGTTATCTTAACGTTTTCTAATTACTTTTCGATTCTTTGGTTCGCTTTTATTAAAATAATAATAACGTCTTTATTGCGATCGTTTTTGTCAAAGTACGTTCTTTAATATTAATTAAAATTGTTCGCGTTGTATTTTTTCTTAATTATTTTTTTATTATATGCAATAATTATTTTAGAGAATTTCATTTATAAGATAATTGTGTAAAGTTGTTGTCGCAATATTGTTGTCAATTTAAGTTTTATTCGCATTTTTTTTTAAGTTGTAAAAATGTTATTTTGAATTTTAATTTTTGTTTTCTTTTTAATATTAAGTTGTTACGTATACGTAACATCGTTGCGTTTATTGTTTTGTTTAACTTTTATACATTTATAATAGCTATTAATCTTTATATTAGTTTTTCAAAATATATATTAATAAAAGATATATTAGTCTTGACTTGTAAGACTTTTGTAAATGTTATTTTATAAACATTCGTAATATATTAAAGCGTACAACTCTATATCGATTGCAATTTCGAAATAATTTCTTTTCTTAAATTTTTAATATTTTTAGACCTATATTATTCGACGATATTGTAAACTATTATTAACTTTTTAATAACGTTGTATTTGCGCTTATTTGTTTTTAACAAAATATCAAATATTAAACTTTCTATTATTGACGTACTTTTTTGTCTAATTATTAGCTTAATTTTTATTTAATGCAAATAAGTCTTTTATCTTAGCTTTAAGTTTAATTAAATTTTCAGTATTTTAATATTTAATTTAACAATTATCTCGTGCTTTATTAGTGTTATATCGACGCTTATGTTAAATCTCTTTAAAGTTCGCGAAAAATAAATTAATTTATATCTTTTTTTTGCAAACTTAAACTCGTAACTTCGTATTTATTGCTCGCATTTATTATAGTATTTTGCAATTACGTTTAATTAATTTCTTATACGTTAATATATTAACGTTGTTTATAGAACTTGTAGCGCTAACTCGCAATTTAATATTATTGCATATCTTTAACAAATTCGCATTATAAAACAAATATAAGACTAAAAAGAGAAAAGAATTTTGCAATATATTTACGTTCGCATTGCGTTTCTTTATTGTATAATAGTGTATAATTAAGATAATACAACGTTTTTTTAAAAAATTCTTTATTTATTTAAGCAAACAAGTAAAAACTTGTCTCTTCTTTATATTGTAAAGTAATCGAATATACGATATATTATCGAACGCGTGTAATACATCAAAACTAAGTAGAAATGTTACTTTCTTTTTTTAATTGCTTTATATTATATAAATCTTTTTCGTAATTAATTGTAATGTCGTATCGATTAAACGTTGTCTTCTACTTTTTTATTTGTGTATTCGATAAAGTATTGTACGTCTTTACGACGTAACAAAGATGCTTCAATATTATTGACTTTAATATCTTATTTAATATATTTAATAACGCAATAAGTCTAAAGAATAACAATTTAAAATAGTTCTTTTTTCTCGATTTGCGCAACATTATTGTAATCGTCTTTTTAAAATAAAACAATTGCATTTCTTTTTTAATGCATTTATTAAATAGAAATTTTACTTAAAATAAGACGATGCAAATTAATTGTCGCAACGCACAATTAATTACATTGTTAATTTTTGATGTTTTATTAAAAGTTATTTTGTGCATTGCTTTTATTACTTTGCGTTTCAATATTATTTTATCGTCTTCTGTAGAGATCAAATAAAAGAATTTGTTTAAATTGTTTATTGAAATTGTAAATAAAGAAGAAAAATAAGATTAAAACATTGTTTCGATCTTGTTCTTTATTGTTGTTACGATGTTTATATTAATTCGTAATAATAATATAATAAATTTGATCAACGTTTTTGTCGTTGCATTTCTAATTTACTTTGCTATTTTAAAAAAGTTCTTAATAATGTTTTTCGAAGTTTTTATTTATTTGCGAAACTTGTCTTGTTTGTGTCTCTTTAAAATCTTGTTCTTCTTATCGCATATTCGAACGTACGTTGTTTACTCGCTAGAAATGCAATATTATTGACGTAATCTTCTAATTTCTTTAATTATCTTTGTGCACTTCGCTATTTATTCGAGTTTAATTCTTTTATATAATTTTGCTTACGAAATAAAGTCTTTAATAATTTTTTTAAAAGTATTAAGTAACTTTGTTGTATACTTATTAATGTTGTCTCTTTTTATTAAATTGTTTAATATTAATTCGAATAATAAATCTCTTAATATATTATCGAATTTTTCTAAGTTTATAGCTTTTTAATTTGATTTAAAGCGACGTTAAAACTTCTTTTGCGTTCGAAGATTTAGCATCGTTTTTATCAAAAAATAATTAAATAAGTTTTTTATTTATATGGAAATATATTAATCGATTTGCTACTTTTTTTGTAACTAATAATAAATTAATTGTAATTTAAGTGTTTTAATAATTTTTTATTATAATATTTTAAAAAAGAGTTAATATTTCGTCGATTACGCGCGTTATATTTAACAAATTCCTCGAAAACAAATGTTGTCTAAAATAGAAAAAGTTTATTTAAAAAAAAAGGCAAATTAAAATCTTTTATAATAACATTTTTGTCTTGCATGTGCAAAGTTAACTTTATCGCTAAAAGATTATTTTTATCAATTATTTTATTATAATTATTCGAAAACAAGTTGTAAACATTATAAACGTTAACAAAATTATATTTTGTAGTATTATTGTTAAGATATAGTTGTAACGTTATTGTTTTTATATTTTTAAAATATTATGTGCTATATTAGTTATTGCTATTAATATGTTTATTAACGTAAAAACATATTTTTTTGTCGTTGTTTACAAACGTAAAATTTGCGCATTTCGAATTATATATTTTCGTTTTAACATAATGTTATTACAATTTTTGTATTATTAATATATTGTAATTTTGTATCTTATTTTTTTAAAGCAATGCAATTATTATTTTATTTCTTAATTTATAAATATTATATTGTAATATTCTAAGTTTATTTTGTGTCTTTATTAAAGTTATTTTATGTAATTCTTGATATTAATATCTATTAAATTTTGCCTCTCTTGCGTAAAAGACATATTTTGTAACAATATTATTGTTATTTCGTCGTTATTTTGTTTTATTAGAGTAAACTAACTATTTAAAAATTTGTTAAAGCGTCTTTTCTTAATCAATTATTAAATTACGCTCTTTTTCGTTGTTACGAAGATGTTTTGCATGCAATTTGTCTACGTCGAACGATTAATTGTTGTCGTTTTGCATTTTGTTTTCTTTTTCGACGTCTAATTGAACGTCGTTGCACTCTTAAGAGTTACTAAAGTAATTGTCGTTTTGTTTGCTTTCGTCGTTTTAATAACGTAATATAATAACTTTGTCTTTGTTATCTCTTTTATTCTTAGTTTTTTGTTCTATCTTTTAAAACACTTAAAATCGAATACTTTATAAACATTCTTACAAACGTCGCACTTTTATTTTAATAAATTTAATTCATGCGAACATTGATCGAAGTAATAATCTCGCGCATAATAAGCGCATTGTTGCTTGTTCTTACATTTGTATATTAAGTAATTATATTTTTAACACTTTATGTATTGCTTTATTCTACAACTTATATCGTAATATTTTGTTATCTTAATATTCGACTTATAAATTACGTCAAATTAAATTATTTTATTTGTTATTTTCGCGCAATTTATTTACATTACAATAAAGACGTATTTTTTCTTGTTATTCTCTCTTGTAAACTAAGTTATTTTATTAATTTTTAATTCTTAATGCATATTTTTGCATAACTTTTTTATTGTTTTTGCTTTTTTCTTCTTTATATTTTTGAATATACTTTTTATTTTAATATTATATATTATTATCTTTGCGCGTTTACGACGTAAAATTATCACGATAAATACGTTCTTAACTTAGAAATTACTTGATTTTAAATTTTTTTTGTTGCATTTGTTATTAATTTTAAAAATTATTATCTTCTTAAAGCGTCTTATTTTCTATATGTCTTTTCGAACATTTAGTGTATTAACAATATTTAAATTGCGCATTAATGCAATTATCTTCGTTGCATTTATCTTGTGTATTCTTTTCGTTTTTTTCTTTTTCTTAATTTATATTATTAACTTTATCTTTTTAATCGATTGTCGCTCTAAGAATGCTTGTTTAACGTTTATTTTAATTGTCGTCTATGCAATTAATAACGAGCTTTATATTATGTTCGTTTATATATTTGCATCTTATGTGTTTTTCTCGATTTTTTCTATTTTTTCTAGTTAATATGTTATTTTTTTCAATCTCTTTAATATAAAAATTATGTTAATTCTTCTATTCTTCGCGAAGAGTTCGTTGAATTTGCGCGTAAACTTCTCGACAAAAATACATTACTTAATTAACGTTTTTATTAAAATTATTTTGAACGCATTGTTTTTTAGATTTATAAAGCTTCTTAATCTTTATTATTTTCGCGATAATCTTTGTCGTAATTTGTAATAAATCGCATTAAGACACATTAAAAACGTCTTAATTACTTGTCGACGTTGCGTTGATTACGTTTATTTAATTTTAACAATCGAAATAAATCGTGAGCGTTATTGTTAATAAGATTTTTTCTCTTGTCTTTTCTCGTATAATAAGATAGTATAATATCGATTTTCGTAGATTTTTTCCTTAATCGAGAGTTAGTGCAAACAATTGTTGCTAATTAAAATATATCTAGTATTTATTATTAACTACGTATTTAAGTAACGCTACTATATTAATTTTGCTTAAGTTAACTAAGCAATATATATTGTCGTTATCTCGTTGTAGCAAGTCGTCGAAACAAAAAACTATTTAAATTATTTTGCTTTATTGTTACAAAAATAAGTATAATATAAATGCATAAGATTTGACAAATTCTTTCTCTTTTGTTAACTACTAAAGAAGACGCTCTTTTCTCTCGAAAAATTTAATTATTGTTGTTATTTTTTCAATTGTAACAAAGATATAAAAGTAGATATATTAAATTTATATATTGCAATAACGTCTTAGACACAAAAATTATATATATATTCTCTTTATATTATATCGCAAAAACAACGCTCTTATTTAACAAACAAATTTAATAGTATAAAATAATATAATACTACAAATAAGAAATAAGTTTTATTTATTCTAAAATACGTTAATAATGGCGACAATCTTCTATTAAATTCTTTCGAAATCTTTGATTAACAAATTTCGAACTATTTAAATAAAAAATACTTAGAATCTTCGACAAGAGATATATTATAAGTACTTTTAGAATCAAAAAATTTACGCAAAACTTATTATAGTAAGACTAAATTTAATAAATAAAAGCAAAAATAACGCAATTGAAATTGTTAAATACTAATCTAAATTTATTACAATTGAAGAACAATTAATAACAACAAAATTAACTTAACAATAAATTAAAAAGTTTAACAATAATCTTGAAAATACTCTCTTCAACTAATAAATAAGAGTTAAAAAAAATGTTATATTTTATTTAAGATTAAAATACAAAAATGAATTTTTATTAATACTTTTTGTAACTTTAAAATTGCGTTTATCAAAATTAAACTTTAGTTAATTGCTTTATTAATATACAATTTAAATCGAAAAATTATATAAAAATTTAATGCAACAAATATTTAAGCTTAATATATTTGTCTTTTGTAATAAATTTTATATTTTAAAAAATTAACTCTACAATGCAACTACACTAATAAGAGAGAAAAAAAACAAGAATAATCTAATAATTAAAAATCTTAATCTTGTCAAACTAGAACAAATAACAATAGAAAATATATTATTATTAACAAACAACAAAGTAATTATCTATAATAGTATAAACAATTCAAGATAGTTTAAATTAAATTGTTATTTTTATAGCGTTATTAAATATATCGAAAATCTTTGTCTAAAAACATATTGATTCTAAATTTTGTTTTCTCTTTTTTCGAATTTAAATAAAACGTTATCTTTTAATTTAATCTCTTCTTTAGCAAATATTAAAAACAATATGTTTGTATCGAATTTCTATAAGAATTTATTAAAACTTTTGAAACAAAAACAAATCTTAATTACAAATAATTTATTTTCTCTTTCTTTATGCTAGATAAAGAATGATAGCTAGACAAACAAAGCAACTAGACAAGATAAAAAGACACGCAAGTAAACAAGACAAACATCTATAATAATTAGCGTATTCGTTGAGTCGAATTTCAATTCGATCGGGTTAAATCGCTCAATTTTAACCCTAGGGTTAGACAAATTTCCTAGTTTAACAGGGTGAAGCGAGCGAAGAATGCGAGTCGAGTGTTCAACTCGACCCATTCGATCACGTGACGTCACGTGACGCGCTAATCATATGTAATTAGCGTAGATCCTACGCTAGCCCAATCGAGTTAGTGCATAGATAAGATAAGATAAGATAAGCGAATGCTAACGCGACAAAGTTAACTTGAGTTTTTGGCATTAACTTGACGAAACTCGATTCTAAGATCGAATTCGCGCCTTAACCCTGGCCCAACCCTACGAGGACCAAGAGATTAAGTTGGATTAAGAAAAAAGTGTTCGACTCGATTCAACGATTACACTAATAATAATTGTAAGAATAATTCTTCGAGAACTAGATTAACAATTAAGTTATACTTAATTATTTAAGAGCAAATGTTATTAACAAATGTTAAACGTTCTCTTGTTATTTAACAAGAGTATTAAACACAAATCTTGTAACACATATTCTTCTTAAAAGAAAAAACATTGACATTCTTGTTATATTGCAAAATCAAACATTATTTAACTTCTAAATTCAATTATTATTCTATTTAGATCTTAATAGTCTAATTAATTGTAATAAATTCGTCGTTCTTGTTCGTTTGCACATTATGTTACTAAATAATCTTAAATTAATTCTTTTTGATGTTTAGTTTGTCGTAAAACTTCTCATCGTATTGACAATAAACGCTTTTTCTTATATTTAAATATATCTTGTTTAGCTTAATTTTTGCAAAGTTGTTTTAAAAACTATTTTCGAATAATTTGACAATCTTAACAATCTAAGTTGACTTGTTAGCGAATTCGACAATATTTTTAAAAAGAATATAGATATCAATTACAACAATAAGATTGACATTAAGAATAACGTTACAACTATCTTGTATAACTTGAAAGCGCATTGTTATTTTGTTCGAATTATTTGTTATCTTGTTTAGCATTTATTTAACAACTATCGCAAATCGAATTATTTAGTAATTAATAACTAAGAAATTTGTAAATTTAGAAGTTATTCTTTTGCAAATTAATTTATCTTTCGAAATTAATATTTAACGTACAATTAAGTTTATTTTGATTGTCTTAAGTTTCTTTGCGTAACGTTTTAGCAACTTTAAATCTTGCAAAACAAAGAATAAAGCAAAATTAAAAAATTAATTAATTAAGATTTTTAAAGTTGATTTGCTTGTTTTTATTGTCGAAATTAGACGTTCGCAAGATAATATTATTGTCTCGAATAAAATTTAATCGACATTTGTTTTTTGCGTCTTTTGCGCTTTAATTAAAGTTACGTTTTGACGATTAATTGCTTAACAAATTTCGATTAACATAGTTTTCTTATTAATATTAATTATCTTAAGATCTTTTTTGTAATATAAATTCGAAAATTGATTATTAAATATAATGAAATTTAAAATAGATTTGCAAGTCTTGTAATTTGCAAAGACTTAATCTTTCTTTAAAGATAACAACTTGTTAAAGTGTATCAATATATTGTAAAATATAATATTATATACAAGATTGCTTATTTTGATTGTTTTGTACTTCTTTTGCGAATCGGTAATTTAAGTAAATTAGACGTCAATATTATCTTGCAAGATATATCTTTTTTTGAAAATATTAATAATACTTATAAACACAAAGATAGACTTTAGAGATTCGCATAATATATAAATATTGTTGTTTTTATTAAAAGTTGCAAGTTATAAAACGAAGCAATCTTGTATTATAATGTTAACGCAAACGATACAACTTACATCGTAATCAATAAGATATATATAATTTGTCAAATAAATAAAATAATTGTCGATTTTTATCTTTTCTTTAAATTAAAATAAAGCAATATTGTTTTCGATTGTCTTCGCACTTAAGATCTTAAAATTAAAAATTAAATAAACAAAAAATACGTTATTGTTTTTGCGAAGCATAAATATAATAAAATAGCTATTAAGTATAAACATTTCGCGAATAAGTTGTTTAATATCTATTATAATATGCTTTTAAAAAGAATTGTTCTTGAACTTAATATTTATTTAATTTAGTTTGTTGTCGTTTGATGCAATCTAATTATTATTATCTTGTTAATTTAGCATTTTCGCGAGATTGTTTCTAATTATCTAATTTACAACTTTGCGTTCGCGAGCTTTTGCGACATTTTAACTAAGATAAGAGTTTTTATTCTTCTTGTTAAAAATTATATTAATTGCTTGTTAAACAACAACAATAAATAAACAATCTTGTAATGCGACAATATTAATAAAGATATTATTGTTAATAATATAAAAATAATAGTTAACAATAATAAGCAAGAATACCTGTTAACAAAATTAAAAATAATAAACTTTAATAATGTTGTTAATATTAATATTAATTATACTAGTGTTCTAATAAATTGCGTTTTGTAACTAAAACTTGTAAAGCGTTTGCTATAAATAAATAGTAAATTATAATTATTTAATGTTACGTCTAAATAAGTAATTTATTATTATTAATCTTTGAACGTTAACAACAATAATATTAAGATAATGTTTTAACGTTGTTGTCTTTCTTGCTATTTGTAATAATCTTAATCTTAGACGATTTGTCTCTTTGCTTAGATATAAATGCGTTTTTTGTTGTCTTAGATAATTAATTGCACTTCTTTAACAATAATACGAGAACAATAATATTTACTAGAGATGTCGAAACAATTATTTCAAATACTATAATAATTGTTTCAAAACTTCTTATAATAAAAGAAATAAACATTTTGTATTTTGTTTTGTAATTGTTAACAAAATTCGTAAAATTATTTAGCAAATTCTTGTTATATTATTGATTTTACTTAATATTATAGTTTTTTTATCGAATAAGATACTTCGAGATGAAATAATTTTGCTTATATTGACAAATATAATATTCGATAAGAATTTTAATTTTGTAAAAATATTATTTAACATTTAATTTGACAACAATTTTCGAATAATTTAACTTTAAATAATTGTACAAATCTTTATTATTTAACGTTAACTTAAAAAAAGCAATAAATATAATTAAATAAATCTTTTAATTTGTCGAGAAATTTAATTTGTACATTAAATTATTTTTTCGTTCAAGAATCTTAAAAGACTTAATATATTAAATTGACAACTTAAACAATTTAACAAACAACAAGAAGTAAATCTTATAAAGACGAAGATACATTATATTGCTTATTAAAAACTTAATAGATTTGTAATATCTATTATCTATTATTTTGATTATTATGTTAATTTACGCAATTGTCGCTTTTGTTTCGAAGACGTTAATGATCTTCTTTTGCAATTAATTTGTTTAAAAATTGTTAAATCTAAGAAGAAACAAGAGATTATATATTTTAAAGCTTATAATTGTCTTATTTGATAACAATTTAATAAAGATATTGAGCAAATTATTAAAACAAACGCGAAGTGCAAGCAAAAAGAACACTCAATTTAAATCAAAATTGTTAATCGCTATATATCGCAAAACTATCTTAATTGTTTAATTTATTCGTTTACTTTGTTTGTTTATTTGTAAATAATATGTTGTTAAAATTAGAAACTAAATTTTTAGTTTTTAAAATATAATTGTTCAATATTTAGATATAAACTTGCGATTTTTGTTGTACACAAACGTTCTTAAGACTTTTTAATTAACAAGATTGTTTAAAAGAATACTTGCTTATTTTGTTACAATATAAATTTTTTTGTCGCTTAAAACAATTACTTTCTTGAAAAATTTGCAAGTTGTTATTAAGACAATATCGAAGTTGTAATATAATAATAGTTTTAAAACAAAATTAATGCACACAATATAAAAAGATATAAAAGAACGTAAAATTGAGCTAAAATTTTTATACAATTGATGTTGCTTAATTTGATAAAAATTACACTCTTAATAATAAGCAATGTATTAATGCAACTAAGAAACAAGTTTGCGAAGATAAAAGTTAACAACTATTATCTTGTAAATGCAAGTAAAATTAGCATAATTATTTATGTTGTGCGTCTAATAAAAGATTTTCGCTTTAAACTTTTTAAGCAAATATAGTTTTTTGCAATTTGCATAATTTATAAAGTAGAATAAGTTATCTTTTTCAAAAAATTAAATATTAAAAGACATAAATAACTTTCGAATTGTTATTAGAATTTCTATTTACTTAATAAATAACTTTCGAATTGTTATTAGAATTTCTATTTACTTAATAAATTTAACGTATATTTCAAGAAGTCTTTTCTTAAAAATTTTACTTATTTGAACAAGACATAAGTAAAATAAGATTGTTTTGTTAATTGTATTTTGATTAATTAAATTTAATTTCTATTTAAAAGTTTGTTGCATTAACTTAGTTATAATCTTTACATTTATTGCAAAGTTGTCTATTTTATCTAAGATTAATAACTTGTTCTTGTTATATTTATTTTCAAATGCGAAAAGTTTAAATAATGTATTCGAAATTGTATGTAATCTTTCTACACGATAATATACGTTTAGTAAAAACTATAAAAGATATTGCGAGACACACACAAGATAAAGATTAAGTTTGTTAATTAATAAGAAAAACAACGTAATTTGTTTAACAATGTTTGTTGTAATCAAATAATTGATATAAATTATAATAAGTCTTTTAATTGCTTTTACTAAATATTTGATCTTTTGTATTATTTATACGAGACAAGTTACTTTTATTTTAATTAATTAATAATTTATCTTAACGAAGTATAGAATCTTAAACAAAAATAAAACATATTAAATATTGTCTTATCTAAAGTTGTTGTTAATCGAATTATTTTTAACATAATATATTTTAATATTAAATTCGAATTTCTTAAAGAGGTTTAAGTTTATATACAATTGACAATTGTTGTCAAAATAAATTAACAAGTTCGAAGCTATTAAGAATCGCTATAATTAATAAAAGAATTAAAGAAAAATAGACAAATGTTTAATACATATATTTCTTGAATACATCTTTCGCTTTTGTTTGTCAATAATAAAGAATCTTTTTAAAAGACGAGTCTTTTCTTGCTATAAGACGTTAGCTTACTAAGCGTATTAAACGATTTTATCTTTTTAATAATTGACGAAATCAAAATAAATTTTAAGCGTTTTCAAATTTCTAAGAAATTTGATTGTTTTAATAACGACGATACGCTTCTTAATAATAAATAAGTCAAAAACGTTTATTTTTTGTTCTAACAAGATAATGCTAAAATAATTAAGATAATATTTTCTGAAACTAAGCATAACAATTAGCAAGACTAATTTGTCGAACAACTAAGTAAAATAAGCTAAATATATGTCGAACAATTAAGAGAAGACGACAATATTGTTAATGTAAATACAATAAAAGTTTCTAAATTAACGAAGTTCTTTATTTATTATTCGTTGAACGTAGACGAACGAATTTTTGAATTTTATAATAGCGACATTAAGTTGTTTTTTGTTTTGATAAATAATAAAGAAAAACTTATATTTATCTTTAAACGCAATCAAGAATCGCAAGAAAAAAGTTAATTTATTTATTAAATTTATATGCTTACAATTACAAATTTAAATTATAATGTTCGTCTAAATAGATATCAAATATTTATTCGTAACAAGTAGTCTATTTAGTTTGCGAATATTAATTATTACTCAATACTTTCGAGTTTCGTCTAACAAGATTTGTCAAATTACAAAGATAAAAAATTGAAATAACAAAAATTTAATCGATTATATTATCTTGTTTTGAGCATACAATTTGTCGAATTCTTTATCAACTATTTTGCGATCGCGTTCTTTTAAGAAATAAATCTTGTATTTTATTTTCGACGCTAATATAGAATTTTAATCGATATTTAATAAGATCGATATTTAATTTTTCTTAACAAGATTAACAATTTTGTTAGTATTTTCTTACAAGCCATGCAATTGTTTAACAAGACGTTAAAGCGCAATAATTTCGTTTAAATTGTTGTAAACATAAACATTATTAATTAGATTTGTCTAACAATTATTATTAAACATATTAATCTTAATATTTTCTTTAATTGCTAAGTTCTTTTTTTTAAAGCTAATCTAATAACAATTTTGCTTCTTAAACTCTAGTAAATGTCTTAATGTTGCGTATTGCGAAATACGAAGAAACACAAGACAATTGTTACGAATATATACAAAAGATATTTTCTATTTGCGATATAAGAGTAAACGTTAAACAAAATTAATTCAAAGAAATAATTTCTATTAAACAAGATTTTGTTTCGTACTATTATCGAAATTTCGAGAACAAAATAAGTAATAATTATAAGACTTTTTTCGGTCTTAACAACTTATTTTATTCGAATGTTGTTTTTTAATTTTATCTTTAATTTTGTTTTCAAATTTCGACAATTCTTAATAATTAGTTTTAGTCTATTTGCGTCAACAATTATATATTTGAGATCAATAATATTTATTTTAAGCAACAACTTTGTTTTTAGATTTTTTATAATATAAACTTTTCGATAGAAGTAAGCGACAACTATCTTATTGTTTATTCTATTTTAAAAATACATTAAAAGTCAAAGATAATCGTTAATTAAATATTTGTCGTTCTTAATATTGCGCATAAATACGACAACGCTAAATTGTCTTGTAAGATGCTTTAATCTTAAGTTATTAAAAAGTTATTATTAATTATTAATATAATGCATTCGTTATTAACGCAAACAATATACAAAATATCTTTTTATAAAAATATTGTTTAATATGTCGCATAATGTTAATATCAAAAAGTTAATTTATTTAACGCAATAATAAAGTGTCTAACTTAATTAACTCTAAGTTCGTAAGATTTATCTTAATAAAAACAAAATTAACATAAAATATCTTAGTAAAGTTTTAACAACATATCTTGTTATGTTTGTCTTCAATATATTGAAAAAGCTTGTTTCTTAATAAAAAAATCAAGACACAACTTTTGCATTTAAAGAATTAAGAAAGAAATATTAATGTTAACTTAATATGCATTGCATTTGTTTAATAAGTCGCTTTCTATAATAAATCGATTATGTAAATAATTGTTAATGCTTTCTTCTTAATATAATATATTTCTTTCGATTAATTGTTAGTAACATAATATGTTGTTGTATTTGCACAAGAATTGTTGTAATAATTTATAAGATCTTCGACAAACATAAAGTAATAGACAAATTCTATAGATTTCGTAAAATTTGCATAATATATTGTTACAACAAAAACTTAATAAATTGTTATTTGCTTATAGTTGTTCTAATAATTATTGCGATAATCTTTGCAATATTTATTTTAATAGTTGTTTCAATCTTGTTGTGCGTTATTTTGTTTATCTCTTGTTTTTTAATTTTAATAATAAGAGTTTTTGTTCTAATTATTTGCGAAAGAATTTGTTATTATTGTAATTGCAAGTCTTGCGAGAGACTTCAATATCTAAAATTGTGTCGACGTCTATTATATTAATTAACGAAATTATTTGTTAAAATTTTGCAAATTCTGCATAAACTATTTAAGATATTCGTAATTTGCGAATTATTATTAAGAGAAATATATATAATTAAATTGCTTGTAAAAGAATATGCGAGAAAGATAAATTAAACAAGACACACATAATGTAAATTGACAAACAATTTGTTCCTTTAATTAATTATTTAATTAATTTGAATTTTGCTAATTAAAGTAATAAGCAAAATTGTTTTTTATATCTTGCACTTTGCGTCGAGTTTCTTAATAAAGTTCTAAAATAATATGTAAGCGATAAGTATGCTAATAATAAAACGCAATTTCATCTCGAACTAATTTTATGCTCAAATCAATTATTTTTGAATTTCTTCGATGTTCGTCGATTACGTATAAAGAATAATGTTTTGCAAATATTTTGTAATTTCTCGTTCGTCTTTAACATCTTTAATAATAAAGATCTTTGACATTAACTTGTTAAGCGTCTTATTAATTCTTATTTTAAAGTAATTTTGCAATTTATCGATAAAGTTCAAAAGAAACAAACTTCGAAACGTTCGATATTTAAAGTCGTTTATCTTTTTAAGATATTACGTTATAATAGAGTTACAAAAACAAAGAAAGAAATTATTAACAATTTTGTCAACAACATATACGTAATGATTTACATGTTTGACAAAGATAAAAACTTCTCTATATATTGTTTTCTTATAAACGAAAATAATATTGTTTAACTTATAATTGTCTAAAGCGTCTAAATAAAAGAAGTCTAGATTAGACGTCTTAAATTAACTAGAAAACACATCTATATCTTTCTATAAAAACTTATCAAAATGTCTAGAAACGCGACGAAAACTAATTGATTTATTTCGAGACAAATAATCTTCTTTACGCAACATAGTTCGCAACTAATTTAGATTGAAAATTGCAAAAGATAAAGTTTGCTCAAAAGTCGCGAAGTTGAATTGCAAGATCAAAGTTTGCTCAAAGATTACAAAGTTAAATTGCGAAAACAAAGTCTATTCAAAAGCTATTAAATTGACTTGAGCATTAAGAGATTATCGAACAAACTTTTGTTATTGTTGCAAGTCTATATTATCAAACGTAGTTGTACTCGACTAAATTAACAAAAAATAATTAGATTAAACATTCGATTGTAAGATATTAGATTTGACATCTTGTTATTAATTGTACTAAGCATATTGCTTAACGTTAAATAAGTTGAATAACTATAAATTGTACGACTACGCGACAAGATAAAATTAATCAAATTGTTGTCGATTACTTTGCAAAGAATTGTTAGAGCGTAAATCTATTATTCTAAATCTATTGTTTATTTTGAAATTTGTCTAATTAATTTTAAATCGACAACGACAATTTATACTATCTTTCTTAAGAGAGAAAGCTTGCTCTCGACAATACAAATTGTTAACATTTACTAATATGTTTTTGCGCGATTTATTGTCGTCTAATTTGTTAGTCTTGTTGTTTCTTAATTTATCGAAAGAGTTAATTATTGATTGTTTAGCTAAGAACGCAAATAAGATAAAAGATGCGAATAAAAAGACGAAATTCGAGATGTTTAAAGACGCAAATATATTTTGTTAAACAACAAGAACTTTGTCGACATGCTTTAAGATAACAATTAAATTAAAAGATTCTAAATCTAGAATATTATTAAAATAGATATTTAAATTCTTTTGTTTAGATTGTTTGTTTTAATGTTTAAATAGTTGTTTTGCTAACAACTTTAATAATGTTTTCGAAATAATGTCGTCTAATAAAGAAGACAATAATGTCTTTAAAATAACGACGTTAATTGCAATAAATTGTAATGTCTTCGAAATCTAATAATTAAGAACAATAATTAATAATGTTTTTGTCGAAGACTTGTTGTAAGCTATAATAGATAATAATTTTTTTGTCGAAACTTCGTTGTTAATCGTATTAAATAAAGTTGTCTATTGCGTTCTTTCGAACTTATTAATTGCTTATTTAAGTAAAATCTTGTCGATTACTTATTCGATTAATCAAATTTGCTTGTTTTTATTAGATTAAGCAAATTAAGTAAAACAACAAGTTTTGTTTATTAATTTAAGTAAAGATAAACGAGACAAAAGTTTAAAGAACTTCTTGACTCTTAATTTAATTGACTCACTAATATAAGTAATATACTAATGTTCAATAATGCAAAACTGCAAATTTGATAAGTAAAAGCGAAAAGAGCGAAATTAGTTAATTTAACTAAGAAAGATATCTTAACACAGTTAGATAAATATTTGCGAAAAACAAACTTGTTAACTCTAATGCAATAACTTAGTGTCTAATAATTGCGAAAGATAAACAAATGCTAACTTTAATACAATAATTTAGTGTTTAACGATTGCTAAAGACAAGTAAACGCTAATTCTAATACAATAATCTAATGTCTAATAATTGCGAAACGCAAACGAATGTCGACTCTAATATAATAACTTAGTGTCTAGTAATAAATGCGAGACTAAATAAGAAAATTGACGATTAATGTTGTTCGTCTAAATTAGACGAACGATTGACTCGAATCGTATATTAAAGTTATTATTTGCTAGACAAAGAATAATAACTAGACAAACAAATCAACTAGGCAAGATAAAAAGACACGCAAGTAAACAAGACAAACATCTATAATAATTTATTGTAAAGATAATTCTTCAAGAACTAAGTTAACAATCAAGTTATACTTGATTGTTTAAGAGTAGACGTTATTGATAGACGTCAAACGCTCTCTTATTATTTGACAAGAACATTAGACACAAATCTCGTAACACTTTAAAATTAGTATTGACTAAAACTTTGTTTCTTAATTTAATCTTTTCTTTTAACAATAAACGTTCTATAACAAATTTCGAAAACAATATATTTATATTAAGTTTTAACAAGAGTTAATTAAAGCGCTCTAAACAAAAATAGATATTAGCTATAAATATTTTTTTTTCTCTTTTTTTAAAATTAATATAAACTAAAATATTGTCTCTTATTTTGATTTCTCCTTTTAATAATAAATATTTAATAACAAAATTCGATTACAATATATTTTTGTATCGAATTTCGACAAAAATCTATTAAAAAGTTGCAAACCAAAACAAATATTAAAAATAAAAATTCTATTTTCTCTTTTTTTTGAATTAATATTAAACAAAATATTGTTTTTTAGTTTAATTTCTTCTTTTAACAATAAACTTTTAATAACAAATTTCGAGAACAATATATCTATATCGAGTTTTAGCAAAAATTTAAAAAAAAATGTTACAAAAAGATATAGATATTAGTTACAAAACATATTATATTAAGCACTCAAGATTTAATTTTTTAGCGAACGCAAATATTAAGTAAAAAATAATATTAACTTCGAAGATAGTATTAAAAATATAGCAAATCCTAAGAAGACAAACAAAATTAATAAAAATAAAATCGATAATTTCGAACTTAATAAGAATAACACTAATATTACAACAATTAAGTTTAAATAAATATCTTTAATTTTTATTTAAATTGCAATCTAATATAATATCTAGATTTGTAGAACTTTAGAACTTCTCTCTATATAAACAAAAAAAGCTAAAATATTAAATTATAAACTATCGAATTTTTAGACATTCTATCAAAAATAATAACAAAAAGATTTAAATTAATATGTTAAATCTTAGGTCAAAGCTAAAACGTTATTAATTAATAGTATAAATCTATATAATAATATAGAAACAAAAAAAGTATAAAAATAATCAACTAATTGACGATATAAATTTAGAAAAAGTACATACTACTAATTGCAAGCTCGAATTAAGCTTAAGATAATTTAAAATAACTTAGACTTTGTTTTTAGACAATCGAGACAATCTTTGTTTTGTAATTTTCAATATAATAGAAATATATGCGAAATAATATTTGACAAGATTGCAATAATAATATTAGCAATATCGAATAATATTACGTTTTATTTAGTAATAGATATTTGCAATTATTGAGCGCCAAATATTTTTCGCAAAAAAAAATATCTTTTTTCTTATTTGTGCATCGAAATTAATAATATTAATAAGCTACAAGCAAAACTTAATTTACTTCTATTAATTATTTCTACAAAATTAATATTACAATTTTTTTTTGTTATATTTGATTTAACATCTCTAAGAATCTATGCGAGAACTATATACTTTTACGATTTTTAAATTTAGTCAATTACGAATAGACAAGCAACACTAGCGTCTATTTGTCTAATTATAATTGACTAAAATTCGCGATTATTATTTTGTTTATAATAAGTTGTTATAACGACGTTGCGTCTTCGTCTTCTATATCATAATATTTGTAATACAAGAAAATTCTTTAAACGAGAACTTTATAAATTTAAGAAAAGCTCAAATATTGTTAATAATGTTGTTGTTTAAAATTGACGCAATAATTTAATAATTAAAATTATGCGCATTGTTGCAACGACAAATCTAGTCTTATCTAGCAATTGTCGTAAATTTGTAATATTAATTTCTTATTATATTTTTGCTTTTTTTTGTCGTTATTTAAGACAAATTGATAAAATATATTTAATCGTTATGCGTTTCTAATTGCAATCCCAAGTTCTTATTATAATCTTAAATATTAGTCGTTTGCACAAAAATTAATTAAAGTTAATTTTGTCTATTTTTAATTGTATCAAAAGTGTATTATGCGATTTAAAATAATTAATATGTAATTATATATATTTATGCGTAATTCTAAATGCGAGCTTATAATACTTTGCGTCGTTTTTGTCTTTTAATTATCTTAATCGTTACTTTTTTCGAATCTTATTCTAAATAAACGTCTTTTTGACGACAAGCTTGTTTAATATTTGATTTGCGAGAGTTAAACGTTATTTGTGCGTCTTATTAGCGATTTCGTTTGCAATCTTGTTGTCTTTTATGTTTTTATGCTTTAAAATTTAATAAAGTTTTAATATAATGTTGCGATGTCGCATCGCATTATATGTTTTTTGCGTTTTTTTAAAATGTATTTAATTTAACGTTAATCTTATTTTTCTTATAACTTTTAGTAAAACTTAATTGTCGAAATATATCTTGTAAACTTGTTTTCGCAAGTTAATAAACATCTTGGAATGCTTTGTTAATTTTTCGATTATCTTTATAAATTTCTTAAGTTTGTCGTAATGCGTAAGCGTTATCTTGACGTTTTTTAATTATTTCTCGATTTTCTAGTTCGCTTCTATTAAGACGACGATAACGTCTTTATTGCAATCGCTTTTATCGAAGTACGTTCTCTAATATTAATTAAACTTGTTTGCGTTGTACTTTTTCTTAATTATTCTTTTGCTATATGCGATAATTATCTTAAAGAATTTTATTTATGAAGCAATTATATAAAGTTATTGTTATAATATCGTTGTTAATTTGAGTTTTGTTCGCATTTATTTTCTTTTAAGTTGCAAAAATATTATTTTAAGTTTTAAGTTTTGTTCTTTTTTTAACATTAAGTTGTTACGTATGCGCAATATTATTGCGTCTATTATTTTGTTTAATTCTTATACATTTATAATAACTATTAATTTTTATATTAACTTTTCGAAATGCACATTAATAAAAGATACGTTAATTTCGATTTATAAAACTTTTGTAAATGTTGTTTTATAAATATTTGTAATACGTCGAAACGCGTGACTCTATATTGATCGCAATTTTGGAATAATTTTTTTTTTAAATTTTTAATAATTTTAGACGTATATTATGCGACAACATCGTAAATTATTATTAATTTTTTATTAATAATGTACTTACGTTTACTTGTCTTTAACAAAGTGTTAAATATTGAACTTTTTATTATTAACGCACTTTTGTGTTTAATTATCAATTTGATTTCTATTTGACGCAAGTAAACTCTTTATTTTAGCTTTAAATTTAATTTAATTTTTAATATTTTAATATTTGATTTAACAATTATCTTGTGTTTTGTTAGCATTATATTGACGCTTATATCGAATCTCTTTAAAGTTCGCGAAAAATAAATTAATTTGTATTTTTTTCGCGAATTTGAATTCGTAACTTCGTACTTATTGTTCGCATTTATTATATATTTAATTTAGCATTTTGTAATTACGTTTAATCGATTTTTTATACGTTAATATGTTAACGTTGTTTACGAAATTTATAGCGCTAACTCGAAATTTGATGTTATTGCACATTTTTAACAAATTCGCATTATAAAACAAATATAAAACTAAAAAGAGAGAAAAATTCTACAATATATTTACGTTCGCATTGCGCTTCTTTATTGTATAACTATTTATAATTAAAATAATACAACGTTTTTTTAAAAAATTCTTTATTTATTTAAGCAAACGAATAGAAATTTGTCTCTTCTTTATATTATGAAACAATTAAATGTGCGACACATTATCGAATGCGTTTAATATATCGAAATTAAGTAAAAATGTTACTCTCTTCTTTTGATCGCTTTATATTATGTAAACTTTTTTCGTAATTAATTGCAACGTCGTGTTAATTAAACATTGTCTTTTAGTTTTTATTTGTATATTTAATAAAATATCGTGCGTCTTTACGACGTAGCGAAGACATTTTAATATTATTAACTCTAATATTTTGTTTAATGTATTTAATAACGCAATAAGTCTAAAAAATAACAATTTAAAGTAATTTTTTTTCTTTAATTTGCGCAACATTATTGTAATTGTCTTTTTAAAATAAAACGATTGCATTTCTTTCTTAATGTATCTATTAAATAAAAAGTTTATTTAAGATAAATTAATACGAATTAATTGTTACAATGTACAATTAATTACATTATTAATTTCTAGTATCTTGTTAAAAATTGTCTTGTACATTGTTTTTATTACTTTGCGCTTCGATATTGTTTCGTTATCTTCTATAGAAATCAAATAAAAAATTTCGTTCAAATTGTTTATTAAAATCGTAAATAAAAAACAAAAATAAGATTAAAACATTATTTTAATTTTGTTCTTCGTTATTATCGCAATATTCGTATTAATTCGTAATAATAATATAATAAACTTAATTAACGTTCTTGTTGTTGCATTTCTAGTTTACTTTATTATTTCGAAAAAATCTTTAATAATGTTTTTTAAAGTTTTTATTTGTTTGCGAAACTTGTCTTGTTTGTGTTTCTTTAAAATTTTGCTCTTTTTATCGCATACTTAAATATATGTTGTTTATTCGCTAGAGATGCGATATTGTCAACTTAGTTTTTTGGTTTTTTTAATTATTTTTGTACACTTTGCTATTTATTTAAATTTGACTTTCTTATAAAATCTTGCTTACGAAATAAGGTTTTCGATAATTTTTTTTAAAGCATCGAACAACTTTGTTGTATACTTATTAATGTCGTCTCTTTTTATTAAGTCGTTTATAATTAATTCAAATAATAGGTTTCTTAATATGTCGTTAAACTTTTTTAAATTTATAGCTTTTCAATTTTGTTTAAAACGACGTTAAGACTTTTCTTGCGCTTAAAAATTTAACATTATTTTTATTAAAAAATAATCGAATAAATTTTTTATTTTTTCGTTTATATTATAATATATTAATCGATTTGTTATTTTATTTATAATAAACGATAAATCAATTGTAATTTAAACGTCTTAATAATTTTTTATTATAATTTTTCGAAAAAGAGTTAGCATTACGTCAATCGCACACATTATATTTAACAAATTCTTCAAAAACAAATATTGTTTAAAATAGAAGAAACTTGCTTAAAAGAAATAATTCAAATTAAAATCTTTTATAATAACATTTTTGTCTTGCATGCGTAAAGTAAACTTTATAATTAAAAAACTATTTTTGTCAATTATTTTGTTATAATTATTCGAGAACGAGTTGTAAACGTTATAAACGTTAACAAAATTATATTTTATATTATTATTATTAAAACATAATTGTAACGTTATTGTTTTTACATTTTTAAAATGTTATATATTGTGTTAACTATTACTATTAATGCGTTTATTAACGTAGAAATATATTTTTTCGTTATTATTTACGAACGTAAAGCTTGCGCGTCTTAAATTGTATATTTTCGCTTTAGCGTAATATTGTTACGACTCTTGTATTATTAATATGTTGTAATTTTGTATTTTATTTTTCTAAAGCAATGCGATTATTATTTTATTTTTCGATTTATAAACGTTATATTGTAATATTTTGAGCTCGTTTTATGTTTTTATTAAAATTGCTTCGCATAATTTTCGATATTAATATTTATTAAGTTTTGCATCTTTTACGTAAAAGATATATTTTATAATAATATTATTATTATCTTGTTGTTATCTTGTCTTACTAGAGTAAATTAACTACTTAACAATTCGTTAAAGCGTCATTTTTTAATTAATTATTAAATTACGCTTTTTTGTTATTACGAGAATGTTTTGTATGCGACTTGCTTACGTCGAACAATCAATTGTTGTTATCTTGCGTTTTGTTTTCTTTTTCGACGTTTAATTAAACGTTGTTGCGCTTTCGAAAGTTATTAGAGTAATTGTTGTTTTATTTGTTCTTGTTACTTTGACGACGTAATACAACGACTTTATTTTTGTTATCTCTTTTATTTTTAATTTTTTGTTTTATCTTTTAGAACATTTGAAATCGAGTACTTTGTGAGCACTTTTACAAACGTCGCATTTTTATTTTGATAAATTTAATTAATGCGAGCATTAATTAAAGCGATAATCTCGCATACGATAAACGTATTGTTGCTTGTTCTTGTATTCGTATATTAAGTAATTATATTTTTAATACTTTATGCATTGCTTTATTTTGCAACTTATATTATAATATTTTGTTATTTTGATATTTAACTTATAAATTACGTTAAGTTAAATTAACTTATTCGTTGTCTTCTCGCAATCTACTTATATTATAATAAAAACATATTTTTTCTTGTTGGTTTTTCTTGTAAATTAGGGTATTTTATTAATTATTAATTTTTAATGCATAATTTTACATAATCTTTTTATTGTTTTTGCTCTTTTTTTTATATTTTTAAGCATATTTTTTATTTTGATGTTGTACATTTTAATTTTTGCGCGTTCACGACGTAAAATCGTCGCAATAAATACATTCTTAAGTTAAAAATTGTTCAATTCTAAAGTTTTTTTGTTGCATTCGCTATTAATTTTAAAGACTATTATTCTCTTAAAGCGTCTTATTTTTTATATGTTTTTTTGCGCACTTAATGTATTAACGATGTCTAAATCGCGCGTTAATGCAATTATTTTTGTTGCGCTTATCTTATATACTTTTTTCGTCTTTTTTTTTTCTTAATTTACATTATTGATTTTATCTTTTTAATTAATTGTCGCTTTAAAAGTGTTTGTTTAATACTTATTTCAATCGTCGTTTATGCAATTAATAACGAGCTTTGTACTATGCTCGTTTATGTGTTTGTATCTTGTGTGTCTTTCTTAATTCTTTTTGCTTTTTTAGTTGATTTGTTGTCTTCTTTAATTTTTTTAATACGAAAATTATGTTAATTCGTCTATTTTTCGCGAAGAATTCGTTGAATTTGCGCGTAAGCTTCTTGACAAAAATGCATTACTTAATTAACGTTATTATTGAAATTATTTTAAACGCGTTTTTTTTCTTAGATTTATAGAGCTTCTTGATTTTTATTATTTTCGCGATAATCTTTGTTGCGATTTGTGATAAGTCGCGTTAAGACGCATTAAGTACGTCTTAATTATTCGTTAGCGTCGTGTCGATTACGTTTATTTAACTTTAACGATTAAAATAAATCGTAAGCTTCATTGTTAATAAGATCTTCTTTCTTATCTCTTCTTGTATAATAAGATAGTTTAATATTGATTTTCGCAAATTAATCTTTTAATATTACAATTGATTGAACAAGTTAACAAATTTTACAATATAAAAAAAATCTATTTAAATTAAGAATTATAATATTTTAAAATTATATTTTAAGTTTTTTGAACTATTTGCAGTATAATGAGATTTAAAACAAAAAACTTTATTTGTTAATTTAGACTCAAAATCTTGTTCGAATCAGATTAGTACGTAGTATATTACTAGTTTTTAATTTGCTAAATTAAAAATAAAGAACGTCTTACTATTAAAATAGTTAATTACAATTAACGCAAAAAAATTAGAAAAACAACAATATCTTAAGTACAAATTATATTACAATCGAACTATATTCTATAAAACTTAATATAGAGCAAAATCAATTATTGTTTAATATATATTATTTATTCGCAAGTTAAATAAACTATAAAACAATAATAATATCAACATTAACTCTAACAATAAATCTAGACTCTTTAAATAGTTTTTCTTCAAATTTTTTATTAATATTAAATAAAAAAATATAATAAAATTAATAATATATTTTAAAAGAAAGAGTTGACAAAACTTCGAAAGCAAATACTATTATTGTTAACAATAATTTATAATAGTTTAAAGCAAGATTCTTGTTAATTTTCTTAACTCTAATAACAAGATAATTAAGAATCAAAAATAAAAACGCAAGATTTTAATCGATTGCAAAATCCTATTCTTAATTTAGTTGTTAAAAATTCTAATTAAACGTATTGCGAATACAAAACTCTTTAATAAAAATTTAATAAATCTTTTTAATCTTAAGTATATATATATAAATATAAAATAAAATTCTAATCTAAAAACAAAGATTGTAAAGATAAAAAAAATAAAATAAAAATTACAAAAAAAAATATATATACACTAATAGTCTAAAAGTTGATTAAGAGTTAACGCAAATATATATTGTTAATTAAAAAGTTCTTAATATTAATTATCAATTGTGTATTCTAGCAATTTTGTCGATACTAATAATACTAATTAAAGAAAATAACGTGTTATTAATATTGCAACAAGTAGACTAATCGCGTCGAGTTAGATCATCGAGTTCGAGCCAGATTCCTAGCTCGCCAAGACTCAATTTGGGTTAAAAATCTTGGTCCAAGTATTTGGGTCAAGTCAAAGAATAAATATGAAGTACTTAACGTATAACTTGGTTCAACTCGCCAAGACTCGAAAAATTTAGATTATTTTTAAAAAAGTGCATTAATTAACTTAATTAAGTTGATTAATTTGATTAATTTGTTTATAATATTATATAGTAATGCATTTAGATAATGCATTTGTACGTTATTTGTGCGTTATTATTTTTAAACTATTTTTAGTAATTTAAATAATGCGAATTTTTTTTAAAAATAAAAAATCTTGGCATTTTGACGTCATTTTCGATTGCTTGGCGAGTTGATCGAGTCAAGTCAAAAAATCGTTGACTCAAGATTAATTTCAAGCCAAGTTAAAAGATTGATATCAAGTATCTAGGTTGAGTTAAAATGTTAGTATTAAAACTCGATTCAACGATTAGTCTAGCAACAAATTGTAAAAAAAAATTAAACAATATTATTTTATTATTGCGAAAGAATATATAAGTTTAATGCGCAAAAAGTAAAAAGATTAAATTCTTAGAAAAGCTATTAAAGAAAATACTTTCTACTTCGAAAAAAATAGTAGTTGTTATTAACTTTTCTATTGTAACAAAAACATTTAATTTAATATATTTAATTTTTGTTTTATTACAACAAATTTAATATATCGAAAAAACAAATACTTTCTACTTCGAAAAAAATAGTAGTTGTTATTAACTTTTCTATTGTAACAAAAACATTTAATTTAATATATTTAATTTTTGTTTTATTACAACAAATTTAATATATCGAAAAAACAAATATTGAATATTTTGTTACAAAATAACAACAACAATATTACAAAATAAACTAACTTCTATATAGTATGTTAATAAAATTAGACTAATTGTTGATTTGATTTTCGGTTCCAACTTTTGAAATCGATTCGAATCGACAATTCATAGTGTGATCGTTACATCGAGTTGAACACATTTTTTTTTGTTCAACCCAAGGATTCGAATAGACTTCTTCGTTTAACTCGAAGCTACATTAATTAATTGCGCTACGCAAACTAGTTCAAATCGAGTAATTCTTTTTTTATTTGAAAGCATGCTAAATTCTCTATAGAACGACGTAGTTTTGATAAAATACATATAAAATACAAGAAAGTTATGAATTTTTAAAAATTTAAGGTTTTTTTAAGTTAAGCTTGTCGAGCCCAATTACTTAGCGATTCCCTCGCGAAATCGAGTTCAACGATTAGACTAACAATTCAACTTTAGAAATCGAATCGAAAATCGATTTAATTTCAACTATTTTGAAATCGAATCAAATCGAATCGAGTCGATTTTCGATTTCAAAAATTAAAATCGAATCGAATTGTTAAGACTATTAAGAATACTAAAAATAGTATAAATTAATTTTAAATTTAGATTTTTTTTCATTACTAGATAATGCTTAGTAGTAATATATTTATAAAAAGAAACTTCTAATATATTTATTAATTAATTTAAATAGATTAACTATTTCTATTAAATTATTATTAAAAATAATAAAATTTACTAAAAATAATAGTCTTGACAATTCGATTCGATTTTTCGATTTAATTTTCGATTTTAAGTTTGAAATCGAATTAAATTGTTAGTTTTGATTTTAGAAATTAAACTGTCACCACTTTCGATTCGATTTAAATTGAATTGTTAAAATTCGATTCGATTTCCAAATCGACGCGATTAGTCTAAATAAAATTTGAAAAAAATAATAAATTTTTTATTTTAAAATACAACAAATATAACAAATATAACAAATATAACAACAAATTCTTATAAAAAAAATTTAAAATATTATTGATTTTAACTTCGATTTATAGACGCTTAAGTATTTTGAAGAATTCTATTTAAAAATTTTAATTAATATAACAAAAATTCTAAATATAGATTTTACATTTTACAAAATCTATTATTTAATTAAGATTAAAATTAACTATTTAATACAAGTAAACAATTAGACTTTTAAATATATATATTGAATAAAACAATATCGCGACTATATAATATAATATATAAGATATTAGAATTCAAAAATCGAACAAACTATGCAAAAAAAAATTAAAGAAAAAAACTAATTTTATTAACAAAACTTTTATAACAAAAAAAGAAATAATAACAAAATCTTTAAAAAAAGAGAATTTTGCTATTGTGCAAAATAGATAGCAAGCAAATCGAAGTATTCTTTGTTAAATAAAGTGATGAATAGCGTCTTATATTAAAAATACAAAAAATAAATATATAACTAATATAAATATTTAATTTCTATTATCTTACTTTACTTGTCTAAAAATTCGACAACAATTGTATTGATTCTAAATATTTAGAAAAAAATAACAAATCTTAACTATATAGACGCTAAAAATATGAATTATTTTGCTTTCGTTTTATTTAAATATTGTATTATATTATATTGTCTTCTAAATAGTTATACGCGCTCAAAAACAATTATTTAATTATCGATTTTTTACTAATCTTTTATACAAACTTCTACAACATATTGTGTTTTTTGCTAGCAATATTAATTTTTAAGAGCTTCGAACGCAAAAAATAAATTAATTTAAAAAATTATAAAAAGATCTACATAATAGCAACACTAAAAATCGAAAAAAACAAATAAATTAATTTGTAAAAGATATAAATCGACTAATTAAAGCTAAAATATAAGTAAAAAGTTTGCTAAATACTAAGAATTGTATATATAACAAATAGCATACAAAGACGCGAGAGAAAATCAAAATAATTGCAAAAAAATAAACAAAAAGCTTTAATAGAATTCTTGCAATAATATTAGCAAACTAACAATTTATTATTATTAAAAACATCATTTTATATATTAGATTCGAAAACAAAACAAAAACTAAAATCTATTTATATATATTTAAGTTATAGTTAGCAAATATTAATATATTTTGCGATTAAACAAAATTAATATATTAACTTTTGCAATATATAGCAAACGCATTTAAGATATTAATAGTGAAAATATTATAATATATCGAAAAAAATTGAAAATATCAATTAATATCTAAATAGCGTAACTACTTTAAAAAAAAGTACAATACAAAAGATTACGCTATAAGAGTAGAAAATTTAAACTTAAAAAAACTAAAAAAGTTGCTAACAAAGAATAGACTCTATTGTAGCAACAAGAAAGTATTAATATATAGTTTAATAAACGAGTTAACAATTGTTTAAAACGAACAACAATATTATAATAAAATTCAATATATAACAAGTTAACAACAAATAAACTATTTGTTTTGAATTTAATTGCAATTATATTCTTAACTATTAAATATATAATTTCAAACTTCTATATTCGAAAGCTACAAAAACTAGATTAATTGTTGGGTCGAGTTTCGATATTAACATTCTAGCTTAACCCAAATACTTGATATCAATCTCTTGACTTGACTCGAAATCGACTTGGATCAACGATTTTTTAACTTGGCCCAATCGACTCGTCAAGCAATCGAAAATGACGTCAAAATGCCAAGATTTTCTATTTCTAAAAAAAATTCGCATTATTTGAATTACTAAAAATAGTTTAAAAATAATAACGCACAAATAACATACAAATGCATTACCTAAATGCATTACTATATAATATTATAAACAAATTAATTAAATTATTCAATTTGATTAAGTTGATTAATGCACTTTTTTAAAAATAATTTAAATTTTTCGAGTCTTGGCGAGTTGAGCCAAGTTATACGCTAAGTACTTTATATCTACTCTTTGACTTAACTCGAATACTTGGATTAAGATTTTTGACCTAAATTAGGTTTTGGCGAACTAGAAACCTGGCTCGAACTCGATGATCTAGCTCGACGCGATTAGTCTAATAAAAACAAACTTTTATTAAATTCGAAACATAAATTGTCTTTAAAGGTAGAAAAATATCGAACAAACTTTAAAAAACTTTTATTATATTATCCCTTAAAAAATGTTTAATTAATAATCGAAAAATCTTTTCGACTTTAATATTAGAACTTTAATTAACTCGAAAAACACAAAAATTCGATTATTTGTATAGTGTCAAAAATATTAAACAAAAAATATTTAAAAATTAAAATTTACTAACTTTACGTTTTAAATCGATTTTAATATCGAATTATCTTGTTAAAAGTTTTAAATCTCTTAATATAACAATTATATTTTTAGATCGAAAACTATTGCTACGTTTTGTTTCGATATTTGCAAAAATTAACTATTATTATTCGAAACAATAGATTTATATCGATGTCGAAAAGCGTCAAAAAAATTAAAACAAAAATAAAGAGAAACTTCGCAAGAGTAAAAAGATCGAAAAAACGCATAAAATTAACAATATTTCTCTTGTTAATCAAATATTTTAATTGTTAAAAGCTAGAACAAAGTTGCTACACAAAAAAGATACAACAATATCAAAACAAGTAAAAATAAAACTATTAAAAATTATAGATAAAGCAATAACAAAAAACGAAATATACGCAATTAAACAAAGTATTAAAAAGATTGTTTCAAAAAGTACATAAAAACAAATTTTAAAAATGCAACTAAAATATACAATTTGAACAAAAAATATAACAAAAACTTTGTACAAATATTTATATCGCAATCTAGTATTAATAGCTCAAGAAAAAGAGTTAGTTCTAAAAGAATAAAAACTTTAGTAAATTTAAATAGAAAAAAGAAAAATATAGACACTATTAATAAATATAAAGATTCGAATAATTTTAAAAGCTTACAAATTAAATATATAATCTTCAATCTTATTAATAGTTGCAAGATAATATTATATATAGATTTGTAAGTTTACAAAGCTTCAATATATATAAATATTAAAACAACAAGAACTAAATATACAACTACTATATTGTTAAATATAATTGTCAAAGAAGTAAACTAAGCAATATAATTAAATTGTTAGAACTAAAATATTTAATATACAAACATTAACTAACAAAGTATTTCTAAATACTTTATTAAGAGAGAAAGAAATACAAAAACAATTAATATATTAATAATGTTAATCTAAATAAAATATATACAATTTTTTGCTATTTTAAATTAAATTCAAAGCAGGCAAAAACTGATTTAAGTCGAGCAATTTTTTTTTAAGTCGAACAAAAACTAACTAAATTTTCTTAAGTTTATTGTTAATTAGCTTGATTACAATTTTTTTTGCTATATTAATATATTTTTGATGTTAAGTACGCTATTGAGTTCTATGTTAATATAATTATTTTTGTTATAATACTTACAAAAACATCGCAATTTGTGTTGTTATTCTATTTTGATTTTACGCAATCGAAAATCGTTTATTTGTTTTATTTGTTTTATTTGTAAAATTTCTTTAACTTTTATTTTAGTTATATTTTAATATTAACAATTTGTTTAACTATAGTTTTAAACAAATTGTCCAAATACTTAATTGTACAATATATAAGATTAATTATCAATAGTATTCAATAATTGTCGTCTATATATACAAAAATAAATACGTACTTAACATCTAGTAGAATTGTTTTATCTATTTTCTTCTTCTTTATTTAGCAACCAATATTTGAGAGCTCTTTTTTATTAAGATTATTGTAAAAGAAAATATTAAATATATATATAATTTATAATTTTTTTGTAATTCCGATTCGAGATTTCAAGATTATGCTTAATAACAAGTTAGAGATATATAGTAACAACTTTATTATTAAGTTAGTTGTCAAAATTATTTTTTGTTCTCTTTTAAAACAAAATTTTGTCAATATTACAATATATAATCTCGATTTTAGTTAGCGACAAAATAATAATTTTTTTTATAAATTTTGTTAGAGTTTGATTAATTTTAACTTCTTAATTTGTCGAAAAAGACTTAATAATAAACTTGTCGAATATACAATATTTATTGCGTATTTTTTGTAACTCTTTAATCTTTTGCGTTTTGCAAGATTTTTTTCTCTTTTTTTTTTTTTTGCGAAGTCTTTTGCTCGATATAAATAAGATATTGTAGTTGTTTTAGCTTCGACTTTTTTTTAATCAATATAGACTTCAACATCTATATTAAACAAGCTTTTCAATTATTGTCTTCTAAGATTTATAATATTGTAGATTGATCAATATTCGATTGTTGCTTTTTGATAAATAACAATAACTATTATATAGACGTTAATAGAGAATAAATGCTAGAATTTTCGAAAATAGATATTGAAATCTCGATATCAATATACTAAACAGTTTTTGATAATTGTATTTAGAAGACGTAAATTAATTATCGTTAATTTATTATATAGCATATTGCGTCGTAAATATAATACTTTCTTTTAATAATAATTAATTAATTAATCAATTTATAAATCAATTTCTTTTTATTATTGTTGCAAATCTCATTCTTTTTTAGCAATATTATTTGCTTGTTTACGCTTAGATTCTTTATCTTAATATCTCGATCTTCGATAGTAGATTGTTTCTTTTCTAAAATAACAACGCTATACAAATAGAACAAGATACTATTGAAATTTTCTTAATAAATTATAATTTCGATATTATTGGGTTTTCGAATCAAACTCTCTTTTTTTATTAAGATTTATTTATGCGTTTGATTTAATTGTTAAACTATTTAAATAATATATAAAGTTAAGATTGTAAAATTAAGATTAATTTTTATTTTTATTTTATTTCAAATTTAATATAGTTAGTTAAGTTTATTTCTATTGCAAATTGTTAACTAGTAAAATTTATTGCAAGATTTGAAACAAATTGCTTTATCTATATTTTTGACAACTTTTTAGCTTTTTTTTGTTTTTTTGTTTGATATTTTATTGTCGATTAATCGATTAATTTTTTATCTACTATTTTTGATGCTATTTAATTTATTTATTTTCGTTATATTATATTTTAATCGTTTTTCTCAACTTTTAGATTTGCTATAATGTAATACTTTTTATCGTTTTATAGTTAAGTTCAATTCTTGAAATTAAATCTCTTAAAAAACAACATTGTAAACAAGAAATAAGAGTCTAAATATAATAGTAAATAAGAATTATGCAAAAAAGATAATATCAAATTTGCAACTTTAGAAAAATAGAGTAATCTTGTAACTATAATCAAGATAAGATGCAAACAATTGCGTTAGAAAATAATTAATAACAACTAATAAAGCAGAAGTTTTTATTTAATTTGTTGTTTATCTTTCAAATATTATTATTGTATTCGATCGATTATTGTATTATAAACAAAATTTACGCAAGTTTAATTAAAGCTTTGTTGAAATTAAATTAAATATATATAGATATATTCTAAACTTTATATATACAAATATTATTGCTATTTTTCTCAAAATATTTTGAGTAAGATATTGTTAACGCTTTCGCAAATATTATGTATTATAAAAATTATATTTAATTTTTAGTTTTGCTTTAGATCGACAATATAATCAACTTTAGTATATTAAGTGCTAAAACTCTTTTAGTTTATCAAATAAATATTTTAAACAACGTTCTAAATTTTGTATTTTGTAAAGAACAACGCAAATTGCAAATTGTTCTCTATTATAGTTAAATTGTTTCTTAAAGTATTGTCTTGTGCTTTTATAATACTACGCTAATAGTAAAAGAAATAATTGTTAAAATTTGCTTAACTTTTTCGTTATAAATATTTTATAAATACAAATAAGTTACTAGAATTAATATACAAGAAGAGTTTCGACAAAAATTATTTAAAGAGTTTGCTCTCTTTATAAGAATTATAATTCTATAATGATATATTAATAATAACAAATTTTTAATTTTGCTTTTCGATAAAAGTCTATACTAAAAATATAAATAAATTATTATAATAAATTTTATCGAATTTAACGCAATTGTAATATATATTATATTAATTGTATTGTTTTTTTTTGTTTTTTATTGTTTTTTATTTATAATACTTCTAAACTTTAGCACTAAGATTAATATTAATTAATTAAGAAATAATAATATAGAAAACTTAAATTTGATTCGAATTTAAATATTATTAATTATTAATTTAAATATTGTTATTGTTATTAGCAAATACATATCGATACTTTTGCAATATTTTCGAAATCTCTTTTCAAAATATTACTATTTTTATATTAAATTTGTTGTTGTTATTTTTAAATATATTTATAATTCTCGCTATCTATAGTTCGATTTTATCGAACAAAAGAATTAGAAGTATTAAATTAAGCTTAAAGCGAAACTTATAAATTGAGTAAAATTTAACACATAAATAGAAAAATAATTTTCGTTTAAATAGAATATATTTATTGTTCGACGTCTATAAATATTTATTGTTAAATATATTATAGTATTTTTTACGAACAATATTTTGCTTTTTGCTATTTTTTTGTATATTATTTTATACTATGTTTAGTTATATCAAAAAATAGTAAAAGAGAAACACAATTATAATTTAATAATATAACTTAAAATAACTATAGAATTTCGAGATTTCAAATAGTATTTCTTTTTGCGTACTAACAAATTTTGCCTGTGTTAATTAAAGATTGTATTGCGCACAAATTAACAAAAAATGCTAACTTTTGATTTTAATAAAATATAGAATTTTGCGAATATACAATAATAATTAAATATTGTATTATAAACAAATTTCGCTGTATTTTATTAACAAATAAAATCTTTGTTTATCTATTCTAGAATACTATATTTATACAAGTTTGCAAAAATTATTCTTTAAATCTATTAATATCGAATTTGCATCTTATATAGTTATATTGTTAACAATAGCTAAAAAGTAATTTAAACTTTATTTAAGTTCGAGCAAAGTATAAATTGTAATTTGTTCGAAGTTTATATAATTCGAGTTTAAGATACTTTAAAAATAAATATTTTAATAACAAAAATATTTAAGTATTTCAATTAATCTTAAGATATATTGTATTAATATTAGCGTAATCGACGAGTTAAGTTTCAATTCGAACGAATTGACTCGCTCAATTTTAATCCTGGGGTCGGGCAAAAGTTCTAGCTCAATTGAATGAATCGAACGCATAAGACGCGTCGAACGTTCAATTTAACTCGCTCGATTACGTAACGTCACGTAACACGCTAATTATATGCGACTAGCGTGAATCCTGCGCTAGCTCAATCGAGTTAGCGTATAGATAAAATAAGATAAGATAAGCGAATGCTAACGCGACGAAGTTAGCTTGAGTTCTTGACATTGACTCGACGAAATTTAATCTTGAAGTCGAATTCGCGCCTTAATTCTAATTTAATCCTACGAGACTCAAGAGAGTAAATTGAGTTGAGAAAAAAGTGTTCGATTCAATTCAACAATTACACTAATTAATATTAACGTTAAAAATAGATAAAATATACAATATTTTAATATATATTAAGATAAGTATATAGCTTATTCCGAATGTAGATTTCTTATCTAGAACAAGCTTCTCTTGAATAGAAATTCTTACTTAAAAGAAACTTTGTTTATGCTAAGTCTATACTTAGCATAAATCTTTTAAATTAAAAATTTTTATAACAATCTTCGCTCGCGATCGAGATGCATACTTAATATATATACAACTTATATAGAGTACAAACTTCTTTATTTAGTATTAAGTAAAAATTAACATTTAGAGTTTTGTTTCTTCTTAATATATACTAGATATAAATTTAATCTTTTATATTTCTTGTATTCTTAAAATTGTATAAAATCTATAACACGCAATTAATTAAAGTTTAAAAACAAGATCTTTGTATTGCAAAGTCTAAATTTTGTTATAATATAAATCGATCTCAAACATAATATAAACTCGATATAGTTTTTTATTTGCGCAATTTAATTACTTATTTTGCATATATATTATATTTAAGCTTAGTTTATATTTAATTCAAATCTTAATAGCAATATATCTTTCGATAATACTAGCAATTTCTTTGTCTTCGACGCCTATATATCTTTTAGCAAGAAGAATTTTTTTATATTTAAGAATCTTGCAAATTAAGATTAACAAACAATTTTGCAATAAAAAAATTAAATTAAGATTAAATTATGCTTATTATATATTAGGTATCTGTTAAACATTTAAGTAGACTTTAAATCTTAATAATATTAAGACTTTTAAATTAAATACAATATTAAGTAATTAAACTATTAACAATAATGCTTTTATAAACAATTAAAAAAATTAAAATATATTAAAAAATTAAGATCTTAATAGTCTTAACAAATTATTGCTTATAAAACTTAAGAAAATAGATTCTCTTTTACGCTTTATATCTATTGTATGCTAAACTAATATTTATTATATATAAAACTTTATTAACATTAATAAAATTGCGATTATGTTCAAAGAACGCAATCAAGTAATTATATTAAAAACGCAAAATTATTACAATATTTTAATATATTTATATATATATTTAAAGAGAATTCTTTATTTTGTATACAAAAAAGCATAATATTACTCGAAATCTTAATTAATATATTTATTAGAACGTTAATTGACTTATATATATTTAGCGTATATTTAATTTAAGTATAATATAATTTTGACTTATATTAAAACTAAATTTAATTCTTTGTTATTGCAATTAACTTCAAAGTTACTTAAGTTATTTTTTTATTTTTAGAAATTAAAAAGAAAAACAAAATAAACAAAATTTAATATTGAAGTTTCAAATATTTCGAAATCAAATATTGCAAATATATGTATTCGAATATATTACGTATATATTTAGCGTACAATAGAATTAAGCTTAAGAATATTAACAATCTTCGATAATACTTTATTTAATTAATATATACAATAAATATTAATGCGCAATTAAAGTATTGCACAAAGATTTAATATTATAAGTTTCTTAAAAAATAACAAGATTAATATATATACTATATGTATTTCGAATTTATAACTTGCGTATACAAAAATTAAGAATTTGCTATATAAAAGATTTATAAGATAAATTCTTACTTAATCTATGTTATTTGTAAACTAATTTTATAAATTTATCAAATTAAATATTCTTTATTTTCTAATACAAAATTATAATATACAAATCGAACAATTAACGCAAACTTAATATATATCGATATTAATTATCTTTGCGTCTTAATAGACTATAAATTACAATAATATATACAAAATTGCATCTTTATTAAATATTTAATTTCTAGAAATTTTATTTGCGATTAATTTTATTTTAGTACTAGTTTAATATATATTAAATACTTATAAAATTTAATTATTCTTAGAGAAGCGACAAAATTAAGATTAGTATATATAATGCGCAATTAAATATCTATATTTCTATTAATTAAGAACAATTTTTATTCTTTATGCTAATTGCACGCGAAAATTATACTTATTATTTATTATATTTTATCAAAAAGTTTTAAGAAATTGTCGACAATATAATTGCAATAATTAAATAACAAAATTTACTATTTTTAATAACGCGTAAATTAAGTTTATATCTAATATATATTATATTTGCGCTAAACTTTTTGCAAAATACTTTGTTATCTTTTTTATTATATTCGATTTATGCGTCAAATATAACAAGATTGCTTTACATTATATATACAATAATTTTAATATAAAAGATTGTATAACAACATTAATTTGCAAGCAAAAACTTAAGAAATTTTCTATTAAAACAATTTTAAAAAATTTGTTTATATTTAGTTTAAGTTTTATATAAATTTATTTTACAATCTATAGAAACTAAACAACAATTTGTTTTTAATTCATTGCGTTCTTTAAAAAAGCAATAAATTAAAAGTATTATTTATTTTAACAAAAATTCTTAACAATATATTATTGTGTATTGTACTTATATTTAGACTAAGACTTTTGGAAATTAATTATATCTTAAAATAAATCTTGTATTTAAACAAATTTAAAACAAAATAAATCTATATAATATTTTAAGTTAAAACAAGAATTATTATTATAAGTTTAATATAATTATAATATACATTAAATATATACTTAAATTGCAATAAAAATTAACGTCTACTATTATATTTAAATTAACATAAAGATTATTAAGAATTATTACACAATATTTATTAAGATATTTAAAGCGTTAAAAGAAGTTACTTGTTAAACTATTTAAATTTTTTATATTAATTGTAAAAATAAAGAATTGCAAACTTTTATAATAAATATAAACAAAAAATAAGCTTAAGATATGCTTAATATATATTAAAATTATATAGATATTATTAATATCTTGTTTAAGAATTTAAGAAATATTTTTACAATTTTAACAATTCTTGAGAGTAATTTAAATATTTTAAGTATATACTAATTTTTTGTCAAGTACATTCTAAGCGTAATTTTCGAAAATGTTAGTTTAATTATTTAATAATTTATCTTATTAATTAACTTTAAGAAATCAAGATTGTTAGCAAACTAGTACAATATTTAAACAATATAAATATATTATATTTATATTTCAAAATATAGATTAAATATTAAAAGATAAAATGAATTCTTGTTAAATTATATAAAAAGAAAGTAAAGATTTCTTTGTATTAATAAACGCTAGTTCGGAATTATATTAATATAGAAAAAAGCAATTATTTTTAAAACAATAAGTTTGTAAAACAAAAGTTATTACTACTTGCTTTTATATTTAAGTAAAACTTATATTTGTTTTAAATTGTATTTATACTAATTATATACTAGAATAAGAAAATACGCTATTAAGATATTTAAAAAAAACAATTTTAAGATAGAAAAAGATATTCTATTTATTTAATACAATTGCAATAAATTAAATTGTATTGTTGCTTAGCTAATTAAAAAAAAATTATTAATTTATATTTAACTTAACTTGATAGTTAATTAAGTTATAAATAAAAAAGATCGAAGAATTGTAAAGCATTGTTAACAACATTTATATCTTTCTTTTAATTTGAAAAATTCTTATATAATACTCTTTTTTAATAGACTTAATTTTAAGTATAAATTTAACACAAACACAATATCTAAATTTGATAGCAAGATTTTTTATATATTTTAAAGTTACAATTTAAGAATTATTTATTTAACAAAAAATTAACGTCGAGCATCGACTTAATATATGTTAAATAAAATTTTTAAAATATCTTTTTTATTATGTTGATATATAGAAATACTATTTAGAAGAGATAGATATTAAGTATTGACTCAATATATATTAGATAAAAATTCTAAAACATCTTCTCTATTATATTAATATATAGAGATATTATTTGAAAAAAGCAAATATCAAATACTAACTCAATATATATTAGATAAATATTCTAAAATATCTTCTTTATTATATCGATATATAGAAATACTATTTGAAAAAAACAAATATCGAGAATCGACTCAATATATGTTAGATAAAGATTTTGAAATATCTTCTTTATTATATTAATATATAGAGATACTATTTGAAAGAAATAGATATTAAGTATTAACTCGATATATATTGTTGTTTAACTCTAATAAATATAAATTAAACTTAAATTCTATAAATAATATATTAAAATCGAGCAAAAATACGTAACAATATTATCGAAATATCAAATTAAGAATTAAGTGCAAGAACAACGCATACAATATATATGTTAAAAATATAATAAACTTTTACAAGAGAAAGAGTAAAAAATTAATAAAAAAAAGTTGTTAAATTGAAGCAATTCGATATTACTGGCAATACAAAGTATATTTCGAACATAATTTTATTACAAGCAAATTAACAATATCTATTAAGCAATTAAGATAATAGCAAAGATAAACTAATTTATAAATTTATATTTTTGTTTTACAAATACTATATAATATTAATAATCTAAAAGCTTTTATTTAATTTCGAAGTATTATATATAAATCTAGTTTATATCAAATTTATATCAAGCATTGATTTGAAAGAAAATTTATTACTTTATTAAAAGATTCGAAATTAAAAAAAAACAATCGAAGACAAGATTATATATAAGATATTTATATTATTTGTAAAATTAACAAGTACAATAACGCAACAAGCTATCATAGTTGCTTATTTAACTTTATTTTATAAACAATAATATTAAGAATAAAAGAAGTAAATACAAATTTAAAATAATAAATAGAATAAGTATATAACAAGCGTAGACAAAATATAGACTAAACATATACTTAAATATAGTTAAAAGAGAAGTTTTAATTTAGAATTAGATAAAGTATATAGGAATTTTATACTAGATATAGATTGAACTTCAATTTAAATTAATTTGCGTTTTTTTTATTAGACTATATTTGTTGCAACAGTTACGCAGAAGCAGAGCATATAATAGATATTAACTTACTTTGTTAAATCGAAGTCGAAAAAAAAAGTATTTAATTGTCTATATTATATATATTAGATACAACAAAAAACACACAATTAGTCGAGACAAGTCTTATTATTAAACACAATATATATTGAGCTTAAAACTTAGTAAATTAATTTAGAAAGCTTCTTTATATTAATGCGTTCTAATTTTTGTTTAGTATATATTTAATATATATAATAAAAGACAATTCGATCTTTAACTTTCTTAATTGTAAATATAGTAATAGTTTTTATAGTAACTATATTAGCTAAGTATAAACTTAGCAAAAATTTAGCGCAAATAAAGAGACAATTGCATTTACTTTCTTTGCTAACAAAATTAAATCTATTCGAGAAAGAATTAGTTATATATGAATTTAATATAGATAAGATATAAATTTGCAAATAACATCTTTATTCTTTTTTATTATTAGAATATTGATTAAGACGCAAGCATCTATTAAGTATAGAATTAATACAAATTTAATATAATTAATAATTGTGCAAAACTTGCTCTTATTTAAATTAAAAGAAGTATCAAGATTCTCTTTTAAGTATATAATAAATATAAATATAATATACATAACTCTTAAGCTTTCTTATTAGATTCGATTATTATATTTAATTTTTTATTATTATGCTTAGCTTTTTTTTGTTAGTTACGTATATACTAAATATAAATAAAGTATAAATCTTTAACAAATTTCGAAATCTTAAGTATACTATTTTTACAAGATTTCTTTTCTTCTTTATACTTCTTTAAAGCTAGTATATACTTAGTATAGATTTAATTTAAAATATAATTAAAATAATCTATTCGAAGATTCGATATCTATAACAAGTATATTAATTTGCATATAGTTTAAACATATATTAAGTATAGATTAATATAATATAATATATAAGAGCAAGCTTTTTAATTAAAGAACTAGTTTGACGCTAAGAATAAGTTAGCGTAAACTTAGCATAATTTAAAATTGAACTAAAAGTATATTTTTTGTAGATACTCTTTAAATTAAGAGACGAATACTCAGAGAAAAATAACAAACAATAGTTAATTAGTAATTCTAATAGTTGTATTAGTGCAAATCTAATATAAGTTCAATCTATACGTAATTAATATGTTGTTAAAATCTTAAAAAACAAAATAAGTATTTGTATATAATATAAGAACAAAAAAGTTAAAAGATAAATTAAGTATACAACAAATATAAAATAAGCTTATCTTGCGATAGAAATACATATCAAAAAAAGTTGCAAATTCTGAATTGCAACAACTGTCTTGTATAAGCTTAGTATATACTTAGTGCTAGTTTAGCTTACACAATATACTCTATATTATTTGCATACTAATAGATAAGTATATTAATAATATTCTTATATTTATGCAAGATATAAGTTTAGCTTAAGCAATATTTATTAAAGTTATACTTCGATTTTGTAAAGTAATTTGCATTTTATTATTCTTTAAATCTAACTTAAAGCTTTAAAGTACTAAAATACTTACAGGCTCATCTATAAGATTATGTTCCCAATAAATGCCTGGAATATACCAGGAATATATCTATCTTGATTAGATATCTGCTAGATTCCGATTAGTCAACCGACTGCTAACTAGCATATATTGGTTATTTACTAGTTATAAATCTATTTTAGTTATCTATCGATTATAGATCTTATAGATACGATTTTCTTAGTTTTGAAATTCCTTTGATTTTTAAATTTCAATAAATTTGACTAAGTCCCGACGCTATTCCAATCGAGGTTTCGATTTTCAAAATATCGAATAGTAAAGTATGTATATCGTTGATTCGTCAATACGTAAAGTCGTTGAATTATTTTTCTATTTATAGTTTAAAGTTTTAACCTTAATTTATAGTTTATAAATATTCGGGAAGTGTCTAACTTCGCGACTATCGACGCTATCAAATTTCTAATTATAAAATCACGTAATTTACGAAATTTTTATACGCGCGTTAGACCCCCCTACTAGCGTGTACGTACTACATTACTTATATTGCTAATACTAGTTAATCTACTTAACTAAAAAATTTAGAACTTTTTTAAAAAATTATTACTAGTAATATTTATACCCGAAATTTACCTAGAATTTACTCGAAATATTGCTATTTTGATTATCAACTCGCGTGTGATTTATTTGAAGCAAATTCGAAATTTAATCGAAATTTAACAAATTTTCGCCAGTTAAAAAGCAGATTTCTACCAGTTAAGTAGAAGTTAGTCAACCGGAAAATTGCTAGTAAATTCCGAATAAATTCCGAATAAATTTCGGGCAAATTCCGGGTAAATAACTATGTAAGTTGGCAGTATAGTAGTATAAACTCGATATATATTAAATATAAACTCGATATATATTTCTCTATTAAATAGCACATATTTGTAAGAATATTTTTTATATTTGAATTTGTAGCTATTAGATTGATCGTCGATTCGATATTCGATCCCAAATTTGAAATCGAATCGAATTGTCAAGAAATCGAATGAAATCGAATCGCTTAAAGAAGCTAGCTTATTACTATAATAAGTTTAGCTTAGTCGAAAAGTTACTATTTTAAGCAATTCGATTTCAAAAAAAATCGAGAAACCAAATCTTGGCGCTCTCACGTGATATCTTCGATTTCTCGCGATCAATCTAGTAGCTATATATACTTAGCTTATATAATACATATTAATAGCTAAGATATTTGCTTACTCGCTTTAGCATAATACATTTTTTAATAATAGTATAGCTTAATTTCAATTTTAACTTAGCATAAATCGAGTATAAATAAAATTATAACTATATATACAAATAGCTAACAATCAATAACAATAAAAGTTATTCTATATATTTGACTAATTAATATTATTGTACAATTGTATTTATTAATACTTAATATATATAGAATTGTAACTAAGTTTATGCAACTTATATAATAAAATTAAACAAGAAGATTCGAGTTTTAGAATTTAATACAATTAATAATACTTAGTATATACTAAGCTTAAATTAGATTTAATTGTAAATTATTTATTATTATTTTTAACTTTAATAGTAAATATTGCTAATACTTAGTATAAACTAAATTGTAACAAGAAGTTTCTCTTTATTAAACTTGTTATCTTTTTAATTATATTTTACTAATATTAGTAATAGAAAATGCTAAAAAACTTGTTTTAAAACAAGTAGAATGAATTACAACGATTAGAAGTCTACGAAAATCGATATTATACTATTTTATTATACAAGAAGAGACGAGAGAGAAGACTTTATTAACAATAACGCTTACGATTTATCTCGATTGTTAGAATTAAATAAATGTAATCGATGCGACGTTGACGAGTAATTAAGACACACTTAATGTGTCTCAACGCAAATTAATACAAATTGCGACAAACATAAAAACGAAAATAATAAATATTAGAGAACTTTATAAATCTAAGAAGAAAAACGCGTTTAAAATAATTTCGATAATGACGTTAACAAAATAATGTTTTTTAATCGAGAAGTTGACGCGACGTCTTAGCGATATTCTCGCGAAGAACAAACGAATTGACTTGATTTCGATATTAAAGAAACTAAAGAGAACAATCAATCGAATAAAAAGAGTTAAAAAAATAAAAAAAAACATATAAACAACAAACATATAAGCAACAATAGCGAAAGACTTATTATTAACAAAGCAAATAAATAATTGAAGAAGCGTTCAATAGACATTCTTAATGCGACAATTAATTAAAAAGATAAAATTGATAACGTAAATTAAAAAGAAACAAAAGATAAAAAAAGTTTACAAAATAAGCGCTACAAAGATAATAACATTAACGCGCGATTTCGACATTATTAAAACACTAATAGCGCGAAAGAACATACAAGAAATAAGACGTTTTAAAAAAATAATCGTCTTTCAAGTAAGCAATAAGAGTAACAAGACGATATTGAAATCGAATAATTTTTATATTAAAAAGATGTTAATAACGACAATTATATATCAAGAATGCGCAAAAGTAATAACGTATAATATTAAAGTTAAAAATATGTCGAAAAATATAAAAAAGAAGAGAACAAAAATAATAATAAAATTATGCAAAACAATACATCAAGATTTAAAGATTAAAAAAATAATTTAATTTACGAGAGAAAACGACAAGAAAAAATACGTCTCGATTGTAATATAAGTAGATTGCGTAAAGACAACAAATAAATTAATATAATTAAACTTAATTTACAAGTTAAATATAAGAATTGCGAAATATTATAACAAAGAATATAGAACAAAACAATGCATAAAGTGTTAAGAGTATAAACATTTTATATATAAATGCAAGAATAAATAGCGATACGTATATTGCGCGCAAAATTATCGCTTTAATTAATACTCTTATTAAGAAAATGTCTTCAAGTAAAAATGTAATGTTTATAAGAAAGCTTATAAGACATTCGATCTCAAATACTTTAAAAGATAAAGAGAGAAAATAAAAACTAAGAAGATAACGAAGATAAATTTTCTATATTACGTTATTAAGATAACTAAAATAAACAAAATAACAATTTTAATTTTTGTAATATTAAGAAGTGCAATCTCGTTTATTTAGATTACGAACAAGAAAACAAAGCGAAAGACAATAGAAGCAATAATAAGTTAATCGATATAAACAAGTCGCATGCAAAGCACTCTTGTAACAACGAAAAAAAGCGTTATTTAACAATTAATTAAGAAAAAGCGTTTCGACAAATTAATGAAAAGTTAATTTATTTTAATAGAGTAAATTGATAATAACGTAGTGTTATTGTTGTTATAAAGCATGTTTTTTACGCAAGAAATAAAGAATTAAATACGCACAAAAGCAAATATAAAAGAAAAATAATAATAAAGATACGAAATAAATTTCGAATATTATAGTATAATGTTTATAAGTTAAGAAGCAAGATAATAATAATATTGCTTCAAAAAAAATAAGAAAATACAATATATTAGTAATACAAAAGTCGTAACAATATTATATAAAGACAAGAATATACAATTCGAAATGCGCAAACTTTACGTTCGTAAATAATAACAAACGTATATGCTGTTATATTAATAAACATATTAATAACATCAATTAACACAACATATAATATTTCGAGAACGTAAAAACAATAACGATGTAATTACATTTTAAAAATAATATTATTAAATTAAATCTTATTAACGTTTATAACGTTTACAACTTATTTCTTAATAATTATAACAATATAGTTAACAAAGATAATTTTAACGCAATAGAGCAAACATTACGCATGCAAGACAAGAGCATTATAATAAGAAATTTCAATTTGCATTATTTTTTATAAGCGAGCTTTTTATATTTTAAATAACATTTATTGTTCGACGATTTGCTAGATATAATGCACTTTATCGATGTTACGTTAACGCTTTCGCGCGATATTATAATAAAAAATAATTAAGAAACATAAATTACGATCGATTTGTTATTTGTTACAAGAGAAATAACAAATCAATTAATATATTGCAATATAAACAAGAAAATAAAAAGCTTGTCAAATTATTTGTTAATTAAAATGATGTTAAATTTTAGAACGTAAACAAAGTCTATACGTTGCTTTAAATAAAATTGAAAGATTATAAATATAGAGAAATTTAACAATATATTAAAGAGATTATTATTCGAATTATTATTAGACGCTACGATAAAACAAGAAAGCATCAACGAATACACAATTGCGTTATTAAAGATTCTAAAGAAAATTATTAAAAACTTTATTTCGTAAGCAAGATTATACAAAAAAGTCAAATTTAAATAAACGAAAAAATGCATTAACGTAATTAAGAAAATCAAAAAATTGCGATATTAATGTCGCATTTCTTGTAATTAATAGACGTTCGTTCGAACATGCGACAAAAAAGACAAAATTCTTAAGAGATATAAAAGAAACAAATTTCGCAATTAAATGTAAACTTCGAAAAGCATTGCAAAGAGCTTGTTCGAAATAGCAAAATAAATTAGAAATGTAATAACAAACATATTTATCGAATTTACGATTTTATTATTAAGAATAAATACGAAAGTAACGACAATTATAAAAAACAAAATCGAAATAATATTTTAAGCTTATTTTTCTTTTTTACTTACAATTTTGATCGATAATATAGAGAGATTCTCTTATTTATTTTTAATAAAGAACGACAAAATTATGTTAAAGCGTAAAATAATAAAAGCAATATATAAAGCGACTTTAAACAAGACACTTAAAATTAACAAAGTAATTAATTGAACGCTAAGACAATGCTAGGCAAAGAATGACAACTAGACAAGCAAAGCAACTAGATAAGGCAACTAAACAAGATAAAAAGACACGCAAGTAAACATGGCAAACATCTATAATAATTGTAAAGATAATTCTCTAAAAACTAAATTAACAATTAAGTTATACTTGATTGTTCAAGAGCAGGCGTCATCGATAGACGCCAAACGCCCTCTTGTTATTTGGCAAGAGCATTAGACACAAATCTCGTAATAGACAACTAATTTGCGTTATTTCGAAACAAATAAGATTCTTGTTTAATAAATATATTAAGAAAGAAATGCAATTATCTTATTTCAAAAAGACGATTACAATAATGTTGCGAAAATTAGAAAAAAAAATTATTTAAAGTTGTCGTCTTTTAGATTTATAACATTGCTAGACATGTCAAATAAGATGCTAAAGTCAATAATATTGAAGCGTCTTTATTACGTCGTAAAAACATATAATACTCTATTTAATATATAAATAAAACTAGAAAACAACGCTTAATCGATACAATATTACAATTAATTTTAAAAAAAATGCACACAATATAAAGTAATTAAAAGAAAAGAGTAACTTTTTTATTAAGTTTAGACGTTTCTAATGTATTCGACAATGTGTCGCATATTAGATTACTTTATTATAAAAAAAAAGAAGAGTTTTAACTTATTTGCTTAATTGAATAAATTTTTTTTAAAGAAATAATGCATTATATTAATTATCGAAAGTTACACAATAAAGAAGTAAGAAACAAATGTTAATATATCGCAAAATTCTTTTTTATTTCTTATATTATACTTGTTTTACAACGCAAATCTTTTGAAATAATACAATAATATTAGATTGCAAATTAGCGTTACGAGCTTTGTAAACAACATCAATATATTAATGTATAAAGAATTAATTAAACGCAATTGCAAAATGTTAATTTAAATATACGATTAATGCGAACAATAAACACGCACTTATAATTTCAAATTTGCGAAAAAAAAGTACGAACTAATTTACTATTTACGCACTTTAAAGAGATTCGACATAAGCGTCGACATAACATTAACAAAATATAAGATAATTGTCAAGTTCAACATTAGAGTATTAGAAATTCAATTTAATTTAAAACTTAAATAAAAAACTTATTTGCGATAAGTAAAAACAAAGCTAGTTATCAAATATAAAGAGATCTCGATAATAAAGAGTTTAGTTTTTAACACATTTATAAATGTTAAAAAATGCAAATATATTGCGATAGAGAAGTTCTTAATAATATATAACGTTGTTACGTAATACATCTTGTCTATTATTAAGAATGCGAGAAAAGAAGTCGTCACAAAGTTGCGATTTATACAAGAACGAACGCTTTGTTACATTATTGATATTTACAAGATAACTCTTACAAAAATCTTACAAATCGAGATTAACGTACTCTCTATTAATATTTATCTAGAGAAGCTAATACAAAGATCGATAACTATTATAAATGTATAAAAATTTAAAAAAATTATTAATGCAACAATACTACGCATACGCAACGATTTAATGTCGAAAAAAAAACAAAAGTTAAAACTAAAAATAATATCTTTGCAACTTAAGAAAAAATAAATACGAATAATATTAAAGTTAACGACAATTTCGCAATAGCAATTATATATTGCAATTTTATAAATAAAGTCTTCTAGAACAATTATTGTCTATAATAAGAAAGTTGTCAAAAAGAGATTTAACGCAAATCGCTCAAATTTATATTAATAAGTCTATTTTAACAAAAGCGAACGCAACAAGAACGTTATTGCAATCTTAATTAAAACAAATTAAAGCATCGAAAAACGTCTTAAGAATATCGACGTAACAATGATTTATTATGACGAATTCAAGAAATTTACAAGAGTAACAAAGAAATTGACAAAGCATTGCGAAATTATTACTAATTCGAAAGAACGAATTTACAAAATATATTTAAGACGCACACAAAACGCATGCGAGACCATTTAACATTACAAAACAATATGGAAATTACATTAAATATTAAGACACAAAAGCATAAAAAATAATAAAATCGCAAATAAAATTGTCGACAAAACGTACAAACAATTTCTCTTTTTTGTTAATTAAATAACAAACGAACTTGTTGTTAGAAAAGCACTTATTTAAGACAAGATTTAAAAAGAGTAACAACGCAAATAATTAAAAGACAAAAATATCGCAAAATATCGCAAAATTGCATTAAAAGTTACGCATAAGTATATGTAATTGCACTTTAATTATCTTAAATTACACAATTTACTTCTCGTTTAACTAAGAATAAGCAAAATCGATTTTAATTAATTTTTATGCGAACGTTGCGTTCTTAATGTTACGACAAACATATACGAATGCGATTAAGAACGCATAATTGTCAAACACGTTCTTTTAATATATTCGAAATAACGATAGAAAAGAACTTAAATGTAACGAGAAATTAAAATTATAAATTTAAGACAACTACTAGAAGAAGCAAAATCTATTATTGTAACAATACAAATAATTTTATTTACTAATTTATTAAAATAGTTTTAGGCAATAACATTGTTAGCGATGCTCGAATCTTTCTTAGATTTATAGAGTTTTCGTTTGAAGAATTTTCTTATATTACGAATATCACACACAATATAGAAGACGAAGATATAACGTTGTTATAACAAAGCATTACGAATAAAATTGCGATTGCGAGTTCTAGTTAATTATGATTAAATAAGTAGACGCTAGTATTGCTCGCTTATTCGTAATTGATTAGATTCAAAAATCGCAAAAATATATAAATCTCGCATAGATCTTTAGAGATGTTGAATCGAGTATAAATTAAAAAAAAAATTATATTTTACTTGCTCTAAATATAAACTCAATATATATTCGACGTAGAATTGTACTATAATTGAATACTTATATTTAGTTACAAAATTAAAATTCGAATTAAAGTAAAACTCTTAAGTATATAATTAATATATATTAGATACAAATATTGTATATACTATACTTATTGTAATAATATCTTAAAGAAAATAGATTTTTTTGCGTTTGTTATATTAGAATTGTTATAATATGCTCTAAGATTAGCAAGCTAAATTGCAACAATATTTATACTAGATATATACTAAAATATTAAAAGCAATAAAATTAAAGAATATATTAAATTTATTTTATATATTTGTTAATAAAATTAGAAGTATATACTAGATTGTTGCAAATATTTAGAAAAGATAAAGATAAAAGACGCAATAATTGTACTTTAATTTCGCAAAATATACTAGAGACTTAACGCTCGATTTGCGCTTAAATCTTATATAGTCTTAATATATATTATAGCAGTATTAAATCTATATTTAAATTACGTACTATATAAATGCGTCGAAATTGCGCATTTAAGATTAAGCTAATAGTTTTTGTTTTATTTGCTATTAATTATATTAAGCATAAGTCTAATTTATTTTAAGTTTTAAAAATCGAACAAAATTATAAGTACTCGATATAATAAAAAGATTAGCTTATATATTTAGTACATATTAAATATATACAACGTATCTTTGACGCGTCTTTATATAAGAGAATTAAGCTTTTCTTTTTTAAACATTATATATATCGAACATATACTAAACTTAAAAAGCGCAATTTATCTTTTTACTTTCAATCTTTTTACTTTGTTAAGCTCGATTTATATTGAGCATAGACTTAATATAAACAAAGCTTCTCTCAAGTAGAAATTTTTACTCAAGATAAGCTTGTTCCAAATGGGAAATCTGCACTCGAGTTGAGCTATGACTCGTAAAAAAGATAATAAGAAAGAACAAGAAAACAAAAAAATTATAGAAATTGTTAAAAAGAGTGTTTCAAAATAATTTTAAATATTTATTGTATTTAATTGAAATTTCTAACTTAAATTAGAAAATTGCAACTTAAATCGAATTTTTGTAATTTCGATTAAATTTATTTAACTTCGATTAAGTATCTTGTAACTTAAAACATATTTTTTCTTATTTAAACGCAATTTGTTATCTAAAATAAATAGTTTCTAATAGTGTATTCTAATATACTAATTATAATCTTTAGATTAATACGTTAAAGAATTCTTTTGCGAGAAATCTAAAGAAAAGATAACGCAATCTATAATCTTATTGTTTAAGATAGTCTATATATATATTGTTAAAATTTATTTTGCAAATTAATTACTTTGCGTTACTAGTTTTTTGTACAATATTAAAATAATTTATTTTTGTCTATTAAAACAATCTAAATATACAAAACTTCTATATTAAGTTAAACATTTAAAACTATACAATCGTTTTAAATATAAAGAACAATCTTTCAATAACAAAATATAATTTTGCGTTTATAAAATATAAATTTTTAAACTTGCAAAATCTTAAGAAATTCAAATAACTTGTAATAGTTTTATGTTAACATATTATTTTTAACAATAATTACAATCTTATATTTAATAAAGTAAATATATATATTAATTACAATAACAATAATAGCTTTTTGTACAAAAATCTAGTTTTAAAAGCGTTTAACTCTATTAATTACAAAAAGATTTATAATTTTATAGTTGATAATATTAATATTAATTGTTTGGAAATATTAGAGAACAAGTAAGTACTAAATATTACTAGACTGATCGCGAGGAACCGAAAATATCACGTGAGAGCGTCAAGATTCGATATCTCGATTTTTTTTTGTAATCGAATTGCTTAAAATAGTAACTTTTCGACTAAGCTAAACTTATTATAGTAATAAGCTAGCTTCTTTAAGCGATTCGATTTCATTCGATTTCATGACAATTCGATTCGATTCCAAATTTGGAATCGAATATCGAACCGACGATCAATCTAAATATTACGAGCATAGAATTTATGTTAAACAATTAAATATATACATTTAAGTAATAGAATATTCTAAATAGATTTTTGCAATATTGAATTTTAATTCTTGAACAATTCTAGATAGACGTTGCAAATTCCTGACTTCTTAATCTAGAATTCGCTTTAAGCACTTGTATCTATATTTCGATTTTGCTAAGATAGATGCTAAGCAAACAATATAGATTTTTTTTAGAGATCTAATTTTGTTTTCTTTAGCTAGTTGTTAGTTTATTTTGTAATAAAAGTTTGCTATAGTTTTGATATATATTTTAGATTTATATAGTTTTGATAATATAGTCTTGAACAACAAAGCAAAAATATTAGCAAAATTGTTTCGATAGAATTTAAATTTCGCATATTTTTGTAGTATTTGATTTAGATTATAAGAAAATGTCGAGTTTAATATAATTGATAATATAGTTTTCTTTGAGAATTTGTCGAAATTTGCAAACTCGAAAAAACTAATATTTTCTAAATTAGAAAAAGAATCAAAGACAGAAAAATTAACAGATAAAATAGATATTTTTTGTCTAGTTTGTCGAAGTTCTTAGTTATTAGATTGAAGAGTAAAACAACTCTTTGCTCTTGTTAAAATACTGCTATAGAGAGTTTGTTTAGTTTAGCTTTTATAGAATTTAGAAATTTATCAATAATATTTGTAGCGCTAAATTGCTTAGATAGAGTTGTAGATAAATATCTATTGTTATTTTAACAACTAACTTTGTTGTAATTAGTATTTAAATTGAATAATATCGATTTATTGTTTAGTTAATAAACTTTTGACACTTGTTAGATCTTGTCTTTATTATTTATTATGCAATAGATTTATTTTTTTGTATTTTACTAGAATTACAAATCGAGTACAATCTTGAAATTTCTGTCAATTACTATTTAATTGAATTCTTAACACTTTTTTCTACTAATTAATGCGTCGAATATATTTATAGTTATAGAGATGTTCGATATTTGTTTCGAAAAAAATAATAGAATATTTGGCGATAGAGAAAATATTGCAATATAAATTAATTGTTCGAATAATTTTTGATTAGAAATTTACAACAAAGTCAATATTCTTCATTGTAATACTAATTTTTTGTATTAAGATCTAATTAAGATATTCGATACAATTGTTTATCTTAGAAAAATTTGCAATTGTAGACTTAATACAGATTTTGCGCTCTTTGTGTTAGATTCCAAAAACTCTATATATGTATTTATTGTTGTTGTCGATACAAATACAAATATATTTGTTGTTTTTGTATTCAAATTTGTCAATATAATATTCAAAGAAGCTTAATAGACTAGTTTTATTCTTATTTTTGGAATATTCTATTTGCAAATATTTAATCTTATTATTTAGTCAAATACAAATATAGCAAATACTATCGAAACTATCTAGAAATATAAATTCCATAATATTGTTATATATAAGATTGTTTTTTAGAGCAATTAGATCTAATAGAAGCTCGATAAAACATTGCTTAAAATTTTTGCATAAATATAGAAAATGCAAATATTATTCGACAAAAACTTAATAAAATCGAAAATATTTTTTCGAACTAGTTGATAGACGTTTTGTTTGTCTAGATAATTGAGTTGTTTGTATTATATAGTTATTATATTTTTGTTAACTATTAATAAGACAATAATAGCAACAAAAAGCGCAATAGATATTTTTAAATTTAGAAAGTAAAAATCGAAATTTTTAATTGCTCGAACTTGCTAAATATCGATAGAAAAACTATAGTTAATAATTTCTCGAACAATATTAGCGTCTTTTATTTGACTATGAAAAACTAAATTGTAGAAAGAGTTGAATATATACTATATATTGTAGATTGTAATATAACAAGCTCTTTTGTCTTCGTATCTAACAAATAGACAAATATTTTTAACATCTATAGCTAATAAGTTGCTCTCTATACTTTCAACTAGTTGCTAAGATATTTTCGAGTAAAACACAAAGATACTAGAGTTTCCAAATATATATTGCGAGTATTTTGTGTCGAAAATCTATTTGTACGAGAGACAATTAATAGCAAAAGCTAGTGTAATAGTTGTAGATACAAACAATATAGAAATTGTAGATAGAATTGCTACAACAACAAAAACAAAATAATATCTATAGACTATTGCTTTAGTAGTTTTCTGCTTTTTGTTATTGTTATTTTTATTTTTGAACTTATCTTTGTTTTTGTTTTCTTTAAATTTGAACTTTTTTCGATTATTGTTTTAATTGTTATTGTTTTGATAATATTTGTTTTTGTTATTATTTCGATTGTTTTAATAATAGAATTTTTTGCTTCTTTTTAAAATAAAACAAAATTCTAAATACGAGTTTTAGCGATTAGTCTCTTAATAATCTATCTTTTTGCAATTAGTACACCTCTTTTGTTTGATATATATAGAGCTAAAATTGTCAACATTAATTTTTTTAATGATAGTAGCAAGTCTAGTCGTTCTTAATACAAAGATAGTATTGTTAATAGTTAAAATATTAATTGAATTAATATATTAAGTTTTGTAAATATAGATAACTAAGAATAGTTGTCTATAAATATTATTTTTGTTGAACAATTTATACTTGAATATCTAGCAATCAATAAAAGAATTAACAAAGTTATTAAAATCGACTAGATATTTAAAAATAAGTTACTTCTTATCTATAGAGAGATTATTCAAATAAATAGATAACTTACTAATAATATCGCGAAACTTAGTTTTGTATTTGTTAATATTTTAGCACTTAGAAATCTTTAGAGTTTCAAACTTGATAAAAATTCTTATTAGAGTACTTAATTTTTTCGACTTGTATATCTTGACAATCTTCTTATAGATTACTTTAGCTAAATCGATTTTCTTAATGTTATAATATAGTTTTCTATTAACGATATTGCAAAGAGCGTTTATATATTTTTTGTTATTTATATTCTATTCTATTTGTTTTTCGATAACAATATTTGATAGATTAATAAATCGAATTTTTGAACTAATATATTTTTAGAGCTTCATTTTTTTAAGAATCTCAAATAATTTTGTGTTTAAACAAAAAAAGTCTATACTATTGCTAATTTTAGCGATTTATTTGAGAAGTGCTAAGAATAAAATAGAGATACTAATATTTATAATAGGATTAATAATGTTAGCTATTTTAGAGTTTTGTTAATAACCTGTAAGTAGTAGATAATACTATTAGAGAATATAACAATAGACACAATTTCGCAATAAAGATTCTAACAAAGATATTCTAATTGTCAAATTACAAAAATCTAGTATATTAATAAATTTCGAATTAGATATTTAGTTCGATAAATGTTTTTCGAAAAACTCGAATAAAAGAGATTGTCAAACATACTGCTCTTTGTTAACAATGCTAAGTTGATTAATTTTGTTAATCTAAGCTTAAGCAAAATTTCAATAAATAAAGAATTAATGGACTTTTGAATAAGTTTTATATTTCTATTGTTTTGTCTTTAAATTATAACAAATATAGATAAGAGTAGAATAAATAGATTTGATCTATTTAATAGATAGAGATATATTGATATTAGTAGATAATTCTTGATCAAATTGTTGTTTTCGCTTAACAATAGATAAAGTTCTTCGATTATCTAAAATTTGATTAAACTACTTAATCTCTTTATTCTCTTTCTTAATTTTAACAATTATAGAGATAGCAATACTCTTTCGCGTTTTTGCAATTCTTAAATCGATCTTTCTAGCTCTTTTATTTTGATAAGACTAAGTGTTAGTCTTTTTGCTCCAAATTTTTTGCGTTTTTGCAATAATTAAGATCTTTTCAATTCTCTCATTTAGATAAGATTGAGTACTATTTAATTAAGAGTTGCGTCTTGATATTGTTTTTAGAATAATTAATAAATTTTTTCGATTTTCGAAGTATGTTTGCAATTCAATTTACTAATTTGCTTTGTATATTGTAGTAAAAGAAGTTGACTAGCACTTGTTTTAGCTATTGAGCTAATAAATTTGATTTGTTCAATCGTTAATAAGAGAATTTTGCAATAGATAGAAAATACAAAGATTAAAAAGACTAAATAATTTAGCTCTCTTATTAATATATTAAAGTAAAATTTTGCTTCGCGTTAATAATATGTCTATCAACAAATAAACAAATTACTTGCTTTGTTTCGAACTTTTAATTATTCAAAATAATAAATAGTAGAACACTTAGTTACTATATAAGAGCTAGAAGACTTGCCCAACTATATATACTAGTCGGTTCTATTCGACTCCATCACGTAATGTTGAGCTAGATAGTGTCGAATCGGATAGTATTCAATACTAGGTTAAATCTATTATAGTATTCCGACAACTATAATAATAGTTAAGAGAAAATAAGTTTAATATATTTTAATCTTATTGTTGTTAAAATTGACTTGAAGTTGTGCAATTTACTAAATCAATATAATTATGCTATATATATATTAAGTATAGATTGTAGAATATTAATAATTGTTGTTACCTACATTAGCGTAAATTGCAATTATTCTAAAAGTAATTTTTTTTAGAAAAAGTTAAAAATAGAGCAGAAGAATTAATATTTATAGATTATACTTTGTGTTAGTATTTTTGCTTGCGTCTAGTCTCTATTAAGATATAATATATATTGTAGCAATACTAAATTATACTTAGACTATATATTATATCGACGCGCTTATAAACTATTAAATATTACTAAAAATAATATCTAAGTATATTTTTATCTAGTCTATACTAAATATATATATAATATATATTTTAATTGTAAAAATACAACTAGCAACTTTAATTTAAGATTTAGATACAAAAGTAGAGTTTGTACTTAATATACATTAAGCGTATATCTTAATTGTAAAAACAAAATTAGTAAAAAAGTTTTAACTTTTATAAAAGAGACTTAGTCTATATTTAGTATATACTAAAGATTAATATCTATTAGACTATTAAGTAAAAATAATCTTAAAAATATTATATTGCTAAAAATATTCGATATACGTGTAATCTATATAAGATATAGACAACGCTTACTCTAGATAGAAGTTTCTATCTAGAATAAACTTGTCTTAAGTAGAAAATTTATATCTAGAATAAACTGTAATCTAATCTAAAGATAATATATATTTAATATTCTATATTATCTAATTCGATTAAATTAAGTCTAATCTAATCTCAAATCTTTGCAAAATCTTAATTTTTTATATTTTGCAATCTCTTCAATACTAATCAATTGTCGACAAATTGAAACTATTTGCGTAATTTATATATATTTTGTATTCGATATAGTTAGATACTTCTCGAGATTCTAATTGTAATTCTTTGTTATATCTAGTTTCTATAGAAAACAAACTTCTATTTCGATACGCTTTAATAGCTAAAATTCTTCTTTCGAAGTTCTAGTTCGTAATTTAGATCTACTGATATATACTACAATATTTATCTTATTTTAAACTAGCTTAATCTTCAAAATAAAACAATTCTTGTTTGTTAGTTTTGATTTTTCGAACTTTTGCTAGATTTCGACCAAATCTTTAATTTTTGTAGTTAAGAAGAAAATTTTATACAATAAGTCAATTGTAGCTATATAACTTACTATATTCTTTATTTTATTTAGCACTTCATATATTTGTGTAAAATACTTTCGACTTTTTTTACAGTTTTATTTTATTTTGATTGATAGATTGGCATCTATAGACTTTATAGACTTAATTTCGTTTCAATTTAAATATTCTTTCTTGTTAATTTTTATTTTTATATTGTATTGCAATATAAAAGAGCTAGAAGTACGTTATCTTATTAAATAATATTTTGTTAACATTGCTAGTCTAATTACATATTTATTGCATTTTTATTACAAGCGCAACTCTATCGTAAATAATTTCGCTTCTATTTCTATAGTAGCAATTGATAGAAATTACAGTTTATTCTGCGCTTCTATTTCTATAGTAGCAATTGATAGAAATTACAGTTTATTCTGAATGCAAATTTCCTATCTAGAGAAAGTTTATTCCGAGTAGAAATTTTTATTCGGAACAAGCGTTTTTTATATCTGGTATAAACTTAGCGTATATCAAGTATTTTTGACAATATAACGTTATTTAGATTATTTTCAATAATTTAATATATATTAAAGTATAGACTAAATCTTTTATATAAAAATTAGAACTTTTTAAACTATTTTTGTTTTTACAATCGAAATATATACTTGATATATATCTAGTACAAACTATACTTTTGTATTTAAATATTAAGTTAAAGTTGTTAACTATATTTCTACAATTAAAATATATACTTTATATATGCAAAGTATAGACTAGATAAAAATATAGTTATTTACTATTTTTAGTAATAGTTAATAGTTTGCTAATATGTTAATATAATATGTAGTTAAAATATAGATCTAACATTGCTAAAATAAATAATAAATCTTAACAAAGACTAAATATAAACGAAAATACTAAAGCAAAAAGCAATCTATAAATATTGCTTTTTTTACTCTAATCTCTATTTTTTCTAAATATTCTTTGCTCTTAATATAATTACAACTTACGCTAAATATAAATTACAATAGTTATTAATATTCTACAATCTATACTCGATATATATAGTATAATTATATTAATTTAACAAACTGCATAATTTCGAGTTAACTTTAACAACAACAAAATCAAAAACATATTAGATTTGTTTTCTCTAGATTAATATTATAGTTAATATATATCTAACGCATTTATTGCTTATATTAAGTATATATTTCTAGAATTTATTGTTAATATTACTTAATATTGATTAAATTTTGTTTAATAAAATCGATTTAATAGTTTTTGTTATATATTATATATACTAAATTAGTTTCTAGTCTATATTAATCTTATTTAACGTAAAACTTGTAAATGTTTCTCTACTTTTACTTTATATAGAATTTATACTAAGCATTTTTTTTGCTATCTTAACAAAAAACAACGTTATATATTTTTGCAAAAAAAGGAAAAGACTTTTTCGTTCTAGAAAGAATAATAAAATTTCGAAGTCTACGAGTCAGAAAACATAGTTTAATAATTCAAACAAGTTTGCATATATATCTAATAATAGTATAATTACAAAGATATAATTGTTTGTTGTTATTATTAATTTCGACAAATAGAAAACGCGTTCTTAGAAATCAAATTATTAAACAAACAACCATTAACTCTACAAATATCTATTTAAGACAAACATCTACTATATCGACTCTCTCTTATACAAAATATTAACAATTTAACAATTTATTTTCTTAATTCTAGAATAAAAGCTAAAAATATATTGCCTAGAGTTTTTACGTTAAGACTAACAAAAAACTCGACAAATAGTTGTCTTATTAATATTATTGCCAAATTATATGATTAGAAATTACAAATAGATAATAGAAATGTAATATTTTTATAATGTTTTAGTACAATTGCTTTAGCATTTTCTTTCTAGAGTATAGTGTAGAAATTTTTTTGTAGTAAGTATCAACGCGAGAAAAGATATATATAGATTTGCAAAAAATATAAAGTAGCAATATCGATATAAGAATCTGTAGACTATATATTTTATTTTCTAGACAAAATTATTAATTTAAAAGTCAATCTTAGCAAGTAAAAATAAGTTAGTTAAAACTACGACTAGAATTAGAATTAGAATTAAAATAAGAATTAGAATTAGAACTAGACTTGAAATTAGATACTATTTCTTTGCCTATAAATATAAATATAAATATAGAAGCAAATATAGATACAAGCTCTAGATTTATATTTACTATATTAGTAACAAAAGTGGCAAAAAATATATTTAGAGCAAGTATAGTTGAAAAGAGTATATTTATGTTTAGAAGACTATAAAGATTGCAATTAAGAATTGTAAAAAGAAAAATGTAATACTACTATTGTCTATATTTGTCTCAAAATATACTAAAGATTTCATTCTAGTTACCAAAGACATTTATATATTTAATATAATAGAAACAATAAATATAGAATTTATAGATACAATTTTAGAAAATTAGATATTCAAAAAAAAAACTTAATCTAAAGAAGTCTAATTTAGTTGTTAAAAAGCAAAAAGTAGAATAATTATTTGTTAAACACGTAACTAGTAATTAGAAACAAAAAGATCTAGACAAACAAATTAGCAAAACAAAAGAGAAAATCGAGAAATCAATTACTATAGTAAAGATTATTAGACAAAGAAATTCTCTAGAATAGAATATAGATTACATAACAAACGTATTTAAATAATATTATATTAATCTAATACTACAACGCATTGATTGTTTACAGAAATTATTCGAATTAAAAATGAATTAAATAATAAATTGTTTAGACAATTTAGACAAGACAAAAATATAAAAATATTAGAAAAAATCTACTAGAAATTTATATTATATAATAGAAGCAAACTAGATAAAAATATTAATTTTGCGTTAGTTTATTATATTTTGTCTAGACTTCTATAGAAGTTAAAATTTAAATAGAAATAGTTAAAAAATTGAAAAATAGCGTCTGTAAAATTTAGAAGCAACAAATTGCAACTAATATTCGAACAACTTTAAAAACAAATATAAAGAAAAGATATCTTATAGTAGAAAAGTATACAAATAGAGATTGTAACAAAAAACAGAAGACAATATTAACAAAACAATAGAGAAATTAATTGTATATATAATATTAAAATCTATAAAAGATGCTTCTACAATTATGACTACAATTAGAAAATTAAAGACAAACAAACTACTAGAATACAAAGACAAATAGAAAGTACTATTTTTAGAGACTACAATTAAGTATAATATTACGTAGCACAAAGTCGTATTGTATACTATTTCTATAAATATAATAAGAGAAGAGAGAATATTGCAAAATTTGCAAATAGATATAAAATTGTTTGATAATATTTGATTTATTAGATATTTATTATAAACATTGTTAAAGATAAACAAAACATAAAAGAGATATAGGTCGACAATAATCGCACTTGGAAAACATTTAGATATAGACAAAATAATTCGAAAGAAAAGAATCTATATATAGAAGAAAGATTCTAGAACAACAAAATACGAAAATGTTAAATTTAGTATACAATACTACGAATATTTATTCTATAAATATTATACAAGAAAATGCACAAAAAAGATCAAATAAATATATTGTAGATCAAATTATATATTTTAAAATTATAGATATATTTTTTGTATTAACAAACAATTGTATGTTTATTCAAATTTAAAATATATTAATTGTAGAGATATATATATAGCTATAAGCAATAAATATATATTCTATAGTAGTAGTTTATTTAACAATGTTAACAACAATCTATTGCAAATAAATAACAAATAATAATATTACATTTTTTGCAACCTTCTTAAACAAAAACATCGAACAAAAGAAAATTCGAATTCTAGAATATAATTGCGTTGATTGTAAGATTTATATTAGCAAATTATAGTAGAAACAGCAAACATTGTGTTAATTTAAAAATTCTAGATATATAATAAAAACCACAACATAAATTTAAATTATTTAAATTTCTTAAGAATTCGATCAATATATATAGACTATAGAACTATAGTAACAACATTTGTATCTAAAACAACTATAGATATTAAATGTATATTAAAATCAAATATAATAGCAAATTTTAATATACAATTGATTATTATCGACAATAAAATCTTGAATAATAATCTTGTACTACTATATATCTATAATAGAAAGATTTAAAACTCTATGTTCAATAAACACACTATAGATTGCATTTTAACAGAATTTCAATTAAAAACTACAAAAACATTTATTCTAACAGAAGATTTAAATAGATATTACTCTTAATAGAACAATTAAGTTGTTAACTTATTATATTTTTCTATATAAACAATTTAATTAAAAAAAACAAAGAAGAGTTAGTAAATATTTCAAATACTTATAGACTTATCTACAAGATTATATATCGGATATATACCTAGAATATACCAAAAATACACCGGGAATATTTTCAAAAAAGATAGTCGACTAGTATATATTTGTCAAAGAGTAGATATATATTGATTACAGAGCCTTTGACAAGCGATTAGCTAATAGCAAGATAATTAGATTAGATAGTTAAGAAATTATTATTCTTTGACAAGCAATCAAGTAATAGCAATATAATTAAATTAGTAAGTTAATAGATTATTAGCTATCAAAAATCTATTTACTATTATTATATAGAAGTCTTTCGCAGATCTTATTATTTGTTTCTTTCAATTTGTCAAAATTATTTTGTATTTATTAGCTTATTATTATTATCGAAGCGAAGCAAAATCTAAGTTAATAGTTCGATAAGTGCGTAAAATGCAAAAACAATAGAAGAAGTAAAGAAAAAACTAATAACGAAGTCTATTATAGCGTTCGAAATATTGTTTATCAATGTTTTTTATATTAAATTCTTGCTTAATTCTTTATTGTTTTTCTTTAGCTTCTCGATTTTCTTCTTTTGCTTTTTTAATTTCGCTTTTATTTGTTTCAATTTATTTTTCAATTCTTGTACTTTGATTTTCAATTTGTTGTTCTTCTTTATTGTTTTAGAGAATAAGATAACACTAGTAGTATTTGTATTTATATAGAACTTTTGCAACATATATAGCAATCTATCTTAAAAAGATAACAAGAAAGAAGTATTTATAATGGCAATAATAGTATCTAAAGTAAACGCAAGAAAGATATTAAATATATTAACAAAGTCTTTAACAGAGATATATTTAAGTATTAAGAGCGTTAGCAAACGCGCACGCTTTAATATAGCAATCAATAAGAACAATAAATTGAACAACAACAAAAATTACAATTATTGTTTTAATTGTTATAGCAAAGATACAATAAGCAAAAAGATAGTAAGTGTAGCAAAGAAAAATTGATAATTAACTACTTACAGGCCTATCTATAGGGTTGTATTCCCGGAAAATACCGGGAATATATCTATTTTGGTTAAATTTCTGCTAGATATCAGTTAGTCAACCGGCTGTCAACCGACATATAGCGGTTATCTATCGATTATAGATCTTATAGATGCAATTTTTCTAAATTTTATAATTTTGAAATTTTGAAATTTTGATAAATTTGATAGATTTGATTAAGTCTCGACGCTAGCCCGATCGGGATTTCGACATCTATAATGTCGACTAATAAAGTATGCATATCGTTAATTCGTTAATACGTAAAGTTGTTAAATTATTTTTTTGTTTATAGTTCAAAGTTTTAACCTTAAATTTATAGTTTATACATATTCGGAAAGTGTCTAGCTTCGCGACTATCGACATTACCAAATTTCTAGTTACAAAATTACATAATTTACGAAACTTGTATACGCGTGTTAGACTTCTTCTACTAGCGCATACGTATTACACATCTCAAATAGATAGTATTAGTTATTCTACTTAAGTAATTGAAAAAGTTGAAAAAATATTACTAGTAAGATTTAAACCCGGAATTTACCCGGAATTTACTCGGATTTTAACAGGTTTTTGCTAGTTAGAAAGCAAATTTCTATTAGGGCATATAGCTTATCCTGGATGCAGATCTTTGACCCGAAATAAGCTCATCTTGGGTCAAATATCTAATTCGGAATAATTTTCGCATATATTTAGTATAGATATTGCAATCTTCTCAATTTCTATTTCTAGAATAAACGTATACACTTGTCTTATATATAGCATAGACTTTGCTTTATACAGGAAAAATTTCTTAATATATAAACAAAATTTGACGCAAACAAGATCTAATATATGTTAGATATAAACTAAATATATATATAGCGTATTTTAGAATTATTTAAGATTTACAACACGTCTTAATTTAATAATACAAAAAAACAGATTTTTAAATTGTAAAATTTAAGTTCTGTTATAGTACAAATTACTCTTACACTTAATATAAGTCAAATATTATTTATTGTTTGTACAATTTAATCTCGAAATTATATTTATACTATACTTAGTTTAAATCTCAATTACAATATATTTTTTTTTAGTAAAAGCTTGTTATTTTCTTCTAAGATTGCTTATATACTTACAAAAAATAAGAATTCTTTATTGTTTAAAAATTGCTAGGCAAAGAATAATAGCTAGATAGACAAAGCAACTAGGCAAGGCAACTAAGCAAGATAAAAAGACATGCAAGTAAACAAGACAAATATCTATAATAATTGTAAAGATAATTGTCTAAGAACTAAGTTAACAATCAAGTTATACTTGATTGTTTAAGAGTAGACATTAGTATCGATAGACGTTCAATATTCTTTTGTTATTTAATAAGAGCATTAGATACAAATCTTGTAATATATGCTCTTCTTAAAAGAAAAGACATTAACGTTCTTGTTATATTGCAAATTCAAATATTATCTAACTTTTAAATCTAATTATCATTCTATCTAGACTTTGATAGTCTAATTAATTGTAATAAATTTGTTGTTCTTATTTGTTTGCGCGTTATATTGTTAAATAATCTTAGCTTAATTCTTTTCGATATTTAGTTTGTTGTAGATCTTCTTGTTGCATTAATAATAAATATTCTTTTTTGCATTTAAGTATATCTTATTTAGCTTAATTTTTGCAAAGTTGTTTTAAAAACTATTTTTAAGCAATTTGACAGTCTTAATAATTTGAGTTAATTTGTTAGCAAATTCGACAATATTTTTGAAAAGAATGTAGATATCGATTACAATAGTAGAACCAATATTAAGAATAACATTGCAATAATCTTATATAGTTTAAAAGCGCGTTGTTGTTTTGTTCGAATTATTTGTTATTTTGCTTAGCATTTGTTTAGCAATTGTCGCAAATTAAGTTGCTTAACAACTAGTAATTAAGATATTTATAAATCTAGAAACTGTTTTCTTGCAAATTAATTTATTTTTCGAAATTAATATTTAACGCACAATTAAGTTTGTCTTAATTGTCTCGAGCTTTTTCGCGTAACGTTCTAGCAACTTTGAATCTTGCAAAATAAAGAATAAAGTAGAGTTAAAAAAGGTATCTTTATTAATTAAGATTTTTAAAGTTAATTTGTTTGCTCTTATTATTAAAGCTAGATATTTACAAAACAACGTTATTGTCTTAAATAAAACGTAATTAATATTTGTTTTACGTATTTTTTGCGCTTTAGTCGAAGTTGCGTCTTGATATTTAATTGCTTAATAAACTTCGATTAATATAATCTTTTTATTAATATCGATTATTTTGAGATTTTTCTTGTAATATGAATTTAAAGATTAATTATTAAATATAACAAAATTTAAAATAGACTTGCAAGTCTTGTAATTTGCAAAAATTTAATTTTTCTTTAGAAGTAACAACTTATTAAGACGTATTAATATAATATAAGATACAATATTATATATAAGATTGCTTATCTTAGTTGTCTTATATTTCTTTTGCAAATCGATAATTCAAGTAAACTAGACATCGATATTATCTTGCAAGATATATCTTTTTTTAAGAATATTAATAGTGTTTATAAATATAAAGATAGATTTTAGAAACTTGCGTAATATACAAATATCATTGTTCTTGTTAAAAGTTGCGAGCTATAAAGCCAAACAATTTTGTGTTGTAATATTAACACAAACAATACAACTTATATTGTAATCGATAAAATACGTATAACTTGCTAAATAAATAAAATAATTGTCGATTTTTATCTCTTCTTTAGACTAGAATAGAGCAATATTGTTTTTAACTATCTTTGCGCTTAAGATCTCGAAATTAAAATTAAATAAATAAAAGATACGTTATTGTCTTTGCAAAGCATAAATATAATAAAATAGCTATTAGGTATAAACATCTCGCAAATAAGTTGTTCAATATCTATTATAATATGCTTTCAAAGAGAATTGTTCTTAGATTTAATATTTATTTAATTTAGTTTGTTGTTACTTAATACAATCTAATTATTATCATTTTGCTAATTTAGCGTTTTCGCAAGATTATCTTTAGTTATATAGTTCGCGACTTTGCATTTACGAGCTTTTATAACATTTTAACTAAGATAAAAGTTTTTATTCTTTTTGTCGAAAATTATATTAATTGCTTGCTAGACAACAACAATAAATAAACAATCTTGCAATATAATAGCAATAATAAAGATATTATTGTCGATAATATAAAAATAGTAGTTAACAATAATAGATAAGAATATATATTAACAAAATTAAAAATAATTAGTTTTAGTAATATTGTTAATATTAGTATTAATTGTACTAGTATTCTAGTAAATTGCGTCTTGTAATTAAAACTTGGTAAAGCGTCTACTATAAGTAAACAATAAATTATAATTTTTCAATGTTATATTTAAGCGAGTAGTTTATTGTTATTAATTCTTAAACGTTAACAACAATAATATTAAAATAATATTTCGATATCGTTATCTTTTTTGTTGTTTGTAATAATCTTAATTGTAAACAATCTATCTTTTTTCTTAAATATAGACGCGTTTTTTGTTGTTTTAGACAATCGATTGCGCTTCTTTAATAATAATATAAGAACAATAATTTTTACTAGAGATGTCGAAATACTTATTTTAAATACTATAATAGTTGTTTTAGAACGTCTTATAATAGAAGAAATAAACATTTTGTGTTTTATCTTGTAGTTGTTAATAAGACTTGCAAAACCTTTTAACAAATTTTTGCTATATTATTAATCTTACTTAGTATTGTAATTTTTTTATTAAACAAGATATTTTAAGATAAAACAATTTTGCTTATATTAATAAATGCAATATTTAATAAGAATTTCAATCTTGTAAAAATATATTTAAACATTTAACTTAATAATAATCTTTAAATTATTTAACTTTAAACAATTGTATAAATTTTTATTGTTTAACATTAACTCAAAATAAATAATAAATATAACTAAATAAAATTTTCAATTTGTCGAGAGATTTGATTTGTATATTAGATTGTTTTTTTGTTCAAAAATCTTAATACATTAAATCGACAACTTAAATAATTTAGCAAATAATAAGAAGTAATTCTTGTAAAGACAAAAACATATTATATTATTTATTAAAAGCTTAATAGATTTACAATATTTATCATATATTGTTTTAACTATTATATTAGCTTATACAATTGTTGTTTTTGTTTCGAAGATATTAATAATTTTCTTTTGCAATTAATTTGTTTAACAATTATTAAATTTAAGAAGAGACAAAAGATTACGCGTCTTAAAGCTTATAATTATCTTATTTAATAATAGCTTAATAGACGTATTAGACAAATTATTAAGACAAGCGCAAAATACAAGCAAAAGAATACTTATTTTAGATTAAAATTGCTAGTCGCTATATATTGCAAGATTATCTTAATTATTTAGTTTATTTGTTTATTTTGTTTGTTTATTTTGTTTGTTTATTTGTAAATAATATATTATCGAGATCAAAAATTGAACTTCTAGCTTCTAAAATATAATTGTCTAGAATTTAGATATAAACTTGCAATCTCTATTGTATACAAACGCTCTTAAAACTTCTTAATTAACAAGATTGTTAAAAAAAATACTTGTTTACTTTGTTGCAATATAAGTTGTCTTATTGTCTAAGACAATTATTTTTTTAAAAAATTTGCAAGTTATTGTTAAAACAATATTAAAGCTCTAATATAACAATAGTTTTAAGAGAAAATCAATATATATAGTATAAAAAGATATAAGAGAACTTAAAATTAAGTTAAGATTTTTATACAATTGATATTGCTTAATTTAATAAAGATTGCACTTTTAACAACAAGCAATGTATCGATACAATTAAGAGATAAGGTTGCAAAGATAAAAGTTAATAATTACTATCTTATAAGTGCGAGTAAAGTTAATATAACTATTTATATTGTGCATCTAATAAAAGATTTTCGTCTTAAATTTCTTAAACAAGTATAGTTTTTTGCAATTTATATAGTTTATAAAGTAAAGTAAGTTGTCTTCTTTAAAAAGTTAAATGCTAAAAAATATAGATAACTTTCGAATTGTTGTTAGAATTTTTGTTTACTTAAGAAATTTGATATATATTTCGAGAAGTTTTTTCTTAAAGATTTTACTTATTTGAACAAGATATAAATAAAATAAAATAATTGTATTAATTGTATTTTAATTAATTAGATTTAACTTTTTTTTAAAAGTTTGTCGCATTAACTTAGTTATAATCTCTACGATTGTTGCAAAGTTATCTATTTTATCTAAAATTAATAACTTGTTCTTATTATATTTATCTTTAAGTGCAAGAAGTTTAAATAATGCATTCGAAATTGTATATAATCTTTTTGCACAATAACGTATATTTAGCGAAAATTATAAAAGATATTGCGAGATACGCATAAGACAAAGATTGAATTAGTTGATTAATAAAAACAATAATGTAATTTGTTTAACAATACTTGTTGTAATTAAGTAATTAGTAGAAATTATAGTAGATCTTTTAATTGCTTTTACTAGATATTTAATCTTTTGTATTGTTTATACGGAGCAAGCTACTTCTATTTTAATTAATTAATAATTTATCATGATAAAGCTTAGAATCTTAAATAGAAACAAAATATATTAAATATTGTTTTATCTAAAGTTGTTATTAATAAAATTATCTTTAATATAATATATCTTGATATTAAATTTGTATTTCTTAAAGATATCTAAGTCTATATACAATTGACAATTGTTGTCGAAATAAATTAAAAAATTCGAAATTGTTAAGAATTGCTATAACTAATAAAAGAATTAAAAAAAAATATATAAATATTTAATATACGTATTTCTTAAATATATCTTTTGCTTTTGCTTGTTAACAATAGAGAAGCTCTTTAAAAGACAAGTTTTTTCTTGTTATAAGACGTTAGCTTGTTGAGCATATTAGACAATTTTATTTTTTTAGTAATAAAATAGATTAAGATGAGTCTTAAGCGCTTTTAAATTCTTAGAAAATTTAATTGTCTTAATAACAATAATATACTTTCTAGTAATAAACAAGTCTAAAACATTTACTTTTTGCTTTAGCAAAATAATACTAAAATAATTAAGATAGATTTTTGAGACTAAGCGTAACATTTAGCAAGACTAATTTGTCAAATAACTAAGTAAAATAAGCTAAATATATGTCGAACAATTAGAAGAAAACAACAATATTATTAATATAGACACAATAGAAGTTTCTAAATTGATAGAGTTCTTTCTTTATTATTTGTTAAACGTAGATAAGCAAATTTTTGAATTTTATAATAGCGATATTAAGTTGCTTCTTGTCTTAATAAATAATAAAAAAGAACTTATATTTATCTTTAAACGCAACTAAGAATTGCAAGAAGAAAGTTAATCTATTTATTAAACTTATATGCTTACAATTACAAATTTAAGCTATAATATTTGTTTAGATAAATATTGAATGTCTATTTGTAGTAACTAGTCTATTTAGTTCGCAAATATTAGTTATTACTTAATACTTTAAATTCTATCTAACAAGATTTGTCAAATTATAAAGATAGAAAATTTGAACAATAAAGATTTGATCGATTATATTATCTTGTCTTAAATATACAATTTATCGAATTCTTTATTAACTATCTTGCGATCGCATTCTTTTAAGAAAAAAATTTTAAATTTTATTTTTAACGTTGTTGTAAAGTTCTAGTCGCTATTTAATGATAATTAATATTTAATTTTTTTTGACAAAATTAACAATTTTGCTAGTATTCTTTTACAAGATATGTAATTGTTTGATAAGACGCTAAAACGCAATAATTTTGTTTAGATTATTATAAATATAGATTATATTAATTAGATTTGTCTAATAACTATTATTAAACGTGTCAATCTTAATATCTTTTTTAGTTGCTTAGCTCTCTTTGTTAGAGCTAATCTAATAATAGCCTTGCTTCTTAAACTTTAGTAGACGTTTTAATATTGCGTATTGCAAAATATAAAAAGATATAAAACAACTATTATAGACTAGCGAGAGAACTATTTGTACGTGATGCTAACTACGAATCTATTAATACTACGATATTCGACAAAGTCAAATGTTCGGTGCAATCGTTACAATATATCGATCGATCAAATCGCGAAGACACCAACAACATCAATTATTACTATTACTATTATCTCGAATCTCTTACGTATAATAAGATACGTATAATTGAGAACACGCAAAATTATCTATAATTATTATTATTTACTTCTCGTACGCGTCGATTATTATCACAATAATCGTTACATTACAATTACGAAAAACGTGTTTTAAAATATCGTAAAAAAGTCTCGAAGTATTGTGCGTATAAATTTAGAAAAGCTAGAAAAAAGTTATATACGCGTACACTACACAAACAAAAAATCGAAAATTTTTATCGCACATAAATTAGATTGCGTTAAGATTACGTATTTTAATTGATCGTAATTGTTTCTTGTCTTAACTATGTATACGCTCAATTGCGCATTCGAAATTAAACGATAAGAAATTTCGTTTATTTTAATAAACAATAGCAAAAACATTCAATTTTGTTGAAAGCAACGTTTTCGCTACGTCTCGAATTAAAAACGTTACGTATATAAGTGTACAAAAAAGAGTTAACATTAAGTTTAAGTATTAAAACTATATAAATACAAATGCAAGTATTATGCATTAAGAAACAATCTTTACATAATTGCAATTTATAAAGAAGACTTATATGTAAATTCTTGAAGCTCTTGTTTTTAATGTGCACGAGTTTAAGAATTTGAGATTGTTAAACAATATACGAAATTTTCTTTTGTAAATTATAAATCAATACGATTTTTACAATTCTTATAAAGAATTTCTTTGTATTATAAATATTACAATAGTAACATAAAATATTGAAGCGACGTAACTTGAATTTGAAAATTTGATCGCGTAACACATATAGAACTCGCATAGATTCTTAGAGATATTAAATCAAGTATAAATTAAAAAAAAATTCTTAAAAAATAAAAAAAATTCTTAAAAAATAATTAGCGTATATTATACATAAGTTCTATATATGCTTACTATAATATACATTTAATATAAAGAAGTTGTTAATATTGTTTACTTAAGTATTATTGTAGTACGCTCGAAAATCGAATATATAAATAATATTTATATTAAGTATATTCTTAATTATTTTAATAAAGATAGTTTTAATATATATTAAAAGTATACTACATAAAATTACAAGTATATATTGTATATATATAGATAATTAAGAAAGATAAAAATAAAAGACATAAAAACAATACTTTAATTTAACAAAAAATACTAGTATATTTGCAATACTTAATGCTTTAATCTTATCTAAGTCTAGTCTATACTACACAACTACTAAATATATATCTAGATTGCGTCTTATATAGACGCGTAATTTACAATACACTTAAATACTCGAGTCTTTGTTAATACTAGATATATATTTAGTATAGAAAATTAGTATTATAACTTTGTAATTAATATATTTTACTATTTAAGAAATTAATACTTAATAGATATTATACTTGTATATTAATAATAAATTTTATACTTGTAAAACATTACTCAATATATACTTTGTCTATATATTTATAATATTTGCTTTCTTCGAAAGTCGGTATTTAATATATACTACGCTTGTGTTTAATTCTTTCTTTAATATTTTAGTATCTTTAATTGTTACATATTATTCGTATGCTCAATATATACTAAGATTATTTCGAGTATAGATTCTTAATTCGAGATAAACTTATTTCGAGTGCAAATTGTTAAAATAATAGATAGTAGAACACTTAGTTTTTATGTAGAAGCTAAGGAGCTTGTTCAACTATATATATTAGTCGATGCTACTTGACCCGATTACGTAATGTTGGGCCAAGTAGTATTGGATTAAGTAGTACTTAACACTAGATTAAATCGAGTACGATATTTCGATACTTCTATTTAATCTAAGTCTAGAAATTATCTCTTACATAAATTATATTCTATATTTTATTAAGTTCGAAATCTATCTTAAAACTTCTAAGTCTTAAGTATCTTTCTAACAAAAGTAAAAAAAGTGCATAAAAGTTCTCTATTAACAATTTATATATAGGCGTACGTATGTTTACAACTTTGAGATTCAATGAAATTCGAAAAATATATAGAAGATAGAACTTATATTAAGAGTTATGCAAACGTTGTCTAATAGTATTTGATAATTATATTAGTAGAACAAGAGAACAATAAGTACAAATTTAAATAGACAATGCAAAGATCGACAATAATAAATATAGCAACTATCTAGTTGCGAGTTATTTAGATAACTAAGTCTAATATTTATACTCAAAATTATAAATAATTCAATTATTAAATTAATTTAAGAACTTTTCGAAACGCTTTAAATACGTTACAAAAAAAACCTTTAATTAGTTTGTTAATTATTTGATTTTTAATAAAGATATATTTTAGTTTAATTTAACTATTTGCAATCTTTTTGCGAACAAATTAAATTTAAATGTTTATATACTTTGTTTGAATATATTGCGCAAGATTCTTAGCAAACGCTATTGCTTTCTAATTGTTGCAATATATAACAACAACAACTAGACACAATGCAAAAATTGTCGAAGAAAAAGCTTTAACAACAATAAGAGTTCTAGATATAAGCGATAATAATAAAGATAAATAAAATAATTGCAACTACTTTAATATCGCTTAAAATTAAATAATCTTCAGTATAGCTAGACTAGTGAAAAATTCAACCGCTGTACAGCCGTAGTACAACTGTCGAAAACCCGTCGAAAAACCGACTAAAAACCGACTAAAAACCGACTAAAAACCGTTGGAAAACCGTTGGAAAACCGTTGGAAAATCGATTAAAAACTAGAAAAATTCTAAATTTCGGCTGTTCAATCGTTGGGTGCCTCAACAATCACCAACCGCAGTTTAACTATAAATAGGTTGAACTAGAGTTGTTCAACGATTGATTAAAAATTCTATTAAATCGAAAAAAAATTTATAATTAATTAGACTCCCTAAGTACTAGACCAGTAGAGGGATATATAAGGGGGGTATGGATGGGGGGGTCACTTACGCGTATATGTTTTTTGCAAATCACCTGATTTTTCTATTTATAGCTTGATAGCGTTGATAGTAATCGAAATAGAGACTTCTCGAAATAAATTAAAACTTTAAATTTAAGTTTAAACTCTAAACTATTAATAGAATTAATAGAAAAACGTCTTAACAACTTCACGCATTGACGAATCAACGATTTAGATATTTTACTACTCGACACGCCAAGAGTTAAAACCTCGATCGGGCTAGCTTCAAGACTTAGAATAAATTTTCAAAATTTTCAAAATTTTCTATATCAAAATTAGCATCTATAGACATCTATAGGTTGAACAACCGTTGTTCAATCGTTGTTCAACTATAGAAAAACCAATTTTCTAGTCTCAAACCGTTGTCTAACCGTTGTTCAACTATAAAAAATCTTAATTTCTAACTTTAAATCGTTGAAAAACTATAAACTATCTAGATTTCTGTTGTTCAACCGACATACAATCGTTGTACAACTGTTTTTTTTATTAGTAGGAAGCTCTAGACGTTCTTAATATTTTGCGTTTGCTTAATATACTTGACTTTGCAAATAAACAAAGCAACAATTAATTAACATTTAAATAATTAATTAATAGCAACACTTTCTAGATTAAAGATATATTCAAAGATAAAACAACAAATATCTTAATTTTTATCTTAGTTAACGTTAATATAGTCTAATAGAAAACAAATGCTCTTACAAAAAATAAGACAAAAATTAAGAGTACTTCGAAGATAACAGATATTTGTTTAACAATCTTTCAATAAATATCAATAAAGTTAAAAGTATATTTGCTTATTACTAAGATAATAAAAGCAATATCTAATCGAGTATCTAGTATTACGTATATAAGAGAATTAACAATTGATTAATAGATATAACAATAATTCGAATCGACGATATAGTCTAAATCGATAATATATATTTTAAATATATCTATAAGAGTAACAACTAATTTATACTTTTATATTTTGTAATTCTTTAATATCTTTTTCAAATATATTTTTTAACTTAAATAGAAAGTTCGAATTGCAAAATTGTATTTTATTTCGATTTCTAGATATTATTAAATAAGATCTAAGTTAATTATCTTAAATCGATTGACAAAAGTTCTCTTAATAATATCAATAAATTTTTTGTTAACATTGACAATTAAGAGATCGTCTATATAGATAACAATAATAATAGAGTTATTAATAAAGATGTTTAGATCGAAGTTTATTAAACAAAAGTAATAGTTTTTTAGAAATATTACAAGAATATTATATTATACTTGAAACTTGAAACAATTGCTTTAACTTATAGAGAACTTTTCTAAATTAACAAATCTTTTTGCTTTGCTTAAAGTTGTAAGACAACTTAATATAATTTTTTTTACTAATATTTTTGTAGAGAAAGATAGTAACAACGTTTATTTGCTTTAGATCTTAGTTGTTAACAACAACAAAAACAAAAATAATCTTGTAACTTATAAACTTAATTACAATAGCAAAGATTTTTATATAATTTCAATCTTTGCGTTATTTAAAGCTTCTAACAATTTAACAAACTTTATAACGAAGAATTTTGTTATTAACTCTATACTTGATTTTGTAGACTTGTCTATTACAAAGTATATAACGTTCGCTAAATGCTAAGCAAATAATATAGATATTAGTTTTTCTTAAAATTATTTTTTTGTTTTATTTAGCTAATTGTCAATCTATCTTGTAATAAATATTTATTATAGCTTCAATACAAATCTTAAGTTTATATAGCTTTAATAATATAATGTTAAATAGCAAAGCAAAAAGATTTGCAAATTTATCTTAATACAATCGAAACTTCGAATATCTTTGCAATGTTAAATTTGAATTCTAAAACAATATTAAATTTTAAAGCGTATCTAATAATTTAGTAATTTTAAAAATTTTATTGAAGTTAGTAAAGTTAAAGAGAGTACTATTTTCGAAGTCGAAGACAAAGAAAAATTTAGAAAAAATAGTACTTTTAAAGTCTAAAGAAGATAGAATTGTAAATAAAATAAATAAATTTTTTAACTTATTATTAGAGTTCTCGATCTTATTCGAGAGCAAGATAACTTTTTATTGCTTTTATAATATTATTGCGAGATTCAAATTAGCTTTTATAGAATTTAGAAATTTGTTAATAGCATTAATAGTATTCGACTATTTAAGAGAAAATAAAGATCGACAAATATTATTGTTTTAACAACTAGTCTTATTGTAATTAATATTTAAGCAAAATAATACTTGCTTGTTATCTAGTTAATAGATCTTTAATATGCGTTAAATCTTGTCTTTATTATCTATTATATAATAGATATGCTCTCTCTTATAGTCTATTAATACTAAGAGTTTGATACAATTCTAAAACTTTTGTCAATTAGTGCTTGATTGAGTTTTTAGTACTTCTTTCTACTAATTTATACGTCGAATATGCTTGTAATTATAGAGATGCCCAATGTTTGCCTCGAAAGAAGTAACAAGACGTTTAGTAACAAAAGCAATATTGCGATACAAATTAACTATCTAAACTATTTTCGATCAAAAATTGATAATTAAGTTAATATCTTTTATTATAATGTTAATTTTTTGTATTAGAATCTAATTAAGACATTTAACGCAATTGTTTATTTTAGAAAAGACAATAACAATAGATTATATTTGTATTTCGCGTTTCTCGCATTAAACTTTAAAGAGTTTACTTATATATTTACTTTTATTGTTAACGCAAATGCAAATATATTTGTTGTCTTTATACTTAAATTCGTCAATATAATGTTTAAAGAAAACTAAAAGACTAACTTTATTCTCATTTTTGAGATATAGATTCTTATTAATAATATTTCGAAGCGCATTTATGCACTTCTTGTTGTTAGTATTTTATTTAACTTGTTCTTCGATAACAATATTAAGTAGATTAGCAAATTTAATATTTGAATTAATATATTTTTAAAACTTAATTTATTTAAGAACTTTAAACAAGTCTTGTTCTTAAATAAGAAAGTTTATGCTATTGCTAATTTTAGCAATTTGTTTAAGAACTACAAGAGATAACGCGAAGATGCTAGTAGCTATAACAATATTAATGTAATCTATTAATTTAGAGTTTTATCAATAATTTGTAAGCAATAAGTAATATTACTAGTAAATATAGTAAAGATATGCAATTGCGCAATAAAGATTTTAATTAAGATATTCTAACTATTAGATTACAAAGATTAAGCAAGTTAACAAATTCTAAGTTAAACATTTAATTTTATAGATACTCTTCGAAGAATTTAAATAAAAAAAATAGTTAAATATACTTTTCTTTGTTAATAGTATTAAGTTAATCAATTTTATTAATTATTGTTTGAGCAAAATCTTAATAAATAAACAATCAATAAGCTCTTAAATAAGTCTTGTAATTTTATTGTTCTATCTTAAGATTATAACAAACATAAATAAGAATAAAATTAATAGACTTAATTTGTTTGATAGATAGAGACGTATTAATAATAGATAATTTCTAATCAAATTTTCGTTTTCGCTTAATTCTAGATAAAGCTCTTTGATTATCTAAAATCTAAACGAGTTATTTAATCTCTTTATTCTTCTTTTTAATCTTAACAATTATAAAGATAATAATATTCTTTTGCGTCTTTGCGATTGTTAAATCGATTTTTTCAATTCTCTTATTTTGATAAAACTAAAAGTTAGTTTTTTCGATTTGAATCTTTTGCGTCTTTGCAATAATTAAGATCCTTTTAATTCTTTTATTTAGATAAGATTAAGAGTTATTTGATTAAGAGTTGCGTCTCGACGTTGCTTTCAAAATAATCAATAAAGTTATTTTAATCTTCGAAGTATATTTGCGATTTAGTTTATTGATTTGTTTTGTATATTGTAGTAAGAGAAGTTGACTAGCACTTGTTTTAGCTATCGAGCTAGCGAGTTAACTTGTTTAGTTGTTAATAAGAGAATTTTTGCAATAAATAGAAGAACAAAGATTAAGAAGACTAAGTAATTTAGCTTTTTTATTAATACGTTAAAGCAAAATCTTGTTTTGCTTTAATAACTCGCCTTCGACTAATTATTAGCTATCTAATTATCGATTCTCAATTGTATAATTGTTATATAATTGATTCTTCGATCTTTTTAGAACTTATTATTGATAGATATCTATTAAAAGTAATTAGCGTTCTTTGACAAAAGCAACAAGTTGCAAATAAAATAAACTTAGTTGTTTTACAACTTATATTAGCTGTCTTTAGTAAGACGTTCATCCGTATTTGGTAAACCCTAACTTTAGTCCTAGGTGTACCTAGATCTATCATAACAAAAGTCGCAGTTTTCTATTACTAATATTTGGGCTTCGTGCGAGATCAAGATTAGAGCTAGTGGATCTTGCATCATTTGCGAGGATCTAGGGGTCCAAGCCAAGCTTTGCGAGAGACGATCTTGGCATTTCCCAACATTGCGCTCGTAAATGCGTTCGTCTAGTATAGCAATCATAATTTTCTTGCGTGAGATGCGCATTCGTTCTCTTGATTCATTAGATTTGTGCTCAAAGTAAACTTTGCCCAAATCGACGAAATCTAACGTTTAAATCGAAAAACGTGGTGATTTGACGCAACTATGCAACTAGCGAGCAATTGCAAACGTTTGTGCGCATCGCGAACATCAAAATTTTACGCGCCAAGACGTAGTTTAACTCGATGAAGGTTTCGCAACTTTGTCAAACATGAAGAAAACAAAACAAGCTCTTCGAGCAAGTTCTGTCTCGACAATACTAATTTGAGTACGTAGAATAGATAGATCTATGAGATCTGCAGGATCTTGTAAATATCTTGGTCCCTATTAGCTCGATCTGCCTCCCGAAACGCGGATGTTTGTGCTTAGAATCTTTAATTAGATATTAGCTATTTAATTGTTAATAATTAAAGATTTCAATTGTTCTAATAGTTGAACAATCGATTGTTCGACAAGTTTCGACAATTTCTTAGTTATTGTTTTGGCAACATTAGATATAATATTAATATTTTAATTCTTGAAGACTAATCTAAGTATTAAGACGATTTAATTGTTAGCTTTTGTATATTAGAAATTAACGAGAACTTAGCTAATAATAGTAATTGTAAATTTATTGTTCATTCGATTTATTAGCTATATTTCAAATATTCTAGTTAATAAATAAATAAGTTTCTTGCTCTATTTCGAGCTTATAATTTGTCAAAATAATAGATAATAGAATACTTAGTTTTTATGTAGGAGCTAGAAGGCTTGCCCAACTATATATATTGATTGATGCTACTTGACTCGATTACGTAATTTCGAGTCGAATAGTGTCGAGTCAAGTAGTACCTAACACTAGACTAGATCGAGTACAATATTTCGACACAAATTAATTAATATACTTAGCATATACTAAGATTATCTCGAATTAAATATTTAATCTAAGATAAGATTATCTCGAATCAAGATTTTGTATTTAGGATAGACTATAACTTGTTTCTATTAGTTAACTAGATATTAGTTAACCGGAAAATTGTTAATAAATTCCGAGTAAATAACTATATAAGTTGACAATATAGTAGTAATGATTAAGTAAACAATCTTTAGCGTAAGAATTATATTATTGTAGTCTAGTAATATAGTAGAACAATAGAAGATATTGCAACTATAAAATCTTTTGCAATTAAATTATTAATATAGCTCTTAAATCTATAAGTTTATTAATTTTTGCAATATTATTTGTTTATTCTAATATCTTAATTTGTTTCTAATATCTTTAATATAATTATGGAATTCTAAATTATATAGATTTTCTCGCTTATATTGTTATCTAACAAGAGATTCTTATAACTTTACTAGTATTTACAAGAGTAATAGATACAAGAATAAAAGATATAAAATTTAATTTGCAAAAATATTAAGACTTAAAATTAAAGTCTACTAGTAGAGATTAATTGTTGTATTAGTTTTGTTAACTATAGTTCTTATAATCTTTTCTAGCGTCTTCTATAGAGACATTAATTTTGCTAGTTTAATCTCTAGCTTATTATTTCTCTCTCTTTGCTTTTAAAGCTCTTTATAAAGCTTTTAATTGTTTCTTGTCAATTAATTTACTCTTTTTTAAAGATCTTTTATATTTTTTCTTAATATTAAGAATTATTTTATCAATTTAAGATCAAAGATATTGTTATATATCTATATAAATCTTTCGCAATTAATAAAAAAAATTGATATTAAAATTTTAAACAATCTACTTTAATATCGAAAAAGATTAAGTATTAATTAATAAGAATCTCTTGTTCTTTATATGTATAAGACAAGAGACAATATCGATATAAAACTTTAAAATATATCCAAAAAGATATACAAAATCGAAAAATTTGTAAATAAAAATAGTATATAAGCAAGCTTAAGCGTTATTTTAAATAACAACATAAGATCTAGCAAAAGAGATAAAAGTTTTTTTTTTCGAAATTATTGTTGCATTTATTAGACAATAATAAAGAAATAGAATAGAAAATTGTTTTCGATTAAATATTTTGTTGCAAGAATTTATTTTTAGTCTTTTTTTTGCAAAAAGCTCTTAATAATTAAAGAGAAAATACTAAATTTAGTTATCGAGATAATTGCTTGTCAATAGCTACAATATATAAGAATTTATTAAAAGAGATAAAGAGTCTTTAATAGTTAGCTAGAAAACAACAAAATATTTACTTACAATAAAGAGATATTCTAAAGACTTAAATTGTTGCAAGAATATTATATATTAATAGAGACTTGTAGCTCTTTACTTATATATATTATATTAATTATTAATTTTATTTCTAGTAAAGAGTCTATTATATTGTGAATTATTATTTTTTTTGTTTTCTTTATAATTAATCTTTAGATTTAATCGATTATTGTTACAATACTTTTTGCTTGTATTAAACAAAATAGTATCTTTATTAAACAAAAAGTTAAAATCTTAATTAAAATTGATTTTTAAAATTTGTTTTTAGATAAACAACAAAGTTGTTTGTTCGAAATAAAAGTTTATATTTTGATCTTCGAATTTTCTCTTTAGATAAAAGACGTTGTAGTTATTTAGCAAGAAAGTTCTATTGTATTTTGTAAATTTAATATTTTTAGTATTTGTTATATAGAGTTTGTTAAGTCTTTGTAAGATAAAAATCTAAAGAAAAGCGTTTATATATAACTTGTTAGTTATAAGATTGCAAAAAACTTCGATAGAAAATTAGTGTAATCGTTGGGTCGAATCGAACATTTTTTTCTTAACTCGACTTACTCTTTTGAGTTTCGTAGATTTAAATTAGAATTAAGACGCGAATCTAACTTTAAAGTTGAGTTTTGTCGAATTAATGTCAAGAATTTAAGCTAACTTTGTTGCGTTAACATTCGTTAATTTTATCTTATTTTATCTATGCGCTAACTCGATTAAGCTAGCGCAGAATTTACGCTAATTACATATTATTAGCGCAGAATTTACGCGAACTACATATTATTAGCTCGTTATGTAACGTTATGTAATTGAGTAAGTTAAGTTGGACACTTGACGTGCATTCTTCGCTCGTTTTACTTTGTTAAACTAGGAAATTTGCCTAATCTTAAGATTAGGATTGAACGAGTCAATTCGATTGAATTGAAATTCGACTCGACGATCACGCTATAGAAAATAGAGAGAAATACTACTTATATTTAAGAAATTGCATATTATTGCAATTAATAGTATTAAAATCGATTGTTGTATTGTAATTGCAAAGTAGAAAATACTTTCTAGTTGCTTATTATAGAAGTCTTTTACAAGCTTGTCTTTAATCTCTTTATAAATGTCTAACGTAGTTCGATGTCTATTAATATTTAATTTAGCACTATAAATTTAACATTTGTTAAATATCTCGACTTTGTTAAACATATTAATTTTCTAGTTTTTGTAGTATTGTTTTATTTTTAATCTTGCAACTTTGTATATAGTATAAGTAGCTTTTATATTTGGAAAAATTGCTTGTATAGATTTATTAATCGTTTAATAAAAGAGATAAGTAAAATAATATTGTTAAGTTATAGCAATTAGTTCTCTAAATATCTCGATCTTAAATATACTTAGAACTTTTGAGATAAATAATTAAGATTAAATAGTAATTGCAACTTATTAGTTGCTATATATAATCTACTTAAAAGATAGTAATTACTTTTAGTTTAAAAACTTTTAAATTAAGATTGTTTAAAATAAGATCTTTTAAAATAGAATTTTCTTAATAGTCTTAGTATCAAACTAATTTTGACAATAATACTCTAGACTATTGCTTAAAGTTCAAGATTAATTTAACTTTAATTGCAATTAACTTTTAAACTTTATAAACTTTTGCAATTTAACTTGTGTTTAATTCTAAGATTTTTTGATCTTAAACTACAATTAATTTTGTAACTTAGTTAATTTTTATTAAAAATAATTTCTAGATACAAGCGTTAGAAATAATTTATTGCTTTGTACAAATTGTTGTTTTATTTTATTTTGTTATTCATATTCTTCGAGCTCTAGATTTATAATTTTGTTATTGTATTAAGTCTTAATATTAGTTTTCTTGTTAATAAACAACCTATATCTAGTGTCTTCGAAAGAAGTAGATAGCTTTATAAGATTATTAAATATTCTATTGTTTGTTAATTTAATAATATTTCTACTATTGTTGTTAATTGATTTATTGTAGACTTTCGTATATAATTGAAAATAGATTTCTAAGATTGCTAAAGACTTTGTCTTTTTTATAGATTATAATAATGCTATTAATTTCTTTTTTGTAGAATTCTTTTGTAGACACTTTATAAGCAAGACTTTTTCTTTTTTCTTTTATTTAGCAAACAAATAGTATACTAGATTAAAAGTTTCCTATTAGTAATATTTTAAACTTTGTAAACAACGCAAATATTTTAAATTTTAAATTAAAAGAATTTAATATTTTTTTCTTTCGTTTGTTGTTATATGTTTACAAAGAGCTCTCAAGAGAGTTTTGAGAAAAGTTCTCTATAATTGTGTGCAATCGATAAAATATTGAATTAAATCTATTAATAATAGTATTACTTTATATATAAGACTTAAAAGATAATTATTTAAAAATAATAATTTTTTCGTAATAACTCTAAAACGTTCTTGACTCTAAATTATTGTTTTTTTGACAATAACTCTCTAGCTTCTTGTTATAGTTATAATAGACAAAAATATTAATTTAAAAAAATATTAAAATAAGAGTTTCAATATAGAGTAATAACAAAGTTAAAGCAATAGCACATTTTGAATAAACTATCGTTAAAAAGACAAAAGCAAAAAATTTATATTTTGCACTTTAACTACTCGTATAGCTACTTGTATATATTAAAGTTAATATTATATTATTGTAATTGCAATAAATTAAGATATTATGTTAATTCTACAAGCAAAGTAATTGTATATTGGTTTAAAGAAGTAAGAATAATAGTTATATTATATTATCGATTTATTTTTAGTAAATCTGCTATTTATTATATTGTCAATCGCATCAAGTAATAAATATGCGTAATAATAATTTATTATCTCTTTTGTTCTACTTTATCTCTATTATTTGTTCTTCTAATTATTTATTTCTAATTTTTGCAATTATAGCTTTCTTAACATGCGACTTCTTTTCTAATATCTAATAGTAATTATAAGACTATTTTGATTCACTAATTTGTTAAAGACTTTTTTATTTATTTATTTATACTTGATTCAACACTTCTAAGAATCTATGCGAGAACTATATACTTTTACGATTTTTAAATCTAATCAATTATAAATAGACGAACAACACTAACGTCTATTTGTCTAATTATAATTAATTAGAATTCGCAATCGTTATTTCGTTCGTAACAAGTCGTTATAATGGCGTTACGTTTTCGTCTTTTAAATCGTAATATTCGTAATACAAGAAAATTCTTTAAACGAAAATTCTATAAATTTAAGAAAAGCTTAAACATCGTTAACGATGTTGTTGTCTAAAATTGACGCAACAACTTGATAATCAAAATTATGCGCATCGTTGCAACGATAAATTTAATTTTATCTAGCAATTGTCGTAAATTCGTAATATTAATTTTTTGTTACATTTGTGCTCTTTTTTGTCGTTATTTAAGATAAGTTAACAAAACATATTTGATCGTTATGCGTCTCTAATTGCAATCGCAAGTTCTTGTCATAATTTTAAGCATTTGTTGTTCGCACAAAAATTAATTAAAGTTAATTTTGTCTATTTTTAATTGTATTAAGAGTACACTATATGATTTAAAACGATTAACATATAATTGTATATATTTATGCGTAACTTTAAATGCGAGCTTGCGATACTTTGCGTCGTTCTTGTTTTTTAATTATTTTAATTGTTATTTCTTTCGAATTTTGTTCTAAATAAGCGTCTTTTTAATAACGAACTCGTCTAGCATTTGATTTGCGAAAAATAAACGCTACTTGTACGTCTTATTAGCGACTTCGTTTGCAATTTCGTTGTCTTTTTATATTTTTATGTCTTAAAATTTAATAAAATTTTAATATAACGTTACGACATCGCATTACATTATATGCTTTTTGCGTTCTTTTAAAACGTATTTAGTTTAACATTGATTTTATTTCTTTTATAATCTTTTATAAAGCTTAATTGTTAAAATACATTTTATAAACTTGTTCTCGCAAATTAGTAAACGTCTCGCAATGCTTTTTTAATTTTTCGATCGCTTTTATAAGTCTTTTAAGTTTATCGTAATGCGTAAACGTTATCTTAACGTCTTTTAATTACTTCTTAATTCTTTAATTCGTTTTTATTAAGATAACAATAACGTTTTTATTGTAATTGCTTTTGTTGAAGTACGTTCTTCAATATTAATTAAATTTTTTCGCGTTATATTTTTTCTTAATTATTTTCTTGTTGCATGCGATAGCTATCTTAGAGAGTTTTATTTATAAGATAATTATGTAAAGTTACTATTACGATGTTGTCGTTAATTTAAATTTTATTCGCATTTTTTTTTAAGTTGCAAAAATATTATTTTAAGTTTTAAGTTTTGTTCTTTTTTTAACATTAAGTCGTTGCGTATGCGCAACATTACTACATTTATTATTTTATTTAACTTTTATAGATCTATAATAATTATCGATCTTTATATTAGTTTTTCAAGATATATATTGATAAGAAATATCTTAATTTCAATTTGTAAAACTTTTGTAAACGTTGTCTTATAAACATTCGTAATGCGTTAAAATGCGCAATTCTATATCGATCGCAATTTCGAAATAATTTTTTTTTTAAATTTTTAATATTTTTCAACGTATATTATGCGATAATATTGTGAGCTATTATTAACTTTTTAATAGCAATGTACTTGCGCTTACTTGTCTTTAACGAAATGTCAAATATTAAACTTTCTATTATTGACACACTTTTGTGTTTAATTATTAGTTTGATTTCTATTCAACGCAAATAAGCTCTTTATTTTAGCTTTAAGTCTAGTTGAATTTTTAATATTTTAATATTTAATTTAACAATTATCTTGTGCTCTATTAGCGTTATATTGACGCTTATATTAAACTTCTTTAGAATTCGCAAAAAATAAATTAATTTGTATTTTTTTTTCGCGAACTTGAACTTGTGATTTCGTGCTTATTGTTCGCATTTATTGTACATTTAATTTAACATTTTGTAATTACGTTTAATCAATTTTTTATACGTTAATATGTTAACATTGTTTACGAAACTTGTAGCGCTAATTCGCAATTTGATGTTATTGTACATCTTTAACAAATTCGCATTATAAAACAAATAAAAAATTAAAAAAAGAATTTTTTTTTACGATATATTTACGTTTGCATTGCGCTTCTTTATTATATAGTTGTTTATAATTAAAACAATACGATGTTTTTTTAGAAAATTCTCTATTTATTTAAGCAAACAAATAGAAATTTATCTCTTTTTTATATTGTGAAGCAATTAAATATGCGACACATTGTTAAATATGTTTAATACATCAAAATTAAGTAAAAATATTATTCTCTTTTTTTGATCGCTTTATATTGTATAAATCTTTTTTATAATTAATTGCAACGTTGTATCGATTAAACGTTGTCTTCTAGCTTTTATTTATATATTTAATAAAATATTGTACATCTTTACGACATAGCGAAGACGCTTTAATATTATTGATTCTAATATTTTATTTAATGTATTTAATAGCGCAATAAATCTAAAGAATAACGATTTAAAATAATTTTTTTTCTTTAATTTACGCAACATTATTATGATTGTCTTTTTAAAATAAGACGATTACATTTCTTTTTTAATGCATCTATTAAATAAAAATCTTATTTAAGATAAAACGATGTAAATTAATTGTCGCAACGTACAATTAATTATATCGTTAATTTCTAATATGTTGTTACAAATTATTTTGTGCATTGCTTTTATTACTTCGCATTTCGACATTATTTTGTTATCTTTTATAAAAATCAAATAAGAGAATTTGTTTAAATTGTTTATTAAAATTATAAACGAAAAAATAAAATAAAATCGAAACATCGTTTCGACTTTGTTTTTCGTTATTATCGCAATGCTTGTATTAATTTGTAATAATAATATAGTAAACTTAATTAACATTTTTATCGTCGCATTTTTAATTTACTTTCTTATTTTAAAAAGATTTTTAATAATAATTTTTAAAACTTTTATTTGTTTGCGAAACTTGTCTTGTTTATGTTTCTTTAAAATCTTATTTTTTTTGTCGCATATTCGAATATACGTTGTTTATTTGCTAAAAATGCGACATTATTAACATAGTCTTTTAATTTCTTTAATTATTTTTGTACACTTTGTTATATATTTAAGTTTAACTCTTTCGTATAATTTTGTTTACAAAACAAAGTTTTTAATAATTTTTTTCAAAGTATCGAACAACTTTGTTGTGTATTTATTAATATCGTCTTTTTTATTAAATAATTTAATATTAATTTGAGTAATAAATCTCTTAATATGTTGTCGAACTTTTTGAAGTTCATAGCTTTTCAATTTTGTCTAAATTGATATTAAGACTTTTTTTGCGTTTAAAGATTTAATATCGTTTTTATTGAAAAATAATTAAATAAATTTTTTATCTTCTTGTTTATATCGCAATATATTAATTGATTTATTATTTCTCTTATAACAAATAATAAATTAATCGTAATTTAAGCGTTTTAATAATTTTTTATTATAATTTTTTAAGAAAGAGTTAACATTGCGTCAATTGTGCACATTATATTTAACAAATTTTTTAAAAGCAAATGTTATTTAAAATAAAAAAAACTTATCTAGAAAAAATAATGCAAATTAAAATTTCTTATAATAACACTTTTGTTTCGTATGCGCAAAGTTAACTTTATTATTAAAAGACTATTTTTGTTAATTATTTTATTATAATTATTTAAGAGCAAGTTGTAAACGTTATAAACGTTGATTAAATTATGTTTTGTGTCGTTATTATTAAAACATAATTATAGCGTTATTGTTTTTACATCTTTGAAATATTATATGCTATGTTAGTTATTGTTATTAATGCGATTGTTAATGTAAAAGTATGTTTTTTTGTTGTTATTTACGAACGTAAAGTTTGCGCATTTTAAATTATATATCTTCGTCTTAACGTAATGCTATTACGATTCTTGTATTATTAATATGTTGTAATTTTATATTTTATTCTTTTGAAACAATGCGATCATTATTCTATTTCTTGATTTATAAACGTTATATTATAATATTTAAGCTTATTTTATGTCTTTATTAAAATTGTTTTGTGTAATTTTTAATATTAATATTTATTAAGTTTTGCATCTTTTGCGTGAAAGATATATTCTATAACGATATTATTATTATTATGTCATTATTTTGTTTCATTAGAATGAATTAACTACTTAACAATTTGTCAAAGCGTCTTTTCTTAATTAATTGTTAAATTACGTTTTTTTTTGTTATTATAAGAATGTTTTGCATGCGATTTGCTTGCGTCGAACAATCAATTATTATTATCTTGCGTTTTGTTTTCTTCTTTAACGTCTAATTGAACGTTATTATGCTTTTAAGAATCATTAAGATAATTGTCGTTTTGTTCGTTTTTGTTATCTTAACAACGTAATACAGTAATTTTATTTTCGTTGTCTTTTTTATTCTTAGTTTTTCGTTCTATTTTTTAAAACACTTAGAATTAAATGCTTTGTAAACATTCTTACAAACGTTGCATTTTTATTTTAATAAATTTAATTAATGTAAACATTAATCGAAGCAATAATTTCGCACACAATGAGCGCATTGTTGTTCATTTTTGTATTCGTATATTAAGTAATTATATTTTTGACACTTTATGTATTGCTTTATTCTACAACTTGTATCGTAATATTTTGTTATTTTGATATTTAACTTATAAATTACGTTAAATTAAATTAATTTGTTTGATATTTTCGCGCAATCTTTTCACATTACAATAAAAACGTATTTTTTTTATCGCTTTTCTTTATAAGTTAAGTTATTTTATTAATTTTTAATTCTTAATGCATAATTTTGCATAATCTTTTTATTGTTTTTATCTTTTTCTTCTTTATGTTTTTAAGCATATTTTTTACTTTAATATTGTGCATTACTATTTTTGTGCGTTTACGACGCAAAATCGTTACGACAAATACGTTCTTAATTTAGAAATTACTTGATTTTAGAGTCTTTTTATTGCATTTATTATTAATTTTAAAAATTATTACCTTTTTAAAACGTTTTATTCTTTGTATATCTTTTCGCGCATTTAATGTGTTAATAATGTTTAAATTACACATTAATGCAATTATTTTCGTTGCGCTTATCTTGTGTACTTTCTTTATCTCTTTTTTCTTTTTAATTCACGTTATTAACTTTATCTCTTTAGTTAATTGTCGCTTCGAAAGTGTTTATTTGACGTTTATTTGAATTGTTGTTTATGCAATTAATAACGAGCTTCGTATTATGTTCGCTTATATATTTGCATCTTGTGTGTTTTTTTAATTCTTTTTACTTTTTTTATTTAATTCATTGTTTTTTTTTAATCTTTTTAACATAAAAATTATATTAATTCGTTTATTCTTCGCGAAGAATTCGTTAAACTTGCGCGTAAACTTCTTGACAAAAGTATATTACTTAATTAATGTCGTTATCGAAATTATTTTAAATGCGTTTTTTTTTTAGATTTATAGAGCTTCTTGATCTTTATTATTTTCGCGATGATTTTTGTCGCAATTTGTGATAAATCGCATTGAGACGCATTAAGTGCATCTTAATTATTCGTCGACATCGCGTTGATTACGTTCATTTAATTTTGACAATTAAGATAAATCGTAAGCGTTATTGTTAATAAGATCTTCTCTCTTGTCTCTTCTCGTATAATGGAATAGTATAATATCGATTTTCGCAAGTCAATCTTTAAAGAGTTTTTTTATTCAAGTTTGTTGCATTAATTTAGTTACTTGTTAAAGACTTTATTATTACTAATTGTCGAATAAAAACATATTAAAAATAGAATTATTAGTTTATAAAGTTTACTTATCTTCTATTATTACATTATATAGAACTCTAAATATTATATTATTTTTTGTCTTTATCTTTGCAAAATTCTCTATCTTAGTTTGTTCGACAAGTTATACAAATTATACTTGTATTAAAGAAGTATTGATTGCAAAAAGTTATGCAAAAATATTGTAACAAGTTCTTGTTAAAAACACTTGTAACAAACTATTGTTGTAGACTCTTATAATAGTCTTTAATATAGAATTTGCGCTAATTTTCTTAAGATAGTTCTTTCAAAAATCTATCTATTAATATATCTTATTGCTTAAATCTCTCTCTTAAGTTTAAAAGGTTAACAATATCTCTCTATATTTAAATATGTTAAACTAAAGTCTTTAGCAATCAATTGTCTTAATACCAAATTCTATAAATTGTTTCGATATAACTAGTATAGAATTAAAATAGCAAAACATAAGTACTTTTGTTACAATTCTAGACTTTAGAAATATAAACAAAATAAAGAATTAAATAAAATTTAATTGCTTTTAATTAATATTCAAACAATATATAAAAAAGTATATTTAATTTCAATAAGTAACAACTAGAGCTATATATAAAATAAAAATAAAGAGTTTGTATCTAACAATTATTAAAAACCATCTACTTGTAGACAAAGATAATAATAATAATAATAAATATTTTATAATAAAATTTAGACACAATATTTTAAATTGAGATATTATCGATTAATAGATATTATTATTGCACAAGATTTTAGTTACAAATACAAAGAGTTACAAAGATTTATTCTATAACTAAAAATTATTTAAAGTATTGCTATATTTTTGCGTTTGTAATCTAATAAAAACAACAAAAACTATAGAAGTTTTGTCGAGAGAAAAGAACAAGAGAAAAAGAAAAGAATAAAAGTCTTTTGTAAATAAATCGATTTCGAAAACTATTAATCTTTTGCGTTCGATAAAACAATTAATCAATATAACATTTATTTCTTTTATACAATTTGCTAAAAACTTTGCAACAATATTATTTTGTTAGATTCTTTTGTAATCTTCTTATCTAGCTAGATTATTTAGTAGTTAGTTAACTTATTAAAGACATATTAGATAAGCAACTTTGTTAATTTTATTAATACAACTTTACTATCGACTTTTCTTTTAACAATTAAAAATTTAATTTGTAATTAAGCTCGAGAAAATTTACACTTATAATTATAATCTTTTTGTAGATTTCGAACAATATTTAGAAATTCTTTAGAACGAAGATACAAAGATTGATATTTATAAACAACAAAACAATAGAGAGAATAAATTAATTATTAAAGATCTAGATAATGTCGAAGAGAAAATAATATTTAAAGATATGTATTAAATAATTTGTAAAGAGTATATTATAACTTGTTTTCGAATACTATATATTTATAACAAATACATCTTTTAACAACTTTATATATGCAATAAAATTATACAATTTAAAGACTTCTTTAACTTTAAGTTAATTAACTATATAGTTAATTTCGATAGATTCTTAAAAATCCAATGTAAGCTTTAAAAATCTTAACTAGTTCAAAATATTAATATTATTGCGATTATATATATTTAAAACTTAAAAAATCGATTTATTAATACAAAAAGACGCAAAGATTTCTAAATAATTTAGTCTATTAACAAAAGAATATTGTCGCAATCTACAATAGACTCGAGATAAAATGAAATAATTCGAGAAATATTTTGCAAATTGTAGAGATAACTATTAGTATAATTATAACTTTATAGCAATTAATAGATATTAAAACTATTCTAGACTTTATAGAGAGTTCCAATATTTATAAATATATACTTGTTAATAGCGTTAATTTAGAGAAAATCTAGATTATTGTTATTTATTAATTCTAAGTATATTGTATACTAGTTTGTTACAAAAGAATTTAAGTTATATTAGTTTAAGTATTAATAGCTAAAATTTTTTGCAAGCGCTTTTAGCTATAAGTAATTGTTATTTTTGCTTTTAGTAAATTCTAGATAGAGAAGCACTTTTTGTTAAAAATTAGCAATTAGTTAAATCTACATATTTTCTTATTTTATCTATATTAATAAATTAATAAATAGACAGAATTAAACAAATTAATTTTAAACAATTTTGTATTTACTTATATTATAGAGATATTTAAAAGAGTTAGAAGTTAATTGCAAATATTAAAAATATATTTATTATTTTCGACTTAAAATATTTTATTTTTAATAGTTTAAAACAAAATACTTGCACTATTATTATTTCTTTATATTACGCTTTTGCGAATTAAAACAATATTGTTACGAGATTTATGTCTAATACTTTTGCCAAATAACAAGAGAACGTTTGTCGCCTATCGATAGCGTCTGCTCTTGAACAATTAAGTATAACTTGATTGTTAACTTAGTTCTTAGAGAATTATCTTTACAACTATTATAGAAATTTGTCTTGTTCACTTGCGTGCCTTTTCACCTCGCCTAGCTGTCTTGTCTAGTTGCTTTGTCTACTTAACTATTATTCTTTATCTAGCAAATTTAAAGATACAAAAAATTTAAAGACGCAATTTATATTATATATTAAAACAAAATACAAAGAATTTTAAATTTAAACTAGATTATTAATAGTTTAAAGATATTCTCGAATACTTTAAATTATTAATAGCAAATAAATCTTATTTTTTAAAAGATACAAACTCGAATTTATTTGTTGTTGTTTGTTAAGTTGTATTTCTCGAATTTCTAGAAATAAATATAATATTACTTAATAACTTAAGTAATAGTTGTAAAAGCAATATATCTTTAATCGAATTATATGTTGTTAATAGTTAATAACAATTGCAAATATTAACACTTATAAAGATTAACAACAACGTAAATCTATATATATTATTTAACAATTATTTTGCAATTAGACTACAATTAACTTTAAGAGTTGCAAAAGAACTTTTATTTCGATTAAGTATAAATAGAATTAATTAAGAAATAAGATTAAGTATAGTTTTCAAAAGAACTATAATTCGAAAAACTAATAAATTACAAATATTATTTTGTACAAATGCGAAAGTGAAAAACTTAATATTAAAACTTAAAACAATTACTATTAATTGCAATTATATATTTAATAAGAAAACAAATTACAAAAAGATGAAGAACAATCTTTTTAAAAATCTAGTTATTTCAACAATAATAAACTTAAAAATATAAAAACTTCAAAAATCAAATATAATCTTAAAGTCTATCGAAAGTTGTAACTATTTTTCTCTTTACAAATTTAATTTAGTTCGATAAAATCTACAAGCTTAAAGCTAAAAATATAAAAAAAATAGTTAAAAACAAAAATATTTATCTTAATTAATTGCAAATTCTATATTTCGAAATTAATATAAATCTTAATTAAACTTATCTAGACAATTTAATTGATATTTTAAATTTGTTGCTTAACAAAGTATTAAAGTTTTGTACTTAAATAAAGATTATATAAAAGATTATATAAATGTTACGGGATTTGTGTCTAATACTCTTGCTAAATACCAAGAGAGCGTTTGACGTCTATCGATGGCACTTGCTCTTAAACAATCAAGTATAATTTGATTGTTAACTTAGTTTTTAAAGAATTACCTTTACAATTATTATAGATGTTTGCCTTGTTCACTTGCGTGTCTTTTTACCTTGCCTAATTGCTTTGTTTATCTAGCTATCATTCTTTATTTAGCAAATGATAGCTTCAACGTACGATTCAAGTCAATCGCTCGTTTAATTTAGACGAACGACACTAATTGTCAATCCTCTCACTTAGTCTCGCATTTATCACTAGATATTAAATCATTATACTAGAGTTAACATTTATTTGCGTTTTATAGTTACTAGACATTAGATCATGACATCAAAGTTAGCATTCGTTTGTCTTTAATAGTTATCAAGCATTAAATCATTGCATTAAAGTTAACATTTGTCTACTTTTTATAGTTATTAAACACTAGGTCATTGCATCAAAGTTAACAAAGTCTATCTTTCTTAAATGTTTGTCTAATCGTATTGAGATGCCTTACTTAATCAAATTAATTAATCTCGTTTTTTTCGTTCTTGTTTATTAAATTTTACAGTTTTGCACTATTAAACATTAGTATATTTCTTGCATTAATGAGTTAACTAAACTAAGAGTCGAAAAACTCTTCAAACTTTTGTCTCGTTCGTCTTCATTCGAATCAACAAGTAGAACTTGTCGTTTTGCTTAATTTGCTTAATCTAATCTAGTAAAGATAAGCGAATTTAACTAGTTAAATGAGCAATTAACAAGACTTTACTTAAACGAGCAATTAATAAGTTCGAAAGAACGCAATAAACAACTTTATTTAATACGATTAACAACGAAGTTTCGACGAAGAAATTATTATTTGTCATAGTTTACAACTAGTCTTTAACAAGAACATTATTATTTATCATTTTTAATTATTAGATTTTGAAGACATTACAATTTATTATAGTTGACGTCGTCACTTCAAAGGCATCATTGTCTTCTACATTAAACAACATTATTTTAAAGACATTATTAAAGTCGTTAATAAAATTTAATAATCTTTAAGCAAACTTTAATTTCGTCATTCAACTTTGCAACTTTTAAGCAAACTTTATCTTTTGCAATCTTTGATCTAAATCAATTGCGAACTATGTTGCGTGAAAAAAATTAACGTTCTTTTGTAAAGCATAGGTTGATCGCGTTGACCTAGAAATGTCACGTGCAAATGCTAAGACCTAGGTTAAAAAAAACTCGAAGAATCGAATCGCTCAAAGTAGTTTAGTCGATTACTATAAGTAGTTTAGCGCGAAGCGCGCTAAACTACTTTGAGCGATTTGATTTCAAAAAATCGTCGTGACTCGATCTTGACGCCAAGTCGAATCAAAGAGATAATATTATAACTTGACCCAACGATTAATCTAGTAAAGCAAACATAATACTTGTTTTAAAATAAATCAACTAATTTTTATCGCATCTCTAGATATTTTAATAAGTTTTTATAAGAAAATACAAGTGTGTTTTCTAATTAATTCAAGATGCCTAATTTAAACTTCTTTCATTTAGACGCTTTAAATAACTATAAATTAAGCAATATTATTTTCGCTTATAAGAAAACAATATATAAAAAAGTCTTTATTTTTGTTGAACGTATAAATAATTACGTATACGTTGTTAACGAAGTTGTTATTTAAAACAATCTCTTTTTTTGTCTTTGTAATTCTATCATGACGTAATATTTTAAAAAGATAAACAACTTTAAACGTTAAACGTTTCGAAGTCTATTTCTTTTAAACTTTATCAATAAATTGTAAAATCGCTCTAAAATAAAAATTACCAAAACGTTTAACAAATTAACGTTAAAGATCTTTATCGTTAAAGATGCTAAAAACGAACAAAAAGTTATAAGATATTTGCAAAACATTATTTTTTATGCGCAATTAACGAACATCGAAGAAATCTAAAAGCAATTAATTTAAATATGAAATTAATTTAAGATAAAATTGCGTTTTATTGTTAGTATATTTATTGCTTACACATTATTTTAGAACTTTGTTAAGAAACTTGACGCAAAGCGCGAGATATAAAAGACAATTCTTGCTTATCGCTTTAATTAGCAAAATTCGAATTAAATATATAAATAATTAAAAGAACAAATTGTTTGTTAGTTTACATTATATGTGTCTCGTTTAATTTATTTCTCTCGTATGCTCTTCTACAAGCAATTCGATTACGCGTATTTCTTTTAATAACAATTTGTAGACTACAAATATTCTAAATAATTTATGCAAAATTTGTAAAATTTTAACGAGCATTTTTGTCAATTAATGCAATAAACGTCAATATAGCTTTTAACATTAAAATCTCTCGCAAGATTCGCAATTACAACGATGACAATTTTTTTCGCAAATAGTTAAAGCAAAAACTTTTACTATTAGAATTAAAAAATAAAAGATAAATAAAATAACGCACAACGAGATCGAAACAACTATTAAGATAAATATTGCAAAAATTATCGCGATAGCTACTAGAGCAACTACAAGCAAATAACAATTTATTAAGTTTTTGTCGTAACAATATACTACGCAAATTTTGCGAAATATATAAAATTCGTTTATTACTTTGTGTTCTTCGAAGACTTTACAAATTATTACAACGATTCTTGTGCAAATATAACAACATATTATATTGCTAACAATTAATGAAAAAAAATATACTACGTTTAAAAAAAACATTAGTAATCATTTATATAATTAACTTGTTATAAGAGACGATTTATTAAACGAATGCAATGCATGTTAAGTTAACGTCAATGTTTTTTTCTTAATTCTTTAAGTGCAAAAGTTGTGTCTTAAGATTTTTATTAAGAAACAAGCTTTTTCAATATATTAAAGATAAACATAACAAAATGTATTGTCAAAAATTTACTAAGATATTTTATATTAATTTTGTTTTTATTAAGATAGATTTTACGAGCTTAAAGTTGATCAAATTAGACGCTTTATTATTGCGTTAAAATAAATTAACTTTTAGACATTAATATTATGCAACATATTAAATAACATTTTTATAAGAAGACATCTTGTATACTATTTGCGTCAATAACGAATGCATTATATCATTAATTAATAATATCTTTTTTAGTAACTTAAGATTGAAGCATTTTACGAGATAATTTAACGTTGTTGTATTTGTATGCAACATTAAAGACGACAAACATTTAATTAACGATTATTTTTAACTTTTAATGTATCTTTAAGACAAAATAGATAACAAAATAATTATCGCTTACTTTTGTTAAAAAGTTTACGTTATAAAAAATCTAAAAGCAAAGTTATTACTTGAAATAAATATTATTAATTTTAAACGTATAATCGTTGACGCGAATAGACAAAAAATTAATTATTAAAAGTTGTTGAAATTTGAAGACAAAATTGAAAATAAAGTTAAAAAACAACATTCGAATAAAACAAGTTGTTAAGATTCGAAAAAAGTCTTATAATTGTTGCTTATTTTGTTTTCGAAGTTTTAATAATAATACAAGATAGAATCTTGTCTAATAGAAACTATCTTTTTGAATTAATTTTGTTCGACGCTTACTTTTATGTCGCAAATAGAAAAATGTCTTTCGTATACGTTTGTAACAATCGTCTTGTATTATTTCGCATTTCGCAACATGCGATGTTAAAACGTCTACTAAAGTTTAAAAAGCAAAACTATTATTAAATTAATTTTAACAAGAAGAGCTAAACAACTAAAGAAGATATTAAGATTAATATATTTAATAATAATTGTTAGACAAATCTAATTAATGACGTTTATATCTACGACAATTTAATCGAAATCATTGCGCTTTAGCGTCTTGTTATACGATTGCATATCTTATGAAAGAATATTAGCAAAACGATTAACTTTGTTAAAAAAAATTAAATATCAATTTCATTAAATAGCGATCAAAACTCTACATTAGCGTCGAAGATAAAATACAAGATTTATCTCTTAAAAGAACGCGATCGCAAGATAATTAATAAAGAATTTGACAAACTATATGCTTAAAACAAAATAATATAATTAATCAAGTTTTTGTTGTTCGAATTTCTTGTTTTCGTAATCTGATAAATCTTATTAAACGAAATTCGAAAGCATTAAGTAGTAACTAATATTCGCGAACTAAATAAATAAATTACTACGATTAAACATTTAATATCTATTTAAACGAACATTATAACTTAAATTTGTAATCGAGAACATATAAGTTTAATGAACGAGTTAATTTTTTTTTGCAATTCTTAATTGCGTTTGAAGACAAACATAAGTTTTTCTTCATCATTTATTAAGACAAAAAACAATTAAATGTCGTTATTATAAAATTCAAAAATTCGTTCATCTACGTTTAACGAATAATAAATAAAAAATTTCGTCAATTTAAAGATTTTTATCGTATTTACATTAATAATATTGTTGTTTTCTTCTAATTGTTCGACACACATTTAGTTCATTTTACTTAGTTGTTTGACAAATTAATTTTACTAAACGTTACGCTTAATTTTAAAAAAATTTATCTTAATTATTTTAGCATTATCTTGTTAAAACAAAAAGTAAACGTCTTTGACTTATTTATCATTAAAGAACATATTGTCGTTATTAAGACGATCAAATTTTTTAACAATTTGAAGACGCTTAAGATTTATCTTGATCTTGTTAATTATTAAAGAAACAAAATCGTTTAATACGCTTAACGAATTAACGTTTTACAACAAGAAAAAACTTGTCTTCTAAAGAGATTCTCTACTACTAATGAACAAAAGCGAAAGACGTATTCAAGAAATACGTGTAGTAAACATTCGTCTATTTTTCTTTAATTCTTTTATCAACTATAGCGATTTTTGATAGCTTCGAATTTCTTAATTCATTTTGATAATAATTATTAATTATATATAGATTTAAACGCCTTTAAGAAACGCGAATTTAATGTCAAAATATATTATGTTAAAGACAATTTAATCAACGACAACTTTAGACGAGACAATATTTAATATATTTTATTTTTGTTCAAAATTCTTAATCTCGTTAAAATAAATTATTAATTAATTAAAATAAAAATAATTTGTTTTATATAAACAATACGAAAGATCAAACATCTAATAGAAGCAATCAAAAGATTCATTATAATTTATATTAATTATTCGATCACAACAAGCATTGTTAAACAAATTACGTTATTTTTTTTATTAATTAACAAGCTCAATCTTTGTCTTGTGTGTGTTTCGCAATATTTTTCACAACTTTTACTAAACGTACGTTATTGTACAAAAAAATATATATACGATTTCGAATGCATTGTTTAAACTTCTCGCATTTGAAAATAAATATAATAAAAATAAATTATTAAACTTAGATAAAATAAATAACTTTGCAACAAACGTAAAGATTGTAATTAAAATAATGCGACATACTTTTAAAGAAAAATCAAATTTAATTAATTAAAATACGATTATTAAGACGATCTTATTTCATTTATGTTTTATTCAAATGAGTAAAATCTTTAAAAAAAGACTTTTTAAAATATACGTTAAATTCATTAAATAAATAAAATTTTTAACGACAATTCGAAAGTTATTTATGTTTTCTAGCATTCAATTTTTTGAAAAAGACGACTTATTTTACTTTATAAATTATGCAAATCGAAAGAAATTATGTTTGCTTAAGAAATTTAAAACAAAAATCTTTCATTAGACGCGCAATATAAATAGTTATTTTAACTTTATTCGCATTTACGAGACAATAATTGTTAACTTTTATTTTCGCAAATTTGTCTCTTAATTACATTGATACATTGCTTATTATTAAGAATGCAATCTTTATTAAATTAAACGACATTAATTGTATAAAAATTTTAATTTAATTTTAAAATTTTTCGTGTCTTTTTATATTGTGTGCATCGATTTCGTTTTAAAATTGTTATTATGTTAAAACTTCAATATTGTTCTAATAACAACTTGTAAATTTCTCAAAAAAATAATTGTTTTAAGTAACAAAACAACTCACATTATAACGAAGTAAACAAGTATTCTTTTTAACGATCTTGTTAATTAGAAAGTTCTAAGAGCGTTTATGCACAATAGAAATCGCAAATTTATGTCTAAATTCTAAATAATTATGTTTTAAAAGTTAAGAGTTTAATTTCTTGCTTTAACAACATATCATTTACAAATAAACGAATAAAATGAACGAATAAATTAAACAATTAAGATAGTTTTGCGATATATAACGATTAACAATTCTAATCTAGATTAGATTTTTTTTTGTTCGCACTTCGCATTCGTTTTAATAATTTGCTCAATGCGTTTATTAAGCTATTATCGAATAAAATAATTATAAATTTTAAGATGCGTAATTTCTTATCTTTTCTTAGATTTAACGATTTTTAAACCAATTAATTGCAAAAGAAAGTTGTTAATGTCTTTAAAATAAAAGCGACAATTGCATGAGTTAATTTAACAATTAAAACAATATATAATATACGATAAACATTATAAATTTATTAAGTTTTTAATGAGAAACATAATGTATTTTCGTCTTTATAAGAGTTACTTTTCGTCGTTTGTTAAAACGTTTAAATTGTCAATTTAACGCATCGAATCTTTTAAGATTTTCGAACAAAAAAACAATTTAACGTACAAATTAAATTTTTCAACAAATTAAAAAATTCATTTAATTATATTTATTGCTTATCTTGAGTTAACGCTAGGCGATAAAGATTTATACAATCGTTTAAAATTAAATTATTTAAAGACTATTGTTAAATTAAATGTCGAATAACATTTTTATAAAATTAAAGTTTTTATTAAACATCGCATTTATTAATATAAGCAAGATCGTTTTATTTCGAAGTATTTTGTTCGATAAAAAAGCTACGATGCTAAATGAAATCAATAATATAACAAGAATTTGCTAAATAAATTTACGAATTATGTTAACAACTACAAGACAAAACACGAAATGTTTATTTTCTTTATTATAAAACGTTTTAAAACAATTATCACAATATTCAAAGAAATTGTTTCGAAATTTCTAATAAACATTATTATCTCTATATTATTGTTAAAAAAGCGCAATCGATCATCTAAGACAACAAAAAACGCGCTTATATCTAAGAAAAAAAATAGATCGTCTAAGATTAAAACTACTACAAATAGCAAGAAAGACAACGACGTTAAAACATTATCTTAATGTTATTGTTATTAACGTTCAAGAATTAATAACGATAAACTATTCGCCCAAACGTAACGTTAAACGATTATAATTTATTGTTTACTTATAGTAGACGCTTTATAAGTTTTAGTTATAAGACACAATTTATTAGAACATTAATACGATCAACATTAATATTAACAACATTATTAAAGCTTATTATCTTTAATTTTGTTAACACATATTTTTGCTCATTATCGTTAGCTATTATCTTTATATTATTGATAATAATATCTTTATTATTGTTATCGCATTGCAAAATTGTTTATTTATTGTTATTGTTTAACAAGCAATTAACATAATTTTTGACAAAAAAAATAAGAATTTTTATTTTAGTTAAAATGTCGCAAAAGCTCGCGAACGCAAAGTCGCAAATTAATTAATCAAGAATAGTTTCGCAAAAACATTAAGTTAACAAGATAATAATAACTAGATTGCATTAAACGACGACAAATTAAATTAAATAAATATTAAACTTAAGAGCAATTTTTTTTAAAAACATATTATGACAAACGTCGAACAACTTATTTGCGAAATGTTTATATTTGACAACTATTTTATTATATTTATGCTTCGCAAGAGCAATGACGTATTTTTCGCTTATTTAATTTTTAATTTTAAGATCTTAAACGCGAAGATAATTGAAAACGAGATCGCTCTATTTTAATTTAAAGAAAAAATAAAGATTAATAATTATCTTATTTATTTAATAAGTTATCTGTGCTTTATTGATTACGATGTGAATTGTGTCGTTCGCGTCAACATTATAACACAAGATTGCTTCGCTTTATAATTCGCAACTTTTAATAAAAACGACAATATTCGCATGTCACGCGAACTTCTAAAGTTTATTTTTGTGTTTATAAGCATTATTAATGTTTTTTAAAAAAGATACATTTTGCAAAATAATGTTAACGACTAGTCTACTTAAATTATCAATTCGCAAAAAAGTATAAAACAACTAAGATAAGCGATCTCGTATATAGTATTATGTTTTACGACACATTAATACGTTTTAATAAGTTGTTATCTTTAAAGAAAAATTAAGTTTTTGCAAACTTTAAAACTTACAAATTTGTTTTATATTTCTTCATATTTAACAATCAATTTTCGAATTTATATTACAAGAAAAATCTCAAGATGATTAACATTAACAAAAAGATTGTGTTAATCGAAGTTCGTTAAACAATTAAACGCTAAAGCGCAACTTTAACTAGAATGCGAAAGACGCAAAAGACAAACGTCGATCAAGTTTTATTCAAGACAATGACGTCATTTTGCGAACGTATAACTTTAACAATAAAAGCAAATAAATCAATTTTAAAAATCTTAATCGACGAAAATGTCTTTTTTGACTTTGTTTTATTTTTCGCTTTGCGAAATTTAAAGTTGCTAAAACGTTACATGAAGAAATTCGAAACAATCAAGACGAACTTAATTGTGCGTTAAATATCGTTTTCGAAAAATGAATTAATTCGCAAAAAAATAGCTTTTAGATTTATAAATGTCTTAGCTATTAATTGTCAAGCAATTTGATTTGCGACAATTGCTAAACAAATGCTAGACAAAATAACAAATAACTTGAACGAAACAACGACGCACTTTTAAGTTTTATAAGATAGCTACAACGTTATTCTTGATGTTAATTTTATTGTCGTAATTAATATCTATGCTCTTCTTTAAAAACATTGTTAAATTCGCTAACAAATTAATTTAGATTATCAAGATTGTCAAATCGTTTAAAGATAGTTTTTAAAACAACTTTGCAAAAATTAAGTTAAACAAGATTTACTTAAATGCGAGAAAAAACGTTTATTGTTAATGCGACAAAAAGTTTTACGATAAATTAAACATCGAAAAGAATTGATCTAAAATTATTTAGCAACATGACGCGCAAACGAACAAGAACGACGAATTCATTACAATTAATTAGACTATTAAGATCTAAATAAAATGATAATTAAGTTTAGAAATTAGATAACGTTTAGATTTGCAACATGACAAAAGCGTCAATGTTTTTTCTTTTAAGAAGGACATGTGTTACGAGATTTGTGTCTAATGCTTCTATTAAATAACAAAAGAACGTTTAGCGTTTGTCGATAACGTTTGCTCTTAAACAATCAAGTATAACTTAATTGTTAACTTAGTTCTTAGAGAATTGTCTTTACAATTATTATAGATGTTTGCCTTATTTACCTGCGTGCTTTTTTATCTTGTCTAGTTGCTTTGCCTGCCTAGTTGTCATTCTTTGTCTAGCAATAAATTAATTCTTACTTGCAAAAGACTTTAAGATTGTATTGTTTATTAAATGCTAAAAATATTTGTAAACAAGATATAAAGAATTGTCGAATTAACTAAAAATATTAACAAATACTATGTCGACAAAACAAGTTTTAACTCTCTAAATCGAAATATCGATCTTTTTATATCTTTTATTTGTAACGCTTTAGATTAACTTCGAAATATTAAATCTATTTAAAGACAAACTCGAATTAAATTCGAATTAATAAAACTTAAATTGGTTTACTTTTTTATATCTTGCAACAACTTTGCAAAGCTATTAATTTCAAATAAATAATATATCAACTAAGTAGTCTTAATATATTATATATATCTTGCATATATAAAACGCTCTACATTCTAACTATTTAATCTATTTGTTCTTTATACGTTTTTGAAATATTACTTAATTCGAATTGTTTGTCGACTTTTCTTTTTTTGAAAATTTTGATTGTAGAGCGTATTATATTAATTTTAATCAATATAATTGTTGATATAGCTTATATTCGAATCTACGCTTAAAATCTAGCATTACATAAGCGCTACGTAATATACTTGACAATTTATAGCAATATTAATTAGTTAACTATTGTAATTGCGTCGCTCTTTTAAATATTTACTATTCTATTTCGATTATACTATAAACAATCTTAATAATACTATTGTTTCGCATTCTTAATATCTCTATAAATATTTCTATATGTTCTATCGATATTTCTTTGCTATTAATTTCTCTTCAATTTATATCTTTTACTATAAAAATAAGTTATAATTGTTCAACTAATTATTTATCTTATAAATATTAATATTCTACTCTATTGAATATATCTAGTTTGTGTTCTTGAATTTATACAAAATCTTTGCGTAATTGTTTTTTTTCTATTGCAATATATTTTGTCGACAAATATGCTCTTAAATCTATTGATAAATTTGTATTAATTAAAACTTATATTTAAGTAAGTTACTTTGCTTTGTCTACAAAACTTAATAAATAAAGCAACATAGCAAATTCTTTATATTTCTTATTAGTATTTGTTTTTTATAGTTAGCAAAAAACTCAAAAAGAATCAAACAGTTATAGCGCATTTCTCTATTTATATATTTTATTAAAAAGTTAGTTTTAATATATTGTTTTAATACTATAATATTATGTTTATTAACAATTATCTATAGCAAACAAAAGATTAAACTAAGAAACTAATATAATCTTTATAATAATATAATAGATCTTAAACTTATTATATCTAATTGCTCTATTAAATATTGATATCAAAATAAGCAATATTATATCGAATCTCTTGCGTTATATACGAGTACGTCTATTAAGATTCTTAATAGATATATATATTGATTACAATGTTAAATTATTCACAAAGTTAATTAATTTTGTTTTGTCTATAGTCAATATAGTAGATACAATTGTAATATTATCAAATAATTTAGTTTGCTTTTTTTACTATCAATCTTCGATATATAACTTGATTTAGATTTTTTAGTCTATATTTTAATCTTATTTGTTGTAAATCTATTTGTTGCGTATTGTCGAATCGAAGTATATATTATATTGCTAGCAAACAAACAAGATTTTATTAAGAATTCGATTATCTTTATAATATTTCTATAGTATATTGTATAATACTTAATTATAATATTAATTATATTAAATTTAATAATAATCTCGATCTATTTCTATTTGTTGTTTAGAATACTATATTGTATTTAATTTAATATATTTAATTACACAACTCTATTCTCAAAGCTTATATAATTAGTTAAATGTTTTAGTTTAACGTTTGCGAAAAATCTATTAATATAATTTTTTATACTATTTTTTTTATAACTATTTCGCGAAAATATAATCTTTGCTTTTATCTATAATTTTATTGTATAAAATTAGATCTTTCGAATTGTAATTTATCGAAATTAACAAAAATTTGTTAATTCTTTTACTTGTAATTTTCTTAAAAATTATATTTTTAATATTTGTATATATCGAGAGCTTTTTAGTTTTATTATCTTATTTTAAGTATACATTGCTTTCAATATTGTTAGAAGCTAGAATATTTTTACTTTTATTCAATAGTTTTGCGCTTATATTTTTATTCTTTTCTAAAAATATTTTTTGCAAATTAAAATCTTTAAGAACTTTCTCTATCAATAGAAATTCTTTATTTGACTTTGATATATCTATATTATTAAATAAAATTATATAAATTAATATTTCGCGTTTCGCAAAGTAGACGTCAACGTATCTCGAGAAAACTCTATTTTTTTTTGCAACAAATAGATAGATGTTGTATTTCTATTTTATTATTGCAAGAATATAATTAAAATCTTAAATCAAAAAGACTCTTAATTTATTTACAATTAATATTGAAACAAGTTTTGAAAATATTCTTGCAAAAGTAGATATTGCAATTAATGTAAAAAAATTAAGCGACAAGTTATATTTTAAAAAAGTCTAGTTTTGCTTAATTTTTTTTCAGTTAACTCGAATTAAATTTTGTTCAAATTTAACAAAATTGTAAAATTAAGAAGTTTTTATTTAATTTGAACACAAGATATAATTTATTAATAATAATTGTTTTTGATTACTTTTTCTATATTATTGATATTTCGAATAACTAGTTTCTCAATTTCAAGATGCTAAGATAACTCAAGTAACTTAAGATCAACTCGAGAGTTGTTTGAAAGACAATCGAAAGCTTGCATTTGAAAATCAAAAAAGATTTAACAAAAAGTATAATTTTAATATTCGAGATGCGTACGAACTCTCGTAGCACTTTGATTAGATCTTTATTTGTTACTCGTTTACATTATAGTAATTTATATAGTAGAATCGAACAATTTGTGAGACTTCTACGCGAGAGCAACGTGCATCTAAGAAGCGCTCTATTTGCATAATTGATTGCGCGTAATTGATTGCGCGTAATTGATTGCGCATAATAAGTAATACTCGCAAATTGCGCTTAACAAATCTTAACAACACAAGTAATATTTAAGTAATGCTTGACGTATCTTTTAAATTTTTGATAATACTTAGAGTTTGCTTAAGATTAATTGAATCTACTAATGTAACTTTAGAACTAAGATATTGACACAACAATCCTAAGAGTCTCGAGTCGCTAATAGAATCTCTAGAGAGTTATCTCGAATTACAAATAATTTTCTATATTAATATTATTTTAGTCTTGCAACTTATATTATCTTTTTAACTTTCTACTCGAGAATTAAAAGTTTAGAATATATATTAAATATATTAAGTCGAAAGAATTTTTTAACTTTGCTCTAAATAAAATAATAATTGTCGATAAATCTACGCAATCTTAAGAATTAAATTAGAATAAAATTATACCTATTTATTGAATAAAATTCTTATATAAAAATAATTGATATTTTGAATATGTTTATTTTTAACAATATTGCAAATTGCGCGTTTATTCGAAGTAAATTTTATATATATAATATATTAATATTTATTAGAACACTATATATATTGTCGCTTGCACAATATATATTCGATGTACAAATATTTGTTTTAATATTGCTCGATAATATTAAATTTAGTTAACAATAATTAATTAACTTGCAATTACTATTTAAAAAATTTTTAATAAAACTATATTGTAGTTTAAGAATCTAATTTCGAATATTATTACAAACGCAAATATAAATTAAATTTTCTATAATATTGTTTATTGATATTTGTTTATAAGAGCTTGACAAGCAATATCGATATTATATAATTTTTAACACTCTAAGACTTTTTTCAAAAAAATATAATAAAAGTAAATATATAGCGTTTGTCTAATAACTATAATTGCAATAATTATTTTAGTCTTTTGCAATTCTATTTAATTAATTATTACTTTTGTAGACTATTTAATCGAATCTTAATTATTGTATTGTAATTGTAATTATTATTATTATCGACTTAGATACAACAAGTCGATTTTCTAATTTCTAGCTAGCAAATGCGTAATCTTTGTAACTATAGTAGTAAAAATATATCGAAAGTCGATTATCGAAGACTCTTCTTATATATAGAGAGAGATATATATAGATAGTCGATTTATATAGTGTAAACTCTAACAATTAAAACATTATAATATACGCGCAGACTATTTTCTCTATATATATTTGTTTTTCGAATTTAATTCTAATAGAGATTAATATCTTAAAAAATATTGTTAGAGCAAATAATTATAAAATCTAATATATTTCGATTAAATTAATTTTATTTTGTAATATTGCAAACAATTGTTTTAATAAAATACTAAATATTAAAGTCTTAAGAGTATCTATTATTTTTGTCAAATAATTAAGTAATTCTAAAATATTATTTGTATACTTGTTAATCTTATTTTATATATTATAACAATTTATATTAGATATATTTTGATTTTGCAAATATTTCTTGTTTAAAAATATTCGAAAATTGCAATTTGCAAAATTGTTTGCAAATTACTATTAATTTTGACTTTAATACATCTTTTAACAAATACTAAAATAGTTGTATCGATTAGTAATATTTTTTTATAATATTAATTTATTACAAGATTGCAAAATAATATATATATATATATAAATAATAGTTAGAATAATTAAAAAAAATAGTAGTAAAAACAAACTATTATTAGCAGTTGCAACTTAATCGAAGTTATCGAAATTTCGAATTGCTAACAAATAAATATTTGATATTAATTTTTTAATTTAATCTTCTTATTTTTTAGTTTACAAAATATCGAATATTTTTTGCTTTTATTGTTCGAAATCTCTATTATTTTATCTCTTATATCTAATTACAAGAGCTTTAGATATTTCGATTTAATTAATAATATTCTAAGAAATCTAATATATTATTGCGACTTCTTTATTATTTGATATTAAGAGATATATAGTAGAATATATATCAAACTTTTTTCTAATTGTCTATATAGTTGCACAATTTGTCTTTCTTTTATAATAATTTTTATTGTAAATCTTTAAGACAAAGACAAACAACACGAATATTGTAAAACAAGAACAGAATTAGATAAAGATATACAAGCTATAATTAAAAATATAAAGAAATATGTATCTAATCTTTTTAGTACAAGAGTCGATTGTATTAGAAGCGAGAGATACTACAATTGCAATTAATAGATTAATAATAGTTTTAATTAATTTTTCGAATTTAAGAAGAAAAAACAATAAAATATTTAGAGTTTACTATATAAAAATATAGTAAAAATAAACATTTCGAGTATCGAAAATATCGAATTTATTTAATCGATAATTGTAAATAGTATTTTGATATTAACATTTTGTATACAATTTTTTAATATAAGAGAATACCTATGTATTGTTGTCTTGTAATCGATCTATAGATAGCTTTTAACTATCTTAAAGAGACTAAAATCTAGTTTTTTATATATAAATTAGAAATATACTCTCTCTCTTTCTATATATATAATTGATAACAAATGTCGTTTAATTGTTAAATTATCGAGATATTTAAAATATCTTTATAGTTAGTATCAGGATTGTACAAATATTTTGTTTGAAGATTTTTAAGCAAAACAAAGTTCTTTTTTAATGTTTTTTGAAATTTTAGAGGTTTTCGATATTGATTAATTATAAAATAGACAAAAACAAAAAGATATTATCTATTGCGCAAAAAAAGAGATTTATACAAAAGTAAGATTAAAAGTAGTAGATAAGAAGGAGAAATTTTATAGTATAATATTAAATTTTTAGAAATTAGTAAGTTTAATTTTTTTGCTTTTCTATATTTGATATAGTTCTATTATTGATTAATTAAGTAAAGATATTAATACTAAAAAATAAATTAACTCGATTTTTCAAAACTTTTAATATTTAAATAATATCTAGTATTTATATAGATTTCTAGTAAAATAATTAGATTTAATTCTATTTGAATTTTTTGTTTAAAGCTCGAGCTTTAAATCTAAGTTTAAGTTATTTAGATTAATATATTTAATATATTACCATATTGCAATTTCGAGATATTTCGCGAGTATATATTTAAGATACATTGCTTTTGTTGTTCTTGCAATATTAATTAACGAAGCAAAATAAGTTTGCTTTGTTAAACATAACTCTTAATATTGTTAATGTTATTAACTATTGTTTTCTAGAAAAGACGCAATATAGTTGTTCTTAATTGCAAATACTATAATATATTTGTTTAATTAATTTTCTTTATAGAATTAATTAATAGTCGTATTTAATATTTATATATTTTTCTAAAATTTTACAATTAATATTTTTCGATTAAAAATATTTTTGTTTAAATTTAATATATTGTATCTAATATTTCTTTAACTATAATAATTTTGTTAATTATTTAATATAAAGTTCTAACATAAATAGAGTAATTTTTTTAATAGACAAATTTAATTTAATTACTATTATAAAAATCGAATTTACAAATATTGTTAACTCTAATTTAATTTAATTTAAGTTCGACAAAATTGCAATATTATATAGCTTAAAAATTGTATAAATTCGAAATTCTCGATTATATTATCAAAAATAGAAGTTTATTTAATAAATTAAATCTATAAAAGTTTACAAATTCTAGAAACACTTAAAGTTTACAAAGAGTAATTGACTTAATTTACGTTGTAATAAAGTTTACACGAAAATATTTAATAATAAAAAACTCTTTAAAGATTAACTTGCGAAAATCGATATTATTTTATTTTATTATACAAGAAGAGACAAGAGGAAAGATTTTATTAACAATGACGCTCACGATTTATCTTGATTGTTAAAGTTAAATAGACGTAATCGATGCAACATCAACAAGTAATTAAGAAGTACTTAATGTATCTCAACGCGATTTATCACAAATTGCGACAAAGATCATCGCGAAAATAATAAAAATTAAGAAGCTTTATAAATCTAAGAAAAAAAACGCGTTCGAAATAATTTCAATAACGATGTTAATTAAGTAATTCATTTTTGTCAAGAAATTTATGCGCAAATACAAACGAACTCTTCGCAAAAAACAAACAAATTAATATGATTTTCGTGTTAAAAAAATTAAAAAAAATAAAGAAAAACATATAAAATGCAAACACATAAGCGAACATAATATAAAGCTCGTTATTAATTATATAAACGACAATTAAAATAAATGTTAAATAAACATTTTTAAAGCGACGATTAATTAAAAAGATAAAATTAATAACGTAAATTAAAAGAAAAAAAAAGCGAAAAAAGTACACAAGATAAAAGCAACGAAAATAATTGCATTAACGCGCAATTTAAACATTATTAACACACTAAATACGCGAAAAGATATACAAGAAATAAGACGTTTTAAAAAAATAATAATTTTTAAAATTAATAACGAATGCAACAAAAAGACTTTAAAATTAAGTAATTTCTAAATTAAAAACGTATTTATTGCGACAATTTTACGTCGTAAATGCGCAAAAGTAATAATATACAATATTAAAGTAAAAAGCATATTTAAAAACATAAAGAAGAAGAAGATAAAAATAATAAAAAAATTATGTAAAAATTATGCATTAAGAATTGAAAATTAATAAGATAACTTAACTCACAAGAGAAAGCAATAAAAAAAATACATTTTTATCGTAATATAAATAGATTGCGCGAAGATAATAAACAAGTTAATTTAATTTAACGTAATTTATAAATCGAATATTAAGATAGCAAAATATTACAATATAAGTTGCAAGATAAAGCAATGCATAAAGTGTTAAAAGTATAATTACTTAATATACGAATGCAAAAACGAACAACAATGCGCTCATTATATATAAGATTATCGCTTTAATTAATGTTTGCATTAATTAAATTTATTAAAATAAAAGTGCGACGTTTGCAAAAGTGCTTACAAAGCATTCGATTTCAAGTGTTTTAAAAAATAGAACGAAAGACTAAAAATAAAAGAAGCAACGAAAATAAAGTCATTATATTACGTCGTTAAAACGACGAAAACAAACGAAACAATAATTACTTTAATAACTCTTAAAAGCATAACAAGATTTAATTAAACGTCGAAGAAGAAAACAAAACGCAAAACAACAATAATTGATTGTTCGACGTAAACAAGTCGCATGCAAAACACTCTTATAATAACAAAAAAAACGTAATTTAACAATTAATTAAGAAAAGACGCTTTGACAAATCGTTAAATAGTTAGTTCATTTTAATAAAATAAGATAACGACAAAATAATAACAATATCGTTATAGAACATATCTTCTACGCAAAAGATGCAAAACTTAATAAATATTAATATTAAGAATTATAAAAAGCAACTTTAATAAAGACACAAAACGAACTCAAAATATTATAGTATAACGTTTACAAATTAAGAAGTAAAATAATGATCGCATTGCTTTAAAAAAATAAAATACAAAATTACAACATATTAATAATATAAGAGTTGTAACGACATTATGTTAAGATAGAAATATATAATTTAAAACGCACAAGCTTCACGTTCGTAAATAACGACAAAAAAACATATTTTTACGTTAATAAATTTATTAATAATAATAGTTAACATAACACATAGCATTTTAAAGATATAAAAATAATAGCGTTACAATTATGTTTTAACAATAATGACACAAAATATAATTTAATTAACGTTTATAACGTTTACAATTCGCTTTCAAATAATTATAACAAAATAATTAACAAAAATAATCTTTTAGCAATAAAGTTAACTTTACGCATGCAAGACAAAATTATTATTATAAAAATTTTTAATTTGCATCATTTCTTTTGAACGAGCTCTTTTTATTTTAAACAATATTTGTTTTTGAAGAATTTATTAAATATAATGCGTGCGATCGACGCAATGTTAAATTTCTTTTAAGAAATTATAATAAGAAATTATTAAAGCGCTTAAATTACGATTAATTTATCGTTTGTTATAAGAAAAGTAGTAAATCGATTAATATATTGCGATATAAACAAGAAAATAAAAAACTTATTTAATTATTTTTCAATAACAACGATGTTAAATTTTTTGAGCGCAAAAGAAGTCTTAACGTCGATTTAAACGAAATTGAAAAGTTATAAATTTAAAAAAGTTCGACAACATATTAAGAAATTTATTATTCGAATTAATATTAAACAATTTAATAAAAAAAGACGACATTAATAATAGACTAATTGTCGGGTCAAATTTCGATATTAACATTCTAGCTCGACCCAGATACTTGGTATCAATCTCTTGACTCGACTTGGAATCGACTTAGATCAACGATTTTTTAACTCGACTTAATTGACTCGCCAAGCAATCGAAAATGACGTCAAAATGCCAAGATTTTCTATTTTTAAAAAAATTCGCATTATTTGAATTACTAAAAATAGTTTAAAAATAATAACGCACAAATAACGTACAAATGCATTACCTAAATGCATTACTATATAATATTATAAACAAATTAATTAAATTAATCAATTTGATTAAGTTGATTAATGCACTTTTTTAAAAATAATTTAAATTTTTCGAGTCTTGGCGAGTCGAGTCGAGTTATACGCTAAGTATTTCATATCTACTCTTTGACTTGACTCAAATACTTGGGTTAAGATTTTTGATTCGAATCGAGTCTTGACGAGTTGGGAACTCGACTCGAACTCGATGACCCAACTCGACGCAATCAATCTAATTAATAAGTATACAACAAAGTTGTTCGATGCTTTAAAAAAAACTATTAAAGACTTCATTTCGTAAACAAGATTATACAAGAGAATTAAACTTAAATAAATAACGAAATGCACAAAGATAATTAAAAAAATCGAAAGATTACGTTGATAATGTCGCACTTTTAACGAATAAACGATGTACGTTCGAATATACAATAAGAAAAACAAAATTTCAAAAAGATATAAACAAAACAAGTTTCGCAAACAAATAAAAGCTTTGAAAAACATTATTAAAGATTTCTTTAAAATAACAAAGTAAGTTAAAAATGCGACGATAAAAGCGTTAATCAAATTTATTAAATTTTTATTACGAATTAATACAAACATTGCGACAACGACGAAAAACAAAATTAAAACAATGTTTTAATTTTAATTTAATTTTTTATTTATAATTTTAGTAAACGACTTAAATGAATTCTTTTATTTAATTTTTATAAAAGACGACGAAATAATATTGAAGCGCAAAGTAATAAGAGCAATGCATAAGATAATTTCTAACAAGACATTAGAAATTAACGATGTAATTAATTGTACATTGCGACAATTAATTCGCATCGTTTTATTTTAAGTAAAATCTTTATTTAATTAATACATTAAAAAAGAGATGCATTTATTTTATTTTAAAAAGACAACTACAATAATTTTGCGCAAATCAAGAAAAAAAAATTATTTTAAATTGTTATTCTTTAAATTTATCGCACTATTAAATACATTAAATAAAGTACTAGAGTTAATAATATTAAAGTGTCTTCGCTACGTCGTAAAGACGCACAATACTTTATTAAGCACACAAATAAAAGCTAGAAAACAACGTTTAATTAACACAATATTACAATTAATTACGAAAAAAATTTACACAATATAAAGCGATTAAAAAAAGAAAATAACATTTTTACTTAATTTTGATGTATTAGACGCATTCGACAATGTGTCGCACATTCGATTGCTTCATAATATAAAAAAAAGACGAATTTCTATTCGTATACTTAAATAAGTAGAGAATTTTCTAAAGAAACATCGTATTATTTTAATTATAAACGATTATACAATAAAGAAACGCAATGCGAACGTAAATATATCGTAAATTTTTTCTTTTTCTTTTTCTTTTTCTTTTTCTTTTTCTTTTTTTTAGTTTTATATTTGTTTTACAATGCGAATCTATTAAAGATGTGCAATAATATCAAATTGCAAATTAGCGTTACAAGTTTCGTAAACAACGTTAACATATTAACGTATAAAAAATCGATTAAACGTAATTGCAAAATGCTAAATTAAATATATAATAAATGCGAACAATAAGTACGAAGTTACGAGCTCAAATTCGCGAAAAAAATACAAATTAATTTATTTTTTGCGAACTTTAAAAAGATTTAATATAAGCATCAATATAACGCTAACAAAGTACAAGATAATTGTTAAATCAAATATTAAAATATTGAAAATTCAATTAAATTTAAAGCTAAAATAAAGAGCTTATCTACGTTAAATAAAGATTAAGCTAATAATTAGACACAAAAGCGCGTCAATAATAGAAAATTCAATATTCAATATTTCGTTAAAAATAAATAAGCGCAAGTATATTGTTATTAAAAAGTCGATAATAGTTTACAATGTTGTCGCATAACATACGTCTAAAAATATTAAAAATTTAAAAAAAAAAATTATTTCGAAGTTACGATTAATATAAAATTGTACACTTCGACGTATTACGAATGTTTACAAAACGACATTTATAAAAGTTTTACAAATTAAAATTAACGTATTTTTTATTAATGTGCATTTCGAAAAGTTAATATAAAAATTAATAGTTATTATAAATGTATAAGAATTAAACAAAATAATAGACGCAATAATATTGCGCATACGTAACAACTTAATGTTAAAAAAAGAACAAAACTTAAAACTTAAAATAATATTTTTGCAACTTAAAAGAAAATAAATGCGAACAAAACTCAAATTAACAACGATATTATAACAATAACTTTATATAATTGTTTTATAAATAAAATTCTTTAAGATAATTATCGCATATAGCAAAAAAATAATTAAGAATAAGTACAACGCAAACAAGTTTAATTAATATTAGAGAACGTACTTCGATAAAAGCGATTGCAATAAAAAAAATCTATATAATATAAAACTATTAATAACAAATTTGTATCTAGTATCTTAATAAAAAATTATACACAAAATATAGTATTAATAAATAATATAAAAATATTGCAAAAAATTCATAAATTAATTTGCACTTTTAATTTGCTTTGTTTATTTTGTCGATTTTTTAGTTTAAGTTTATTAGTATTGTTTTTATAAGATTAGCTAGCTTTTGCAAAACAATTAAATACTTTTAATTAAAAATTTCGATATTTTATTTATTATTATTTTCGAAATTATTCGAATTGATATTTTGTTTCCAAATAAATAAGTATTTAAGTATTTTATTATTGTTGCAATTGCAAATTAAATATTGCATTAATATTAATTATATTTTTCAAAACAATTGCAATATTTTGTTTTTTGCTTCCTATAAAATTGACGCTTTTATAGCAAATAATTGTAAAAGAATAAACTACTTAGACTAAAATTAAATTTTTGTATTGTAATATATATTAAGTTTTATTTTAACTACTAGAGAAAATTATTATTTAGTCGATTAATATTTTACAACTAATTAATAGTTTAAACTCTTTTGTATTTTTAGTGCACTTAAATGCTATTATAGTTTTTTACTTTATACTCGATTTAATTATTAATTTAATAAGCTATTAATAAGTTTTTTAATATTGTTGTCTTATAATTAAAGCAAATATCGACATTTTGTATACAAAGAATTTTCTCTATTAATTCGAATTTCTAAAAACAAATATATACAAGTTGCAATCTCTACTTGTATTTCGAGACAAACGCAAGCAAATAATAATGTTATTTGTTGTATATTAAATTTTTATATATATATAATTGTTACAAGTTAGATAAGTTGATTGCATTTGCTATAAACAAAAAGAAAAAATTGTAAAGTATAAAGTTATTGAGAAAACAAAATAGTAATTAATAGTTCTTAATAGATTGTAATTAGTAATATTTAATATATAGAACAATACTATATATATTATAACAATAATATTGCAACAAAAATAAACTCGATATTAATAGAAAAATAAATATTAAGAAAGACAGAAATCGATTAGTATAATTTGTAAAACTTAGAAAATTTAAAATTATATAATAGTATTATACGTAGTAGCTAGAAAGTTGTTTGTTTAAGTAAATTGAAATATAGAACATGTTAATCGATTTATAATATTATAGCTAATCAATTAACGCAATACGGACATCAAAGAAGAATGAATTGATTTATTTAATAGTCGAAACAAAATCTATCGCAATTATAGTTAACAAATCTGCAAATAAATATTAATTTTAATTAAATTCGATCTAAATTTAACAAAATTGTAAAATAAATAGTCTATTTGTTTATAAAGTCTATATAAATTTTCTACTATTTTATATATTATAGATATATAAATAGTAAATTGACGTAATTTCTAAAATAGAATCTTAGAAAAACTATATTTACTTTCCTATTAATCTCTTGAAAGAGAAGCGTTGTTTTATAGAACAATTTTATATATTGTAATTATTGCAGAAGTCTATATACATTAATTGTATAATAGAATATATATATTTATTGAACTCAAATATTGTAATTTATAGTCGAAAACAATATTAAAATTATAGATAATCGAGTAATTTTTTATTACTCGAAGCAATTTCTATTATTGTAAAAGTAAATATATCTAAATACGCAATTTGCAAGATACTTTTTTTGAAAAAAAGAAAAAAAAATTATTTATAATTATAATTATATAGTCAATTTTTTCGAAAAATATTCTTAGAGAATAAAGCAACAAATTTTCTATCTTTACAAGCTCTATTTTATAAAATCTAAGAAAACAATTATATTAATTCAAATTTAGAGACAGTAAATAATCTCGAAGTCTTAGAAAAAAGAAAATTAGAATATAAATATATATTTTAGCAGAAATACAATAAAAACAACAATTTATTTGAAGCTTAATAGTAATACTAACAATATTTAGTATATTAAAGAATGTTTTTCTATTAAAAAGATGCAAAAACTTCAAAAAAATAATATATAATACAAAAATAATTTAGTTATAATAGATTTTAGTTAAACTAAATTAAATTCGATTTAAACAAAAACAATAAAGTAGTTGTTGTCTATTTATTATTTCTATATTTAATTTCTTTCGAATTATAATTTCGAAACTCTATAAATATATTAATCTCTTTAATTATACTAATTTTCGATATTATATTAGATAGAGAAGACGTATTAACAACAATCTACAATTTTGTAAATAGTTATTTAATTTTAGTTTTTGCAATAATATTATTGTTGTTAAGTTTGAATAATTTTACAATACTAATATATTACTTTTTTGTTCTATTATTTTCTCTATTATTAGTATATAAACAAACTTTTAATTTCGACATTTGTAATTTTGATATTAATATTAAACTTAAACAATTTAACAATATTAATATATTGCTTCCCTATTTTGTTATTTACTATATTATTAGCTTTAAATACACAAAAAGACTATCGAGAATTATAAATTATTTGTATTTTGTTTTTTAAAATATCGAAGTTACTATTCGAGAACTCGATTATATCTTGTATATAACAGTTTTCGATCTATAAATAGAGATATATAGTATAGAAGTCTTAAAAAGTTTTTTATTTATATTTAATTATCAAGTAGTTAATATTTTAATCTATCTATTGCAATATAGTCTTTTAGACTTAACTTGTATTTCTTTAATATTTTACAACAATTTGTTATATTTACAAATTATGCAAGATACTTTTACTATATTCTTGTTTTACTTAATTAATTCTTGTAATAATAGATTGTACTTAAAAGATATATAATTTTACTATAACTATTGTCGCAATTTGAGCAATAAGTGTAGCAAAAATAAACAAGTTAAATATTATCGAATTGTCGAAACAAAAAGTATTAAAAAAGTACAAGTTAACTAAGAAAAAGATTATTAGAATTAAATAATGCTTGTTTTTGCTTTTAAGTTGCTTCTTAGTATTTAGATTAATATTGTGCTAAATATAAATTAAAATATATAGAAACTTAAGAAAGCAATATAAATTGGAGTATTGTTTTTGCTAAATTATAACTATACTTTAATAAAGAGATAACAGAGAAATATATATTGTATTTTTTGTTTTTATTAGCTTTGTCGATCTTAAGATAAGTTTAAACAAAATTAATATTAATAGATAAAATTTCGAAGCTAACAAAACAATTACTAGAGTCTTACTTATTTCTAATTTATCAATTCTCTAATTATTGTCTGCAACAATTTCTATTAAAAAAATTATTTTTAATCTTATATTTGTATTTAGACACTAATATCGAAGAATATAATATCGAAAACAAAATAGCAAAATATAAAACAAACAATAGACTGCAAATAAAATAGATAGTTTAAAGAAAAATAGTATCGAATTTTTCTAATAGATACTAAGAATACAATAGATAATTACAAAAATAAGAAGAAAACTATTAGAAGACTTAAAAGTAAAATAAAGTTTCTACAATACAATTATAATATAATAGCAAAATAAGTATTCAACTTTTAATCGAATTTATTGTTATAGTAAATTAAGTAAAAATTACTATCTAGAAATCTACTCTTCTTTAATTATTTTATTTTCTAAATTTAATTTTACAAACTTGCTATTATTATCTTAATTAAGAATTCTACTATAGAGTAATTTACAAAATATATTTATATTCTATTAACTTAGTAAATATCTAAGACTTTACGCAGATCTACAAGATGCTTTAATACTAATATATTCTTTTTCGATTATATCTATTTTTAAGATTTTCGATTTTATTAAATATTTTGTTAAAGCGCTTTTTTAATACGCGAATTAAACAACGAACTTGCAAACAATAAAGAACGCATCAAATTTCGAGTTAAAGAAAAAATATATTTTAATTGAAATAGATTAGTAAGTAGCAAAGTATCAATATTGTTTAGTAAAAGATATATATACTAAAACTATATACTACTAGTAAGTATTTAATAGATTCTAAGATTACTAAAGATAAAAAGACTATCTATATATCGATACTAAAAGTAATATTGTTAAAAATCTACCATATATTGATAGATAAAAATATATTTTATACAATAATAAGATACAAGTTGTTAATAGATTTTCTTAATAAAGTTATTCTTTCTTCGCGTTTTGACAAATATAAAGAACAAAAATAATCAAATATTAACACAATACAATCTACGTTTTTATAGCGAGAATCTTAAAATATTATTGTATAATTTTCTCTTATATATTAAAGATATAATAGAGAAAAAGACTAAATATATTAAAATGGAAAAACAAAAATACAAAATCTAGTTTAGTATTAGCAAGAAGATTGTTAATCTCTAAAAATTTAATTATCGATAGCAGAATACAATATATTTATAGATATAGGTATTAAATATAGATACTATATCTACAATTAAGATAACTTAATTTGTATAAAAAACAGTTAAGTGCACGCAATAGGAAAACTATCTATACTATTACAAGATTTTTGAAAACTTGTATTTTACAATTCTTCTTTAATACAATAATTATTAATTATTAATAAATTTACAAATTCTATTAGAGTACAAATTAAGTCTAGTTAGAGCTATAATTATCTCGATTATTTTACGAAATTAGATATTTTACGTATTATTATTAAACTCGATAATACTGTTGTTCTAAAGCACAACGCAAAAATAATTAATAGAATAATTTTATTAATTTTAGCAAAGAAATTAATAAATTGTATAATTTTTTTTTTAAATATTTATAACTTCTTTTTCTAATTTAATATTGTCGTTAATAGTTTTATCTATAGCAAATACAACTAAAGCAATAGTTGATATAACTATTGTTACTACTATATTCTTGTTGTTAGTAAATTTAAAATAGATATAAACTATAAATTAAAGTATAAAAAGATTAGAGAAGTTATGCGAGTCGCAATTGAGCTAAAAGTAATGCGTATTATAGCGTGTTTCTATATTTTAAATTTAGTAGTTTATATTCTTTCAAACTTAACTCGAATTAAATCGAGTTTTATTTAAATTCTTAATACTATTATTAATATTAATATTATCGATTATAATTTATTAATTTTATTTCTTTTTAATAAAACCTTTCTAGATTGCGCTTAAGACTATTAATTTGTTATAAAATTCTAGAACTTTCTATTAAGTTTAGAACAATATTAATTTTATTAAATTTTTCCAATATAAAGTAGATTTATTATCTATTTTACAATTTAAGATATAGACGCTAATTATTGGAATACTCTCTATTTCTTCAATAATAGATATAATAATTTACTATATTTGCGTCTATTAACTTTGAGCTCTTACAATAAATATATATTGACAATCTAGAAATCATAACAAGATATTAAATTTAATAACTCTTAATATTGACAAAGTTGCGCAAAACAAGTCTAATTATCTAAAATATCTAGCAATAGCAAAAAATAAGACTGTTAAAATTGCTTAATATAAAAAGAAATCGAAAACAACTTTAAAAACACAATTTTATAATCTATTTAATACAATTAATATTTAAGATATATATCGATAATCTTAAACAAATATTTGCTAACTTTTTTACAAAAATTAATAAAAATATTATTTTCTATATAAGTATAAAAAAGACAACGCAAATTAAAATTGTAATTTGAATTTTATTATAAGTAGAAATATCTAAAGCGTAAATAAGTCGATTTATAAATTTAACAACAATACCAATTAAAAAGTTATACAAAAATTTAATACAACAAATATTAGAACTTAATATATCTACTTTCTATAATAGATTTTGTGCTTCGAAAAATCAGTTCTACAATACAACTATATTAATAAGAGATAATATAAAGAAAAAGAAAAACAATTTAATAATTAAGAATCTTAGTCTATTTAAGTTGAAGCTAATAGTAAGAGAAAATAGATTACTATTAACAAAAAACAAAATAATTATCTATAATAGTATAAACAATCTCTAATGTTTTCGATTAGATTGTTATTTTTATAACGTTATTAAATATATAAAAAAAATTATTTTAAGACAAATTAATTCTGAATTTTGTTTTCTCAATTATTAGCGCTAAAAATACTAAGAATATCTTCGATAATTTTACTTTTCTCTTTTGTTAGTTTGCTTTTAATAGTAGATTCGAATCGAAACATATTTAAGTTAAGTATTTAAAAGCACTTTAAGTAGCGCAGAACTCTCGAAAATTATATTAACAAGAATAGACGTCTATACAATTATTAGTTTAGGATAGTTGTAAGTAAGCTTTTACTATTGCGTAATACAAAAATTATAGTATCGAAGAGAGCAATACAACAAATATTAAAAAGCAGAAAAAATTCAGTATTAGAAAGAGAAAATAAGAAAACTTTAAGAAACAAAAAATCAATTGTATTAAAAAATACAAAAAGCAATAGTTAGAAATAAAGAGAATTTGTTAAAGAAGAAATCTAATTTAGATATTGCGCTTTTTCTATTATTGTTAACAGTCTACTCTATTAATATAAAGAAAAGAGCTATATTTAAAACAGTAAAAAATAAAGAAACTCTAATTAAGTTTAAAACGCCAATATATATAAGTCGAAAATTAATAAATATCGATAATATAGAGAATCTCGAGTTCAAGTATATATTGTTAACTTAAAATTTAACAATAGACTAATATATTATTTAGATTTGTACAAATATAGAATTCTATTATATACAAACAATAGAGTAAAAAAACTAACAATATAATTGCTATACTATTAAATATAATATTTACAAAAACAATTTACATAAAATTATCAAGATATTAGAACTTTAATAATCGATTATATTATTTTAGTTAATAAGACTTTCTTGAATGCTGTTCTATAGACAAGAATATTGTAAAGATAAATAACTAGTAAATAAAACTAATTCGAAAAAAATAAATACTAAATTAAATTTTTTTTAATCGAACTTTGTCAAACTTAAAGCAAATATAGCTAATCTAAACTTTGCTTCTAGAATATTATTATACTACTTGTTTCCTATATTTCTATATAACTCGACTATATTTGAAATAATATTTAATAAAATTGCAATAATAATATTAACAATAATAAACAATATTGTGTTTCTTCTAGTAATAGATATTTGCAATTATTAGATACTTAATATTTTTTGCAACTTTTTTTTCTTTGCTTATATATTGAATTAAATATGATTAAAGAGTTACAAACAGAACTCGACTTATTACTATAAATTATCTCTAATAATAAAATATATTAATAGATTTAAAAGATAGAAAAATTGTTTAATATAAATTAATATTTTTCGAAATTAAAATTGTTTTGTTCTAAAAATAGATATCGAGTATCTTAAACAAATATTATTATAATTTAGTTTGCAATTAGATAAATATATTAATAGACAAGCAATAATATTTAATATTAGAACAAACTTAAGTCTTTTATATTATTACTTCTAAATTGTACAAAAAAGATTTAATTGCAAATCTTTAGAAACAGTAAATAAATTCGAGAATTTACAATAAAGAACTTTTGAAGAAATACAATCAATATAGTATATATTATAGTCCCGTAATTCTCAAGAATATATATTATAATATAATATTTAATTAGTATATATTGTTATATATTAAGAGTCTAAATAAAAGTTTTGCTATCTATTTATTTCGCGATAATTTCTACAAGAACAATCGATTTTTTAAATAATTTCTATTTAGTCTTTTAACAAATATTTTTTCTAAAAACTTTATTGGTTCGATATAATATTTGTAGCAATTAAATTAAATTAATAAAAAGAGCAATTTTTTTACTATTAATAGAGTTATATAGTAACAAGAGAAATTGTATTTCAAGAGTATCTAAAATTTATAACAGACAATATAAAGACATTTGTATTTATTGTTAAACTCAAGCTTCAAGTAATAGAAAAGCAACTAATATATATATTATCTCAAGTATTTATTCGACGTAAACAAGCGAAACTATAAATATTAATTAAAAGACTTAAGTACAAAAATACAGATAGTTTGTTTTCTTAGCTATATAAGTTAAAGTTGCAAATATAAAGAAAATACTAAGAATATTCTTGCAAAACAAATAAAATTATAAATTAAAAGATTATTTCATCTAATTAAGAGTTAATACAAACAACTATTGTTAATTAAAATATATCTAGTATCTATTATTAATTGCATATTTAAATAATATTGTTGCACTAACTTTGTTAAAATTAACTAAACAATATATATTGTTGTTATTTTGTTATAACAAGTTGTCGAAACAAAAAATTATTTAAATTATTTTACTTTGTTGTTACAAAAATAAATATAATATAAATATATAAGATTCGACAAAATTTTTCTCTCTTATTGACTATTAATAAAAACGCTCTTCTCTTTCGAAAAAAATAATTATTGTTGTTATTTTTTCGATTGTAACAAAAATATAAAATTAAATATATTAAGTTTATATATTGCAATAATATCTTAGATATAAAGATTCTATATATATTTTCTCTATATTATATGGCAAAAGCAATACTTTTATTTGATAGACAAATTTGATAATATATAGTAGTACAATATTATAAATAAGAAATAAATTTTATTTGTTTTAAGACGCATTAATAATAGCAACAATTTTTTGTTAATTTTTTTTAAGATTTTGAATAAATTATTACTTTTACTACAAGTATCAAAATTATATTATAGTAGCAAAAATTGTTTCTACTTTGAAAACAATATTAATATAGTTTAAAGTTAATTTTATATTTAATATATGAATTTTTTTATTTGTATATTAAGACAATACTTGTATTAATATTTAAGCAACTATTTTGTAATTTAAGATGCAACAAATACGCTTTTACTATTGTTTTATAATATTAATTTGTCTCGAATATAAAAAGAATTGTTTTATTAATTAGTATTAGCAATTGATATTATTAAGTATTAGCAACTTTATTATAAGAATAGGTTGCTTAATTACAAATCTCGCCTATTTATATTTATCGAGAAACCAAATATTGTTAGTTATTATTGTAAAGTTTTTTGGTAAAAAATTTATACTATTAAATAAGACTTGTTAATCTATTTTAAGTTTTAACAAATTTAATATAATTTAATATAATAATTATCTATTGTATATGTTATTTTGTTTTAAAACAAAATTAATCGAAGCTTTGTTTAAACTTAATTTAAGTATTTCTTAAGATATATTTAAGCTAAAGTTATACTTAATATATTAATTACTTTTATTTTAGTTATTTACAAATATTTTTCAATAAACAAAATTCGATATTTTTAATATATATTGTAGATATTGTTCTAAATATTTTGCTTATATTGTATAGTAACTATCTTAATATTATTTTTTGTTATTTGCAAAACTAGTTAAAATATCTTCTATAAGCAAGAATTTGCAAGTTGATAATCAACTAGAATTCGAAAACAAAACAAAACAAATATATATAATAATATAGTTAATAATATTGCATACTTCGACAATATTTAAGCTATATAATTGTTAATTAATCAAAAAAAAGAGATTGTTAGAACTTAATTTATTATTTCTTCAAAATTATTGTATATTTAATTAATTAGAATATAGCGTTATTAGTTAATGTTCTCTAGCGTCAATTAATTACTAACAATATAAATAATAGTATCTCGCAACTTTCAATATTAACTTACTTGAATATTATAGTATTGTTGTTGACAAACTTCGAGTTATTTAAATAAGAAGTACTTAAGATCTTGAACAAAAAATATATTATAAATACATTGAAAATTAAAGAATTTACGCAAAATTTATTATAACAAGATTGAACTTAATAGATAAAAGCAAAATTAACACAATTAAAATTATTAAATATTAATTTAAATTTATAATAAATCGAAAAGCAATCAATAATAATAAAATTAACTTAATAATAGATTAAAAAGTTTAACAATAATTTTGAGAATATTTTTTTCGACTAACAAATAAAGATCGACAAAAATATTATATTCTATTTAAGATCAAAATACAAAGATCGATTTAAGTTAATATTTTTTGCAATTTTAGATTTGTGTTTGTTAGAATTAGACTTTAATTAATTGCTTTATTAATATATAAGTTAAATCGAGAAATTTTATATACTTTTTGTACAACAAATATTAAAACTCAATATATTTGTTTTCTATAATAGATTCTATATATTATAGAAAGTTAACTCTATAGTGCAACTATACTAATAAGAGAGAATATAGAGAAAAACAAGAATAGTTTAATAGTTAAGAATTTTAGTCTTATCAAGCTAGAGCAAATAGCAAAAAAAGATAGATTACTATTAACAAAAGATAAAGTAATTGTCTATAGTAGTATAGACAATTTAAGATAACTTCAATTAAATTTTTATTTTTATAATACTATTAAATATATAAAAAGTTTTTGTCTAAAAACAAATTAATTCTAAATTCTGTCTTTTCTTTCTTCAAATTTAATATTAAATAAAATGTTGTTTTTTAATTTAATCTTTTCTTTTAATAGTAAACATTTAATAGCAAATATTAAAAACAATATATTTGTGTTAAGTTTCTATAAAAGTTTATTAAAGTATTCGAAACAAAAATAGATTTTAATTACAATTTTTTTTTTAAAACTAATATTAACTAAAATTTTGTTTTTTAATTTAATCTCTTTTTTTGATAGCAATTATTCTATAAAAAATTTCGAGAACAATATGTTTATATCGAGTTTCGACAAAAATTAGATCAAAGTGCTCTAAATAAAGATAGATATTAATTACAGATAATTTGTTTTCTCTTTTTTTAGTATTAATATAGACTAAAGTATTGTTTTTTATTTTATTTTATTTTTTTGACAACAAGCGTTTAATAACAAATTTCGATTATAATATATTTGTATTAAGTTTTAATAAAACTTTATCGAAATATTGTAGATAGAAAAAAATATTAAAAATAAAAATTCTGTTTTCTCTTTTTTTCGAGTCGATATTAAATAAAATATTGTTTTTTAATTTAAATTTTTTTTGACAACAAATATTTAATAACAAATTTTAAGAACAATATATTTATATTAAGTTTCGACAAAAGTTTAAAAAAGTATTATAAGAAAACACAAATATTAGTTACAAAGCATATTATATTAAAAATAAAAAATTAACTCTTTAGCATACGCAAATATTAAATAAAAGATAGTATTAATTTCGAAAATAGTATTAAGAATATAATAGATATTAAGAAGACAAACAAGATTAATAAGAATAAAATCGATAATTTTAAGCTTAATAAGAATAATACTAGTATTGCAACAATTAAGTCTAAATAAATATCTTTAATCTTTATTTAAATTGCAATCTAATCTAATATCTAGATTTATAAATTTTTAGAACTCTCTTTTATATAAGCAGAAAATGCTGAAATACTAAACTATAGATTATCGAATTCTTAGATATTTTGTCAAAAATAATAACAAACATATTTAGATTAATATATTAGATTTTAAACTAAAGCTAAAACGTTATTAATTAATAATATAGATCTATATAATAATATAGAAATAAGAAAAGTATAAAAGCAAGTAGTTAATTAACAATATAGATTTACAGAAAGTATATACTATTAATTGCAAACTCGAATTAAGTTTGAAACAATTTAAACTAATTTAGACTTTGTTTTTAGACAATCGAGACAACTTTTGTTCTATAATTTTTAATATAATAGAACTATATATAATATAATATTCGATAAGATTGTAATAATGATATTAGCAATATTAAATAATATTGCGTTCTATCTAGTAATAGATGTTTGCAACTATTAGACGTCGAATATTTTTTATAAATTTTTTTTTTAACTTATATATTGAAATTAACAATATCAACAAGTTACAAGCAAAAATTAATTTATTTGTATTAATTATTTCTGCAGAGTTAATATTATAGTAAATTAAATAGATTGACAAATTCTACAATATAGATAGCAGTTTATTTAAGTTAAAAATTGTAATATTTTGAAATTAGATTTTAAGTTTTTTGAGCAATCTCTAATACAAAAAGATACAAAACAAAAAAACTTTATTTGTTAATTTAGACTCGAAATCTTGTTCGAATTAGATTAGTATATAATATATTACTAGTTTTTAATTTGTTAAATCGAAGATAGAGAATATCTTATATATAAAATAATTAGTTACAATCGACGCAAAAGAAATAAAAAAATAATACTACTTTAAGTACAGATTAAATTATAGTTAAATTATATTTAATAAGATTTAGTACAAAGTAAAGTCGATTATTATTTAGTATGTATTGTTTATTTGCAAGTTAAAAAAATTGTAAAATGATATTAATATCGATACTAACTTTAACAATAAATTTAAATTCTTTAAATAATTTCTCTCTAAAATCTCTATTAATACTAAATTAGAGAATATAACAAGATTTATAGTATATTTTAAAAGAGAGAGTTAACAAGATTTCGAGAGCAAATACTATTATTATTAATAGCAATTTATAATAGTTTAAGACAAAACTTTTGTTAACTTTCTTAATTCTAATAACAAAATAATTTAGAATCAAAAATAGAAATATAAGATTTTAGTTAATTGCAAAACTTTGTTTTCAATTTAGTTATTAAAAATTCTAATTAGATATATTGCAAATACAAAGCTTTTTAATAAAGATCTAATAAATTATTTTAATTTCAAATATATATATATATATATATATATAAATTCTAGTCTAAGAATAGAAATTGCAAAGATAAAAATAAATATTAAGAAGATTTTTGCAAAAAGTAAAAATAAAATATATACTAATAGTCTAAAAGTTAATCGAGAGTCGACGCAAATATATATTGTTCATTAAAAAGTTCTTAATATTAGTTATCGATTGCGCATTTTAGCAACTTTGTCGACGCTAATAATACTAATTAAAAAGAGTTAATCTATTATTAATATTGCAGCAAATTGTTAAAAAAAATGATAATTAAACAATATTATTTTATTGTTGCGAAAGAATATGCAAGTCTAATGCGTAAAAAGTAAAAAGATTAAGTTTTTAGAAAAACTATTAAAAAAAATACTTTCTACTTCGAAAAAGATAGTTGTTGTTGTTAATTTTTCTATTGTAATAGAGATATTTAATTTGATATATTAAATTTTTATTTTATTACAACATTTCTAATATATTAAAAAAATAAATACTAAATACATTGTTACAAAACAATAACATCAATATTATAAAACAAACTAATTCTATATAGTATATTAATAGAATTTTGAAAAAGATAGTAGAATTTTTTTATTTTAGAATACAACAAGTATAACAACAATTTTTTGTAGAAAGATTTTAGAATATTATTGATTTTAACTTCAATCTATAGATATTTAAGTATTTTTAAAAAATTTGTTTAAAAATTCTAGATATAAATTTTATATTTTATAGAATCTACTATTTAATTAAAATTGAGATTAACTACTTAATACAAATAAACAATTAGACTTTCAAATATATATATTAAATAAAACAATATTGCAATTGTACAATATAATATATAAAATATTAGAATTCGAAGATCGAGCAGATTGTGCAAAAGAAATCGAAGAAAAAAATTGATTTTATTAATAAAACTTTTATAACAAAAAAAAATAGTAGCAGAATTTTTGAGAAAAGAGAATTTTGCTATTATACAAAATAGATAGTAAGCAAATCGAAGTATTCTTTGATAAATAAACTAATAAATAGCGTCTTATATCAAGAATACAAAAGATAAATATAGGATTAATAATATTTGTATTATTATCTAAATAAATAGAACTTTAATTAATAAATTAAGAACTACAATCTATACTCTATTATATTGTATATTTAATATTGTTTTAGATTAATTTTGCTTAAGTAGAAATTAAATTTTATTTAAACTTAAATTATTTTTGTCTTAAGCTAGAACTATCTTAGATTATACGCAATTTTTATTTTTTTTGTAGTATTGTTGTTAATCTTTTTTTTCTAAATCGATATAGAGGTTGTATTTATTTGAAATCTATTTTAGTGTTTTAAAAGATACAAATATCTAATTTTTATTGTTTTATTTTACTTGTTTGAAAATTCGACAACAATTGTATCAATTCTAAATATTTAAAAAAAATAACAGATTTCAGCTATATAAAAGCTAAAAATCTGCATTATTGCATTTTTATTTTATTTAAATATTTTGTTACATTATATTGTTTTCTAAATAATTATATGCGCTTAGAAACAATTATTTGATTATTAATTTTTTGCTTATCTTTTACGCAAACTTTTACAAAGTATTGCGTTTTTTGTTAGCAATATTAATTTTTAAGAACTTCGAGCGCAAGAAATAGATTAATCTAAAAATTTATAGAAGAAACTATATAATAATAGTATTAAAAATCGAGAAAAACAAATTAATCGATCTATAAAAGATATAAATCGATTAACTAAAATCAAAAATACAAGCAGAGAGTTTACTAGATACTAAGAATTGTATATTTAACAAACAATATATAGAAATACAAGAAAAAATCGAAATGATTGCGAAAAAATAGACAAAAACTTTAATACAATTCTTGCTATAGTATTAGCAAATTAATAATTTGCTATTTTTAAAAATATTATCTAATATATTAGATTCGAAAGAGAATAAGAACTAAAATTTATTTATATATATTTAAACTATTGTTAGCAAATATTAATATATTTTTGCAATTAAATAAGATTAATGTGTTAGTCTTTGCAATATATAGCAAACGCATTAAAGATATCAATAGTATAAATATTGTAATATATTTAGAAGATTTAGAGAATATTAATTAATATTTATACAATACAACTACTTTAAAAAAAGATTATAATACAAAGAATTATATTGTAAGAGTAAAAGAATTAAACTTAAAAAACTTAAAGAAGTTATTAATAGAGAATAGACTTTGTTGCAATAACAAAAAAACATTAATATACAATTTAACAAATAAGTTGACAATTGTCTAGAACAAACAACAATTCTATAATAGAATTCGATGTATAATAGATTAGCAATAGATAAACTATCTATTTTAAATCTAATTGCAATTATATTTTTAATTGTTAAATATACAATCTTAAATTTCTGTACTTAAAAGAGTTACAAAAACAAATTTTTACTAAATACAAATCATGTAATCGTTGGATTAGATCGAACACTTTTTTCTTAATTTAACTTATTCTCTTGAGTCTCGTAGAATTGAATCAAGATTAAGGCGCGAATTCGACTCTAAAATTGGATTTTGTCGATTTAATGTCAAGAACTCAAGCTAACTTTGTCGCGTTAGCAATTGTTTATTTTATCTTATCTTATCTACGCGCTAATTCAATTGAGCTAGCGCAAGAGTTCACGCTAACTATATGCAATTAGCGTGAATTCTAAGTTAGCTTAATCGAATTAGCGCGTTATGTAACGTCACGTAATCGAGTAAATCGAATTAAATATTTGACGCGCATTCTTCGCTCGTCTCATTCTATTAAACTAGGAAATTTGCCTGATTTTAGAATCAAGATTGAGCGAGTCAACTCGATTAAGTTGAAATTCGACTCGACGATCGCGTTAAATACGAAACACAAATTGTCTTTAGAAGTAGAAAAATATCAAACAAATATTAAAATATTTTTGTTATATTATTTCTCGAATATTTTTCTAATTAATAATTGAAAAAAAAATTCGATTTCAATATTAGAGCTTTAATTAAGTCGAAAAATATAAAAATTTAATTGTTTTTATAATACTAAGAATATTAAACATTAAATATCTTAAAATTAAAATTAATTAATTTTATATTCTAAATCGATTCTAACGTCAAATTATCTTGTTAAAAATTCTAAATTTCTTAACATAACAATTATATTTTTAGATCGAAAACTATTGCTAAGTTCTACTTTGATATTTGCAAGAATTAACTATTATTAGTCGAAGCAAAAAATTTATATTAATGTTGAAAAGTATTAAGAAAACAAAAAAAAAACAAAGAGAAACTTTGCAAAAATTAAAAAATTAAAAAAATATATAGAATTAACAATATTTTTTTTGCTAATTGAATATCTCGATTGTTGAAAATCGAAGCAAAACTATTGTATAAAAAAATATAATAGTATTAAAACAAGTAGAGATAAAATTTTCAAAAATTATAGATAAAACAATAATAGAAAGCAAAATATACACAATTGAGCAAAGTATAGAAACAGTTGTTTTAAAGAGTACAACAAAAATAGATTTCAAAAACGCGATTTAGATATACAAGTCGAACAAAAAATACTACAAAAATTTTGTACAAATATCTATATTGCAATCTAGTATTAATAGTATAAAAAAAATTAATACTAAAAAAATAGAAACTCTAGTAAATTTAAATAGAAAAAAGAAAAATATAAAAACTATTAGTAAATACAAAAATTCAAATAGTCTTAAAAGTTTACAAATCAAATATATAGTTTTTAATCTTATTGTTAATTGCAAGTTAATATTATATATAAATTTGTAAATTTGCAAAATTTTAATATATACAAATATAAAAGCGACAAGAATTGAATATATAATTATTATATTGTTAAATAAAATTGTTAAAAGAGTAAACTAAACAATGTAATTAAGTTATTAGAACTAGAATATTTAATATACAAGTATTAATTAATAAGATATTTCTAAATACTTTATTAAGAGAGAGAGAAATACAAGAGCAATTAATATACTAATATTGTTAATATAGATAGAGTATATACAATTTTTTACTATTTTGAATTAAGTTTAGATCGAGCAAAAATTAAATTAATTTATATTATTAGATTATAATTGTATTTCTTTTCTATTATTTTTTAATATAACTAAATATAGTATAGAATAATATATAAAAAAATAGCAAAAAACAAAATATTGTTTTTAAAAAATATTACAATATATTTGACAATAATTGTACGCAAATGTCGAATAATAAATATATTTTATTCGAGCAAAAACTATTTCTTTGTTTATATATTAAGTTTTATTTAATTTATGAGTTTTGCTTTAAACTTAATTTAGTATTTCTAATTTTTTTGTTCGATAAAATCGAGCTATAAATAGCAAGAATTACAAGTATATTCGAGAATAATAGCAACGAATTTAATATAAAGATAGTAGTATTTAAAAAAGAAATCTCGAAAATATTGCAAAAATATCAATATATATTTGCTAGAGACAATAACAATATAAAAATTAATAATTAATAATATTTAAATTTAAGTTAAATTCGAGTTTTCTATATTGTTACTTTTTAATTAACTAGTACTAATTTTAGTGCTAAAGTTTAGAAATATTGTAAACAAAAAGCAAGTAAAGCAAAAAATTAATATAGTTAATATAATATATATTACAATTGCATTATATTCGACAAAGTTTATTACAATAATTTATTTATACTTTTAGTATAAACTTTTATCGAGAAGCAAAATCGAAAGTTTATTTCTATTAGTATTTTATTATAAAATTATAACTTTTACAAAAAGAGTAAACTTTTTAAATAGTTTTTGTTGAAATTTTTTTTGTATTTTGATTTTAGTAACTTCTTTGCATTTATAAAATATTTACAACAAAAGAGTTAAACAAATCTTAATAGTTAAATTTTTTACTATTAGTATAATTAGCGTAATCGTTGGGTCGAATTTCAACTTAATCGAATTGATTCGCTCAACTTTGATTCTAAGATCAAGCAAATTTTCTAGCTTAACAGAATAAGACGAACGAAGAATGCGCGTCAAGTGTTTAACTCGATTTAGTCGATTACGTGACGTCACGTGACGTGCTAATTATATGCGATTAGCGCAAAATTCACGTTAATCGCATATGATTAGCGTGAACATTTACGCTAACTTAATCGAGTTAGCGCATAGATAAGATAAGATAAAATAAGCAAATGCTAACACGACAAAGTTAGCTTAAGTTCTTGACATTAACTTGACAAAACTCGATTCTAAGATCAAATTCACATCTTGATTCTAATTTAAATCTACAAGACTCAAGAGAGTGAATTGAATTAAGAAAAAAGTGTTCGACTTGATTCAACGATTACACTAAGTATAATACTATAAGAGTACAAGACAATATATTGAGAAACAATTTAACTATAATAGAAGATAATTTGCAATTTGCGTTGTTCTTTGCAAAGTACCAAATTTAGAAATTGAATAGATTGCTTTTTAAAGTATTGCTCAAAGTACTTATTTAACAAATTAAAAGAGTTCTAATACTTAGTATATTAAAGTTAATTGTATTGTCGATTTAAAACAAGATTAAGAATTAGATACAATCTTTGTAATATATAATATTTGCAAAAGTGCTAATAGTATTTTACTCAAAATGTCTTAAGAAGAACAATTATAATATATTTATATATAAAACTTACAATATATCTATATATATTTAGTCTAGTTTTAGCTTTATTTCGATTAAGCTCGCGTAAATTTTGTCTATAACGCAATAAATAATCGAGTGCAATAGTAATATTTAAAAGATAAACAATAGATTAGATAAAAGTTTCTCTTTTATTAATTGTTATTAACTACTTTTTAATATAATTGTCTGCATTTTATTTTGGTTGTAGTTACAAAATTACTTTATTTTTCTAAAGTTGCAGATTTAGTATTGCTTTTCTTGTATAGTTCTTATTTACTATTATATTTAGACTCTTATTTCTTGCTTACAATATTGTTTTTTAAAAAATTTAATTTTAAGAATTAAACTTAAGTACAGAGTTATAGAAAGTATTATATTATATTAGATCTAAAAATTGAGAAACACAATTAAAATACAATATAACAAAAATAGATAAATTAAATAATATCGAAAGTAATAGATAAAAAACTAATTAATTAATTAACAATAAAATATCGAACAAAAAACTAAAGAAAAGCTAAAAAGTTGTCGAGAATATAAATAAAGCAATTTATCTTAAATTTTGCAACAACTTTTACTAACTAATAATTTGCAATAAAAATAGACATAATTAGTTATATTAGATCTAAAAAAAAAAAAAAAGCTAATTTTAGTTCTACAATTTTAATTCTATATATTATTTAGATAGTTCAATAATCGAGTTAAATATATAAATAAATTTTAGTAAGAAAAAAGAGTTCGATTCGAAAGATCGATAATATCGAAATAGTAATTTTTCGAGAAAGTTTAAATAGTATCTTGTTTTATTTGTATAGCGTTGTTATCTTAGAGAAAAAGCAATCTACTATCAAAAATCAAAATATTGAGATAGAGAATCTAAGCGTAAACAAACTAATAATATTGCTAAAAAAGAATAGAATCTGCAACAATGATAAAAAAAATTAATTTATAGATTAATTAATTAATTAATTATTTTTAAAAGAGAGTGTTACTTTTATAATACAATATACTATATAATAGATTAGGGATAATCAATTTACGTCTTCTAAATATAATTATCAAAAATTATTTATTATATTAATATCGAGATTTCAATATCTATTTTCGAAAATTCTAGCATTTATTCTTCATTAATGTTTTTGCTAGGCAAAGAATAACAATTAGACAGACAAGACAACTAGACAAGATAAAAAGACACACAAGTAAACAAGACAAACATCTATAATAATTATAAAGATAATTCTCTAAGAACTAAGTTAACAATCAAGTTATACTTGATTGTTTAAGAGTAGACGTTATCGATAACGTCAAACGCTCTTTTGTTATTTAACAAGAGTATTAGATACAATTCTTGTAACATATATCTATTTTAAAAGAAAAAATACTAACGCTTTTGTTATATTGCAAATTCAAATATTATCTAACTTCTAGATTTAATTACTATTTTGTTTAGATCTTAATAATCTAATTGATTGTAATAAATTTATTGTTCTTGTCTATTTGCGTTGTTATTAAACTTTGTTAGTAATCTTAATTATTATTTACTTAATTATTTAGTGCAGATTATTTTATATTGCTAAATAATCTTAGCTCAATTCTTCTTAATATTTAGTGTGCTATAGAATTTCTTGTTGCGTTAACAATAAACGCTCTTTCTTGTATTTAAGTATATCTTGTTTATCTTAGTTTTTGCAAAGTTGTTTTAAAAACTATTTTTAAGCAATTCGACAATCTTAATAATCTAAGCCGACTTGTTAGCAAATTCGACAATATTTTTAAGAAAAGCATAGATATTAATTACAATAATAGAGTTAATATTAAAAATAGCATTACAACTATCTTATATAGCTTAAAAGCGCGTTGTTGTCTTGTTCGAATTATTTGCTATTTTGCTTAGTATTTGTTTAGCAACTATTACAAATAAAGTTATTTAATAACTAGTAACTAAATATCTATAAACTTAGAAGTTGTTTTTTTGCAAATTAATTTATTTTTCGAAATCGATATTTAATACACAATTAAGTTTGTCTTAATTGTTTTAAGCTTTTTCGCGTAATAATTTAGCAACTTTAAGTTTTGCAGAACAAAGAATAAAGCAAGATTAAAAAAATATCTTTGTTAACTAAGATCTTTAAAATCGATTTTTTTATTTTTATTGTTAAAACTAGATATTTGCAAAACAATATTATTATCTTAAAGAAGATTTAATTGATATTTGTTTTTTATATCTTTTGCATTTTAGTTAAAGTTATATCTTTGCACTTAATTGCTTAATAAACTTTAATTAATATAGTCTTTTTGTTAATATTAATTGTCTTAAGATCTTTCTTGTAATATAAATTCGAAAATTAATTATTAAATATAGCAAGATTTAAGATAGACTTATAAATCTTATAATTTGCAAAAATTTAGTTTTTCTTTAAAGATAATAGCTTGTTAAAGTATATTAATATAATATAAGATATAATACTATATACAAGATTGTTTATTTTAATTTTTTTATACTTCTTTTGCAAATTAATAATTTAAGTAAATTAAATATTAATATTATTTTGCAAGATATATCTCTTTTTAAAAATATTAATAGTATTTATAGATACAAAAATAGATTTTAAAAATTTATATAATATAAAAATACTATTGTTCTTGTTAAAAGTTATAAATTACAAAGTAAAGCAATTTGATATTATAATATTAATATAAACAACACAACTTATATTGTAATTTATAAGATATATATAACTTATTAAATAAACAAAATAATTGTTAATCTTTATCTCTTCTTTAAATTAAAATAGAGTAATATTGTTTTTAACTATTTTTGTACTTAAGATATCGAGATTAAAAATTAAATAAACAAGAGATATATTATTGCTTTTGCAAAGCATAAATATAATAAAATAGGTATTAAGTATAAATATCTCGCAAATAAGTTATTCGACATCTACTATAGTATACTTTTAGAGAAAATTGTTTTTAAATTTAATATTTATTTAATTAAGTTTGTTGTTATCTAATATAATCTAATTATTATTATCTTGTTAATTTAGTATTTTCGCAAGATTATCTTTAATTGTTTAATTTGCAACTTTGTATTTGCAAGCTTTTACAATATTTTAACTAAAATAAGAATTTTTGTTCTTTTTATTAAAAGTTATATTAATTGTTTGTTAAACAATAATAATAGACAAACAATCTTGCAATACAATAGCAATAATAAACATTTTATTGTCGATAATATAGATATAATAGCTAACAATAGTAAGCAAGAATATATATTAATAGAATTAATAATAATAAGCTTTAGTAATATTGTTAGTATTAATATTAATTGTGCTAGTATCTTAATAAATTGTATTTTATAATTAAAACTTATAAAACGTTTGCTATAAGTAAACAATAAACTATAATTGTTTAGTATTATATTTAAACAAATAGTTTATTGTTATTAATTTCTAAATATTAACAATATTAATATTAAGATACTATCTCGATATTATTGTTTTTTATTATTATTTGTAATAGTCTTAATTTTAGACAATCTATCTTTTTTCTTAAATATAAATGCGTTTTTTGTTGTCTTAAACAATCGATTGCGCTTCTTTAACAATAATATAAAAACAATAATATTTATTAAAGATATCAAGACAATTACTTTAGATACTATAATAGTTATTTTAAAATGTCTTGTAATAGAGAAAATAAATATTCTATACTTTGTTTTGTAGTTGTTAACAAGATTTGCAAAATTGTCTAACACGTTTTTGTTATATTATTAATTTACTTAGTATTGTAATTTTTCTATCGAACAAGATATTTTAAAATAAAACAATTTTGCTTATATTAACAAATACAATACTTAATAAGAATTTTAATTTTGTAAAAATATTATTCAATATTTAACTTAATAACAATCTTTGAATAATTAGATTTTAAACAATTATATAAATTTTTATTATATAATATTAACTTAAGATAAATAATAAATATAACTAAATAAATCTTTTGATTTATCGAAAAATCTAGTTTGTATATTAGATTGCTCTTTTATTCGAAAATCTTAAGAAATTCGATATATTAAATCTACAACTTAAACAACTTAACAAATAACAAAAAATAGCTTTTATAAAAACAAAAATATATTATATTGCTTATCGAAAGCTTAATAAATTTGTAATATTTATTGCATATTATTTTAACTATTATATTAGTCTATATAATTGTTGTTTTTATCTCGAAAATATTAACAATCTTTTTCTACAATTAATTTGTCTAAATATTATTAAATCTAAGAAGAGACAAGAGATTATATATTTTAAAGTTTATAATTATTTTATTTAATAATAGTTCGATAGACGAACTAAACAAATTATTAAAATAAACGCAAACTACAACCAAGAAGAATACTTAATTTAGATTAGAATTGTTAATTGCAATATATTGCAAAACTATTTTAACTATCTAATTTGTTGATTTATTTTATTTGTTTATTTGTAAATAATATATTATCGAAATCAAAAATTAGATTCCTAGCTTCTAAATTATAGTTATTTAGAATTTAGATATAAATTTGCAATTTCTATTGTATACAAACGCTCTTAAAACTTTTTAATTAACAAAATTGTTAAAAAGAATATTTACTTACTTTGTTGCAATATAAATTGTCTTGTTAATTAAAACTATTATTTTCTTTAAAAATTTGTATATTATTATTAAGACAATATCAAAACTCTAATATAACAATAGTTTTAAGACAAAATCAATATATATTGTATAAAAAGATATAAAAGAATTTAGAATTAAATTAAGATTTTTATACAATTAATATTGTTTAATTTAACAAAAATTGTATCCTTAACAATAAACAATATATCAATATAGTTAAGAGATAAGCTTGCAAATAAAAAGTTAACAATTATTATCTTGTAAATACAAATAAAGTTAATATAACTATTTATATTATATATCTAAGAAAAGATTTCCATCTTAAATTTCTTAAGCAAGTATAGTTTCTTGCAATTTGTATAATCTATAAAGTAGAATAAATTGTTTTTTTTAAAAAACTAAATATTAAAAGATATAGATAATTTTCGAATTGTTATTAGAATTTCTATTTACTTAATAAATTTAATATATATCTCAAGAAGTCTTTTTTTAAATATTTTACTTATCTAAACAAAATTTAAGTAAAATAGAATTACTTTGTTAATTGTATTTTAATCGATTAAATTTAACTTTTTTTATAAAAGTTTGTTGTCTTAATTTAATTACAATCTTTATATTTGTTGTAAAGTTGTCTATTTTGTTTAAAATTAATAATTCATTCTTGTTATATTTATCTTTAAGTATAAGAAATCTAAATAATATATTCGAAATTGTATACAATTTTTTTGCACAATAACATATATCTAGCAAAAACTATAAAAGATATTGAAAAAATATATACAAAATAAAGATTAAGCTTGTTAATTAATAAAAAGAATAATATTGTTTATCTAATAATACTTGTTATAATCAAGTAATTAATATAGACTATAATAGATCTCTTAATTATTTCTATTAGATATCTAGTCTTTTGTATTCTCTATACAAGACAAGTTACTTTAATTTTAGTTAATTAATAATTTATCTCGACAAAGCTTAAAGTCTTAAATAGAAACAAAATATACTAAATATTGTTTTATATAAAGTTGTCGCTAATTAAATCGTCTTTAATATAATATATTTTAATATTAAATTTGTGCTTTTTAAAGATATCTAAGTCTATATATAATCGACAACTATTATTAAAATAAATTAAGAAGTTCGAAGCTATTAAGAACTACTATAGCTAATAGAAGAATTAAAAAAGAGCAAATAAGTATTTAATATATATATTTTCTAAATACGTCTTTTGCTTTTGTTTGTCAACAATAAAAAAAAACTTTTTAAAAGACAAGTCTTTTCTTATTGTAAGATGTTAGCTTGCTAAATATATTAGACAATTTTACTTTTTTAATAATTAACAAGATTAAGATAAATTTTAAGCGTTTTTAAATTTTTAAAAAATCTAATTATTTTAATAGCAATAATATACTTCTTAGTAGTAAGCAAGTTAAAGACATTTACTTTTTGCTTTAGCAAAATAATACTAGAATAATTAAGATAGACTTTTTGAAACTAAATATAGTATTTAGCAAGACTAATTTGTCTAACAACTAAATAAAATAAGCTAAATATATATTAAACAATTGCAAGAAGACAATAATATTATTAATATAAATACAATAGAAGTTTCTAAATTAACAAAGTTTTTATCTATTAAGTGTTAAATATAGACAAACAAATGTTTAAATATTATAACAATAATATTAAGTTATTTCTTATCTTCCTAAGTAATAAAGAAGAATTTATAACTATCTTTAAATAAAATTAAGAACTACAAAAAGAAAATTAATTTGTCTATTAAACTTATATACTTACGTTTACAAATTTAAAGTATAATATTTGTTTAAATAGATATCGAATATCTATTTGTAATAATTAGTTTATTTAGTTTGCAAATATTAGTTACTACTTAATATTTCCGAATTTTGTCTAACAAGATTTGTTAAATTATAAAGACAAGAAATTCGAACAACAAAGATTTAATTAATTATATTATCTTGTTTTTTTGAGTATATAGTTTGTCGAATTCTTTATTAACTACCTTGCAATTGCATTTTTTAAAAGATAAATCTTGTATTTTATTTTTAACGCTAATATAGAGTTTTAGTTGCTATTTAATAGAACTAAAATTTAGTCTTTCTTAATAAAATCAATAGTTTTGTTAGTATTTTCTTACAAGATATGCAATTATTTAACAAGATATCAAAATCCAATAATTTTGTCTAAATTGTTATAGATATAAACACTATTAATTAGATTTATCTAACAACTATTACTAAATATATTAATTTTAATATTTTCTTTAGCTACTTAGCTCTTTTTGTTAACACTAATTTGATAACAATTTTGTTTTTTAAACTCTAGCAAATATTTTAGCGTTATATATTGCAAGATACAAAGAGATACAAAGCAATTGGTACAAATATATACAAAAGATATCTTTCTATCTACAATATTAAATTAAAAATTAAGCAAAATCGATTTAAAAAGATAGTTTTAATTAGACAAGATTTTGTCTCGTATAATTACTAGAATTTCAAGAACAAAATAAGTAATAATTACAAGACTTCTTTCGATTTTCATAATTTGTTTTATTCGAATATTGTTCTTTAATTTTATTTTTAGTTTTGTCTTTAAATTTCAACAATTTTTAATAATTAATTTTTGTCTATTTGAGTTAACAACTATATATTCGAGATTAATAATATCTATTTTAAGTAGTAGCTTTGCTCTTAGGTTTTTTATAATATCAATTCCTCGATAAAAGTAAGCAACAATTATTTTGTTATTTATTTTATCTTAAAAATATATTAAAAGTCGAAAATAATTATTAATTAAATTGGTGTTGTTTTTAATATTGCTCACATATACAACATCGCTAAAATATCTTGTAAAATACTTTAGTTTTAAGTTACTAGAAAAGTTATTGTCGATTAATAATATAATGCACTTGTTATTAATACAAACAATATACAAGATATCTTTTTATAAGAATGATATTTAATATATTGTATAGTATTAATATTTATAAGTTAATTTATTCTAATACAATAATAAAGTATCTAACTTAATTAATTCTAAGTCTATAAAATTTATCTTAATAAAAATAGAATTAATATAAAATATCTTAGTAAATTTCCAATAATATATTATATTTGATTTGTCTTTAATATATTGAAAAAGCTTGTTTTTTAATAGAAAGATCGAAACAAAACTTTTGTACTTAAAAAACACAAAAAAGATAGATTAAGCAAGATATATATAATATAGACTAATAAACAGTTTGTTCTTTTAATTAATTATTTAATTAATTCGAATTTTGCTAATTAAAGTAATAGACAAATATTGCTTTTTATATCTTGCGCTTTACGTTAAGTTTTTTAATAAAGTTCTAAAATAATATATAAGCAATAAATATATTAACAATAAAATGCAATTTTATCTTAAGCTAATTTTATAATTAGATTAATTATCTCTAGATTTCTTCGATACTTGTTAACTATATATAAAGAATAATATTTTGCAAATATTTTATAATATTTTATTTGTTTTTAGTATCTTTAATAATAAAGATCTCTAATATTAACTTGTTAAGCGTTTTGCTAATTTTTATCTTAAAGCAATTCTACAATTTATTAATAAAATTTAAAAAAAGCAAACTTCGAAACCTTTAATATTTAAAGTTGTTTATCTTTTTAAGATATTATATTATAACAAGGTTGCAAAATCAAAGGGAGAAATTATTTCGAATAACAACTTTGTCAATAATCTATATATAATTATTTATGCATTCGAGAAAGATAAAGACTTCTCTATATATTGTTTTCTTATAAACAAAATAATAATGTTTAACTTATAGCTATCTAAAGCGTCTAAGTAAAAAAAGTCTAGATTAGATATTTTAAATTAACTAAAAAATATATTTGTATCTTTTTATAAAAACTTATTAAAGTATCTAGAGATACAATAAAAATTAATGAATTTATCTCGAGACAAATATTATATCTATTTTATTAAAGAGTATTAAGATTTTTTACGCAATATAGTTTGCAACTAATCTAGATTAAAGATTACAAAAAGTAAAGTTTACTTAAAAGTTGCAAAGTTAAATTGTATAATTGCAAAGTTAAGTTGCAAAGACAAAGTCTATCTAAAAGCTACAAAATTGATTTAAGTATTGAAAAAGATTGTTAAAAAAACTTTTGCTACTATTGCAAGTCTATATTACTAAATATAATTATACTTAATTAAGTTAGTAAAAAGTAAATAGACTAAACATTTAATTATAAGATATTAGATTAGATATTTTGTTATTAACTATACTAAATATATTGTTTAGCGTTAAATAAGTTAAATATCTATAGATTGTACAACTGCGCAACAAAGTTAGACTAATCAAACTATTATTAATTGTTCTGCAAAGTTTTGTTAGAGCATAAATCTATTATTCTAAATCTATTGTTTATTTCGAAACTCGCTTAATTAATTTTAAATTAATAACAACAATTTATATTATTTTTTTTAAGAGAGAAAGCTTGCTCTTAAAAATATAGATTGTTGATATTTGCTAATATGTTTCTGCGCAAATTACTATTGTCTAATTTGTTAATCTTGTTGTTTTTTAGTCTATCGAAAGAGTCAATTATTAATTGTTTAGCTAAAAAAAAAAAAAAATACGAGTAAAAAGACAAATCTAGAGATACTTAAAGACGCAAATCTATTTTGTTAAAAAGCAAGAACTTTGTCAAGATATTCTAAAACAATAATCGAACTAAAAGATTTTAGATTTAGAATATTATTAAGATAGACGTTTAAATTCTTTTGCTTAGACTACTTGTTTTAATATTTAAATAGCTACTTTGCTAATAATTCTAATAATATCTTCGAAATAGTATTGTCTAATATAGAAGACAATAATATCTTTGAAGGAAAAATATTAACTATAGCGAATTGTAATATCTTCGAAATCTAATAGTTAAAAACAATAGATAATAATATCTCTATCGAAGACTTGTTGTAAGCTATAATAAATAGTAGTTTCTCTATCGAAACTTTGTTGTTAATTGTATTAAATAAATTTATCTATTGCAATCTTTCGAACTTATTAATTGCTTATTTGAGTAAAATCTTGTCGATTATCTATTTAGTTAATTAAATTTGTTTATCTTTACTAGATTAAGCAAACTAAGTAGAACAACAAATTCTATCTATTAATTTAATTAAAAATAAGCAAGACAAAAGTTTAAAAAACTTCTTAACTCTTAGTCTAGTTAATTTACTAATACAAGAGAGATATTAATATTTAGTAGTATAAAACTGCAGAATTTAATAGATAAGAGCAAAAAGAACAGAATTAAATAATTTGACTAAGAGAGATATCTTAATACAATTAGACAAATATTTGCAAAAAACAGATAAATATTAACTCTAATACAATAATTTAGTATCTAATAATTGCTAAAGACAAACAAATACTAACTTTAATACAATAATTTAGTATTTAATAATTGCAAAAAGCAAACAAATATTGACTCTAGTATAATAATTTAATATCTAGTAGAAAATGTCAGACTAAGTAAGAGAATTGACAATCAATATTGTTTGTCTAAATTAAACGAGCAATTAACTCGAATTGTACATTAAAGCTATTATCTGCTAAACAAAAAATAGTAGCTAGATAGACAAGATAACTAGATAAGATAAAAAGACACGCAAGTAAACAAGATAAATATCTATAGTAGTTATAAAGATAATTCTCTAAGAACTAAGTTAACAATCAAGTTATACTTAATTGTTCAAGAGCAAACGTTATTAACAAACGCTAAACGCTCTCTTATTACTTAACAAGAGCATTAGACACAAATCTTGTAACAATTTATATAATAGTTTTTGGTATTTTCTTGAAAAACAACAATCGAATATTAATTAATCTGCAATATTACAAATTTTAAAAGACAACAATCGAAGAGTTTGTTTAATATAAACATTAAAGTCTATATTGATTAAAAAAACGTCGAAACTAAAACAACTACAATATCTTATCTATATCGAGCAAAAGATTTCGCAAAAGAAAAAGGATAAAAAAGAGAAGTTTTGCGAAGTACAATGAATTGAAAAGTTATAGAAAGTGCGCAATAAATATTGTATATTTAACAAGTTTATTATCAAATTTTTTTCGTCAAAATTAAAAATTAAAATCAAATAGATTTTGACAAAATCTATAGAAAGAATTATTGTTTTATTATTAACTAAAATCGAAATTATATAGTGTAATATTAATAGAATTCTATCTTAAAAGAGAATAGAAAATGATTTTAGCAATTAACTTAACAATAAAGTTGTTACTATATATTTCTTATTTATTGTTAAGTATAGTCTCGAGATCTCGAATTGCAATTGCAAAAAAATATCAATTATATATATATTTAATATTTTCTTCTACAAGAATCTTAGTAAGAAAGATCTCTTAAGCATTATTTGCTAAATAAAGAAAACAATAATAGATAAAATAATTTTGCTAAATATTAAATATATATTTATTCTTGTATATATAGACAACAATTATTAAATACTACTAATAATCAATTTTATATATTGTATAGACTGGTTGCGTCGAGTTGAGTCATCGAGTTCGAGCCAGGTTTCTAGCTCGCCAAGACTCGATTCGAGTCAAAAATCTTAGCTCGAGTATTTGGGTCGAGTCAAAGAGTAGATATGAAGTACTTAGCGTATAACTTGGTTCAGCTCGCCAAGACTCGAAAAATTTAGATAATTTTTGAAAAAGTGCATTAATCAACTTAATTAAGTTGATTAATTTAATTAATTTGTTTATAATATTATATAGTAATGCATTTAGATAATGCATTTGTACGTTATTTATGCGTTATTATTTTTAAACTATTTTTAGTAATTCAAATAATGCGAATTTTTTTA